>Ga0179593_1346311_pt1 | contig 11859 bp, 12 predicted proteins | sample CZODoug2_1_08_16_FD_185931 | JGI IMG/M metagenome (GOLD analysis project Ga0179593, IMG submission 185931) | Vadose zone soil fungal communities from Angelo Coast Range Reserve, California, USA - CZODoug2_1_08_16fungal (PacBio error correction) | ecosystem: Environmental > Terrestrial > Soil >... | reverse complement strand
ACCTCCTTCCCCTTTCCGTTGTAGAGATTGAGTATCACACAAAAACTGATGGGACCCGCTTTCTCCTTCCTCTTTTCTTTGTCAGAACCCCTAGTCACCGTAGGAAGAAGGGAAATCAATTTGTCCCCTACTCTGACTGACAGCCAAAGATACCGCGAAAAACCCCATGCACCCATTTCTTTCCCCCCAAATAAGCAATATTTTTCCTTGCAACAGGGAAATAGGAGGCCCCGACAACGAACACAGCCCCCCCTTTTTTTGTTCTCTTTTTTTCCTCGATTGAGGCCTCCAGTTCATGGTGTGTTGAGTTCCACCGTTCTTTCCTGCCTTTTCTCATGAGATATGTATTTGATGATTTTTTCAGGCGCTCCCTCGAAAGTCTTTTCCCTTCTCTGTCTCTCCCCCTCGGTTCATAAGAGGCGTGCCAACGGCCCATCCCCAGATTCTTTCCCTTAGCCAGATGAGTCTCTATTCAGCTCCTTTTCTGTTCCCGGGGGGATTCTGAGGCGATTCAGAGAAAGATTAGACCCCTTCCATCCTGCCCCTTTCTCCCCTTCTGCCCTGAAAAAGGATGGCCCAATAATGGTAGTCTCCGACGTTTTGTCTTCCCATTTTTAGGCCACTCAATGATAGTGTGTCTGACCCCCTTAGAGATCTTCCCCTGTCGGAAATTAACTCATTTTTCTCATTTGAACCTCTCCTCTTTTTTCTCTGATGTTACTGCCCCCGTCAATCTTTTGTATGACCAATTTCTTTTTCGACGAGTCCATTTCGGGCTGCTGCCTAGCTTTGATTTTACCAACGTGATAGATGCTTGAGTTAAATTAGGAAGCTTTGAGACCCCTTTCTAACACCAATCTCCTTTTTGAAGGAAATCAACTCACCCCCACATTCCCCCCCCCCGTTGACGTTCTTTTCCTTTCCCCACCATCTGTCGCCTCAACGTCGTAACTCCCGTTATATGCCCCCTCGCCCCATTCTTTTCTGGTATTTACTCTTTATATTACACCAACAACTAATGGCGGCAGTTCCACGTCCCTTGTCGGCCGGGCCTCTTTCAACGTACGTTTTGTGGCGGTTGAACCTACTCCCCGACTCGTTCTCTTTCCCAACTCTGACTTGGTCTTGACTTATTTCCTTTCCCTTCTCCTTGTGGCTCGTCACGTTTTGTTGCTGACCACTACTCCCTCTCCGCCCAAAGAACTTTAATTTTTGGTTTTATTTTAAAATTTTTCCCCTTCCCCCAGTTAGTCTGAAGGACATTGACACCGACCCTTCCACTTCTCATCATATTCTTCCCCGGAACTTTCCCTTTGGGACCCCCAACTGGGTCATGTTTCCTTCTCTCCAAAAGCATCGAACTAGTGGCGTCGCTTGTTGGTCTTCCTCTTTCCAAGAGAGCTTCCTTGCGGCCTACAATTTCTGTATGACACTTCTTCCTTCCTCTTTATTTGAATCCTTACTGGCCTCTTCATTTTCTGCTCCGGGCTTTTTTCCCCCGTTCCACTTTTTGGCATGTCTATTGATGCCTCCCTTAACCCTCTCCCCCCGAATGTACCTCCACCCCCTTTTCTTCCTTCCAAATTATCCTCTCTGCTTATTTAGTACCGTCGTCTGACCTCCTCCATTCCGCTGTTTTCCGAGGACGGCCGTACGTTTTATAATCTAACCCCCATTCATCTCTCTTTCCCCTTTCATGTTTTTCTTCCGAAATTCGAGACCAATCTTTCGGCCCCGACGTTGAGGGTTCAAGTCACTGGTCGTCTCATTCCTTGGTGCTATTTTTGACATCTTTTCGATGTCTGTCTCGCTTTCAACTTTTGATAAATGTTGATGATCTTGGACTCCTTCTCCTTAGCCTTCATTCTTTCCTACCCTCCAATCTCCGATTCCCCCTTCCAGCCCATCGCAGGGAAACGTTCGGGAGGATTCTGCAGCCCCTCCTAGGCTTCACTCCTAATGAATATTCTTAACACGATGTTTTGTTTTCCTCCCCTTCGTGTCTCGGGCATCTCGATTTGAGCACCATCGGTTCAAACCCTGCCAGCTGTTAGTTCATTTTTGAAAGGCTAAGACGTAAGTGATCTTTTCTTACGGAAGCTGACTTTTCTAAACCTTCCGTTACATGGGCTCTATCCTGCTCTGTTATACGGCCAGCCCGCCTCTTTCCTTTTAAGACTCCTTTTCCCCCCTCAAGCCACTTCCTCAATTTATGCTTCTTGTTCTCCTACCAGCGTCCCTTCTCCGTCATTTAACTGTTTTGCAGTCAATTTCTCGGTCCCCCCTTACCGCGCCTAGCCAGACAATCGTCCCCCTTTGCTTCTAATAGTATCCGCTCCGTTCTCTTCCTATTTTCCCCCCGTTTTTTATCAGAGATTTAGACATTCCTTATTAGACCACGCCCCTCCCGATTTTCGGATCTTTACTAAGATAACTTTTCCAACCACCCTTGGTAATCCCCCTTTTGAGGCTGAGAATGAATCTTCTTCCTCCCCCCAGCCTCTTTCATGCTCTTGACCTTGGTCACATTCCCTTTCGTAGACTGACGGTTCAGGATTTAATAGACTCTGCAGCTCTAAAAAAGGTAGCCCCCCGCGTTCCCTCTCTCTACTTGAGTTCAGTTATAACTAGGTATAACCGCCGTATTTAGATGTATACTCAGCCCTCCAGAAAGACAAATCCCCATTTCCAAATCTTTTTCTCACATTCGATGAACGTTCCTTCGATGTCCCCTCCGGAGAAAGGGCTACCAACTTTTCGTGTTTCCTCCTATTATGATGATTGCCTTGCCGAGGCATCTTTCCCAGCCAGTCCGCCCGTCACTTTTGTTTTGCGATTTGTTTGACAATTCGTTAGCTTACTTGTACGTGTCCGATTTTTCTCAAGAGAAAGACCCCCCCTCCCGTTCGTAGAGCTCACTTCGTCACCCCTCGAGTGTCCACGCGGCTCCTTTCCGTCATCCCCGGACATCTGTGTAAACAGGCCGCCATTTTAGTCAAGGCAAGTTCTCCGGTCCGCCCCTTTGAGTTCCTTTGAAAAAGACTCTTCCCCTTCTATTTGACGCTTAATATTTGGATGTGCGCCCCCAACAGCAATTGTTCGTCGATTTGGTAACCCTACTACGTCCTACCTGCTTCCCCTGCATTCCTGGTAGGAGTCTAGCCACATGACTCTCTTTCCCTATAATCGCCTTAGAGTCTTTTGTCCGTCAGGACTTTTCGGTTGACATGATCTTGATTTTTCTGTTTCATTTTTTTCTTTTTTCCCCCCAATTCCTTTTTTCCCCCTGCCCCTTCTTTGCCGTTCACCTCCTTTAGTCACTCCCCTTCGAGCAGCCCGTTTTCCCTTTGTACTTTATTTTTTTTTCCTCCAATTTGAAGTAACTTTCCCCCCTGTTTTCAGACCCTCCCTGTAGGACCGACCTCTTATTTAACTACCACACCCTGACTCCATGCCTCGCCGTCTTTTGAGTTGCTTTTAGTAGACGCACCGGTGACCCCATCCCCGTTTTGACCACTTAGTTTCATAGTTCCTATTTGATCCCCCTATCCTCCGAGTATTCTGTGCGACTTTTAGGTCCTCCTTGTTTGTCTTGCGAACCTTCCATCTTAGGTAGACGGGACAATCACAATAACCTTTTTCTTTTGAGCGGTTTGGGTGAGATAAGTGCCCTCCGGTTCCCTTTTCCTATTCACACTCGTGCCTTTGCGGACTTTATATTGTCTAATGTCCCGCGGTCTTCGTCTTTAACCACAGATCACCGTTCGCGTGCGGAAGGAGAAGGAGTTGGAATTCATCCCTCCATTCGTCTTCCCTCTTTGGTCCTATACCTGCCTGTACCTTTTTTTCTGGCCGCTTTCGCTAACTCCGGAGTAAGCACGGGCTCTAATGTCTTGTGCTATCAAGTGAATTTTTGACTTGTGTCTTCTTCCCCTTCCTCTCTTTTGGTACTATTTCTGAATGCCAGCGTCTCTATCACTTCGAACCCTGCTCAGCCCACCCCTGAGCTTCCGTCCGCTCTTTTTTTTAACAGTCCGTTTTTTTTCTTTCCCCCTTTCTATCGAGAACTGTTCGAGTGTTCCCCAAACATTCATTTTCCATGTCTGACAGCATGGTCTCGATGAAGTTAGTCATACGAACACCTAACCCTTTCTCTTCCCATGTCCTCCCCAAAACTTCTGGCGGCTTAATCGCATTTTTCATTTTTTTTCCTCGAAGAAGGAGTCCATTCCCTTCTTCTTTGACTCCAGTCAGGAACCATTTTTTGAATCCCCCCGTGTCTGCAATGTGGTGGTAATGTACTACTTTTTTCAGACTCTCCGGTAGCGTCGACTTTTTTTTGCGCGTTGCCCCCTCCTTTTTAATTATCCAAGTCACGGTTCTTCCCCTCATTCCTTTGAGAAACGTCCATTGCTCTGCTTGCCGGAGTTTTGAACTACCTGGCTGCCGTCTTTCATCCTCTTGACCCAAGGCCTCCTCCCCCCTCCGGTGTTTTTTTCCCTTCCTTTCAACCCCCCCGCAAAATTATTCTGACTGACGATCAAAAAATGCTTGTTTCTTTTTTCTTGCACCGCCTATTTCCCTTTGGCTTCTCACTGATCTTGCTTAGGTTTTTTCCCGCCATTTGAAAGGTTTTTCCTCTTGGCGGATTCGTCGCGGTTTTTCATTAGGTGAAGCTCTTCCCCCCTTTGTCTCCCCTTTTGGCGGAAACCCTTCCCATCTCAGCTGTAAAAGATTGGCAAACGTGTTTTTTTCCTCCCCCCCCCTCTCCCGGACTACTCTCGCTGACCATTTATATTCTTCCCATCCCTCAAGTGTTGTTGTTTGATGATAGCCTTATTTTCAAGAGAGAGTAGTACGGCTTGAGTTAGCCAATTTTTTCCAGATTGTCCTCTCTTTTCTTTTTGTTCCTCCCTTTTTCCAAAGTATTGAGCCTCTTCCCGGTCTCCTGACGTCCTCCCTCCCTGATTCCTGCCCGATCATGAGAACCGTCCCTCCCACCCTCAGGTTCGCCAATATATTTTTCGGACCGCCCCCGTGTATAAATTCGGTCCCCGACAAAAGACCCAAAGCTGGTATCTGGTACGGGACCGAGGCCTCCCAGTGGACTTTTTCTTTCCCTCGTTTCCTTGCAAAGAGGTTTCCTGCTTGTCCTCCTGATAGAGTGGTCTTCAAATTCTGTTGGACCCTGCGTAATCGCACTAATTCTACCTTTGAAATGAGTCAAAGAGGTCACCCGTTCGGCTTCCTTCTCCTCCGGCGGTGTGCTTTCTCCTAGAGGTTTTTTCCCCGCTCTGGCCTTCACACGTTGATCCCCTTCCACAGAAATCTGGCAGGTTGGTTTCTACTGATTTTTTTCGAGTCCTTCCTTACATTTTGGAAATACCTGTTACCGACCTCCTTCCCCTTCGCTGCAAAAGGAAGAATCCCTGCCCCACTGCAACTCGTTTCCTTTTTACATTATGGAAACTGCACTTTCTTGTTATGCTTCCTTTGATCTAGTCCCTGCTGTCAGGTGCCCCAATTTTAGTTTGACTGAAAACAATAGAACGATTCTCTGCTTTTCCTTCGTCCACGCGTCCGCCCAAACCATTTATGTTCGTCCGCTTTAGGTGCATTGCCGTCTGTTTCTAACACGTGATGCGCGCCTATGAGAATTCACTGCTTCTCTGTAGAAAGTCCTCCCCCTCCCTAAGAAGTTACCCGCCCAATGTCCAATCCCCCATCAGAGAGGAATTTTTCGATAGCTTTTTTCGTAAACTCCGTCTTTCTCGCTTCATCTTTTCATGGTTAAGAGTTATATGGAACCCCCCCCCCCCCACGATTCATCCTTTCTTGATGTCCCCACCTCTTGCCATCGCACCGCTAACGTTTTTCTTCTCTTGAGAAGACCGCGATTTCTTACCATATTTTCCTGGACGATGGAAGCATACGGCATCTCTTCTCTAACGTCCGCGGCTTGCCATCCCAGACTTTTTGACCTTTTTTTTAATGGTTTATGTTTTGAGTTCTTCTTATGTTATTTGAGACCAGTTAGAGAGCTGGAAGAACTTCCATGAACCTGACCGGCCCCCCGCCTCGTAATTAATATTCTTCGTCTCGTGTTGATAGATAAATTCAATTCTTTTTTTCCCGCTGTCCACGTCCGTTTCAGGCACTCATATAACTTCTCCGTCTCTTATGTTAGGTTGTTTCTGAGACACTGAGAGATTACCTTTGCGTCCTGAAACTTTAGGGTATTCCCAAGGTACTTTGCATGGAGAGTCCTCCCCCGTACGGTAAGTTTTTGTTTCAAGCAATTGATCTATTTCCCCGTTCCATCAAGTTGGCGTTATTTTCCTCTCCCTCACAGGCCCAGTGCTCTTTTGTCAGACCCCCTTTTATGCCTGACCCCCCTACTTTCGGCTGATAGGGAAGCTTCTTCCCTTCCTCTCTCCCTACATCAGACGCGTTTTTCATCTTCTTTTTTCCCCCCGCCATCGCCTGGCGTTTTTCCTGCAGTTTTCTTGAAACGATTAGGTAATGCCGTGGAAAAGTGTGAAAAGCCTTTCGCCTTTTCCCCATGGGAGATTTCCCCAATTCCCCTGTTTCCTCGTTCTTTCTTCGCTTGACCCTGATCCTGTTGCCGCTCGTTTCTTTCTGGTATACGCCGGCATTGTAATCTCCCACGTCCCAATCATCGATAGCTCCCCCAGACCATCGCACAGGTTCTACCGTTTCTTTCTGCAGCTCCTCGCGGATCAATCACATCTTCTTCGTAAAGACGATGTGGTACTGAATAGTTTGTCTCACTCCGCTCGGCTTCTCACCCTCTTGTTCACTCGTTGAACGCCTGAGTGCGTATTTTCAGTCCCCCCTTAATCCGGCCTTATCGGCTGATGGATCTCAGAAATTTCGAGAATCGCCAATCTCTGCCCCGACATGGCTCTAGCTCCTTTTTCTTAACTATATTCAGCCTTCCCTGCGCCTCCCTCCCTCCCCGGCCTGTGGCACAAGGTTCCCGCTTAAGCCTTAATCTTGCTCTGTCCTCGACAGCGTCCTTAGAGATACGAAAAACACGGTGTTCCCGCCCTTTTCTGCTCGAGAGCCTCTCTCATTACAATCGTCTTACGGTTCTACAAGAGCCTGTCTCAGGCTCTCTCTAAGCCCCTTGGTGTTTGAGTTTATTTTTATCTGAGACCTTCTTCTTCCTCCAAAGCAACAATTATTTTGAATGAGATCCCCTGGCTTTTTGAATTTAAGCCCCTTGTTCACCCCCCACACTTTCTCGAGTGCCGGGCGTCGCCTGCTTTTTTCCTACCTCAGTTTTTTGACCCCCCCGCCCTTTTGAGGCGGTTCCGTTTGCCCACAGGCTTCGTGTCTATGAACTCGTCCTTCGAATATCCGTCTTGATCCCCTTTTCCTGAAGCACCTTTCCCTCTTGCGATGCCAATTGTCTTACCAATCCTCCCGATAACTTCACCTTCCCTCTTTCAAACACGACGGGCCACTCACAGTTTTATGTTCTTGATTTCCGATGGTGCGCCCCGTCCTCGCCTTTTTGATTAATCTCTGCACACGAGTCTTACCACCCCGTCGAGTGACTGACTAGGCCTTCTGATTTCCTCTCTTTCGCGGCACGAACGCAGCATGTTTCCCCCTTTTCTTTTGTCCTATTTTTTTTTGACGGCGATCTCTTTCACCGTGTCTTTTTTTTACAGCGAACCGAAAGCCGTCGTTACTCTTCGAATTCGAGTTTTTGAAACAGTCGGTCCTTTCCCTGAATGGGAGTCTCCCCGGAAACGAGAAGTGAGTCAAGATACAGGTCCCAGGCGCCCTTGATTGCCCTTAGTCTCCCGGTTGCCTCCCCTCCCTTGTTTCCGTGCATTGAACACCAGCAATGGCATGGCGATGACTTGGTGCTTATGATACATACACTTCTCCGAGAAGAGGCATTTTTAGGTCTGATCTCCCTTCTCGGCCCTCAGCGCATGATGATTGTTTGGTACCTTCTTGAACTTGCGGACCGCTCGTTGATCTGGTCATTGAGTTTTTAAAAAGTCATTTCCTTTTTCTTGATTGTGAAACGTTCACATTCCTGAGCCATCCCCTTTTTCGAGCAGCGACCTTTTGCCCGGCCTTCTTGTCTCATTCAAGTCTCAAGTCAGACAAGCAGGGGGCAGTCCACATCCCCCCCCTCTCTCTTTCCTTTAACAAACCTGACCTTTGCCACCTCTTTCTCTTTCCGGGGCCCCCTTTTTCACCTTAACTCCACCTGTGGAAAGTGATCCCTTCATAGTGATCGACCCCTTCTGAAGATTTTTTTTTCTGCCCTCCTTTCCCTTTTCCTGTCAGTGTACGTGCGACCAACTTTCTCAGTCTTTCCCACCATCAACATTAAAGTTTCTTTTTTTTCTCTTCTTGGGATAAGTGTTCCTGCTGCTTCCCCTTGGATAAAGCACTTCCCAGATAAGATGTCTGACCACCTCAATTCCCCCCCTCTTGTCGACCGGGCGCTCCGTCAACCGCACCCGTTCGTGTCCATCAGTTTGGGCTCCGCCATCAGGACCTCTTTTTTTTGTATGATTTCCTCTTCACCTTAACCTCTCCCTTTCTGGAGTACCTTATGACTCATTCTTCCCTTCCGTGTGGCCCGCTTGAGGACACTTTTATCAGTTCGTTTTCTCTCCGTGAATCGCTTTTTTCTTCTCGCCCTCTCCGCTTGTCCTTCCTCTTCGCTATTCACGGAGTCCCAAAAGCCTCTGCATTCCCTGACCCCCCAAATTTCTTTTCCTCTTGTTTTTTGACCGCCTTGGACCGTCTCCCCTCAACTCGTCGATGTTCAAATTTCTAAATTGTCCTTTACTTCCCGCACTTGTTTCTCGAAGTTTTACATAAAGACACCTAAAATCATGGCTTTCCATGTCCTCCCCCCCTTCTCTGATCGCCTGCCTCCATTTTTTACTTTCTTCATTGCCTTTCGAGGGAGAAAACAATCAGTTCATAAAACGGGGAAATCATGTCCGGTATTTTACTGCATCACCAAGTCTGGCAGACGTTCCCCCCCCCGGGGCAAACGTCAGGAATGCCGCCTTTCCCCCCCTCTTACCCTTACCATCCCTTTGAAGTTCCCCCCGTGAGACCAAGTTGTCAGGTCTTTTAGGGGACCAGTTGAAAAATGTAGGACCAGCTCATTTAGGCGGCCCCATTCCTTCCCTTCCCCGTGTGCCGGAATCCTTCCCCATGTCCTTTTTCCTCGAGGACGATACACAACGTTCTTTTTTCTTTTTGGCCGCCTACCCCCCTCACTTTTTGCTTTCTATGCACCGATTCTTGCTTATTTCCACCTGAGGTGGTGCCTTTTTTTCTTCTCTTCTGGATGAATCGTGCTTTTGATGGTCATTTGCTGCTGCCTCGATAGTCCTCCTTTTCGACTTTGCTTCCGAACCATCGAGATTCAAGCTCCTGCTTTTGGATACTCATCGCACCCTCCCCCTACTATCGATGAAAAATTTATATTTCCCCTCCCCTACTAAGTTGTGTTTGTGACTTGAAGCATTGTCAGATCTCTTTTTCTACGGCGATCCCTCCTCCCCCCAGCGTGGTCCCCTGCTGGTCTAGCATGGGTTGTTCTCCAACAAGGAGAACCACGTAGGCTACCTCCTTCCCCCGGCACGCCTGCCCCCTGACCCTTTCCGATCTCCAGAATCCTGACCAACATTCCCAATTTAGTCAATAAAAGATAGGTTGACGACGTGATGCCCCCCCTTTTTTACGGCTTGCCAGAAAACGAACCCCCTCCTTTTTACCCCCTGACTCGGCCCCCTGTGACTTACTTCAACTTTCTTGTTTTTCGTTCTTCCCTTTTTTTCTTCTTTCCTGAGTGTTCCCTTTTGCTTGGAAGTCCGAAGGAACAAAAGCGCGCATCTCCCTTCCGGTTCCCTTGTAAATTTTTTTTTTCCTTTCCGTTGTGATTGAATTTTTTTACGGCGAAAGTAGGTTTGCTTGCCGATACCTCCTCTTCTCTCCAGACGTTATTCCCCTGTCCCTCTTCTTCCTTCCCCGGGGGTTTGCCAAAGATTGGTCCTGAGCCAGATTCGCCTCCCCATCCTTTCCCTTCCTCTTCGGCGCTGATCCCATATCTTCCTCCCTTCCCTCCGCGTCTCGTTTTTTCATGCGTTCAACTCCATGCTTAGGTTTTCTTTTGAATACTTCGATCTAGTCCACCTTTCATGTCCCTTCCCTTCATTTTTTGGTTTATGTTGCACACTCTTTGGCTTTCGCAAGATTACAAGCTGTCCTTTAGAAAAACCCCCCATTGTCGTTTCCCCCCTTCCTTCACCCCTTTCTTTTTCGCCCAGAGCTAGCGTACTACCTCCTTGTCTATACATATGCGCCTGTTCCCTGTTAGAGGGCGGCTGAAGTTCGACACCCCTCCAGATTCACGGCTACGAAAGCCTCACCCCCCCCCTCAAGTTCCTCGTTTTCCTACATTCTTGGCTCCCCCCTCCCCTTCTTTTCCCTACGGTATTCGCGACAAGTTCCCCTTGATGTCTTACTCTTTCATACCCCCACCCGATGTCTTGCATGAAACGTCCTGAGGAGGGACTCGCCCTCCGCCTTATCGTTTGAACGTCAGTTAGCATTTTTGGCTTTTCTCAAAAACCTCATCCTGGATTGCTTTTGGCTTCATCTGCCAGCTATGAGGCCCTCTTTCACCACGTGCCGTATTATCCCCGCCAGATAACACTCACTTTTACATGTTGATTGTTGGCGTCTCCCATCTGAGAAAGGTCAGCACGACAACTTATCATTCCGGCCAACTCCTCATCCCTGACTCTGACTTAACCCCTGATTATCACTTTTTAAATTTGTGGATTCTTGTCTACGAAAAGCCCCTCTCTTCCTTTTCTGGCATTCTTTCCTGTTTGTTTCCGATGAAAAGCTTCTTTGTGGCCTACAAGTTAGGGTCTTCACCCCTGTCTTCCTTTCTTTTTGATATTCCCCTGTTTCCTGTGCCTGAACCGCCAGTTTGATGCTCCGTCTTTTTCCACTGTCAAGAAATTTTGCGCCTGACTTTTTGAATCGCCTCTACATGACCTAGATCCGAGCACCCAAAGGCCTGAATGAAAAAGATTACATCTGTCGCCTGATTTTTTTTCCTTCCCTTTCTGTCCGATCCTCCACCCTTTTCCTCCTTTCTCGGTCCTTCCGTTTCGTGTTTTTATCTTCCCTCGGAATAGATGGGATTTTTTTCCCCTTGAGCAAGTGTCTGGTCACTCAGTTATCTCTGTTCCCGTCACTGCGCTGCTCCCTTGTTTGCTCAGACCACTTTCCTTCGCGTCTCCTAGAAAAATGATATGTTCCGCTCGTGAAGTTTTTTTTCTAAGCAGGTTAGGTATATTGTACCCCCCCCCTTTTCCACTTTCCCCCACTTTCTGATCGCCTTCACAGCGCACCCAAGGGACCCTTGTCCTTCTTCGTCTTGCTTGCGGCAAAGAGTACTCAGTAAAGAAGATTGGTTTCAGCCTCGTTCTCTCTGTCCTTCTCCGTCTTTCTATAGGATTTGGTTCCCCATCTTTTGACCTTTTTAGCGTTCTGACTTAGTAGGTGGACAGCTACTCCTTCCTTCTTCGGGATGGATCGGACGGCCCCATTGAGTCTATCTTCTCCCGCTTCATAACGGTTCCTCATGCTCATCTTCTCCCATTCCGGCCCGCGCAGTAGAAGATTTGTCTCCGGTCCCGCTGACCCCTCGGGTTCTTTTAGCCTTCCCCCCCCTAGTCCCGCCCTCTCTCTGATTACAAAGGTTTTGGTCAGAGGCTATTCGTAGCGACGAACTTTCGCATTCACCCCTTCTTTTTGTGTGTAAGCGCATGT
>Ga0179593_1320844_pt1 | contig 11859 bp, 12 predicted proteins | sample CZODoug2_1_08_16_FD_185931 | JGI IMG/M metagenome (GOLD analysis project Ga0179593, IMG submission 185931) | Vadose zone soil fungal communities from Angelo Coast Range Reserve, California, USA - CZODoug2_1_08_16fungal (PacBio error correction) | ecosystem: Environmental > Terrestrial > Soil >... | reverse complement strand
CCTAGTGGTAATTTTTTTTTTTTTTCTTTTTTCCAAAGGGAGGACTATCTCCCTTTTTTCCCATCCTGCTACTGCTGGCAAGAATGGAGCTTCGCCCCAATTTCTCCTTTAGCATAAGGGTCCCGAGGTTCTCTGTCGTTCCCTAGTTGTAGCTTGAATCTCTTCCCTTTCCCTCCTCTTAAAGCTTTGTCGAATAACTTCCCGGAGGTCGAGGTCTCCCCTACTCTTCTCTGAGCAGGAGATGTATTCCCCCTACCCTTCCTGTGAAGGGAAAGATACGGCGAAGCTCCATCGATGCATTTTTCCCTTTTGGCCCTTTCCTTCCTCTTCCCCTTTACTATCTTAATCCCTCAGGCTTTGGTCCAGCGACATTCCCATCATAGTGTCCCGTCTCTCCATCAAAAGTTTCTAAGGACCTCAAGGTCAGCCCGGTATAGAGCCCCCGCTTTTTCAAGGCTCTCCCAACATAACTTCTACCTGGCCGTACTTTTCCTAGTTTTCCTCCCAGCTCGCATAAGACTTCTTTCCCTGTCCTGTAATAGGCCACCTCCTGTCGTTTTCTTTTTTCCAATTACTGAAAGATCTAGGATCCCCTGTCCGCTCCATCGTCCTCAGCCTTGCGTTCCCCCTCTTTCTGTTCCTTTGCTCCACGCCCCCCTGTCTCCAAAACCTCTCCTTGCCTCTATGGATAATGAATTTCTTGTAAAAGTCTTCAGACCCAACAAAGCACCTTTCCTACAGCTTGGTGGCTTCCATCCTCTTCCTCCTTTCCCTTTGAAATAAGCTGGTCCGAGCGTTCTGCCCAGCTGTCCCCCATTCTCTCCCCCCTTTTCCTCAAAAGATAAGGCCCACCCGATGCCCATCTGGTAAAGGGGAGAGTCGTCGTTCAGCCCCGCCTGCGGTTTGCCCCCAGAAAGATTGATTTCACTCGTTCGGCTTTTTCTTTTTCTGGCACTGGCTTTCCCGCGTGATGCAAAGTTCTTGCTTGCAAGATTTTTCGCGTTTTCCCAGGTGAAAGAAGTACAGAAGCCTGAGTCCACTGTAGAAGTTCCCTCCATCTTCGTATCTCTTACTCCTGAGGACCCCCCCTACTGTTTCATCCTTCCTTTCCTGAGACACTGAACCCCACAAAGAGCTGACTGTTGTACGGTACCTTTTTTCTCTGCCTTCTTTTTATTTCCCTTTTCTCCCACTGGCTGTCCATCCCCTACGGAGAATATTTTGCCTATTTCCCGGACGAGTAAAGATAAGTCCCTCTCCGCTTTTCCCCCTTTTCCCCTCTAAAGCCAACCCCAAGTACAGTCTTAGGCTGAAAATCGCTCTCCTCTCCAGGCGTCCATAACAAGGCCTTCGTCCGGTTCTTCGGCGTTGTTTTTTACCGCCCTTCCCGTTTATTAATGACTTGTGTCACCTTTTTTGCTGAACTGTCCAGGACCTTCCTTTCCTGCCTGGCTGAAAAAAGAAACACTGCTCTCTTTGTCCTATCAAGATACCCACTCCCCTGGTGAAAGCCCCCCTGTTCTTTTTCTCCTTTCTTTCCCTCCCTAGTAGTTCTTTTCTTCCCTGACTGTCGGGACCAATCCTTCTTTAGACAGATTCCCGTGCCTGGTTTTGGAGATGCGTGACGTTCCGTGGCCCCCATTTTTCGTTTAGCCCCCTTACGACCTGCTAGAGGATGTCCTGTTCACCCCCCTCAAAAGAGGTTCACAGACATCCTACATTCAATCCCTAGACCTCCTTTTTCCCTGATCCCGACATTCTGTTCCGTCCTCTTTAGATAGCTAGTTCCCTACCCTTTTTTTTGTCTGACCGCCGCCCGAAGTCCCCATCTTCTGTAAGACAGTTCTTTCCGTCCCCCCTCCCCGGTCCGGCTACCATCTCTCCAAGGTGCCCCCGGTGAGACTTTCCCCGTTACTACAGATCTCCTCACCCTCACCAAATTAAGATATTCAGATTTCGGCCCATAGAAAAATATCATAGGGTAAACCGCAGTTTTCGGCCATCTATTTCTCCACCCACCCTAATTCGACAAGGCCTCGCCAGAATCACTATTTACCCGATCTCCTGCGATGTTTTAGTTCTTTACATCCCTCACCTATTGTTTAATAAAGAAGACCCCCCCTCACGTCAGAACTCCCATACCTTCCCTTCCCCTCCCCCCCCATGAACGGTCCGCGTACACGTCTGCCTTTTTTCCGCCGCCGCTCATCGAACCCTTTTTTTCAGCCCACCTTGCTCTTCACAGTTCCTTCCCCCGGCGCTAGTTTTTTTTTGTCGGTCAGGACCTCCCCCTCGGTTCCTGCGTGCCAAGGAAAAGGTACTGCCTCGGGCCGGAAAAAAGTCTTCCTGACCGAACCCGAGGTTTCCCCCTCTGGCCTTTGATTTTGAACTTCTCCCCTCCAGATTTTTTTTCCCCCAAACAAGTTTTGGCAAAATGAGGCCGGAGAACCCCCTAAATCTCTCCTATGAAACTTTACACAGGTTTTTCCATTAATGAATGGAAAGTCAGCCCCCCCCGCTGATCGGACGTCTTTCCTGAAGAATGACAAACCCCCTAATCGACCTGTAGAATTTTCCCGACCCCCACTCCATTTAAAAAAAGAGAAGGTATCACTCCGTGCCCCAACACGCGCTAGATATGCCTCCCCTTTCCTCCAATGGATTCACGAAGACCCCCCTCCTTAGGCACCCTCTATCCCCCAGCGTAAGGTTGATCCTCCCACCCTTTCGAAGACGGAATCCTCCCCTTCTCGCAGCTGCGGTGGCTCTGCCCGGTTTTTTTTAGTTCTACGCCACCGGACCCTCATTGGCAGATTTCGCTTCAGCTTTTTTGTGATTCTCCGTTTTTTCTGGTCCACATGACTTTTCAAAGAACTCCCCTTTCCGTCTTTTTCTTCTTGTCAAATCTCCCGATGACTTCGATCCGAGAAAGCCTATTTTCATTTCCCTTTTCCTCTGCGCCCTTCGGGTGTTCGTGATAGTAGCCCTTCTCAAAGAGTGTCGTTTTACCTCTTCCTCATAATACCTGTGCTTTGTTTTTTTTCTCTCTCGAGATGCAACCCCGACAAGCTTTGTTTCCCAGGTCCCTCCACTCAAGCTGTAGCATATAGATTTTTGACCCCCCCGAGACTTTTAATTCTCAATTCTTGTGCTTTATTCGTTGTAGTCCCCTTTCCTCTTTCCGACGTGAACTTCATTTTTTTTGGTCCCTTGACATCCGGAGCAAACACGCTTAGATGATCTCATCTTCAACCTGCTTTTCTTTTTTTTATTGAGAAGTTCCCCCCCCTTCTCTATGGACTCCTACCTTTTTCGAGTTGTAAAAATGATGATGTTTCCCCCGCTCCTTTTCCTTAACTTTTACTTGTTATGTTCCCGCCGGGAGTTTAGTGTTCCGTCCATGGGTTTAGTCTGAGGTGTTTTCCTCGGATTAGCGCCTTGTCGGTGATGGTCCTCTGATGCTTTTTGTCAGGTGTGAGGATTCTTTCCCCCGTGAAGGGCTGTCTCGGGGTTTTTGCCTGTGTTCTTTTTATTCCAAGTCTTTTCTTGCAAAGACGGGCTCGCTTCTATGGGCTGGAAGGAACCCTTTCCCTTTGTCTCACTCATTTTCCTTTTTACCGTCCCTCTTTTCTAATGGTTAAATTTTCGTTTTCTCATCCAGTTTTTCCTTTTCCTGGGCGTGTAGATAGTTGATTTGTGGTTAAGGCGGCCCCCCCATTTAGGGTTCTTTCTTTTTCGTTCCCAAGAATAGTTCTTTCTTCCTTTGGCTGATTCGAGGGTTATGAACTTGGACGCGGCTGGAGAGATAGCTGCTTTTCCACTGATACATTTCCGAGCAGTGGCTTAACCCCTTGTCCCTCTCGGTGCAAGTTTTTTACGGCTCTTTTACTCGTGAAAGGGTTTCTGGTGTTTCTCCTCCTGATTTTGAGGGACCGGGCGACCGGTGGTTCCTTGGGGTCTCCTTGATATTTTCCTTCTTTCTGTCCCCCAAGACCCCTACTCTCTTTTTTGAGATGGGGATGGCTGACTTGTCCCGATCATACTTGGGTGTTTCTGAGAATAGCCGTAACGTCCCTGGAGTGTACCGCTGTAGATTGATTTTTCTCTTTCTTTGAAAATCTCTTTTATTTGTTCCCTTGAGTTTTTCCATGGTTTTTCAAAGTTTCCTTTTCTTTTCCGAAGGGAGTCATGCATCCTTTCGTTTCTTTCAAATGCCCTCCTCTACAGCTGAAAGTCTTGTTTCTTCTTCCGTTAAATTCTCCTAGCTTTTTGATTATTTGGACCCTGACCCTTCCATATTCTCTCTCTTTTTCTTCGGGCAGATTTCTTTCTTTTGATTCCTTCTGGTGTCATGGTGAGTCTTTTCGGTACGCCCCCCCACCCTATTCGACATAAGGCTTCCTTTTCTACCGAAATGGTCCCAGAGTCGAACCTCCTCGCGCCAGGACCTTTCTCTTCGATTCCTTCTTTTTTGATCAGTCCGGAGTCTCGTGGCACATGTCCCTCTGCCGGAGGAGTGGAACCTGACTTAGCAAGTTTTGTTTCTCTGTTGGAAGGTAGGAGGAACGTTTTTCGCGCGGCGGTTGCTTTTTCCTTCTCCGCCCTCCGGCTTAAGGGTTCCCTCCCTTTTACCAAGTGGTCTGTCCCTTTTGATTTCCTTTGCTTGGCTTGCCCCCCCGTAGAACCGGCGCCCGGGGCGGTCCTTCTTCTACGATTTTGTTGGCCCATTTTATTCCTCCTCGAAGATTGGCTTTTTTCGGGAGCGCCATTGAGTGGAGGGTCCCTGATTTTTTACGAGTTTTTTTAATTTCTATTCTATTCTTGTGCCCCCTGATCTTACTTGTTTATCCTCCGTCAGATCCCTCGGCCAGCTGAAAAGGAAGAGTTAGTGGCGAACAGTTTCGCACCGCATGGCTTCCCCCCGATTCTTGGTGGTCAGATCCTTTTCTTGAGTTATTGTATGGCTGGTCTTACCTTTGTCAAAGTGCTGACGGAATATGCTTACTTCTTCGTTCCTTAGGCGTGATTTTCCCGATTTTCAGGCGAAACTCTTCCTTCCAGGGAAATAAACTCACGCTGTGCCTTAATTCCGATACAAGAACGAAGCCTTGTTCATCTCATGGCCTTTGTAAGACGCCGGTTCCCTCCCTCCTACCTTCCCTGTTCCCAGATTCTCACTTTCCCGAAGTTTGGGGTGGAGGTTCGATTTCTTTAAATGGTCTCTCTTTCTGGCGGGTTCCCTTTCCCTCCCCTGTCATCCATCTTTAGCGTCAAGTCTTCTAGTTTCTTTCCCTCCCCTAGAAAAGATGTTAGGCTGGCGGTAGATGTTTCGGAGACTGGTCCCGGGCAATCCTCTCCTACCGCCTGGGCTCTGTTTTGTCCCATTCCTCTGTCATATTTCTTGGAAAATCTCTTTACCCTCCGGCTTAGGATGCTCGAGTTAGACCTTTTTTTGAGGTAAGAGCTTCATTGCCCCTTAGTTTCCTTCTGGAAAAGTCTCGAGCTTTCTACGGAACCCGACCCTCTCTCTCCAACCTGGGGAGGCTCTCCCTTGAGAAAGTACTGTTTCTCTCCTCTTGTTGTACTGAGGGAAACTGGAACCTTTTTGTAGAGAAAAGCCTTCCCCTTGGCGGTAATTCAAGCAACTTTTCTTTTTCGAGAGGGCCCGATCTGTCGGGTTTGAGGGAACGCAGATGGGAATTGTGGCCCCCTCTTTTTCCTTCCCCCTCTCTGCGGCTTTACCAGTTCTGGCCCTTCATGACGCTCTGAAGGCTTACTTTGATGGCAGGTCTCCCCCCCTTTTACTATTTGGATTCTCGAAGCCTCCCTCTCCCGAGACTCTTCGCAGTTACACCCCCCCAGTCGCAAGACTTTTAGAAGAGATGGGCCCTTCTTTTAGAGGTCCTGTCCCGTGGTCCCTCTTCCTCTCTTTTTTTTAAAGGGTCTCTTCCCTCCAACTCCTCAGCGGTTACACGGCCAGTACCGTTCTCTTGCTTTCATTATCCAGTCTCCTCCCCCTCGATTGCTAACCTTGGAGATCGATTCCAGTTTTTCCGCGCCAGAACGTTCTTACCACCCCTCTTTTTTTATTCCTTTTTTTTGTTTTTTGTAGAGGAAGTTTCTGACGTTTTTTTGCGTCCTGAACTTTGACTCCCTTGGAGCGCCGGTTCGTCCATCTGGTCATATGAGTAATCATTAGTCCTTGTATCACTTCCTTTGATATGAGGGAGGGCACGCTTTTTTTCGCGCGCCTCGGAACTTACTCCCCCCCCTCCCTCGAAGTAATGTTCCCTTTCATTTCTAAGTTTTCCGATTTAGTGTTGTTTTCTCCCTTCGGCTGAGGGAGAAGACAATGGTACACCGGTGTCTCCCTTAATAAGGGTCCAAGCATGAAGCGATGCCTGGTGGTCTATGTTTTTGAGTTACCTCCCTTCTTCATTTCCTAAGTTCCCCGAACAGGAAGGATTGTTCTGTTCCATGCCAAAAAGGGACAATCATTCTGAAGAGAAGGGAAGTGTACTTGTCCAGGCTTAGCCCCTTTCTCTCGCTCAATCCCCCCCTTTTTTTTTTCCCGGCTCCCGTGCTACCTTCCCAGTCCTTTCTCACAGAGAGCATAAAGAGTGGATGCTGCACTTTTGTAACTATAAAAGCTACGTATCTTCCATGTGCCCCTGCATCTCAAAGATCTTCGTTCACTTCCCCCCCCCCCTGGAACCCCCTTTTCTTCGCTTTTCCTGCATTTTTTTTTCACTTTCAGACCCCCCCTTGTCCTCTCCCCCGTTCACAGCTAATGCCCCTGTCTGGGCTCCTTGTACCGTCGCCTCCTCTCGCCCGCCACCGCAGTTTTTTTCTCTTTCTTAATAGTCCCTTTATGGATGTCGCTCGCTGTAACCCTCTGCCAATCCTCGAACGCGCCTATCCCTTCCCCACCTGCTTACCCCCCCCTTTTTCACCTTTCCCCTCGTCGCCCCTTATCTCAGGAGCTTTAAAATTTCCTTAGATGAGACATGCGTCGTCGGGGACTTGGAAGCCCAGGTTTTATTTGCCCGTCCCGTCAGCCTCTTTGTCCATCTTAGCATCCTGTCTTACGTCTCATCCTGTCCCATCCGAAGGTTTAGGACCATTGTGACATTACCCCCTGAAAAGATACGCCCCGCAGGAAATGAATCCGGCCTTTCTCTACCTTTTTTCCTCCACCGACCTTTCCCCCCGCAGGTTTTGGAACTTGAGGGTTAGAAGACTTCTCTCCCCCTTTCCGCATAGAGCATCCCCTACTTCGAAAAGTACAAGCTCCCCTTTACCTCCCAGCGTCCCTTTCCCTTTCACTGATCCATCCCTCTTCGGAAGTGGATTCCTCATGGAAAATTCAGAGAAGAAAGCGCATCAACTGCCGTCCCCAGGCTTCGTCCGTAAAGGACCCCCCCTGCACGTTGATATATTCCTTTTAATTCCTCCCCGCTCCCCCCTGACCAATTTCTGGCCCCCCATTGATTAAAAGGTCTGACGGACCGCTCCCCGCTTCCGCCACATGCTCTTGGGTCAGGTCCGCCCCCTCTTCCCTTTGACGGAACGGACCCCCCTTCCTTCTTCAACTTCCCCTGATATACGAAAGAGGTTTCACTTGAATGGTTGTCCCCCCTTTTTCGCCGCAGAAGTGGACCTTTTTTAATTCTCCCCTGGAAGCGGTGGTGAAACGCACACGCGGTCCCAGTTAACACAAGCAGAAAACTACTCCTCCCCTTCTCCTCCTTCCTTATCGATCCCTAGGTTACGGGGCCCTCTTTTTCCCCAGAAGGTTAGGGTTTCCGGTCTCTTCCCGCCTCCCCCTCAGGCAAAAGATTATTGCGTAGGGAAGGTTTGACTAACCAGGGCTTTCCATTCCTCCATGAGCCCCCCTGGACATTTTATCTCTCCCCCCCTCCCCTCTTCTCCACCAAAACATTTCCCCCGCAGGTAAGAGAAGAGGACAACTAGAACCTTATCCATTGTTAGAAGTTATTTCTCATTCTCAACCCCCGCTTTTTGAGATTAAGACGAACCTTCCCCCTCCTCCCTGATCTGGTATTGGGCCATCCAGATAATATCAGGAGCCCAGCCAGCAACTTAGTCCTGCTGCCTACTTTCGGCTCCCCAATTGACAAAACCGTCAATCTTCCCCGCTCCGGTCTACAGATCAACTCGATATAACACCCTTTTTTCCACCCCTTTTCGTCATCCGAATCCCTTCAACTAATGCCTAGCTTAGCAGCGTAGGTCCCAGCCCCCTTCCTATCAGAATGTTTCTTTTTCCAGTTCAGGAGGCTTTCCTGCACAAAGAAAGCCGATACACAAGGCGGGTCCTACCCATCTTCTGCCCGGGACTCCACTACACCTGCAAAGGAACGTGAAACCAAGTCACGATTCATGCCTTGCGTTTCACCACTGCAACTTTTCATCACTCTTCAATGGGCCACATGCATGGCCCGGCCTGCCGGTGACTCCCCGTCTAACTATCGTTGCTTCCCTGTCCCTTCCCCCGCCCCCAGAAACACCATTCAGTCCAAGTAACTTACGCGGACGACTCACACGAGCGTTCAACCACATTTTCCACCCACACTCCGTCTCCTTTCTTCCCTCCTCCTCCTTGCCGGAAAGAAAGAAAACTTCAGGTCTTTCCTTCCCCCCCTACGTCCTTTGTCTAATTAGATAGGAGCTCCCAACCCGGTATTCAGTCCATTCCTTTGAGGATGGCCTCTTTTTTTTTGTCGCTTTCCCAGACACGACGCCCAGTAGTTTTCCTATTTCATACTTTCCTCTCCTTTTTTTTGATCTCCTTCTTTTTAGGAATGACCGTTTTGCAAGGACTTCCCCCCCCCCTCCCTTAGAGAACTTTCCTTTCCACTCTGCAGTCCCTCAGATAAAGCCTTGATTTCAAGGACGATAGCTGCGTAGGTTTCTGTTCTTTATTCCAAAAAAGAGTGTAGTGTCCCTTTCTTTCTTGAATAATCTAACTTTTTTGCGTCTTCTTCCCCTAACACGCCGGTTAATGTCCCTCCCTTAATCCCCTAGTGTTTTGATCATATTGCATGCGAACTCACGGAGATTTCTGAGAACCTATTTTCACTTTTCTCTCCCTTGCCCGATCACTCCTGTTCCTTCTGGACAGGGAGATAAAAAAAGCGCTTTTTCTTCGAGACTATGAACGGGTATCGTGCGGGGCTACCGCCCACCACCTCTTCGGCCGCCCCCCGGGCTGAGATGTGACTTTTTTTCCCTGATCTAAGGACACCGGAAGTCTTTTTGAAGGAAGTTTTCCCCCGGTTACAGTTTCGTTCTCGGCCCCAATTTTCCTTCTTCTTTAATATACGCTCTGCTCCGTTTTTTGGGTTTTGTCTTGGTGGAGACACGTCCTTTGGTAGGTTTTGAGGAGGTACGGAGGTCTTCGAGTTCTGCTGGTTAGTAGGGTTTGTTCCGAGTAGGACATCATCTTTTGGGCGGACCTTGCCATTTTCCCTGTAGTTTGCTGTTTTGACGAGTCTTCTCTTTCCCTTGTTTCGAATGAATAAGTTGAGTTTCCGTGGGCCAGGTATAGCTTTTTGCCACGGGTTCCTTCCTAGGAATTGAATAGGGTCCTTACTTCGTGATGTGGGTCGGTCCCGCCGACCTTAATGTTTTTTGAATGGCGGCCTTTCTTGGTGAGACCGTTCTTTCCTTCCTCTCGGCCTTTTTCTTTGATCTTCACAGAATGAGCTTTTGAATGTGTGCTGAACCCCCCGTGTGTCCTATCTATGTGCTCGTTAACGTGTTGTAGAGGAAAGGTTTTTTTTTTTTTTTTTCTGGTGTTTTTTAGCCGCTGGCATTATTGATTCCAGCTATTTGAAAGCCACCTTTCTGTGTATGGCTTTTGCCGCTTGCGGGTGCTGGCAAAAGACGAAGCGCATGTTTTAGATTGTTGGGTCTTTCTTGCGCGAAGTTCCGCTCCAGAAGTGTGGGCTCTCCCCCCTTTCCCCCTGCGCAAAGGAGGGTTACCCCGATGTTTTCCGCGGAGAGTTACCTACCAGAATGCTTTTTTTTTTGGCCGGAGACTCTTTTATTGCCGCCATGAGATGTTGGGACCTCCTTTTCGTCTTTTGTACCGTTCCGGGGAGGGGCCCTGTCCAAGCAGGAGAGAAGACTAGTGAGGCTGGCGGACGTCCAGACTCCTTTATCCCTCCTATTCTGGGACCCTCGGCCCGTCCAATACGATAGAATATGGCTCGTTTGATGAGGTCAAGTCGGGTGGTCATGGGTCTTTGGTGTAGACGTAAGTCAAACTTGATCGTTTCTTCGTGTCCTCCTCCTCTTGGCCCCTTCAGAGTGATATGATCCCCCCTTTGGATTTCCCTGTTTCGAAGATAAGGAGGTTTGCTTACTTCCCCTTAGGAGTTTGGCCCGGACGAGAAGTTCTTTTTTGATTATGGAGCTTACGGCCAGTACCCTTCTCTCTTAAGTGGTGGATTGTGGGGAAGCCAGCTTATGGATCCTGGATTCCCCCTGTCTGCCCAGGAAGAGGATTCATTTTTCCTGCTGAGCAAAGAAAGGACCGTGAGGAATTTTCCCCTTCTTCTCGGGAGATGCTTGCAGGAAGTTTATTTTCTATTTTCTTTCTGCGATTCATTCGGCGGGCAGGATATTGCCGGGCCTTGGTTTTTATCTCTCTTTCTACTCGGTTTCCTTCTCCCCCCTCTTCGTCCCTTCGCTTAAGTCTTACCCTTTCTCCGACAATGATGGAAGATTCGTTTCCGTTTATATTCCATTTCATGTGTTATGGACCGTGTAATGCGGACTTTCCCCCCTCTCGGTGAAGAAGTGGATCACAGGGCCTCCTGTGGACGAACTGCTGATGGACGTTTTTTCGGGACGTGTTTGCCTATCTCTTCTACCAGGCTGGCTCCAAGCCTGGAGAAGGTAACTAAGCCTTTTCCCCTCTTCCCAGGGATCCCCCCTGAAGCTCTTTGGTCTTTTCCAGCAGAATTTTCTCAGAATAGGCACGGTAAAGTTTCTTTTTAGCGCGGGGGTGGCGGCTTCGTTACCCTTGCCCGACCTTTCTAGTGGTTTAAGTCCTATTTATTCCCCCCCCCTCTTCGTTAAAGTAAATGATTTGCCTCGCCGAGTTCCCGTGAAACGATGGAGGTAGTTTGTTATGTCTTATGCCTGTTTCTGTCAATCCTGATCCCCTCGGACTCTTTTCCCAACTTCTCGTCATTTTCTTGAATGCCGCCCGGGCATACCTTTTTTCTGCGCGAGTAGAATGTTGGCCGTCCCTCTCTTCTTTCTAGTGGGTTTTTTTTCCACGTCTTATCTTGTCATTCTTGACCCCCCCCCCGTGCCTCCTGTTCCTTTTTTGAGTTCTATAGTCTTGATGACCTTCCGTCCTTGGCTTCAGACGGAACACTTTTAGGGTGATGACGCTCCCCCTTTCCTTTTCCCTTGTAGAATTCACCGAACTTTTCTTGGCGATGGGAAATGGCCCCTGGTGCTGTAAATCCTCTTTCTGCTAATGACGGTTCCTGCTGCTGGGCTTGGCCACGACCTACACCCCTTTCTTTTTTCCCTCTTTTATTCCCTCCCCCCCGTGTTTACGGGTCTTGCGACAGAGCCCTCCCCCCGCCCCCCCCCCTCCAGAGATACTCTAAAATTCCTCTTTTTTAGAGAGATGGGCCTGACTGCCTTCGTGGGCCTGACGTTGAACTATCTTCCCTCCTTCTAGCGGAAGAACGCTCCTCCTCGTGACCCCCTTAAGTGATAAAGTTTTACTTCGGGCCTCTTTCCGCCCTTTGGCGAGAGAGGGCATGTTTTTACCCCCTTGGCTATAGAATAAGACAGAACGTAGAGTACCAA
>Ga0179593_1311535_pt1 | contig 11859 bp, 13 predicted proteins | sample CZODoug2_1_08_16_FD_185931 | JGI IMG/M metagenome (GOLD analysis project Ga0179593, IMG submission 185931) | Vadose zone soil fungal communities from Angelo Coast Range Reserve, California, USA - CZODoug2_1_08_16fungal (PacBio error correction) | ecosystem: Environmental > Terrestrial > Soil >... | reverse complement strand
GCGTCTCTTCGTAGTGTTAAGATTTTCCCCCTTTATTACTGGGATTCGTCCTTTTCGATTCCTGAGCGGACGAGGAGCACGGTTTTCAGGCGTATTACTTGACCGGGAAAGAAGGGTTTTTTTTCCGTTACCATCACTGGTGTAGTTCTCTTTTCGCCTTTTGGTAGAATTCCCCTTTTAACAAATGCTTTTGTTCTTCTTGAGGGCACGATTATTCCGCTTCAGTTGTTATCATTTTTCTTTTTAATGCGGAGTGATGATTACCCCTGTCGGCAAGAGAGTGCGTTCCTCGCGTACCACTCCCGCCTCTTAAGAGCTCCTGGACCGCCTGTCTGATTTTCTTTTGCATTTCCCTCTCTAGAGACCCCCCTATTCGTTCTGGAAGCTTTTCTCTTTTATCCCCCTTTCTAAACTTCCCTCTTTGATCTCGGACCCTAGTTGTTTCGATCTGATTCCTCATGAGTTGCATAAAAACACCCTTCGTGCACGTCGCGTGTCATTACAATTAAGTTGGTTCGTCGTGCTGGCGGAGTCTTCTGCGATGCCTCAGAATTGTTCTCCCCTGCCAGTTTCCCTCGCAGTATTCCTTTCTTGAAAAGAGTCCCCTTCCTTCCCGAGGTACGCGTCGTCCGGGGTGAAAAGGGCGCAGGACGAGACTCTCGGTCGATAACAGTTTTTCTTCCCGTTTCCGTCCTTCCAGGTAGATTGTTGACGCCCTTGTTGAGTACGAAAATCAGGGCTCGCCCACCGAAATTCATATCGATGCCACCAATACCCTCCGATCCCCACGTCTCACGAGTCCCGACTACCCTGCATAGCCGGCCCCCCCCCCCCGCTTCTTATTAGATGTGAAAAGTGTAGCACCCTTCTTTTAGACTGCACCGGACGGGCTTAAACAACACGTTACGAACCCCTCACCCCCTACTATGCTGTAAAGTACCGGAGCAGTCAGGTCGTTCCGCTCCCCTGACACGTGACGCTGCCGGGATAGCTAAAGACGTCTGAAGGTCCCCTTTTTTTTGTCCTCCTCCCCCCCTTGTTTTTTTTTCTATACCCTTTTGGGGTACACCCACGGTCTCCCCGACTCCTTTACGATCTCCCGGTTCCAAGCCGCCTGAGATGAATCTTCCCGGGAAGCTTTCCCCCTCTTTCACAGAGGGGGGGACGGCACAGTTCCTCGCTTTTTTTTTCCTCCCGTAGGGCTGATTCAAGACTGTTCTAGCGTCACCGTTTTACGGCGGTCGGTGTGTTTTTTGCAGGGGAAGCAAAATCTTTCGTAGAGGGTGCAACCCCCCCCCCCCCCCCCCCCCCCCCCCCCCCCCCCCCCCCCCCCCTGTCTTGGGCTCGTAGGGGTGGGTTGTTTTTTTTTCATGTTGACGTCCTTTCCTTTTCTCCTATGACTCATACAGTCACCCCCTCCAAAGCGGCCGTTCAACATATCCGTCTGAAGACGACGGAGCCCCCAAGCTCCCTCCCTATTATTCCGAAAGGTTTCCCCAATTGCTAAATCTTTTGCCGCTGGTCGTTCAAGCGGTTCCGGGGCTGAATGCTACCAAGGAGGGTATTGACCCTATTCTGACTATAGGTTTCCTCCATCTACGCCTTCTCCCCAGACGCCCACCACATGAGGAATGGACGTCCCCCCCCAAGAAGAAGTTCCCTCCTTGGGTCCGTCTTTCCCACCAACTTCCCTTCAGGTCCCGCCCAAATCCCCCTATGATCTCTGACCGATTCCAGGCTTTAAAATGGGAAACCGAGAGGTTTCCCCTAAGCGAACCCCTTTTTCTCTTCGCTCCGTTTTGCAAGGCACCTCCTCGCATAAACTTGCACGGACTGCCCATCTTCCTGAGTGGTCAGATAGGCTCCCTACTGCCTAGGATTTCACACTCTCCGCGTTCCGCACTTGACCTCACTCTCGAAGCGTGACCTATCCTTTTCTCTCCCCAGGCGTTACCGGCGAACTTCCGCCACTGGTCCCATAACCCCCCCCTCACTCCTTTTGACAACATTCCTTTGTCCTTGACCAGTGGACGTTTACATCCCTACTTTTTCCTACCTGACACGTGCTCTCCGGACCCTTTGACAGGGACACCCCTCTTAGGTTGCGCCTTTCGCTTGTCCCCTTTGCACTCCGTAGCCCTCTGTCCAGCATGTTCTTCATACGGCGTCCTCCCCCCCAGTATCGTGTCGTCTTTTTTTGCCTTGGTGGTACTATAACTGCACCTGTGTACTTTCACACCCTAAGTTACCTGACTCCAATTTTCCGGGACGACTCCCCAACCCACACCCCCCCCCCACCCCCCCCCCCAACCCCTACACCCCAACAACCCCCCCCCCCACACACCCCACAAAAAACCAAATCCCACCCCCCCACCCCCCCCACCCAAAAACCCCCCCACCAAAACCCCACACAAACCCCCCCCACCCCCCCCCCACCAACAAAACCCAACCCCCCAAAACCCCCCCCCCCCCCAACCCACCCCAAATCAACCCCCCCCACAACCCCCCCCCCCCCCCCCCCCCCCCCCCCCCCCCCCCAACCCCCCCCTTTTAAAAAGCATTTTTTTAGGTTTCTGTGTTCTTAGTTTCTCCCTGCTCTCACGTAAAGCTGCTCTACATATGGTTTTGATGATGGAAACACAGCTTCCCTCTTTTACCTGTGCTAGTCTTTTTTTCCTGCACCACCCCCCCCGTTTCTCCTTTCGAACTATTAGAACAGGCAGGACCTCCTCCGGCTTCCCGTTTCGTCAGTTTCTCTTCTTCCGGTTCCCAGAAAGTGGCATATCCCCCCACTTCCGCCCTATTTTTTTCCTGGAAGGAGTACTCGGCACTGCCTTGCTTTCAAGCCCCCCTCCAAGTCTTCTTTTCCCTTTGATTAACAGAATCCTTGTTAGGTTTTCACTCTAAATTTCGTGTTGTCTAGCACATCTCACTCGCTCCTTTCTGGCCTGTGAGCCAGGCCCCCCCCTTTTCGCTTCCCATCCTAATAAAGTTTTTAGTTCGTACAGCTCTCCTGAGTTAGTTCTGATTTGGGAGAAGTGATGTTCTTTTGTCGAGTTTAAAAAACCCACACACAGAACCGACATGGGTCCCTCCGCGGGCTTGTAACAGGCCGAACACCAGTTTGCGTTGCCTTTTTAAACCTACCTTTCACTATCTCCTCAAACTCCCCTCCCGGCAAGTTGTTTTGACTTCCTTAACCCTTCCTTCAATTTCCTTTGCTTCCAGCCCCAATCCCTTGACCAATACCATCTCTTCTCCCTGGCTTCCTTTACCGTGTTCGTTTTCAGTCCCGTTCAAGCGCCCCCCTTGAAGGAGCGTGGTACTGTCCCCCCTATTCCTACGTCTCCTCAGGTTTAGTCGCGCCACTCCCTTTCGCGGTACTTTAGCCTCGGCCCATTCGCCAACCTGCTTTTTTAGCTCCGGGCCGTTCTTTTGCTCGGTGTTTTTTATTTTCTGTCCCTGTGGGTCACCGTTTACCCGTTTTTTGGTTCGCGTAACTTTGGGGATGGGGACAACTACAATGCGTTTTCCATATCTGCGCGGGATTTTGGTTGTGTGAAAATCTCCCCAATGATCCTTATAGCAGCGCTTTTTCGAGCCGATTTTTTTAGCGTTTGACCTAGCCAGTGGACAATTTTTTTTCCGCGTTTCTTCTGTGCGTTTCCCATTTAGAGGAACTCTGCACGGCCTATCCTATTTTTGATCATTTCAAGTTCTGGTCACTCCCCGTGCCTCTAGGACGTCCCCCTCATTATACTCTTTCATGGTTTTTCCACTCTTAGTCCCCTACTATAGACGTCCCCAAGTAATGGGTAAATGACCCTCTCTTACCCTAGTGCGCTTTACGGACAAGCTTACTTCAATTGTTGTCCCTTTACGTCGTCTCTAGGCAATTTCCCCATTACCTTTTCTTTTCCCGCTGCGACCCCACTCCTCCAGACAGAGTTGCATTCTATTTTTCTTTTTCTCTATTTGTCCTACCCGGTTGTTACCGTAAACCTTCTTAATGACCGACTTCTTTTGTCCAGAGTTGTATTCCTTCCCCCCGAAGTACGTACTCCAAGGGCGACAACCTTTTTTTAGCCGTGTTTCACGCCCTCTAGTCCTTCTTTCAATTTCCCCATTTCATGGGTTTGATAAAGTAAGTTGTTGAACTGAGGGTTCCCTCTTTTCACCTTGATGAGTTGTTAGGGAAGTCCTCGAAGTTTCGATGGTTTAAATCCGCGAATGGAAGAGCGCCTCCCTAGGCGTTTTCACCGCGTTCCCTGTTCGCACACGACGAGGTGACCACCTCGTATGCCCACGGACCCCTCTGGGCACGCAGTCCTCTCCCTCTCTCCCCCCCCCCCCGCTGTACCCGAGGGGGTCCCGTTTCCACCAGCGGCACCACCCCAGCCCTCATAGCCCCTGAATTCCACGCGATTTGACCTTGACCCCCCCCAATCCCCCACATGTGATACAACAACCGTTAAACTCGTTTTTCCCACATTACGTCCCACGAAACTCTCTGAAAGTAAAGACTTTCGTCCACCCGCTTTGGTTCCCTTCCATGGACCCTAGTCTCCTAAAGCAGCGCCCCCGTCCTTCATGAAAATTTACAAAAAGGCTATTCCTCCCCCGCCCTCTGGGTTCCTCCAAAGCCAGGGGCAAACGTTCCTTTCCCCCCTTGGTCACTGGACAACTCCCCCGTCCCCTTTCGCACCTTTCGCATGAGCTTTAGTTCTTGGCTGCGATAACTTCCCCTGTTTCTTCTACTCCGTACCAACTTAGTTCTTGCCTTTCGGGGACTTTGCTTGGTCCCCCCCCTCCGAAGCAAAGACTTAGTTCGGCGTCGATCCTCCTTCCCAGCCCAGGTCTGTTTACCCCCTAATACGTCTTTCTTTAATGCCCCCCTGAAACAGTTTTTTTCTTTCCCAACATCCCGACCGAATACGGCCTGCTCCTCAATTGAACGGAAACTGGAGGCCCGCGTTAGAATAACTAGAGGTTTTTAAGTGGCGACCCCACTTCCACCCCCCTCCTTGTCCTCCCCTACGACCCGGCATGAGGATGTCATTCCCACTTTGCGCTTTATTGTCTCCCCGATCCGCCCATACCTTGACCTTGTTGCTTGTCTCGCTTTGGTTGAGTGACCTGCCGACCCCTTAAAAGGCGCGTTGGTTATATCCCCTTTCTTCGCAGAACCGCCTATTCCCCTTCGTTATTGGCCAGTACACGTCTTTTCCCTGTCTAGGAACGCCCCTTCTGTCTCCTTTTCTTCAAGCTGAACCGGGCATTTTCCCCCCCCCCCCCCCCCCCCCCCACCCCCCCCCCCCCCCTTTGACCGTGGAACTGATTTCGCCGGTTTGTGGACATTACCTTCCTATGTGGCTGAAAAGGTCCTCTTTTCTGCGGTCTTGCGTCCAAGCATGAACCGGCCTTTTCTTCCCACTTTTCACGCAATCCCGAGCCTTGTGACTTTTTTTTGTTTCGTGGTTTTGACTCCCTTTCCTAGTACTCCTTTGGTGATGTACCCAAAGGCCCTCCCCTCCCTCCCCTATCCTGTGATTTTCCTTTCCCTGCCCTCCCTTATCCAGGACTAAGCCACCCCCCTGTCTTTCCCCTGGTACTTGCGTTGGGGAGTAGTCACGGATTATCGTACATTTTTTAAGGTCCAATTTTCACCTTGCGGTAGAGTCCCTATTGAGCAACCCTTACCTTAGTAAGTGGTGAAACTTTCCTTTCCCTGAAGTTGTCCCCCTTATATTGGCCTTCCCGTCTTTTTCTATAAGTAGTCATTTTACCCCCGGTCAGGGGTTGTTCAGAGCCCAAGATTCCTTCTCTCTTTAATAGGCGGTTGCCGCTTCCCCCCTCTTTTGTGTCTCTTGTTAATACAGTGGCCAGCCCCTCGGCTCCCGCTCTCCCCCTCCCCCTCCCTTCCGCCCATCTCCTTCCGTTCTCTCTCTGCGTTGCATGTCCCCAGATCTCGAAAAAGGGTTTCTTTTTACGGACCGAGTGGTATTTCTCCCTTTTCCTCTGGAGATCGCAGCCCCTTCGTTTGTATCGGCTCCGGTTTTGGCCCCCTACGGCCCAAAAGTTTCCCCCCTTAGGTTTTTGAGGGAAGCTTCCCACCTTCCCTGTAATTTTTTTTTTTTCCTTTGGATTCCTTTGTGCTGATCAGTTACACGAATAGGGTCCCTTCCCCCCCTCCTTTCCTTTCTTTTCTCCGTTCTCCGTTCTGAATGAACACAGCTTCCCTTCATGATTTCCGTTCTCGTTTCTTCCAATTCCTCCTCTTTCTTATCCGGTATCAAGTTTCTTCTCCTTAGCCTTTTCTTAGCGCTTCCGCCGTTTGATTTGCGCTGGTCAAATGATTCGTAGCTTCCCCCCCTCCATTTCGCGCCTCTGAACACACTTCCCTCAATCTCCCCCCTTCCCTATTCCCTACCCGTCTCCTTTTTTCGTCCTCATTTCTACAGGAGCTCGAGGGAAAGATCTCGCGGTGAGCCGAGCCCCCTGACTTTTTCACACGGCCACCCCCCCCTCCGAGACGATCCTTCTCTTCATGTCGGCCCCTTCATCTTTGCTGTTAGTTTTTTTCCTGCGTTCGTAACATCTTGAGAACTTTATGGAGCAGCCATATCATCCCCCCTTTTTGTTGTGAGCTCTCTTCCCTTTACAAGTTTTTTCCCCCCTTTCCTCTCTTTACGCTATCCCGGTAAAGTGTCGTTGATCCTTTTCCTCCTGACTGGGTCCCCCACAAAAAACAAACGGGACGATCCTTCGAGTTTTTTCGGTTTCGAGGTTGTGTTGCTTTTAAGATTTGATTCGTCATCACCGACCCCACGGTCCTCTCTTTCCAGGCTATTTCTCTTTCAGGCGTTTATAATAGGAAGGCTAGGGCCCCCGTCGGGTGGTTCCGATTGTGAAGGGAAGCGGGAGCGCCATATTCCGCAGACTTAATCCCATTTACCAATCCACTCTACACATCTCCCTTAGTTGGAGGAGATTGTAATAGACCCCCTCTACTTTTTTATCACTCCCAGATTTCTCTGGATGACCCGGAACCTTTAAATCGTGACTTTTGTTTTTTTTAGCGTCGCGGTTTCAGTAAACGTGCTTCCTGAAGATCACAGGCGGAGTTTATCTTCTTTTTTCGCGATAAGCGGCTCCTCCTTCCTAATCCTCCATGCCCTAATGAACCCTTCTTCCTTTTTGCCCCTCCGAGCCCAAAATTCCTTGCTACCTTTTGGCGTCGGTTTCCAACAAGATCTTAATACCAGTTTAACTCTTTCCCCCCCATCTCGTTCCCCTGTGGCAGCATCTTTTCAACAGATCGTCCGTCACTGCTCATTTTTTATTGTTGCCCCAGTCCCCACTCCTCGAACTTGCCCTGGGAAAGGATTACACGTTCTTTGCGCTGGTACTCTTCGGAATCTCCTCGGGCCTCCATGGTACCTTCCCCCTCTGTCACAGAACCTTTTTTTCATCTACGGAAGAGGAGAGGGACTCCTCGTTCTCCTCCCCCCGCGGTTTAAAAATCATCTACCCCTTTCCCTCAGCCATCACAACTCTTGAAACTGTTTTGGCTTCCCCCACGTTCTTCCCGTCCCTAAGACAACCCCCCTTTCTAATCGTCCGTCTCCCCTTGTCATCGACACTCTTGAGCACTTTAATGAAATTGAACCCCACCAGAACACACATTGGTTCTTACGTTCCTGTATATGAAGACATAGATATAGTTTACTTCCTGGCTGACGTTTTTTGCCAATTCTAATTAAGTCCCCCCCGTCATTATGCCCCGATCACCAAATTTTCCAACTGGGCTATATTCCCTGCGAGCGTGTGAAACTGAAATCCTTTTCCTTTTCTCTTTACTCCCTTTCCGACCTCTCTTTTCAGAAGCCCTCAATATGTGCCCTGATGGACAGAAAATGCGAACAATTATTTTTTTAGAGAAGGAAACCCCCCCACGATTTATCTGCAGATTGTGACTTTCAGAAAGGGCTTCTGAGGGTCTGCCCGTCCTAGTTTAATGAGAGTAACCCGATGCTTAGACGTTATACAGTTTGATCGTCTCCCCCCTGTTTCGCCCCCCTATTCTTTCATTCAGTTCCGCCTGCACCCGAAAGAGGTTTGCCGACCTGCCAACAAGACACGTTTTTTCATATAGCTACCTCCGCTCTTTAGCGCACCCCTTTATTTAGCCAGTGTTCGCATGGCGATCTTCTTTTTCCCTCTGTGCGCCACGGAAACCTTCGTCTTCCCCATCCCAAGCCCGCTTTCCTTCGCCCGAGGTAGTGTGAAGAACTTTTCTTTGATTCTCCGGAGTCGGAAACGGCCTGGACGCCTTTGGCTTCTTACCGAGCATTCCCCATTGACTTTTTCTTTTTTGGAAAATGATTGTTCTCCTCCCTGAAGGAGCTGTGGTGGACTGGAAGTAGAGTTTTGGAACAGTTCGCTTGATTTGACATCATCCCCTTCGTCTGCTAATCCCGAGTCTTTTTTTTTTTTTTTGAAAAGCATTCATTTTCTTGGTTGGCGCGCAGTTACCCGGCGCCGTGTTCCCTCACCTTGTTAGTGTTTCAGCGAGTTTGCCCAGCACCTTTTCGTTTCTGTCCTTTAGTAAATCTTGAAACCAGTTTGAACCGTCTGGGTCTCTTGCTCGGTCGTGGAGCCCCGTATTTTTTGAACAGTTTAAATTTACCCGGGAGATTCGTGCTTCCACACCTCCTTTTTTCCTTTGATGTGTTGCCTTCCTTCTGTGCCCTGATTCACGCTCCCCGTTCGGCCCTTCTGGACTTTCGACTCTTTGAATTATCTTCGCCCTTCTGTGCAAGAGTCAGGCCCCCAGGTCGCTGTGCCCCCCCCTCGTACCTAGTTCCTTTCTACTTTTTCATATTCCTGGAAAGACAGAGTTGAAGGACCTCCCTATCTCATCCCTGGACCCCAAATCAATCGCCTAGTGCGTGATCTCAACAACATTTTTAAATGGGGAAATTGCAAATGGCTTTTCTGTAGCTTCAAAGGAAAGCCTACTCACTGTGCTTTCCAAATGTACGAGAGTCAAGACCTTACCATTCAGCGAGATAAACCACGTTCTAATTATTTCTCAGTATTATCTTCCTCCTCCCCTCCGTTTTTGTTTTTCTATGTTTTGTTGTGGATACCCCTTTTTTAGCTGGCCCCTTTCAAGTCGTTTGTGTCCCGTCCCCCCCTTGCTACGGCGTTGCGTAAAGGTGAACCATTTGAATTTCGTTTTTTTTGCCCCCCTTGGTGCCGGATAAAAGAAGCATTTTCAATCCCCATTTCCACCGTGGTGTTCAAGCTTGGGTCACAGCTTTTTTTCCCTGCTTACAGTTCTTATCGTTGGAGCATAGTGGCGTTGACGAAGGCCTGCGCCCCCTCCTCCTCCCCGAGGTACCTCTTGGCCGGGCCGAAATCCTCCTCTTCCGATCGGTCCCGGCAGTCTCGATGTCAAATCGCGCCCAACAAGCGGCGTCTTGATTTTCCGAAGCGTCGGGGGCTCCTTATCCCTTACCACATCGCGGGAACAAAACGCGCATAACGCTGCATCTTAAACGCGATTGTTTTACTTTGGACCTTCCCCCCCTTTCCCGGAAGAAACCGTGAAACTTCTTTCCCCCACTCGTCCCCCACGAAAGCATCGCCAGCAGGAGTTTCACCAAAGAGGTTGCATGTACAGTCTTTCCCTCCCTTTCTCCTCCCCTTGTTTAGACGAACCTTCCCCCTTCGCCATGGGTGGCTTGGGGACAAACTAGGACGGGTCTCGGCACTGGCCTTGCAAACCTTCCCCCTTCCCATGCCCCTTCGAGATTTCTTGGCGCCGCTGGTCTACATGATGGATCCTTCACCTTCTCACGGTTCCCCCCTAGTACCTCCCCATAGCGACTTTTTCTTCTTCTACTTTCTTGTGTCAACCTGCCGACTTCCCAAGTCATTGTGTCGTCTCAGTACGAAGCCCCTCTTCTGCCCGGTTTGTTTTCCTACCTCTTCCCAATTGATGAACAAGTGTTCCTCCCCCCCCCCAATACCCTTTACCTTCCGTCTTCGACTACGAACCAGGACCCTGGATGATGCGTCTGATCAATCGAATTGGTTTTTTCCCTTGGCTCCCCCCCTCGCCCCCCCTCCCTTTTCTCCATTGTGTAACATTCTTACGACAAGTTTTCCTCCTTACCCTTTTTTCGGTGCACCCCGTGATCGGATTATGATTTAGTGACGCTCAGATTTGTTTATTTGGTTGCTCCTTCTTGGAGATGCTTTTCTGGTAAGTCCATGTTCAAACATAAGACCAGTCTTTCGTTTTTAAGTAGCCCGTGCCTTTCCTTTGACCCATTCTTAATAATTGTTTAGTGAGAAGTTACTCTTTCCCTTTCGGGTAAGGAACCTTTGCCGCCGCCAGTTATCTAACCTCCAGTACGTCCTTCACCTTGTTGTTTCCATCATTCTACGATCCATTTTAAAAATGAGTGCGCACGGGGATGTGGCAATTAGCCAGACTGTATTTCGTCTCCCAATTTACTCTGTTGTCTCTTTTTCCCCTATACACCCGACTACGTTTTTCCCCCACGTCTTCCACGGTTCCCACCTCCGATGCTGACCGTTTTTCCTTCTAGGGGAGGAGGTTTCCTTAGGTTGCCGGACTCCATACCCCCCTTTGTTACTTGAGATCTCCCTTTTCCCCAGGTGCCGGCACCCGACGTCCACGATATTCTTCTTGCCCCGCCTTTACTTCTCCAGTGACTCAGCACAATGATGTAAATGGATGGGATATAGTTTTTTCGCTTTCGCCTGGTCTCAAATCCTTTCCACGTTTCCATTTTCATCTGCCGCTCGTGACTCCTTCGCACCTTTTTCAGGTCGCCCTTTCTTATTGCACGTTCACGCCGGTCCGCAGTTTCCGATTTGCAGACTTTCGTTCTTCCGTTCTTTCTCTTCACAGTATTCATGGTAACACAGATTTTGTCCTAGACGATCGGCTTATTTTCTCCTTTCTGGGGCTTCTCTTCCCTTTCTGCTGAGAGTTTTGATCCTATTTAGTTCCCCACTCATCGGCTTTTTTCCGATCTAACCCCCCCCCACTCACCCCGACAAGCAATTTCCACCTTTTCCCCTTTCCTCCAGAGATGCATGGACCCCATCTTCCTCTGAAACTTCTGGACGGTTACGAGCGATCCTTTCTTTGCCCCTGTGTCCCTACTTTCATGGAGATCGGTCGCCGAGATCGTATTGTCTCTTATTCCTCCTTTATTTGGGTGCACTCCTTCCCCCCTTTCTTCTCGTTGGGGGGATCGCAATCCGAAGTTGTTGCCTCGTTGTCTGGAGTTTGCGCTCCGTCTTCGACTTCTCTGAGCCCCTCATCTTCCCTTTCCCTCCTTTTTTCTCTGAGACGTTCGTTTGTTCTCGGACGAGACCAGCGGAACGTGGTCGGTCTACGTTTGTACCCCAGGCTCTAGATTGAGGATCGTAGACTTTCGTCTGTTCTTTTAGAATTTTTCCCTCCCCGTTCTATGTTTCCCCCGATTTGAGCGTTGGTAACCTCTGCCCTCATTTCCGCTCCGACATTGTAAGAGCCGCTGAAACCCATTAAAATCCACTTTTTCCCCAGACGACCCTTTCCCCCCGAATCCTTTCCCCGTCCTTGCAGACCCTTATTGAGAAAGGCCCAAGCCTTTGAACGCTCCGTCTCGTGAGTCCGTTTTGCCCCAGTACTTGGATGAAACCCCCCCCGCGAACCCCCGACGATTCTATGTGGAAGGTTTTAGCCATTCCGGTCTTCCCCCCTTGAACCCGGACAGATGTTACCCTTTTCTTTTTCTTTTACCCCCCTGCGGCGCGAAATGACCTTTGGTA
>Ga0179593_1256754_pt1 | contig 11859 bp, 13 predicted proteins | sample CZODoug2_1_08_16_FD_185931 | JGI IMG/M metagenome (GOLD analysis project Ga0179593, IMG submission 185931) | Vadose zone soil fungal communities from Angelo Coast Range Reserve, California, USA - CZODoug2_1_08_16fungal (PacBio error correction) | ecosystem: Environmental > Terrestrial > Soil >... | reverse complement strand
GCTGCCTGTGTTTGCCGTCTGTTTGTCGTAGTGTGGTTTTGTGAATTGTGGTGTCAGTGGAGCCAGGATGCTGTCGCGGCCGTACGGTGTCATTGATCGACTGCTTACGGCCTTCGTTGTGGCGCGCGGACCTCCCACGAGCAAAATCCGCGCGATACGCGTCCCTTGCCTTCGCCATCACCGGAGTCGACACTTGGGGGTGTCTTGCGTCGGGCATAGGCCACGGTTCCCCCCCGTATTTTACCCTTGGGGCATCTTGCCGTCGCACGTCATTGACCGATTGTCTGCCCCGAGGCAGTCTTCTTCTTTTTCCACGTCACGGAGACACACCTCCGTGTGCTTTTGAGGTGCCGCTGCCGCTCCCATTTAGCTTGACCGTCTTTTATTAGCGGGGACCATGTTGACCGTCCCGGGTGAAACGATAGCACCAGTCCGTGGGGCCCCTTTTTGAGGGCCCTTTCCTTGCAAGTTTCCCACAGCTTGATCCTTCATTGCTCGCTGATTCCACAGTTCTCCGGGGATGACCACAAGACCGCCACCGTCGGTGCTGTTTTTGTTGTGGTCCCGCGCCGGGGGCCAGCCCACGGACCTATGGGTCAAGCTGCGCCGATTTCTTCGCCGTGGCCTGAACGACACGGACACCCCGTACGTTTTTTCAATTTGACTCCCCTTCTCCCACCAGCTGGATGTGTCCCAATTGCCCCAGAGGCCAGCGCTTGAAGTACGGGGCTGAAGGGCGCACCCCCTCAATTTACAGGGAGGTTACTCCCCATGTTTCCAACAGCTGATCGTCGCATTGTGATCCCCGATTTCAGCGTTCCCTCCCCCGTGTACACACCACGATCAAGAGGCAGAGTCTCCTTGTGTGTCTTTGGTCAATGGTTGCCCCTCCTTTTTGCCTCCAGCTTATTGCTCGCCGGGCTCGTATTGCTTCCGTGCCACCGGACGATGACACTTCCCCTTCTCTCTTTTGACGCTCCCTTTTTAAAGATCCTCCTTCTTCGCTCTCCTCGAATGGGGACGGACGCACGCAATGCCACGATCATAAGGCATAGCCGCCCGGTCGGCCTTAAGGGGTCCTCTGACTGGGTTCCTTGCATTCCACTGAGAGGAACGATACGAGAAAAGAATGGGACCCACCCGTTTCTACCTTCACGAAGAAACCTCTTTGCCCACTTTTTTTGTTCCTTAAGTTCACGAGTTCTTTTAAGCTGAAGGTAAAACCCGGCCACTCCGCAACGGTGTGATCCTCTGGACGTCGAGGGGCCCTCCCGGTTCTGCCTTTTGCGAGACGGAGTTTACGCCCCCTCGCCAGTCTTTTCCCCTGACTTCTCTAACCCCCCCCTTATGGGTCCGTGCGATGGCTTTAGACGTTACGGAATTTCCTCGAATCCCGTCCACCAGGGAAGCCATTCTCCTCTCCCTGCCAGGCCCATTGATTGCGTTGACTTCCACTTCCCGTCAACGGCACAGGTTTTTTTGACCGAAGGGTAGGGAAGAATTGGTCCTCCTACCGCTCTCTCCCCCCTTGCAGGACTTCTGTCCTGCTCACCGTTCTTGTTGTCCGTGCAAGGAGCAGTATCTGAGACCGCTGCCGACCCCAAGCCATGCTATATCCTCTTACAAACGACAGTGATAGTGTGCCCCCGCTTAATCCTTTTCTGTAGATCGTGTCGCGGCGGTATGCGGGGTTTGAGGAGTCCACTGAGCTCCCCCAGTGTCGCGAGCGTTGGTATCGGCAGCGGTAGAGTCCCCCTTTTCTAGCTCGGGCGTCGATGACGTTCGCCCGATCGATACTTTTGCAAGTTCTCTCAACTTTTCTTTTTAACCTTTTCCCAGATAGCATACTCCGACATTTCGTAAAGGAACGTTTCTCGGTTTTACACATGTTCTAAGCGTCCAAAAAGCTTCTTGGGGTCCCATTTCTTTCTTGACGCCTTTTCGAAGCGGAGAGTTCGGATTTGGGGAGGAGGAGGAGCAAGGGGCGAGCTGCCATCTTTTCGCAGCCACCTCTTTCCTTTTTCCTGAACGGTCCCTTTTTTTTTTTGGTTCCCTTTGAGCGGTGCAGATGAAGTTGTTCAGGAAGTGTTCACTGGCGCCGTGTATGGTGGTTTGCCTTCCTGGATTGACTTTGTTTTTTTATCTCATTAGTGCAGTCTCGGGACCTGTCCGCTTCCAAGCATATTTGGCAGAAATACCTTTTTTCCTCCTTCTTTCTATCCCCATCTTTGTTGTTTTTTGCGTATTCCCTGAGGTTCTTTTTCCTAATTTTGAACGCTTTGAAGGTTCCCCGGATAATACGCGCACAGGCTAGGCACTCCACCCCCGGTTTCAAAAAGGCCTCATTACCACTACAGTGCAAAAAACCTTCCCCACAACCCATCCACCAAAACACCAAACACCAACCCCATCACGGCGCCCTTTTTGCCCCCCCACCTCATCGTAAGCGGCAAACCGGTTTGTCCGACTTGCCTCCCCTGACCCCTTCTTGGAACCCTTAGTTGCGGATCCTCTTGTCTTAGACCCGCCCCCTGTATCCTCCTCATCCGCTGCCTCATATCGGTCTTTGATGTGCACTGTCTCTTTCAGAAGCTTTTTCCCCTTATGGTCCTTTGGTTTAAGTTCTCTGGACTTGGTGGTTCATGGTCGGAGGAAGTTCATGCTCGTTCGGCTTGCCGGCTTACAACGGTTTTCCCCTCCCTACCGGGTAGCAGAAGGCCTGACGTTTCGACAGCCGCGACCGACCGACTATATCGCCTTTAAAGCGACTTTCTCGTTGGACGACCCCTCGCCACGCGACCGCCGCGACATCGTGCGCGCGGCTTTTCCTTGTTGTTTAACCCACAAGTCTCATTGTTTTATCCTGATGCTCTCTCCTTTGCCTTGGCCCCTGCATCTTCCAGTGCTTTCCTACTGTTGCACGCCCCTCCTGGTCCCAGTACCTCCCCCCCTTCTCCGGCTATATTCCTCTTTCATAACTTTAGAATGTATTGTTCCCTTCGCATTTATCGCGTTCGTAGTCAATGAGCAACGGGCGGGTTTTTGCCGGACATGCCTCCCCCCCCCTCGTTTTTTTCTTGTGGAAGTGGATCTGTAAACTCGTATCCTGGCCAATATCTCATGTTCACCTTGTGTGCGTAGTTGTCAGCCAAGTCCCTAAACTGGTCCGAGGCCTTTTCTACCCCCTCCTGTAGATCAGTGGTTGCTCACAAGGGGAGGCACTACTCAGCAAGACTTTCTACCCCCTTTGTAAGGTTGGTTTCCCTTCCACAGCTGCCGCCCTGTAATCCACGTTTTCGTTCTGTTAGGACGGGACGCTGGACTTTCGTCCTTTTCCCAGGTTACAAGCCCCCATTTACACCCCCCCCCCCCCAAACAGCTCAGGATCAGTCGGTTTCGCTGTCATCTTTTCGGAGCGTTGCTTTGTCTTCCTTCCCCCCCCCCTTCTTCTCTCCTACGTCCTTCTTACCCCTTTCTGCCCCCCGGGATTTTTACTCTAATTAATTATCCCGGTGGCGTAGACCGGGTCGGCAAGACTCCTGTGCCTCTTCCTCTCCCCCCCCTGAAAATACGTTTCAATCGTGTTTTCGTGGACAATTGTTTTGATTGCCCTTCAATCCCACCCTCGTTGCGTCGTGGTTAGCCCGGACGGCCAACTCTCGGCTGAGCCCCTGACGGGTCCTCTCACTGTGGGACTTTTTGCAATTGCAAGCTCCGGGTGTCCCCTCCGTTTAGAAGTTTGGTGGACGCCGTTGTAGTTCAGCCCGGACGTCATGCTGGCATCGGCGGGGGTCTGATCCGCCTGTGGGCTGGCCGAACGTTTCCTTGACCTTCTCTCTGTGCCCCCGGCCTTGTTTTTCGTCGTTGTCGTTCAGCCTACGGTTTCAGACTCCCTGGCCTCGGCGCGCTGAGGTCAAGCTGTTAGGCGTTTCACGGCAAGGTTCGTTTCCCTTAAAAAGAAACACGTTCGGTGCTCTTTTGTTCCTTTTACTGCCAGTTCCCTCATTGAGCAATGTCCGGTCGTGTGTACTTGTACGGGCCCCGTCCCTTACACGCACTTTTCTCCACGGAATTTGGTCCTACGTGTTTTTTTCTCAAGGCGCTGGCTTGAGCTATCCACGACTGTCAATGCTATGGGCGCGGCAGCTCCAGGCGGGTCCCCACTCCCCCTTTCCTTCTTTCCCTTTTCAGCCCGTTCCTAAGGCCGTTTCTTGCTCGCTTTCTTGCCGGCCCGCTCGTGGGTGTCCGGAGGTGCCCCATTGGCACATCATTTTGCTCAGTGGCCAGCCCATTCCCCTTTAACACCTTCATTTCTTTGACTCCCCTTCATTGTGGATTGGCGGGCAAGTGACGGTTCCCCCCATTGTCGTGTATGTCTCTCCCCTTCCCCCCTCTTTCTTAGGCATTTTCAATGACCACACCACGTCCTTCTTTCCGGGACTAGATTTCGCCACCCTCATCACCAGCTGCCTACGCACATACCTCCTCAGGCCAACCCCGGAGACTCAATATATCTCTCCCCCTCTTTTGGTTGAGTCTCTTCTGCTCTTGGTTTCAGCTTCTTTGTTCTTTGCTTGATTTTTTAGTTTTAGTTCATTGGTGATGGGGCGAAAGCGGGTCGGCCCGGAATGCTGTCCGTGGCTTGAAGGTGTAATGTCTCTCTCCTCCCGTTTCAGGATAGTGGTTTGAGGTCGAGGCCCTCCGAGCAAACTCCGTGAGGCGCCGTAAACTTTCCCCCTTAACGATCCCCCCCCTTTTTTTTATGTTTTTTTTGTGTTCGCTTGGCGAGGGTGTTTCCGTGGTGTCCTGAAGCCCTAAGTGGGACCCCTTATTTTTTTCACCTTAACTTTTCCCCCGCAAAGTTCCCAGAGTGTTTCCCCTCTTTAGTTCTTCCCGAGCACCGCGTCTTGCCGTCCTTTGGGTTTAAGGAAAAGGCGTTAGTCGGTGTAACTGAGGGTATCCCTATTCCCCTTCCTTACCTCCGTAAAATGATTGCCCTCCTTCGAGGCCCGGTTTCGTCCCTTGAGGAGTTGATGCAACCCAATTCTTTTGTCCCCCCCTTTAGGGTGGCCCTTGTTTTGACCTTTTTTTCCCCCGTCAACCAGTCTCAGTCTTTCTGACTCTGATGAGGACAATTTTCTTTCGTCCGGCTGAACCCACCCAGACCCGTGTCGTTTGTTGTATTTTGACTTTGATGGAAACTTAATTTCCCCATTTTTCCCCCGTACCCCAGATTTCCTTTTCCAGCTTTGAGGCGTCTTTCCTTGGAACAGACCGCCCCACCTTACCTTGGTTGCCCCCCCCCTGTGGCTCCTTCCCCTTCTCGCCACGTCCCCCATTGTTGTCCTGCCGGGCCAGCTTTTTCCTTCCCCCCCCCCCCCCCACTGTATCTGAAAACTTCCCCCGTTTACCAAATCCCTTCCCGTGAGGGTTCTTCACGTCCTGCACCGTTTCCATTCCAACAGGCCTTCCTTCGTTCCCATTGCTAGTCCCAGCTTTCTGCAGTCCGGGTGACACACCACCCCCCCGCCAGAGGGAGTTTTTTTTTTCAGTGTTAACTCTCTTGCCCGTTTTGTCCACGTTAACGCTTTTGACCGTATTGCCTGCTCCTCGAGGCCCCCCGTTCCTTTCCTTCCTTTCTATCAGTCCTGTTATAAGTCTGACCTTTCCTTATTTTTTGGTTTGCGAATCCTCCTGGCTATCCGCCGGGACTTATGTGGACTTGACGGCAGCCCCCTCCCCCCCTCTAAGAATTCTCTTTTCAAATTAGCGTCCCGTTTTGCACTTGTTGGTACTCCTAACTGGCGGGACAGAGCTGCCCAAGAAGGCCGCGTCCCTCGCCTGACTCAAGACGTGTTCCCGTTTTGGCCGGCCTTGTTCCATGTACCACCGCTCTACGAAAACCGGGGTTTGCAACTCCCTTTTCTGCTTTTGGCCTCCTTTTTTTCCCCTTTTGCTGGTAAGCCCCGTCTCGAACTCTTCCTTGGAATGCCCCTTTCCCTCCCCCAAACTTATTTTTGACATTCCTCTATTGGCTGAATCCTTTTCTTCATTCCGCTTGTATAACGTCACAGGTCCAGCCCGGGGGTGGGGTTCTTTCTAAGCTTGCCAGCTTTTTCCCTTTCTCTACTAACAGAACGTTATGAACCTTTCTTTGACCCCATCTTCAGGGGGGGATGAAGAAACCTCCTCTCTTTACAGTGTAGTCGGAACCTTTCCCTTTTATATGTACGTTCATAAGGTTCTCCCTTTTTATCTGAACATCTTAGAACTTTAGTGAAATGCAATCGGAGCAGAGAGTTTTTACGTTACCCAGTGATATTTTACCCCCCCCCCACCTTTACAGCCTTTTAGAAGGGATTTTATTTTTGCTGGTTTTCTAGGCTATTTTTAGTTGTAATTCTTTTTTGGTTCTTACTTCTAGTTCTCATTTCCTTGGAGCTTTTTTTTCTTTCTTGCTCGCCTCGTGACGTATCGCCGTCATGGTGCGTGTGCTTCACTCCCCCTTTTAAGACTCCCTTCCCATCCATCTCTCGTCTGATTTAAATTCCCTGATCTTCTTGGAACTTTCCGACCCCTTCGACCGGTCTCTTTTGTCTGACCATCCCTACCTTTGGCCACGCTTTCTGTCCGGCCTTCCTGGTTTTCTGATTCTTCGTACAATTGGCCTGAGGTTTCGTTCAAGCGGCTGGGCCGCCCCGCTCGGAGACTTTCAGGCCCCATTGACGGCACTGGCCCCAAATGGACTTTTTTTTGTTTTCTTGGGTTTTTCGATTCATGTTTTTGACACTTTTTTTCTCCCTGGCGTGGTTGTATATCCTTCTCGCTTTTGCTTGACCTACTATTCGCGCTCGGTCGTAAGCTTGAACACTTTTATATTGCGACTTACTCCCTTTAGTTTCTTCTTTCTTTTCCTCTGTGTTTTTGACCTTCTTCTTCCAGCTCTGTTCCGGTGCCCTTGTTTTCGCGGACATTTCTTCTGCTGCATCGTTCGGCTCCCCGTCCACCCCTTGCCCTCTTACCTAGTGCACACCACAAAACTTCAAAACCAACCAGTCTGGCACCTCTACTAACAAACCCAACACTCACACAACAACCCCCACAACCCCAATTTACCAACAAACACAAACACCAAACCCCATACACCCTTTCCATTGTAAACCCCCATTCCTGTCTCCAAAACTTCATCTGTGCAACGAGTTTTCAATTGACCGCGTAACTGTTTCTTTTCCTTATTGCTTTTTGGTGCCTCTCCAATTTACTTACCAATCCCTCTCCTTCCTTCTTTTCCCACTTTTTCTGTTAAAGAAGAGTTTTCGGTTGTTTTGCCCTTTTCTTTTGCAGCTGATTGTCCACCTCCTGCTTCTTTCCCCTTTATTTGCGGTCCTTTTTTTATGTCATTACTTCTTCCTTTGACTGTTCCCTTTGTTATCTCGGGCGTTTACGTCACAGTCATTTTTAGCTTCCTAAAAGGCTATAACCCCTTACTTCTTTTTTCCCTACTCGCTCCATGTCGCGCTCCCCCTCCAGCAGATTTTCCGAAGCCCCAGAGCGATTTTTAGACCCGGGTTTTTGTACCGGCTCCCCCTCCTCCCCGTTTTCCCAGTTTCAGAGTGCCTTTTACCTTTATTGTCCTTAGGAATTCTTATGACTGTCTTTATTAAAGGACAGTATTTTTATGTACTTTTCTTTTTTGCTAATTCAGAAGGCTTCTCTATATTATTTCAAATTTTTTCTCAGTTTGATGTTGTTTCCCCTTCATAGGACTTTTTTCCTAGTCAAGGCTCATCATTTTCCATTCTTGGGAAGGTACGTTATCCTCCCTGGTTCCTTTTTCAGTGATCTCGCTGCGAGTTCTTCTTTTTTTCCTTGCACCATCCTTCTACATTGTCACCTCCTTTTTTTTGTTTGGGCCACTCCCCTGCTGTCACTGCCCAGGGTCTATTATTTTGGACCATCTTCGAAATTTTCCACCCTTTCTTCTTGCCCACCCCCCTGAGACTAATACGTTCTCAACATTCTTTCCTGCGCGGGGTTTTTTTACACCCCTTTGGTCCTTTCCTACATCCCTTTCATCCCCCCCGTTTTTCGTTCTTAAGGTCCCCCTCTTTTTTTTTTTGTTTTCCTACCCGATTGCGTCCATTTTAGTTCCCCCCCCCCCATGAGCCTCCTGCCTAGTTTTCTTCCCCACTTCTGATCTGTTTCCCATTTTTTGCCTTCCCCATCCGGTCTTTGTGCTCCTCAGGATTGTTCTTTTCGACAAACGGAGCGTTTGTCTTAATTTCCCCTTTTCCCCTCTCGTTTTTTAGCCCGTTTCAGAGGTCTCGGCGAGCCCTTTTTCTTTTCCTTTGGTCCTTGGCCGGGCCGCTGGGCCCTTTTCCAATGTCCCTCCCTCGTTTTCTGGTCGTTTTTTTTTGTTCCCTCTTCTTTTTTTCAATACTTTGCCTTTTTCAATGACGGGACGTCCTCTTTTTCCCTTTTCTTTCTTTTCAACTTTTCTCCCTTGACAAAGGGATTTTTCGCCTGTTAGTTCTGCCGGACCTTGTACGCTTTCCATCTTCCCCGGGCGTCTTGATCCCCTACCTCTCCCTCTTTTTTCTGTTTCAGGTGAACAGTTTACTTTCTATCCCCTCCCGGTTGACAATTCTTGTTTGTCCTTTCGTTCGTCCGTCTTTTGCATGCCTCTCCTCTTCTAGCTTTCCCCCCCCCCGGTTCCCAGCTTTTCCCTTTTACCCTGGGAAACTTTCTTTTCCCTCACCTACCGCATCTTTTTTTTTTTTTTCCAGCCCGCTTTTTCTGACTCCTTTCCTTCATATTCCCATTCCGGCTTTCTCCCTCTGGGAGTGGCAACGGGTCACGGACTTTCCACATATGGTTACCAACTTTTTTTTATTTGTTTTGCTTGGGTTCCCCTCCTGGTGACTGACAATCTGGCTTTCGCGCTCCATAGAACCCCTTTCCCTTCTGGGACGCTTGTCTTCCATTAGCGTGGTTCACCCTCCCCTGGCATGTCGGTCTTTCCCTTGGCTTCAGCTTCCGTTCAAATACCCTGTTTTTATTCTTGACACTACTTTTTCATTATGTTTCCTTCCTTAATTGCATTCCTTCCCTCCATTGGCCACACGTTTTTGCTTCCGTGGTTCAGCTGATTACCCCCCCCCCCCTCGCAGTCCTGGATATCCTGATTCTTCCCCAACTGTGGTCCTGACGGGCCATTCGTTTTTATAACGCTATTTTGATCGGTTTTTTCTGTCCATAGCCAGGAATCTTTTTTGCTCTTCTACTCCTTAAAACCCCCCTTCTTCTGCACTCAAGTCGGCCCATTCTCCACAACTCATCACTAATGAACTCATACCACCTCTCCCGCCCAACACTATTCCCCCCCCTGCGACTAAATCCTCTTTTCCCACCCCCTATAATAAGTTGTGTTGTTCTCTGATCTTTTTGATTTTTTTTGTTGGATGTTTGACGAGTGAGTTTGTTTATTTTTCCTTATTGGTTTGTTTATGAGGGGGACCCTCCGCTTTTTCTTGACCCTGTCCTTCTGTAGTGGTCTCGGTTTTAATGATTAGAGACGATCCGGTCCCTTCTTTTTCTGTTCTTTGATTCCACTACCGCTTCCCCCCCCAATGATGCGCAGGTAATTCCCTTTTCCGTCAGATCCCCCCCCCTTTTTCTTTGGTCTTTGTAAAATGGCCTCTTTTGAGGGTTTTTTGGTGGCCACTTCCTGTCTGTGATGGCACGGACTGTCCAAACTTTCCTTGTGACCTTTTTTTTTTCCCTTAATTGCCAATTGCCCACGTCAAATTTCTTGTCAGCGCTTAAACGGAAAGTTTTCCCGTTAAGGCTTAGTCCATGCTGAATAGCCTTTTTTGCTTGAGTTTTAAGACTTTTCCTAGAAGTTTTCCCTAGATGCCCGTATTGTCATAGATCGAGGAAAGAGTCTTTCCGTCGTGCTGAACAAAAAGCTTTTTTAGCTCCACCCTTAATGCTTGTGATTTTTTTTCCCTTGAGGGTGTAAGTTTCACCTTTCCCTTTTCCACTTTCAAAAATCTTGATCTCTCCAAGCATTGTTTGTTAGGACCCTCTTTCTTGCATAGGTTCTGTAATTTTGCCTGTTCCCCCCCCTCCTCTTTGAGTTTTTTTTTTTTCAGCTAGCTTTTCCCACCCTCCCCCCCCTAACCGTCTTCAATAGCTCGCCGAGGACCAGCGTATGTGCAATTACGGTTCTTGAGGAAACCTTCCCGGCCCCCCCATTCCTTGGGCCCAGGAGTATCCGTCACTTGGCTTCTGCCACGTCACCATGTCTGTTCTTTTCGCAAACTTTCCCCACGCCGATGACACTTTTTACGCTGGTTCCTAGTCTTCACCACACCTGGGCCTGGTCGCCCGGTGAATTGGCACCTTTTCCCAAAGCTTGATCGTCTTCCTGATCTAACATCTTTCCCCCCCTTTCTTGTCCGGGCTTGACCCCACAGGACATCCACCTGAGGTCTTTTTTTTGACATTTGTGCCCATTTTCACTGTTCCACGTTCACCCCCCGATTGACTCTTTTTTCCCCCCTTCTATACTGCCAGTCCTTCAGGGCATACGCCAAGAGGATAGTTATCCCAAGTGCCCTCTTAGCCAGCCTCCTTGTTCTTTTACTCTCCTTTTTTCTCCCGGTGACTTTTTCCTTCATTCCTCCCACGATCCGACTTATGTCGCGACACCGATGGCCCTTCCTTTGGTCCCATGTTTTTTTTTCCCTCTCAATGGAGTTTTCCCTCTTCTCCTCCAAATATTGTTTTCTTCCCGTCCTGCAAGAACCCTACACTTATTAATTGTAGGTCGTGCTTGGGCCCCATTTTACCCCCTCCTACGCGTGGTGAGAAGTCTGGTGACGCGAGTGTCCGCCATCTTGTTTCCTTTTTTTTTTTCTCTGAATTCCCTTCCCCTTCCCTTCGAAGTCTGTTGACCTTGAGGCGCACCAATTGGTGCCTGAAGTCTCTGTTCCAGCCGCCTTATTTCCTTTCCTCGCTGATCAAAGTAACCTTTTTTTGAACTCCCCTTCTCTTCCCTTGGACCCGGTGGCCCGCCGTCGTTTTTTCATCTGAAGCGAACTCCAGGCGATTTGACTTTGTCCGGGGTACCCCATTAAAGGATTAGAAGCCGTCTCGCCGGGCGGGGAAGGGTTTACCGGACTTCCTCTCTTTCGTGCATCAGGAGCATTGAATAATGAGACGATTGCCCGCCCCGTCAAGAATAGGCCGGCGCAGCATTCGTGTACCAAAGAAGTTTTTCTTTTCCCCCCCTTAAACTCCCCCCAACCCACCCCCTTGTCCCGCCGTCGCGATAGTTTTAGCAGGCATTTCTCCTGAGCGGGTAGTTTTACGATCATGGTCGCTCGGGGCCTCGTTCAGCTTCGCGTCGGTCTTTCTCGCGGCCCCCGCATCCGTGACGTTTTCGCCGTCGGAAGACCCTGGTCCGCCTTTTAAGTATCCTGACCAAAGACATTCCCTTTCCCTTCGGCCCATGGGAGGAGCATTCCTCCGCGTCCGAAAAGGGTCTTGCTTTGCCCTAAGCACCTCCAGAACTGGCGACGCGAGAGGATCGGCCGGGTTGTCGGCGTTCTTGCTTTGGGAGGTTACAAGGGGCGAGGCTCGCGGAGCCGCCACGCAGACCCGAGTTCCGGCAGATCTTTTCGGCACTTCGTAAAAAAGTTATCTCTTGTTTGTCCCGTTTCTCAGTTTTGGTCCGGATTTTTCACTGGTCGCAGGTGTTGGTTGACTGCTTGGATCGCCGGGTGTACAGGGACGCCGAACGATCGCCGTATTATCCTTTTTTGACTTCCGTTGAATTTGCATATGGCGCGGAAG
>Ga0179593_1461085_pt1 | contig 11860 bp, 10 predicted proteins | sample CZODoug2_1_08_16_FD_185931 | JGI IMG/M metagenome (GOLD analysis project Ga0179593, IMG submission 185931) | Vadose zone soil fungal communities from Angelo Coast Range Reserve, California, USA - CZODoug2_1_08_16fungal (PacBio error correction) | ecosystem: Environmental > Terrestrial > Soil >... | reverse complement strand
GATTGGCAACCATTTCTTAGTTCTCCCGACCCCCTCACTAGGGTAGGGTGCCTCATAGGTGTTTCCTTTTACTTTTTCCAACCCCTTTAGAAAACGCGCTGACTTTAGATTCTGCCACCTCTAGTAGGCGAGGCCCTAGTCTTCGTTCTTTTCCTTGCGCGATCGGGTAGTTGGCCCGTAGTTTTAAAACCGAGGTCAAACAACATTGCATTCTCAGGGGCCGTGTCTTTCCCCCCTGTTCTTGTGGGTGTGGAATATCTACCCCCCATTACCCATACGGGTCACTCACTGTTGGTCTCAACCCAAATTTTCGCGTGCAACCTACAGATTCGCCTCCCCGACGGCCAGTTTTTCTGGTGCGACATGCCACGCACTTATTACCCACCGCTGCCTGTCTCACTAATTTTCTCTGCAAAGACCTTCCCGTGAACTGCCCCCCCACCATTCCGACGATTTTTTGATTCATTGTCCCCTTTTGATCACACTGTTAAAGACTCAAAAGCACCTTGAGGCTTTCTATTTTGGGTGAGGAAACGTCACAAAATGTTGGGTATCCAGTTTGTCCCAAGGGTGTATACCCATAGACATGCAGAGAGCTTAGCGTTTGCAATCTTCGTCCCTCCCACTGAGCATATCGCGTTGCGTCCACGACACCAGCCCATTTTCGGGACAGTCCCGGCATCGGGCAATTATGAGTCTTCTCATTTACCACCCCCTGATGTCCCCCCCTATTAAACGTTTTTCAGACCCGGAAGGCAATCTACTTGGTATGGTTTCACGGACCAGAATCGCATCAACCATTTCAACTTTCCTTCGTTTTTCTCTTTCCATCCGGAATACGCCTCTCGTTGGGACGGAGTCCCGCACGCCCCCCCACACTTGCTTTTATGCCCATATGGTTTATTTTCCCCCCGGACCTCTTAGTTCGGTAGTTCGAGACTATTTGTTTTTCGTTGTGTCTCCATGCGTTGTCCTTGAGCTTGTTTACCGGTTCTTCATTGGTCCGCCCTGTAGATTTTCGTCCGTTTGCTTCGCTCGTGGTACGTTCGGATTATGCTTCCGTTCTTCCGCTTACTGGTCACTTGCCTGACTTGCGAGTGGTAAGGCTTCTATGACCACACTGGGTGTAGTGTGGTCTCACACCCAGTCTTCCAACTTGGGTACACACTCACCCCTTGCGGATCCTCACTGAGTTTAGTATTTGTTAGACATCTTTCGCAGGTATTACGGCCGTATAAGTTTTCTTTTTCCCTTTCCTTCCAGGGCTCTCTTGTACCTTTGGAACCCGCCATCTGGGCACCCATGCACTTCTTTTCCAGAAAACACGTCACGGGCGAAAAAAAGCAATGCAATGCACGTTCCCCGGCAGTCTTTCTTCTCAATGTGTCACATCTTCGTTTTCCACCCGCACTTCGGGGGCGGGTCTCCTTATTTCGTCCACCCCCCGTCCCCCCACTCTCCTTCTTCGCAGAAGTGCCCCCAACTTTCCCACCCCCCAATATCTCTGTATACGCAGGTGTCCCGGCCCCTTGTTTTTTCCAGATTGTGGTCTTTTAATAGATTTTGGCCTAATGGGTTTGAGATCGGGGTGACCAGTGTAGGACCTACGGTCAACACCCCTCTTTTCTTCTTCGTCCCTGTACTTCAGTCGGTCACAGTGAGTTCACCTGGTATAGAGGCCTTCGTGACCTGATTCTCGCTGGCGGTCCCCGTCTGTCTTTCCTTTCAAACCCATTTCAGTTTGTGTTTCAGAATAGAGGTAATTTGCCAGCCTTATGGTCGTTCCCCCCGGCCCTTCTTCCAAGACTCCCCTCTTAAACCTCCCCTACTCGAGTTTTAAACCTGAGTTTAGGTCTTTCGATCTCTAGCCGCCCCTATGGTACACATAACCTTTGCATACCCAGGTTGTTTATCAATAGGCCCCGTTGAACGAGGGCCTATAGGCTCACCCTGCACCCTCCCCCCCTTTCCTTATTAGAGCGGCCCCTGGTGCTCGGTGAGCGGGGAACTTGTCATGTTTTATAGGATCCATCTTTAAGGGGTTTTTTTCAATCCCTTTCCGGATGTGTGGTCCCCCTTTGAAAGTACATGATCAAGAACCTCTCAACTAGCTTCCAGCCTATTGGCAGCCTTTCCCTCCTCATTACCCGAGGATCGGACAAAACCCAATTGAGGGCTTTTCCGGTATTGGATTTTTTTGGATGTATTACTACGTCGGCATAGAGAGGAGTAATGATGTGGACGATCACCCACCCAGACCCAAGCCGGTAGTTAACAAGCCCACGCACCACGCCGCTAAAGCACCAAAAAAAACCCAGCACCCCCCCCGCCTACACCCCCCCAGCACCCACCCCCCCCCCCCCCCCCCCCCCACACCCCCCGCCCCACAACCCCCCCCCCAAACACACCCCCAAAACCCCCCCAGTTCTACCCGAAACCACCGCCCCCCCCCCACACCTCACCCCCCCCAAACAAACCCCACCCCACTACCCCACAAAAACCCAAAGAGAACACAAAAACCAAACACCCACCACACCCCCCCCCCCCCCCACCCCCCCCACGGAACCACCCCCAACCACACCAACCACCACAACCCCCACCCCACTGAATCCCCCCCCCCCCCACACCCACGCAACCCAATATTCCCCCCCCCCCCCCCCCAAACGGCACGAAAACACCCCGCCCCCCCACTGTCACCCCCCCCCCCCCCCCCCCCCCCCCCCCCCGCCGCCCCCCCCCCCCCCCCCCCCCCCCCCCCCCCCCCCAGCTCGGATTACGCTACCTTCACCCCACACAGTGCCCACATTCACCTTGTCTTTGTAAATGCTAAGATGATTCAGTGCACTGGCCCCTCTCGGTCCCGTCCAGCTGGGGTTCGGAGGACTGTCTTTAGTTCCCACTACAGTCCGTCCACACGTAAGCATTTGGTTTCTGACCGAGGTGGAAGATTTTTTGGGTCTTCCCCCGTTTTTTTCCACCGTTTTTTTTCCGATACCGAACGTGGGCTCCAGCCCCAGGCCCTGCCAGTTTCATGGCATTTTCGGTTTTTCTATCTACTTTTCAGACTATTTTCCCCCACTCCTCATTTGGTGGTTCGTTGTGTTCACTCATAACCTGTACCGTTCCTACCAGCACTGCGCTGGGGGGATCTTTCTCCCCCCTTTTCCTCCCCTGACGGGGCCGATTACCGGACACAGAACTGTAATACCCCTAGACGGGTTCCCCCAACATTTCGACCATCAAACCGTGTTTTGAGGGCCCCCGCTTTCCCCTTTCCTTTCGTTTTGAACCCCACCCGTCGTTTGTTTGGGTTATGTGCCCATCGGGCCTGACCCTCCCCGTTCCCGCCTCGCGCCTGCCCCTTGCCTTCACACAGATGGCGTTCCCCCTTTCCTCTCCCCTCCTTTCTTATTCAGCAACACGGCAGTTTCACTGGACTGGTGATTTTGGAGAATGCCCAATCGCTTGTACTTCACCGTCCCTTTCGCTGCACCGCTTTTGAGCGCCGATTGACTTTCACCAACCGTCTCTCTTCACTTGCATTGGTTTGGAGTTTGTCGTCGACGGAGAGAGCCGGTTAGCCATTTTTGTCTGGGTCATCTTCCCCGATCTCCTAATTTCTGATGGGTGTCACCTTTTTTTTTTTCTGAATATTGCAATTTCCTTCATCCCTGTTTAACACCCTGGCCCACCCCCGCTCTCAAAGTAGAAATTTACCTTTAAGTTTTCGCGCCCCCGGCCCTCTCACAGCACGTAGCCGTCTTACCTATACCTTTTCCCTCAGAAATTTCCCCGGGTCTGTGTTGAACCCTTGTCTCGCCGAATCTCCCCCTCAAGTGAGTGGCACTTGGTCCCCCCGATTTACTTGCCCCGAGTTCTCCCCTATCGGTTTTTTTCCTGACCGGTAATTGGAGTTTACGGCTTTTTTCGAAACTACTTCTCCCTACCCTAGTCGTTCACGGAGTGCCCTTACTTGGTAATCTTTCTTTTGGTCCAGCTGTTGTCACCGCCATTTGTACGTAGTTCTTTCTCTCCATTATGCGCATTTTATGCCCCAACCCCCAGTTAGTTGTTGCCCAGAATGACGCCCGGTGACCGCACAACTCTTTCGAATCACCACTTCCTACTTTGCGTCCTTAGTCCCAGTAGCTTTTTTCTGCCCTTCAATCTATCCCTTGCTGTTGAGACATTTGGGGGTGATCGAATCCCTCATTCGTCCCCCGTTTTACCCTTCGCGTTCTGCCCCACTTTTTCTTGCCGGGCAAAGCTCTGTGGCACTTAAGCACCTACGTAGTCTGTAGAGTTCCTTATCTTTATTCAGACCTGCACAGCTTTTTTCTTAATGATTCGACCCGTACCTTTTTACACTCCCTGCTGCCCTTTCCCAGGCTGATTTTACCCTGAACTCGCCCTCGGCGCGTTTGCATTGTTCTACGTTGTTGACTCGTGTTGGCGCGCAGTCGCCCCTCTTTATGTAGCGTTTCCAAGTGTCCGCGCGACCCCCCGCCACAGGTATCCCGAAATGTGGACGTGATTTAGAGGCGTAAAGTAACGTCTTTTTTTCGGCTTAGCCGCACTGCCTTATGCCTCAGTCGACTAACACTGTGGCTGAACCCCTCTTTCTCGCCCTACCGACCAGTGTTTACTTTACATCTGCACGGCCTTTGGAAGAGCCAGTCCCTCAAACGATTGCAGCTTCCTCTTCTGTTAGGGTTCCCAGTCGGCCGTTTACCCCCCGCGCATCTGACAAGACACCCCGCCGCCATCACGTTAACCCTTTTTTGCCCCTTCGCCTCTCCTCTTCCACTGCCCTTTCGACGCCGACCCCGTATGAAGGCAGGTCACTGATCCCCCCCTTTCCCCCCACCGTTACTTACTTTGACTGACCCCCGGTCGCGTTAGCCGTACCCCCGCCCCCACCCACAGTGACCACATTCTCAGCATCTCACATAACGGTCGGCCGGCTCTGTGAGCCTTATTGAATAATCTGGGTACAACCAAATGAAGCCCCACTATTAGTCACTGCCTGCTTCCAAGGTTCCTTCATACCCCATCAGTCTGTGGATTACCTCGACCCGTCAGGCGGACCACTCCCATTCCCCCCCCCCCCTTTACCCTCGAGGACCGAGGTGACGTCACGGTTCGAGAACCCCGGTTTCCTGTCCCCCCTCCCCACATCGATTCCCTGTACGTCACTCCATTACTTACGTCCTCCCCCCTAGGAAAGAGCTTCGTTCTGGCTTAGATCCCTTTAAGCTTACCTGGTCCTTCGCAGAGTGTCTCTTCCCTTTCCTGGGGTTCAGGATCCCACCCCTCCAACCAGGCCTCTCCTAAAAACCCCCTGGATTTCCAGTTTAATCCACGGCTCTTAATTCAATCCCACTTTTCGTCTGACGTCCCCTTTTCTTTGTGAATCGCCGTTTTTCACCACCTTGCGGTTGGTATTAACTGACCGTTGTGCCCCTATAATACCCTTATTCACTATAAGAAGTTCTTCCACCTCTCCGCCCCAAGAGCTTGTCGGTCCGTCTTGATCCCTTGTTGTTTCCCGAGTTATGGGTCGGGCCCTGTCCCCGATCCCATCCTCTTCTTGCCCCCACTCCTGATTGTAACCACCCCACGATTTCCCCCCGAGATACGAGACCGCGGTCCAGTATCTGCTGCCGGTTCTTTTCGTTACAATACCCAACACCCTTGGCTGGAACGGAGCCTCCGATAGGGACTTCCGATTTCTCCCGAGATAATAGCCCCCTGTCTTCCCCCGTTTCCCGGACAATGTGTGTACCTTTTCGTTTCCCTATCCCCCTCCCCCCCCTTTTTTTCCGTGAAGGTCCCCAATGAAACCGTCAAAGCCTCTCTCTTCTCCCCCCCTTGGTTTTTGTGCGGGATCTCTGGGAGTTGCCGCCTTCGCTTTTGGCAGGAACATGACGGTTCCCGAAGTCTAGTTTCGCAAGATCGAATTCCTTGTGAACTGGCTCCCACTTTTTTAATTTGAGATTGCTCTCCCTGGATCCGATGAACTCCCCCCCACAGTGTGCGTTACCGCCCGTTGGTTTGCTCCTACCCGTCCGAAGTCTTCTTTTTTGGTACCGTCGATCCCTTTTGATCGACACTTCCTGAATCTAGGGCGATGGTCTCTTGCAGACGTTTTGCGGTTTGTTTTCTTTCCCCCCACTCATGTGGCAGAGGCATCCCCCTTTTCCTCTGTGCCAAAGATTTATTTCAACCCGTCCCTTCATCGGTTTTTTTGCCGTAGATGCCGTTAATATAGTTATTTCTTGACGGGTGCCGATCCTGGTCTTTTTGCCCCACTTGGTAACTGCTGAGAACCGGGTTCACTGCCCGCCGATCTGTCGTCCTTCTGTTCTCTCCGTTGAGTCCCTGGCTGACTTTTGTCGCCCAACTTTAGTTCCTTTTGGTTTGTCGGCATCTTTTTTTCTCCCACCCCCCCAGATTGTTTCGTGCGCCGTTTCCAAATGTTGGACGAACAAGCGTCCTGCCGTTTCCAGGGCTTGAAGCTCCCCTTCCCCCTCTGGTAACCCTCCTGCCGATGTGCTGTGTCGGACTCCTGTGCGTAGTATTTGGAACGTCACACTAATCTGTCAGGTGTTCATGTCTTCCCCCTGTTGTTTGTCCTACATACCCGTGATCCCCCCCGTTCTAGGAAATGGCGCGGAGTTTCAGGCGCCGCGCTGTCTTAGCCCACCCCTCCCATCGATATCTTCACTGTAAGGTCTGCGACTCGTAAATGGCTTACCAAAGTAGGGCGCGCGTTTCGGTTTCTTCCATTCTCCTGACACATGTGTAGTGCTTTGTCTTTTGGCATCGTTATGTCTGGGATGTGATGGGCAGAGCGAGACTGTACACTTTCTTTCCTGGCTTGCTCAAGGACAGGAGATGGCCGGGGTTAGTGGCTGTTTTCTGCAATTCGTCGGTCTTGTGGGAAGTGAACTGACCTGTTTTTTACCTTGAAAAGCCCCAGGACGTGTCCTGTTTTTTTTTGTGGTCGAGAGGGCGGTTTTGGTGTAATTTGTCCCGTCACGCCTCCCCGAACCGATACCTTTGGCCGCTTCTCTGAGAAGTGTTTGTCCTTTCTTTAGGTCCGCTTGTGCTAAGGGCCCCACAGTTCGGTAGGGACATCCTGAGCTGGGCAGAGATCATTTTTACCCGTACCCTGACCCCTGCCGTACGGCGAGACTCCAGTCTATTTCTTCCCCTCCAGAGTGGAGCGTCCTCGGATACTGTATGAGATGGCCCAACCCCACGTTGTCACTAACAATTCTTCGGTTTTCCCCTAATCGTTCGGAACCCAGTTTATACGTGACCCATTTCCCCCGGCCGTCTGTCGGTGCTAAACTTCCAGCGCCGAAGAGGGGCCGCCCGCTTTAAACGGGTTTGTTCACGGGCGATCTTGCCCTCTCTCCTTGTCCCAACCTGCCCTCTCGCCCATTTCCGTCCTCCCCATCAAAGATCCCCCACCCCGCTCTAAACCCCCCTTTCCCCTGGCTTTGTCTTTACGTGTGACACGGATTCTTCCTCTTCTCGATTTTTTTCGAAAAGCGTTACTTTGCCTCCAGATCGTGGTGAAAGAATTCGTTCTATCCCTTGAGTGCACCCACCACGCGGTGTTGGCTGCTCCTGCAGCTTTTATCTCCAACGTAGGTCACGACAGTTAACTCGCGTGCTTTTTTCCCCCGGGAGGGCCGTCTTGTGGCGGTCAACTCGGCCTCTTATTGCCCTCCCCTCGATGTGTTCCTGTTTTGACTGCTTTCCCTCATCCCGATTTTCGGGAGCGTCTTGGTCGGCTGATTCACCCCACTGTATTGTCTTCACACGGCCCCTCACTGATGTCTTGGCCACTGTTAATATGTTCGCCCCTCCGTTTTCCTAGGCCGACCCTCCGCTTCCTTCTGTTGGCATCGTTAGTCCGTTTCGCTTCCCTAGGACCACCTCCAGATAAACCGGAGTTTCTACTTCACCCGTCGGGGGAACCCACGTCGGCCCTCCTCTTGTACCCCCTCATGGTTTAATAGCATCGCCATACCCCCGTGTGCTGTGTCACGGGATCGCGGCCTTTCCACACCCGTTCCAGTGTACTGACCCGTCCATCTGTGTACGTTCCCAGTGGCACTTGCCCTCCAGATGTTATGTTGCACGTTCATAAGTCTTTTTTTGGAGCTATTTGTTCTTTTGAATTTTTTAGCACCCCCCTACCTGTCCCCCGGACTGCCGCCCCACCACTGGTTTACTCTGTTCCGCCCCTCTCATAAAATGTCATTTTCTATTCCATCCCCTTTCTATTCCACCGCCCAACTAGGCCCGCAGACACCAATTTCACTCCCCGACGGGCTTCGTAGAAGGGGACACACGTCCCCCCCTTCTTTTCTTTACATGCCTCCGGCCCCTCGTTCGATATCCATTTTTCTTTTTTCCCTTATGCTGTGTTTTGTGCGACGCGTGAGCCGGGCTGCTTGAGAACGTCCCCATCTTCACTGGCCCCAATCCCGTTGATGAGTAGCCGTTACCACGGGCGTCTCGTTCCCCCCCGCTGATGTTGTGATACAGTGACTTGTGTGTTTTATATATAGTTTTATGTATGTGTTGTTGTTTTTTTTTTTTGCATGAGACACCCTCGTGTCCATTCAGTGGGATCTGTGTATGTGCGTTCGTTCCACGTGTCTGTGTGTGTGAGTCCATGCCTTATAGAGTGGGTTTGGGTTTTTTTTTTTTTGTGTGTTTTGTTGTGTGTGTGGTTTTTGTGGTTTGTGGTTTTTTTTGTGTGTTGGTTTTTTTTGGGTTCTTTCTTTTTTTTTTTCTGTGTTTTCTTTTTTTTTTTTGAGTGTTTTTTTTTTTTTTTTTTGTTGGTGTTTGTTTTGGGTTCCGACCGCCGTCCAGTGAAGCTTTTGTTTGTAAACGGGTTTTCTTTTTCATCTTCTCGAACTCCTGACCTTTCGAATTTCTACCCCCGGCACAGGCTTCGTTTATTGATGTGCCGTGGTTGCAGATTAGGTAGAGCACCTCCTCTCTTCTTTTCCTCTCTCCTTTTTGAGTTATCTTTTTCTTTTTCGTTTTTAATAACCTGTCCCCCCCGTCTCCTCAGGGCCCTGGGCCCGGTTGTTATTTTTTTCCCACGGTCAGCTATTTCATCGGCTGGTTCGCTGTGTGGACAAGATTCCCACGACGTTTACACCCACGCCCACACAATTTAATGGAATGATAGTAACCCCCCCAATCTTATTCTTTCGGTTATAGAGAGATTTTGGACGTGTCCCCGTGGGGTCACTCCCCGATAGTCTCCCCCCCACGCTTGCAAACAGGTCCTTACCACTTTCCTGTTTACTCAGAACCACGAGTTCGTGGACGCCGAATTGGTTAAATCTTCCTGCTCCACGCAGTCCTACAAACGCGTTGATTCCCCCCTTGCATACCCATACCTAAGTTAGCCATTAATTTGTGCTGGGCGAATTAGTTCCGTGGGAAGTTTTCTTCCCTCTATTCCCTTTTCTATGTCACGGTCGAGGGCGTGGCCTTCCTCTCCCTTTGGGATATGGTCCCCCTCAGTCTTATTTTGAAAAACTTCCCCCCCGTCGCATTCCTCCTGCCACTAAAGTTCTCACTAGAGACACTTCTGTCAGTACAGAGACAGTTGTTTTCCCCCCCTCGCTATACATTTAACCGGGTCGGTTGCAACGGTTAAGCCCTCCCAGTATTTCGACGTTCACCCCCCTTGACTGCCTGGTGATCAACGCTTGCGACCTTTCGCCCCCCGGTCATGGATTTCTCTTTTTCGACGACGACCATCCCTCCCCCCTATTCACAGGGTTTGAAGTTTTCCTTTACCCATACCGGTTTTTTTTTTGTGGTCTATTTACTCCTTTGTAGCCACCATTGACGTCAGTTGGACTCCCTCTCAACTCCATGGCTGCTGCCCCCCCCCACGCGTTTCCCGAGAAGACCGACGTTTACCCCCCCCCCTTGCGCCTCCACCTCGAACCGTTGATCGCCTCCGAGTAATCACCCCGTTCTTTTGACCCGAATTCGCTTAAGGATTAGCAGTTACCAGAACCCTTTTTTGTGTTCGGAATTTCAAACCAAACCCTATCCCCCAATAGCGTGGCCCACACTCGTGGGATGGGAAGGACTCTCCCCCCCAGGTCGTCCCGCCCGAATGACCTTTTTTTGTTTATCCATGCGTGATGGATGTATTGACGTTTCCGGCCTTTGAGAGATACTGGTGTCCCCAACTACATTTTGAACCCCCTTGAAGGCGCTCTGCTCTGTCAGGTTAGACGCTTCGGCAAGAATGCATTTCTCGGTTGTTATTGATTGCGCCCTTCTACCCCGGTAGTCACCCCGTAATATCTTTTGTAGGTGCCAAGTATTTGGCCAGTCCCCGCGACCCGATTTCCTCCTAGCGGGTCCCCGGCTTGGAATACTACAACCCGTGTTCTTCTCTGCCGGCATCGGTATTCAGAAGGGACTCCCATTAGTAGGGCACGCCGAAAGGGGTTTCTACCCCTTAGACTTTTCGCGGATTCATTGCAAGTCACCCGATGCGAGCACGTAGAATTCGTTTGTCCTGGCATGAAGACCCCTCCGTCTCGTCCCCCCTCCCTCCCTCCCTCCATCCGAACCCGTGCACCTCTATTCTAATTGGCGCCCCGCCCCTCGAAATGTCCTGGCCTAAAGTTTTCCAACCCCAGTTGCCAACCCGACTGCGGCCAGCCCCGTCCCCCCCACGCCCACCCACCTCAACCATCACCTGCCTCACCCCTAGGTCCTGACGCCCCCTTTTTGTATCAATTGGGGTCGCCCCCACCATTTCCGCCCACTTGCCTCCTTGGCTTCCGTCCTTTCCGTTACCTTCTTGGCTTGACCTGCTCGACTTGTGCCCCCGTCCCTCAATCGACCTTTTCCCTCCCAGAGGGTCTTTCTGTTGCCAAGGTGCCCCGGTTTGAAAAAATCCACCTTACCAGAATGTTCCAGGTTTAAATTCAGCTAATTGGAGAACCCCCCTTTTGATCGGCCGTTCTGTTCATGCCTCGATAACGGCCTTTCCCCCGGAAATCTTTCTTCTTCCATCCCGTTATAAAACCCTTTGTCCCCTCCCGTTCCCACCACACAGACCAAGTGTTGACTATCGGATCCCACACCGGATTATCTACAAGGCATACCCATCTTTGTCGCCCTAGGTGTCCATTTTTCGACTCAGTGACCCCCCCTTGGGGACTTCATCCTTCCCCCCGGGCTCACCGAGATTATACGAAAGGCAGTTAAAATCTCGACCAGGCAAGAGAGGTCATGGGTTCCTCCTTCTCTAGCGTTTTATTCAACGAGCGCGTAAACCGTACCAGATGACGGCTGCCCCCACAGAGTGTTTCAACCAAAACCAAGAACAGTCCAGCTCCCCCGACCTAGACGTATCTCTTCTACCTGTCATGTTTATACTCCACCTCTTCCAACTACCCATACCCCCTGAGGTTCAACGGATAATACATCTGTCAAGACGTGCGAACGGTGTGCTTGCCATATAAATTTGGTGAGACCACGTTTTTACAGGAACTGGCCTTTTTCTAAAGGCCACCCGTAAACCTCTTTTTCCTTAGGGTTCTGGAACGACTACGTCCCTTCATCTCCTCCTCCCTTCTGTTGTTTTTGTTTCGTTCAGCATGCCTTTCCTTTGTGGTGATCTCCCGACGGCACCAGGTATAAGAGGTTCATGTATTTTTGATAAAAATTTCCGTTTCCCCTTTGTACACCTTCGCCCTCCTAGCGACCATTTCCACATCGGCCATCTTCCGAGTATGCTTTCTTTGACCCGACAGGTTTATTTGGTAGTTTTTTCTTAGGAAACCTCTTC
>Ga0179593_1383635_pt1 | contig 11860 bp, 10 predicted proteins | sample CZODoug2_1_08_16_FD_185931 | JGI IMG/M metagenome (GOLD analysis project Ga0179593, IMG submission 185931) | Vadose zone soil fungal communities from Angelo Coast Range Reserve, California, USA - CZODoug2_1_08_16fungal (PacBio error correction) | ecosystem: Environmental > Terrestrial > Soil >... | reverse complement strand
CTTCGACTTGCCCTCGAGGCTCCGAGAGCGAGTACATCGCACGCGGTGGATTTGATCTTTTCTACACTAGGGTGATTTTCCCCGTCTTGCTCGACTCCTTACCGGTTCAGCGTGAACGAAAAAAGTCGCCCCTTGTTTCGTCTCTGCCCTTCCCACACCATGAGTTCTTGCGTCCCGGATAGAACTTCAGCTTCCCCCCAGACTTGAGGCGCTTCGTTTGTGATTGCATGCGCTGGCGTGCCTAGCTCCATCGTTGAGTTTGATCGGATAGTAGACAGTTCTGATCGTCATCGCTACCCTTTGATGACAGGCGTCCACGTTTTCGCTCCGCCACGCGCAAGAGGATCGAATACCGGGTTGTCCCCCCCCCGAACTACCACGAATGTAAATTATTCCGCATCGTTACGGTTCAACACCAAAGAGGCGGCTTTGGGTTTTTTAGTTTATGGGATTCGCTTCTACCTCTTCGCGCTCGCTGGACCCACGCTCGACCCTCTTAGCTGAGTCCCCTTTTTTTCATTTTCTGGAAGTCTCGCCTGGTTTAGACGTGGAGTGTCGTCGTACCGATCTCCCCCCCCTGCGCTTAGAGTAAACGTCTAACCAAAATCAATGTCTTTTCCGTTCTTTATTAGAGGCCGATGTTTTTCCGTTCCCTTTTGTCCTTATAAAAATGCTCGAGCCCTCTTCCACGTCTCCCTTGTGCTTGAAGACCCCCCGAAGCTTTTGCAGAGCGTTCTTTGATTTTTATCCGACCTCCAGGCGTTTGGGTTGAGACCTCAGAGGAATTCGAAGAATGGCCTCTCCTCGGGTCGCCGCAGCTAACCTCGTGATGATTTACCTCGCCTTGGTCTATACTCATTTGGACCTTCCGCGAGCTGGCCTGATTTCCACTCCAAGTCGGTATTTCCACCGGCGAAAACATGACGCATGCATGGGAATAGGGGAAAACACCGTAGCTATGCTCAGTCGGGCTTCTTATTTCCTCTTTAAACCTCAGGTCCCCCACTCATTTCTCTGATCCGGAATTGCGTCTGATCGGGTTGAGCGGGACGCTACTCTTTGCATGTTGCCCAAGAAAAATCTTCTGCGGATCTCCTGAATCTTCTTTCTTTCGGCCCGCCCCAGGTAATGGAGACTAATCCCTTTTAGAGTTCCCTCCTCGGGTATTTTTGACTAGAAAGCTGTGATTGAGGAGAGGTGTAGGGAGCTACGATACCGCTTCGACTCTGTATGGCCCCGTTTGGTCTCCGCGTCGTTACCCCCCTTCCGAACGATACTTTTTTTTTCCATCGGTATTCTTGACCCGAGTAATGGGGTGGCCGAGATGGAGGGATGTTGTCCAGGCGCCGCCTGCTTTCTTTTTTGATATGGTGACAGCTTGTGATCGCGTGGCCCCTGCCCTGAGGATATTCTGTCTCCTTGTTGACTCGTAACGTATCTTCCGTCGTTGATGTGCGTTGGGGTGTTTACTTCTTCAGAGGTGCACGAGACGATCTTTATGTCCCCTCTCTAGTACCAATCCTCTAGGAGTCCTTCTCTTACCTTTTAGACCCTCTTCGAGAACCTCTAGTTTTCACCAACGATTCGGTGCGTTGGGCGATCCAGTGAATAGTACTACGGACCCCTGACTTGCTTGTCTCTTTATCGGTGTCTTGACGTCCCCCTTCGCTCTGGCCATCGAGAGCCTAGTTCGCCGGAAGGGGCTCATACTTATTCTTTCTTGACCGCACACTCCATCTTGTCGCCGGAGCCCGCTGTCTTAATTGCTCATTCCTTTTGCGGGCTCTCAGATACTGATTTTTTGGGATACGCGCCCCCAAGTTTCCCGTCCTTCTTCGCCTACGTCCCCCCCTTGAGGCTAGGTTCAGAGATAGCGGCTTGCCCTACTGGTTCGCAGATCTCTCCCGCTGCAGTCGCAGGGATCAAAGATTCACAGGGATCCCGCTCTCGATGTCGAGGGCATAGAGAGTTTAACTTTGGACTCGGTCGTCGGCCCCTACGATTTTGTGCTTTTTCTAGGAGATACCCATCATTCGGAACGAGCATCCTCGCGGTCCGACCTCCGTCTCTATCGATGAGAGAGATGTTACTTCCGAGCGTTCCCCTGCTCCCTCTGCTCTTTTTCTCTAAGTGTTCTGAGAGAAATTCTTATGATTGCCCCCCTCGTTTTTCGTCTTTCGAGCCTTCGTATGTGCCTTATTCCTGAGGCTTTTTGGTCCACTCAAAAAGATCTCGCACCGCTGCTCAGATGGCGGTCTGAGCTGGGAAGCCGCACGGCGATTGCTTCTCCTTTGACGACTTCCTCTTTTTTTTTTGCCTTTTGAGTGAACCTTGGAAAAAAATTTGTTCTGGTTTTGACCGAATTTTTTTCCAGTCCGCTCCCTATTATCTCCGATGTCGAGTTCCTTCCTCCACTGTCCGCGATCGCAAAATACCAGGTAGGATACCTCCCCCTAGCTATCTTTTCTCCTCCCTCGCGGTGCCCGCGAGATTGTTAGGATATGTTTTCCATTCTGATTTGCTTCAGGGTTCTGACGCTCTTCCTTCGAGAAGGAATTGACCGCCTTGTACTGTAGGGTCCAACCTGTCGCCGGCCGACGCGCGTCTCGTCGGAATCTGGCGTTGCGCAGTTCATTTCGCTCCCCCTTCGTTGTGGTTGTGGCCTTGACATTGCCCCGACTATGGTGGGGGTGAGTTTTTTTTTTTTTTTCGTGGCGGCTTACTTTTCTTTTTTTTTTTTTTTTTCGTGGGTATTTTTGGTGGTACGAAGTGTGGGGACTGTCGAGATTTTTTCTTGACCTTCGGTGGCAGTTAAGGAAGATTTCTTTGGAAATCCCTCTGGAGTGTCGTCCGATTGTTTGGTTCAGCATTTTTGTTTTCTTTGCATGTTTTTTCTTGCCAGGGGCTGCCTTAGATAGATCAGGTTTACTCTTGTTTTTGAAGTAGATCTCGGCAGCCAAGTTTCTTCCCCCCCCCAAGGCAGCTACCCAGAAGGAATTAGCCACATGACTTTATCGAAAGGAGACTTGCCCCACTCTTTTTTTTTTGCGCGACTGTACTCCTCCTGGTCCCGACGACAATTTAACCACCCCCCCCTAACCAGACAAAAAAGGAAGATCCCCAAGACACCCCCCTCCCCCCCCCTCTTCGCGGCGACCTGTTTGAAAAGCGGTATCCTCTGATTCTGGACGTGTCTCCGCACCGTATAACCTAGTAGGGGAGATGGCTTTTGCGATCGTAAGTCTACTTGCCCCTCTCGAAGACTAGGTAGAAGAAGGATCGCCCCATTTTCATCCTTCTCGCTCTCCCCCGCTGGGAGCTTCAAGAAGCTAATCTTTTCCGTTAGATTTTTAAGTTGTGTTGTCATTGGTTTTGTCTATCGACGGTGGAGAAGGTCGAAGAAGGTGTTCGGTTTGATTTCGCAGGGTTGTTAGCAGTCTTTCGAATGGAAGAGTGGTCACCTTTTCCTCTCCGCGGCGAGCGCGTCGAATCGTAGTGATTAGTCTTTTGCAGTATATGCCTAGTTTTTCCCCCAAATCTTTTTTCAAGCCCCAAGTTTTTGAAGAAGGTCCCTTGTTTCCTCTCTTTTTTGGCTTGGACCTCCCCAGACCGTTAAGGCATTGCCCCTTTTTTTGATCGGCCCGAACCTTCGTAGTCTTTCAGCAGGAAGTGCTGATTAACCCTCTCCTCCAGGGGCCGAGGTACGCGACTCCTAGGCATGCCTATCCGCACGACTAGACGAGGACGTAATTTCTTGGCGCTCTTTGCTATAGTACGGCATTATGTCTTGCTCCCTTTTTCACCTCTTCAGGAGACAGCACTCGAATTCCTTTGTTCCCTCTCGCACCCTTCTAGATAGATTAGACCGATGAATCAATTGTCCAAGTCTCCCCTTCGTCTGCGCCGGAGGGTCATAGCTAGATAGCGAAGACCACGGTTTGCGGCTCTCTTACTCCCAGTTCAGGATCCCCCACCCCGAAGATTTCCCGGCGAGACCCTCCATAGATCCCCTCCCTTCTCCGATCTTTCGGAGGCTCAATTCATGCGGTTTTGCCTCGTACGCCTCCTGGCCCTTTCACCTTGCCGGCGCGTCGAGGAGTAGTCCTGAAAGATACTTCCGCCCCCACCCCCCCCCTCCCAACCGCTCCGACTACCCCCCCATCGCGTCGAGACGTACCCGAGGGAATCTCCCACTACTTATATTTTTTGTTTCCACCCCGCTATGTTATAGAGCTGAGCTCCCTCTTCTCCCCTCGCCGACTCGGCCTGATGGGAAAGATAGAGTGCTCTTTGGAGTCTCGTTCCCGTCGCTGACTCCCTTAGTGCCCCCCCCCACACCCCAATCCGACGTCCTTGAGGCGCCCGAGTAAACCCCAGGAGCCACCAGATAATTAACCTCCCGTTTCTCTCGCACTGATTTCCAAGAATACCCCCACCTGACGTGTCGATTGAGCCGCAAGTCTTTGATTCCGCCTCAGTGACCCCCACACTTTCCGCATAGCCCTTCGATGGTTGCCGAGAAACTGCGTATGGCCCCTTTTCTTTTTTACTCCGAGTACCCCTCTTTCACAGAAGTTCGTAGAGTTCTTCGTCTCCTGAGCTTGCCTCTCCTGGTTTCGTCTTTAACCCCCCCACGAGCGAGCTTGCGTCTAAGGTTTTGAATTCATTTTCTTCCTATCCCGTCGTCGCCCTGATTATTTCTTTCGTTAAATGTATCACTTTCGTCCGACCTCCCTCCCCCCAGTTAACGCACGTACGGTCTGGAGCCTTCCTGCGGGACGGCGGTGGACGGCTTGCTCCCTCTCCCTCCCTTCTCGCGTAGCTCGGGTTTAAATTCTCAGGCCTGCGTCTTTTTCGTCCTGTTGCTCCTAGCTTTTTCCTGTGGAGCGGCGGCCGTCTGATCCCTTTTTCCCCTTTTCCTTTACTCCCACGGGCGCCGGCCCCGTTTGCATCTGCGTGATCGCTTGCTCCCGGCCGAGTCCGCGCTGTTTTGCCTTTGTCGCTGTAGTTCCTCCACGCCGGGCGCTTTCCGCTCCCAGCAGAATCTGAGCTCCCAACCGAGTCGGTGATGCACGCAGTGAACTGAGACGTGATTTAGCAGGTACTTCCTTTAGCATTTTGACCCGCACCCGTCCAGGCAGCGGCCTACACCCCCCGCACAAGCCATTGTATTCTTTATCAAGTGTTCTTCATAGAAGCCTGACCGGGCTTTTTCACTTTTCATGTAACTAACATCAACACCTTTCTTGACATCCACCGAGTCACACCTAGCCGCTCGAGTCTGGTCTCCCGCATAGATTTGGTAGAGCTTTGTCCGATAGCTTGTACCATCTGTCACGCCGCAGCCAGACACCCGTTTGAGCATTTTACATTTGTCCTCCTTTTCGCTGTAAGGCGTGAGTTTTGGCGCCTACCCCATTTGCTGATATTCCTTACTAGCATTATTGATGACCAGCGTCTCCTCCAGTTAAGAATTTATCAGAGCGATTTCTTCCGGAGATCTCTAACCCCTCCAGAATATAGTCTCCTAGATAATCCCCTGCGTCCGTTTCGAGAAAGAGGGCTCGGGGGGGGGGGGCCTGTTTTTGGGGGTTGTGGGTGGGGGGTGGTTGGGTGGGGGGTTTTGGGGGGGTGTGTTTGTGTGGTGTTTTTTTTTTTTGTTTTTTTTTTTTTTTTTTTGGGGGTGTTATCTCTTGAATCCCTGATCCGTCAGGAACCTCCTGTTTGTGATCGGCTCATCTTTGACCGGTTTACTGTCCGTTTAGTTGGCCCTTTAAAGTCTTTCCAGAAGTCTAGTGGGTCGTTCCTATTTTCCACCACTCCCTGCGGGTCCTTCCGACGGTTCTAGGACACTCTCTTTGAGCCCCTCCGCCCCCGGTAGAGATTGTTCCGAGACTTCCCTTAATCTCCTTTTTTTTCCTCCTATTTTGTTTTGTGAGTCATCTTCTGGATGTCCGCGTGCATATAGTTTTCTTGAGAGAGTTCCCTCGAGTCCCCCTTTCTGACCCGCGGTGTCTTCATTGATTTTTTCAGCACTAGTAAAAACCTTCCCTGATTTTCTCGTGCTATTACTCTGACAGGGTACAGAACCCACACCGTTTCGCACTTGGTAGCCCCTTCCCCTCTTCCGCAAACCCCCATTCTTGCGGCCTGTCCTCGCATATGTCGCGAGCGCCCGGCCGTGTTTGTTTAGGGTGATCCCGCCTGGTGGTTATCTTTTAGCAGATTTTAGAGTTTTTTCGATTTTTGAGAAGTGCTACACGCTCTTGCCTTTTCCCTGGCCCCTTTACTCCGAATCACCACGACCCACCCGCCAGGCTTTTCATTAGCCCTTCCTCGTCCTCCCCAGTTTGCCCCCTAAAAATCCCGAGTAAACTGGCCTTTCGGCTGGTAAGGACCCCCACGCGATTTCTTTTTGTCGTCTTTTCCCTTTCCGCGAGACTCTTTCCTGCGATTGAAGATAGAAACGATAGATCGTCGCCCTCGAGCGCTGTGCAGAGGAGATGCGATAGCGGTTTCCGTTATTTTTCTTTAAGTGACACCCTCCGCGGCTTCTCTTTTCGTAACTGATAACAAACCCATTTGCTCTCCTGTGTATGAGGCCGTATGCCTGATTTCTGTGGGTAGGATAAAATGTTCCCCTGAAGTTCCCCTTCAAGGTTCAGTCTTCTTTACATCAGTTCGCTGGGTCTCTGTCCTTTTCGATCGGACGACTACGGATGTTTTTTACGATCTCTTCTCCGCTGCCCCGTCCAGGATTCCTTGATTGATGAGTTTTGCGTCCTTCCCTCGCTGCAGCTCTTTCTCCCTTCGGCGACCGTGGTAGTAGGGCAGAGTCAGCTACCTCGAGCTTGCCGCGCTCCAGACCCAAATCTTAGCCTGCAGCCCCCTCAGCGAAGCGTTTGAATATTTTCCAACGTACCTCCTCTTCCATCGAGGAGGGACGGGGAGATCTTGCCCCCAGCTTCACTCCGTCCACTACATGTCTCAGAGCCGTGACGGTTCCCCCCGCTGCTCTTTTAGAGGCGAGTTCTACCTCTGACTTTCTCCACAAGAACCCTGACTCTCCGACCTATAGAAGCTGTGATTTTTTCCCTTCCAAGGCGGTCCTGTCTCTCCGCCGTGAGCGCGGATCGCTCTCTGGAGTTCTGAAAGAGGGTGATATCAGATAGGGGTGGCGATGCGATTTCTCTCTCGAAGTATTGAGATTTCAGTACTAGGTCCGACAGAGGACCCTCGAATGTCTGTTCAGCTTGCGCTCCCCCCCCCCTCCCTACCGGATATGAGAGTGGGGGCCTGAGGGAGGTGGTTTCTTTATGCTCTGGCCTTTCCGCCCCCTCGCCTCATTTAGTTTTGATATAGTGACGAGTTTCTGCTCTCAGGTTTCCGGATGACTGTAGATTTTTTTCCTTCTCCCCCCTTGTGTTAGAGGTCTCCGGAGAATCCTAGGGATGTAGCTTTCTTTGGGTGTGGTCAAGTCAGTCCCGTTTACCTTAAGGGGTCTCCCATCGTCCTCTAGATACCTCGCGATCTTTCCTCCCTATCAGGTGCTCGTAGAATAGTTAGCACGTTCCCCTCTTTTCGTTCCCCCCCCTTGCTTTTCCCCCCCCAACGATCCGGAGTTGGGGCCGGCCCTCTTGTCTTTTCGTCCGGCTCAGCCTCGTTTTCTGGATATGAATTTCTTCGTTCTCGGTTGGTTTCCCCGTCAGGAACTTAAGAGAAGTCGCGACAGTAGCCTTTCGGACGCCCTGCCGTGTAATCCCTGTCTGTCTCCCTTCACCAGTTCTGTGCCCGGCTGCCCCCTCTCTTCTCAGGGAATTTGCTTAAGTGTCTTTTCCCTGGCCTCGCCGTAAGAGGCGGTTGGGACGAGACACCCTTGGCCCCGTAAGCGTCAGCTGACCCACGGATTCTTCTCCGAGCCTTTCTCCCTCCGCACGGTAGCTCTTCCCCCTTCTGCTCCAAGGGGGTGAGATAAATTGACGCCCCTAGATTAGAGGCTTTGAGCATATTGGTTCCGTCTTCTTTTCGGCTCAAATCCCCGATGCTTCCTTTTTTTATCGGCACTACCTTTTTTCCTTGAAGGAAGATTACGAAGAGAGGCATCCCAGATTACGTTTCTTCGCTTCGTCTGAGAGCTTTACCTTGCCTCTCTTTGCGCCCTCCTGGTACAAGTCTTATAGGGTTTCTCTATACTTTCTTTAGTTTTAGCCGACCCCCCTCTTTTTTTCCCTTCCTCCCGGCTTTCCCCGAGCTGATGAGGCCGATTTTTTCCCCACTCCCCCCCCCCACCCCAGACTCTGAAAGGTCGTCGTAATCGTTGTCGAATCGTATGTTGGCTGCGCCCTTGTCCCCTCTTTCAGTCCCACCCCGATTCCTCTTCCGTTCTCCTAGAAGAGAAGCCCGTCTTCCTTTTGACTTTCCCCCCGCTGACGGTACACCTTCTCAAGTCAGCAATACCCCTTCCTCCTGAACGCTTCCCTAGGAAGGAACGCCTCTATCCACCCCCCTTTACACCGGTTCGGCCTCTCATGAAATTTTTTGATCCCTTGCCTAGCACACTCGCGGTGCTCCTCTCTTCATGAAAATTTCTTCTAGATCAGGATCTACGATCCGTTTGCGTCGCCACTTTTGAGCCCTTTCTCTCATTTACGTCGTTTCACCTTCCTCATTTCCTAGCCCCCCTCCCCCTCGGTGGTGACCCACCTTTGTTTTTGTTGGGGGATGCGACCTAGCGCCCCTCTTCAGACCCTGTCACAGTTTTAAAGTGTTTTTACACTTTTCCCTCGGATGGGGTTCTGTGGGTGGGCTTTGCGTTTGCGGCAGTTTTTTGTTGGTTTTTTTTTTTAGGGTTTTTTTGGTTAAGGGGTGGGTTTTTTCTCCTTCCGTCTTTTGAAGGCTGGCGAGAGGAGCTTCTTTTACCTCTCCGCGCTAGTGCGTCTTCCTTTGGTCTTTTGTTCAGCCGCGGTTTTTCAGTGTGGCGAAAGGTTCGTTTTTTCCCCCCTCTTCTTTCCTTTCATCGTTTTGTGGTGAAAGATCTCTTTCCCGGTCTCTCCACCACCCTGGCCCAGTTTTTTTTGACCCTCCGGTCCTCCTACTGCCCCTTTTTTTTACTCGCCCTTTCTCCCCGTGAAGTCCTCCAGCCGAAGTAAGAACTCCAGTTCCCTCCGCCACCTGAGTACACCTCCCCCAGCCCCCCCCCAACTCCCCTTCCGCGCCACTCCCACCCCCGCCCCCCCATTTTTAGTCGACCCTTTCCCCCCCCCTGGGGAGACCAGTGCTTTTTTTTTTCCCTCTCCCTCCAGCCGGTAGGATGTTAGGCGGAGACATTTCCCGACGCTCCGGAGCACGCTTCGCGCTGCGATTTCGTATTTTTCCATTGCGCCTTTCCCACTTGGTTAATCCTAATATAAATTCGTCCCCGCGATTTCGCTGTCAGTAATTCAGATGTTTGTAGCTCTCCCATGTTTCCTTTCGTGTTTTTTTGGGTTGGTGTTGTGTTTGTTTTGGTGGGGGCTTTTTGTTATTTGAGTCTTTTTTTTTGACATTTCCGTCTGTCCCGAGAAGACGTAGTAATTCGTTGGTATGGCTTCATTTTATTTCCGTCTATTTAGGGTTTGAAACGGCCGACCGCTACTCGTCGACTCATTCGTGATAAGTATGTTTTTGAATTGCGGCCCTGTTTGCTCAATATCGAGCCACCTTTTCGAAGGACGTCTCCTGGTTTTGGCAGTCCTGCAGACCCTTATTATCCGGCATCTCCTGTGCCCCTCGATGGAATACTGGATTTTACTCTGCGACCTTTTGCCCTTTTTCCTTGGTTTTAAACGTTCTACTCCAGCGTGGCGAGGGTCCCCTCGAACTCTTTCCCCCCTCTTTTCTAGCTGATCCTTTTTTCTATTGTCGGTCGCCTCGTCCTTTTTAATAGGTGCCGGCCTTTTAGCCCGAGATTAAATTTAGGTGAGCGCGCCGAGTCAAGCGCAGTCTCGCTCGCCCCTTCGCCACTCTCGCTGAACACTGTTTTTTGAGAACTTTTTTTTTTTGCGAGCCGGCTGGAATTAGCTAGCTTTAAGTCCGCAATTTTTCAGCGTGTCGCAAGGTGTAGAGTGTACCCAACCCCCGCCTCTTCCTGGGCGCTCCCTCCATTTCCCTATTTCTTCCCTCTTGTTCCTTTTTTTAACCCCTATTCTCTGTTTGGTTTCTTTGTGAGAATCCCGGTAGAACCAGGAAGAGGTCTTTCGAGTCGTATTGTTCGTCCCCCCCCCCCCCCCGTGACTACCACCAATTCTGACATCGCAATATCCTAAAAGAGAGGCGTAGCGGATAAAAATCGGTTCAAGTCGCCACGATGATTTGGTTGGAAAAGTTCCCCTTTCGATGTTCTTTCCCTTGAGTGATCACAGAGACCGCGCTTCGAGGCGGCTATAGCGCGGGGCATCTATGTTCTCGTGCTCCAAGTAGCTGTGACCGACGTCCCTCCCAACCTTTCATCCGAACTTTTTCAGCCTCCCATCAGCTGAACCCTGAGCGGCCCGAACTAATCTTACGGCGATCCGCACCTAGCTTCTCCCATTCTTCTCCTTGCCCTGCCCTGTCTCCTAAGCCCTCCGGCCACCCCTGCTCGACAGACCCCCCCCCGTTTCACGCTCAACATACGTCTTCTTCTTCCGTTTCGCCTGTCCTTTTTTAATTTTCAGATCGTCTAGCTAGCACTTTCAGACTTTAACTCATAGATCGGCCTCCCATAAATATCACCAAGAGAGAGCGTCTCTCCGGCCTTCGAGAAGACTAGTTTTTACTGCCCACCCTCCCCCTTTTTGAGAGATCGTCTCGGTCTTGAACATCTCATCGGTCTTTTCTTCGAACAAGCTCCAGCTTCAATAAGTCTCCTTTCTTCCTGAGTGTCTTGAAGGAGGTTTGCGCGTGACCTCGAGGTTGTAGTTTTCAGCTTTTCCCGTCCTTTTTCATAAAGTCGCGTAGTTTCATTAATGTTTGTCCGTATCCGTTTCGTTTCTAGAGTTTTATCTTGCTTTCCATTTCTCCTACAAAGTATGCCTCAGGGTAGACCCGCTGAGCTCTGTTGAGCGGCGCACCGCGCGATTTACTCTCTTCGGCAGATTCTCGAATCTCCCGTCAACACGACCTGCGGTTTTCGATTCAGAAGATCCTACGAGACCAGAGTTCTTCACGCCGATGCCCGTGCATTATCAGCCTATCTGTGTGTGACCACTGAATGGACGACCCCGAATCACATCCATTTCACAATAATTGATTTGGTTTATTGTACTCAGCCGCCTGGATTCTTGTGCCTGTACCTTCCCCCGTCACCCCTCGTCAACCACGGTGTTCGAGAATTCGCATCCCGTCGTCGCTTCGATGCAATTCCGACTGTTTCGAGTTAGAGTTCGCGTTACCTTCCTGCGCAATGTCCGAACCCACCTCAGCTCGCGTGGGTATTAAAAGACGCGCACGCATGTCACGCGTTTGAGGAGTTGGCACTGATGTAGGTAGTAAGTGAGCAGACTGTTTGGTTAGTAGTGCGGCCGGTACGTCCTATAGCTTCGCTCTCAGGGGAATACAGCTTCACAATAAGAGATGAGCGTGAGAATACCCCCGATTCTACACCAGAAGCCTCACTTCTTTCGCTGCGGCAATTTTTGGCTCTAGCAGCAGGACTCCATGTTGTGATTGAGATCTTTCCCCCATGATAACTGTGCCTGACCTTTTTTCGGTTTATTTTCACATGTGTCACTGAGACTTAGGGTTCGACCCTCGTGATGACCTCCGTCAGGTAAGATGTCCCTTTTTTCCTTTTCTCTGATCTTCGCACTCCCCAGCGGTCTAGATGGCGATGTACTCAGGA
>Ga0179593_1266715_pt1 | contig 11860 bp, 13 predicted proteins | sample CZODoug2_1_08_16_FD_185931 | JGI IMG/M metagenome (GOLD analysis project Ga0179593, IMG submission 185931) | Vadose zone soil fungal communities from Angelo Coast Range Reserve, California, USA - CZODoug2_1_08_16fungal (PacBio error correction) | ecosystem: Environmental > Terrestrial > Soil >... | reverse complement strand
AGTCCTGCCTTTTTTGCTATTAATCCTTTTGGTCAAACTTTTGATTTCTTAAAGTGATCTCCCTGTCTTCTTTTTAAACAAGACCACTGAGCGGATTGCCCCCCACGTTCCCCGCTACCAAAGAGATCATGCCCTCTCCTTTTTCTCCGCCTGTCGTAAATCCTGGTTCCTTTTCGGTCAAATTCCTACACTTGAAGCCTTTATTACCGTCTTCTAAAACTCCTCTGGAATCTTAGTTCTACTTTTCGCTTCTTTTTTTTTGCACTGCGTCTACTTTACTTCCTCCCCAGTTGTTTTTCCTTCTTTCTGTCCGGCCATTTCAGCGTTCCTGACTACTCTTTTTACTCTCCTCCCTGCGCCGCCGTTCGTCATTTTAAGCACTTCTTAGTAAGCCCTTTCTTGGCCATTCTTTGGAAACTTTCGAGTTCTTTCTTCTTCACTTTTCTTTTCCCTCTGCGCTTCGGAGGTACGGCTCTCACTGCCGGAGCACTCACTCGTTTTGACCCCAGCCAGGCTGAACTCCCTTCTTCTCCCCACGTCTTTCGAGTCAGTTGTTACGGCTCTCCTCCTTTTATGTCCTATGAGTTATTCAAATGATTCCAACCATCGCTCTTTCCTCAGATCTTTGACCCTCCCCCAGCTGACGGTATTCTAAACCTTTTGATTGTCGTATACAAAACGCTTTTCCGCCAAGGGGCCTTTCATGTATCTTTAGCCATGCTACACAGCGCTTTTTCTCTATTCAAGCGTTCTTCTCTGTAGAACTCAACTTCTTGATTTGACTTTGACCCCGCACGCTGGAATGGTTTTTGGAGGTTTTTGTCGCAATACTTCCAGTTCCCTTTTTTTTGGCTCTCAGCTTCTTGCTTTTTCTTTCCCCTCGGGCCAGCCTGGGTCAGACGTTTCCTTTTTTTTTCGCGTTGGATCCTTGTGTCAAATTGCCTCTCTTTCCTTTCATTTGCGCCCAACTTGTTCCTTCTTTTTCCCCATTTTTCTTCTTCTCAGCGCTCGCTAAAGCTGAGCAAGCGATACTTTGTCCTTCCTCTCGATGCATTCTGATCTCCCCCCAAACCCCACACGCCCCCCCCCTCCCCTCCCTGAAACATACGTTTACTTGTACTCTCTCAGGCCTTTGTACCCTTCTTTGATGCCAATGCACGTGAAAGGCGTTTCCCTTTTTTTTTGCAGCACCGTCCCCCTCCGTTCTTTTCTTCCTCCCAACAACCGTTCACTTTCTATCCAAATTCGGCGGCCCCCCCTTTGCGTTATTCTCTTTCCCTTCCCTTCGTGATAATCTTCCCCAAGAAGGTTTCTCCTATCGCTTTTCTCTTGCTCCAGCCTTCGTACCTCTTTTCGACCTTCCCTTTTTGAGCTTCACAAGATAAGGTTTAATTACAGCGTCCCGACAGTGCCCTCGTTCAAAATCGCTGTTCGCGTAAAGACTACTTTTTTTGCCCCAACCCTGACTTGGACGCAGAATTTTGTCCTACCCCCTGGGCGAGCAGCAACTCCCCCACACTAGTCCCGCCGCTGCCCCCCTCCCCCCGCCGTTGTTTAAAAAATTTGTCAGCGTTTTCTTTTTTTTCTTACCATAAGGCGAGGTCGTTTGACCCTCCAACTCAAAGCCCTCTTTTTATGTTTTTCTGTTCTCTTTTTCGTCCCCCATTTCAGCTATTGTCAGCATTCTTTGCTTTTGAGGATCCTCTCTTTGTGCCCAACCCCAAGATACGCGCAGCGTCTTTAAGCTAGCCGATTTATTTCGTTTTCTCCCGACCCCCCCGCCTTTCCTCCCTTGTCCTTTTTCTTCCATTTCCCTTCTTCTGCTACCGCTTTCGAATTCCTTTCTCCGGAGGAAACCGCGCCCTTTCTAAGCCCGCCCTCGTCAGTAGAATATGGCGGTTCCGTTCCTTGATTTCCCTCCCTCTCATGCCTCCCCTCTTACTATTGTTTATTTTAACATATTGTCTGAATCGTGTTCATGAGAGGTAAACTTTTTTTACTCTTGTTTTTGCCACTCCCTTTTCCAGATGGCAGGCTTTGCCCCTCCCCCCACTCTCCTCCTATGTTTCCGGTTTCCCTCGATTTAGTCCCCCCTGTCTTCGTAGACCAAATCTCTCTTTCCTCTCCGTCTTTTTGAGATTAGTGTTATCGTCCTACTCAGGCACACCTCACTCGAATTTTTTTCTTTCCACGTGCTCGTTTCGCATTGTTCCTTCCCATCCTGCCCCTTCGTTATGAGGCACCACCGTTTGCCAACACCTTTCTCCCCTTCGACACCCTCTTCCTTCAAACTCTAGCAGATATAGAAATAGTCTCGCTGCTTCCTTATTCCATTTTTTCCTCCAAGAAATCCTACCCGCCAGATCTGAACGGAAATCGTGCTACGTTCCCCTCTCGCCGGACCGCCCCCTTTCTGTCTAGCTCTTTATCATCTTTTTCGAGATTACGAGCTCCCCCACCGCCATCTCCTTAAACTTCATGTAGGAAAATGGTTATTCGGTTAGGGTTTCACCACCCCGGCGTTTGCTAGTGAAGCTGCGCGTTACTCGTACACCCCGTCCCTTTTTTGCCTTTTTGCCTCACATTAACATTACGAAGTGGACATCCCCTTTCCTCCCTCGGGAACATGTTTTCGGCGCACAAAAACTCCCCCTGCGCTGTCCTTGCTTTCCCCTCCACGCGACGAGTGCATTCTTTTCGACGACGTTGGGTCCCCTCGGTTTTTTCACCCTCTCCTGGCTGTGGCTGCTGCTTTGACGGCGCCTAGGTCGTGCGTGTTTGATCTCGCTGTGAATCCGTCCCAATTCTGCGCCAAGCCTTTTGTTCACAATTTTCTCTTTCTCGCCCAAGCTTCGTCTTTTTTAACCGTGCTAGTCGGGGTTTCCCGCGGACCGTCGATGTAACGGATATCTTCTTTTCAGATCGAACGGATCTTTAGTGATACTCCGCATGTTTCTCATAGCTCTTCTGCGATTGCGACCGGATTTTGCTTTGCGTCCGCTGTTAATTTGCACGTTCGTCTGGTACCTGAGCGATCATTGGTTGCCAGCCGTAGTTGTGGATCTTGCGCTGCTTTTGTTTGGACTTGCCCAATTCCTCTGCCCAACTCTTATCTTTGACTTGTGCTGACCTGCTGCATTGTCAACTTCATGACTCTGGCCCACATTGTCCCCCCTTCCCTCTCCAGAAGAGTAGTCTCCTTTGGCTTTTTCTGCTCCGCGAGTACTTGGTTGCTGTTCTTTGGCGTGATTTTTTTGGCCGCCTTCCTGCATTACGGCGTACCTTTTCCTTCGTTTCTTTTCTCAGTTTTTTTCCCGTAGCGTTAGCCAGCCTTTTCCCCCTGGTGGGCCAGTGAGAATTGCCCTTTTTCCCAGGAAATTCTCTTTCCCCCCATATCCCCCCCGTCCCCTGACCAACGGAACTCTCCCCCCTAGTCCCATGATTTCTGACGTCCAGCCTTGACGTTTCCGTTCTTTCCCCTCCCTACAGCCCCAAGCGGATCTGCCCTAATCCCTGCAGAATCCCCGTCCCTCGCTGACTCGGAGTGCCAGTGCTTGACCACGAGAAGATCCATCAAGAGATCTGAAAGATTTTCTCCCTCGAAGCTGCCCCTTTTTTTTGATCGAGGGGATTTTTTTTTTTTTTCTACGCGAGCTCTATATTTCTAATATCACCCCCCAAAGTCTCGACAAGGGTTCTTTCTCCAATATACACTGCATTTTCTTTTTTTTTACCGAAGCTTGCGCTAAGCCCGGACCCTCTCCGTTTTGGAAGTCATATGCCGACCTTTCCTTTCATCGGAGTAGAAGTTCCCCCCCACAAGCCCCACAACAAAAAAACCCCCCCAAAAAAAAAAATCCCCCCAAAACACACCCCACCTGAAACAGAATCAGGTTTCCGCCATTTGATTTCCACTTTTTATTTCAGCCGTTTTATTCTGGAGCGTGTCTGGTCTGGCAGGTTTTTTGGTTCGACATCTTGAATCTTGCTCCTTGAACTACCGGAGATAGAGAGGTTTCCTGGCCAAGTTCCCCAATGCTCCTCCGCGGGTTGACGCGGACGGCTTTTCGCTTCTCTCTCTCCCCCGCGTTAAATTTTGTTACATGGTTCTTCCCTTCTCCCGTTTTCAAAAAACATCTGGAATTTCTTGATGCACCCCCGCTGTACCTCGTTCTTTTTTCAGTCCATAGGCCCCCTCTTAAGGTTTAAAACTTCCCTTTTCATTCGGGCTTTGCCGGTGTCTGGTTACTTAGTTTACCACACCGTCTTCCTGGCTTTAACCCTCTTTCGTTTGATGATTTTCTTTCGAGGCTTTTTGGGGTGTTTTCCGTCTTCCGAGCGACGATAGCGTTTTCGATTTGCGATCACGTCATTCTACTTTTTCCCGAAGGTGGTTCAGATCAATCTGACCGCGCTATACACCCTCGCTATTTTCCTAATCCTTTTGTTGAGTGGGTGTTTTTTTGGGGGGGGGGGGTGGGTTTGTTTGGTTTTCCTTTTTTTGGTTTGGGTCGTTGTTTGTTCTTGGTGTGTTTTTTTGTTTGTTGTTTGGGGTGTGTGTGTTTTTTTTGCTTGGGTTGTGTGTGGCTTTTGGGTTCCGTTTGCTCTTGGGTTTTGGTTTGGTGTTTTTTTTTTTTTTTTTTTTTTGGGGTTTTTTGGGTTGTTTTTTTTGTGTGCTTTTTTTTTTTCGTTGTTTGGTGGTTTTTTTTGTGTTGTTTCTTTTTTTTTTTTGGTTTGTGGGTTTTTTTTTTTTTTTTTCTTTTTTTTTTTTTGTCTTTGCCTTTCCTTTTGGTTTTTTTTGGTGTTTGTTTTTTTTTTTTGGGTTTTTTGAGCCTTGTGGTTTGGGGTTTTGGGTGTTTGTTCTTTGTGTGTTTTGGTTTTTTTTTGGTTGTTCTTCTTTTTTTTTTTGTTTTGGTTTTCTTTGTTTTTTTTTTAGGATGATTCTGTCGCGGCAGCTTGATCTTGTTGGTCCACCCTGCGGCCGCTTTTTTTTCTTCGTCCCTTGAGCGAATACAAAACCACGTGGTTCTTTTGCCGTCCCTCGTCCTCACGAGTCCCGAAGCCGAAGAAATTTCCACCCCTGTTTTTTCCCTCCTTTAAGATGTGGTGGTCATATCCGCTACCCGGCCCTCCTTCCGACGTTCCTTTGTCTGAAACCTGCGCATCGCTCTTAGATGTAAGCTTCCTTTTCTTCCTTCCCGCCCTGATTTGTTTTTGATTTCAGTCTCCTTTTCTCCTCCCAGACAGTTCGCGGATGTCCTCTTATCCCTTGCCGCGTCCTCCTACCTTCCTTTTAATCTTTAACTTGGTCAATGGAACCTTCTTTCGAGATCCGAACGGCTAATTTTACTCTTTTTCATTTACTGATGTACTTCTAACCCTCCTCGTGAAGTCATCACTCGTCTCCCAGACTCCCGGTGACAAGTTGGCGGTATTTTTCCCTGTTTTCGACGCGATACGCCTGATGAATCGAGGATCCACTTCTCCCATGGATCGACTCCGCCTTGAGTTCGTGACCCCTATCCAACCTCTGCTTGTAGATTGAGTACACTTTATGTTTCGTCATTGCGGTGGCGCGCCCTTTTGTGCCTCCCCCTTTCAGGAATGCTTCCTCTTCTTCTTTTTTTGTCTGCTCTTCTTCTTTTCGATGATTTCCGGTAATGTCCAGTTTTGTCGCCCCCTCCTCCCCTGTCTGGCCCCCCCTTTTCCAGTCCCGCTCTACACATCTCTTTTCCCCCCTTCTTAGCTCGAATATTAAGAGGACCTAATGGTGCCCTTCTTTGATGGTTTCTCCGTCGCTTGTCTTTTCTCTGGGATGATTGATTTCCTTTCCGCCGAGTCTCCTTGCGTGAACACAATTTTCAACTCCGTTCATCGCTTCTTTCTCCCACTGCCCACTTTAGAACACTTCGGCGACCTTCCGGTCTGGTGCGCGGAATCACATGCTTCTATCCACGTCGACCAACCTCACCCCCCCTTCTTGTATAGCGGATGATCAGCTTTCATTTCTCTTTCTTAGCCCCTTGTCTGACCTTGCGTCGAGGTTATTTTTGTTTCATTACCTCCTTTCCCCCCATCCCCCTACGTGCGGTGCTTATAGTCAATGCCCCCCCCCAGCGCCCTTCGCCGCCCGGCACCAATGATCTGCCGGTTTTCCCTTCCCGAAGCACCTGCCAAGGTCCCCCTCTCAACACCCGTCCGTTGTCGCATAGCGTCATCCTCCTCCTTTTATGTAGCCATTTATTAGAAAGCCTCCCGCTTTGCGAGCTTCACATCAGAGCTTCTCGCTTCCCTGCCCCTGAGTGACGTTTCTTCCCCCCCTTTCTTTATTTCCAGCTCTTTAAACAAGTTTTCGCAGTCCTGACGCTCGTCCCCAGGCTCTTTCCAAACAACTACCCCTGCGTCCTCCTTAGTCCTCCCCCATCTCGAGTGCTTCCAACCAGTCTTTTCCCTTCTTACACCCCCCCTCCTTTTCCGATGAGTTTTTGAAACATCACACCCCCATGCCGGTCGTTCTGTTTTTTTTTTTTTTTGTGGGAGACGCCCCTTTCTCTGGTCTCCCCGATTCGGTCCCCGGCAGCTCCTTTGGCTTCTCTATGCAAATCTCTGTTGCCACAAAGTAGATCATCTTTTCAATCGCCCGCAGAATGGGTGTTGAGTCACCTCCCCCTGCATCCCATACGTTCGCCCACTTCGCCGTTTGGTGTATGGCGTTCTCTTTCCCTCTAGAGATCCCCTCTCTATGCCATAGCCCTTAGATGTAATCGCGTAACTTTCAGCTCCTTTTTGTCCCGGTTTCGGTCTTCTTAGGGACCTTCCATAGCTACTTCTAGGGCTATCTTTTCTTCAATATATTGTAGGATAACAGTTTTCGCGGTCCCTTTTGGGTTCCTCCAGTTTTTCCCCAAGCGGGGCAGGATTTTTAATCCCCCATTCTTTTTTTCGTATGTACAGGGTACCCGTCTTTTTTCTGTAGGTCCTGCTTTTCGAGAAACATCTCTTTCTCTCCCCCCCCATCGTTTTTTTGTCTTTTTTTTTGTTTATCGACAGAAGGTCTCCCTGACCTCCTGTTTCCACTTTTCCATTCCGATTTTTTTGATGCTCTGGTTTTAAGTCACCCCAAATCTTCACCTTCCCCGTTTTTGAAAAAACCTTTTTCCAACACGTCTCCTCTTGTTCATACCCTATAGTGCTCTTCTATCTTTCTTCTTTTCCTTTCATGATATGTCTGTCTCTTCCCACCCAACCGGCTTGGACACAGAAGTCTTCGCTTCTCTTCGTCTTCACTCTTTTGCGATCAATGCCTTCTGTTGAACGACAAAGGCTTCGCCCCTGATGACGGATCCCGCCCCCCTCTCTTCCTTCATGGTAAGGATGGAGGTTTCGGCGTTTCTGTTACAACCCACAGAGGAGGGTGTGCGTTGACTGACCCCAGGCGGAGGCCTTTCTCCCCCCCTTCTCGCCACCCGATGGTCCCATCCCCCCCTCCCCCACCCTGCCTGCCCCTAGATCCTCTCCAGTTCAGGATTCCGTACACCTCATTCCCTTCCCCCCCCCCCCCCTCCCTCCCTCCTTCCCCCCCCCTTTCACCCTTTCCCCTCCCTTCTCCCCCCCCCTATCCCCGGTTTTTTGCCCACTTCTTCCCGCAATCCCACCCTTCCCGTGGAGTGTGACCTTCGACTCGACCTTTTGCGTTCATGGCGTTCCGCCCAAGCCATGCAATACCGTCCCGTTCTTCCTTTTATGAGGCAGGGCACGTTCTCGGAATTTACACTGCTTTGGAAACCCTTTTTGTCACCTTTTTCTGTGGGAGGGTCCCCCGGTCGCTTTTCGTGTTTCTTTTCCTCGCCTTTTTGAATAAGGAGGTGAAATTATGCTTCCCTTGTTGTTTTTCACCCCTTCCGAAGAGAAAGATGGTTTCAAACGGCAATATCTTTGTTTTGGAGATTTTTTTGGAGACCCCCACTCTTCCGTGTCTCTTTTGCCGAAGATAGACAAGGATCGTGCCGTTATTTTTTTAATGGATAATAGACGCCTCTGACTATGCGCAACAGTGGTGTTGGTCAGTCTTATTTAAGAAGTGCGTGCATTCTCACAACCCCCCACTGCTAAGTCCCGCGGATAATTTGGTTCGCGTTTTTTTTCTAAGGCTCCTTTTGTCGCGATTTCTGGAGGATTCATTGAAGTGACCTCCCGTTCCATCTTTGTGGTTTGCTGATGCTGCATTTTCAATTACCTTTTCCGTTCAATGGTTTTCCCCACGAGTATTTCCGTGCCTCTTGAATTCCAGGGCTCTTCGACTAAAACAGATTTGGTTCGGGTTTCGCTTCGTGCTGGATCCTTACTTTTGACATTAGAGAGTTTCCATTCCCTCCTCCTCTTCCGCTTCAGCTTTAGCGAAGGTCTTGCAAGACTTGTACCCTTTTGGTGGTTTTCTGTAGGATTCAACCTTTCTCTCCAGGAAACTGACTTTCAATATAACCCAAAGATCGACCAACGCTCAACGTCTCACCGTTGGAATTCAAGGGTGGCCGGCTTTCCGATCCCTCCTTGCTTGATGGACCCCCCCCACTCCCCTGCGGTACTTGACGAGACAGTTTCCCTCTTGTGTAGGCCCATTTTTCTTCAATTTACCGAAGGCCTTTCCTACGATTCAAATTTTGTTTTTTTTTTTTCCTACTCTCTCGCGCCACTTCGGGTTTGTAGATCTTCCCCTTGATATAGGATTTTTTGTCTCACGTTTCGAATCTCCTACGCCTTCCTCCACTTTTCCTCCTTGTTGTCTCTCCTATTCATTTTGGATAGCTTTTCCCCTAATCGGAGTCTCTCGGATATTCTACCTTCTTTGGAATCCATTGATCCCCCTAATTCTTTTTAAGGCTTTAGAATCAGTCCGCTGCACCCCCACTTTAAAGAAGAACGCACCAATCTTCTTTTCAGCAGGTTTTTTTCTGTTTCACCCCAGACATCCTTTGCGTCTCCTTTTTTGGCCGCCGCCAAAGCCCCTGTCATCGAAATTACAGCATCGAACCCCCCTTCTAATCCATCCCTCTCCTCACCTCCTCACTTTCATTTACCCCCCATTCCTCCCCTTCCCAGTCCCTACTCCCCCCCACCCCCGTCCCCGTCCACAATTCATTCCTTTCCATTTGACCCCGAGTCTAGGAGTGTTACCTTTCCCCTGCGGCCCTCCTGTCTAATACGAAGTGATGGGGTCCCCTGCGGGCAGGTCTTTGATCTTAACTCCTGAACAAGTAAGTGTCTTGAATTTTTTGCGCCCCATCCTGACCCCCCTTTCTTCTTTCCAAATTCGCGATTGACCCGAAGCTTACCAGTTCAGATGCCCAAAAGATTCCTTTTTATTTTCGGTACTGTCCTTCCCTTTTGCCGGTTGTAGTCTTTTTGGATTGTTTCCCCACCGTCTTCCCATGGCTTTCCACTGCCCCTTTAGGAGATTTCCGTACGCTGCTTCATTTTTTTTGGCGGCTGACCTTCATATTCTGTTATCAGAGGTGTTTCCTCTTTTCCGATTCCTTGCTCCGTCGACGACGGCGTCCTCTTTTGTGACAACAAAGATCTACTCCGGCCTTACTAACTCTCTCTTATCTTTTTTTCAGGATCGATAGGTAGTCCTTCCGCGGTCCCTCTTCTAGTTACCTCCTTCGCTTATTCGACCGTTATCGCACCTTTTTTATCTTCAATATAAACCCTTTTTCGGGTTTTTTCAAGCCTTCACACTCCCCCTCCCCGATATCCTCTCAGACGAAGAACTATCCGCATTTTTTTCCTTTTTGAAAGACTGTTTTTTCACCTTGCTACACCTCCGCCCTTATGACCGTCTTTTTCGTAACGCCTCCTTTTTTTGTCATCCTTTCATCATCTGTCCCGCTCGGGGCACTAGCTTAACCCTTCTTCGATTTTTTTTCCGATTTTTAAGTTGCCTTTTTTCCTCCAAGGACCTGGTACGCTTGATTAATTCCTCTCCCCGCCTAGTCCGCGCCACGCGCCGTAGTCTTTTATTTTCCTTTCTTTTTTTCCCCCACTTAGCAGCACCTCCCTTCGTTCCACTCTTTTTAGAGGCGGGTCTTTCTGACGGCAGCACATTGCGAGACGTCTGCCCTCTGTTCAGTGCACCATACCAGGCCTGAACCTCCTTCAGTTTCTTTTCTTCTCCGTTTCGTTGTTCCCTTTTTTTGACGCGATCGACTGCCTTATGAATCTTCGTCTCAACTGCCTGGATATCTCTTTTTCCTCCTTTCTATACACTATCCCAAAGCTGCCTTTTCGTGTTGTCCAACCCCTTCGTCATTTTTCTTATTTCGACCTTCTCTCTTGTCTAGCCAATGTTGCAATCTCTGATCACCTGGCATGAGCCCTCCGCTCACCCGCGACTGTACATTCGTTTATTCAAAATTTCATCTCGATGTTTCGTGCTTTAGAGTTAATTTTTAACAGTCGTCTTGTTCCTAGCTTTCTGTCTCACTTTTATCTTGTCCTACGTGAGTTTTCTCCGCGTTCGCTTTGCGATACTCAGCTTCCCCTCATTGGATCCCTAGTTGACTTTCTTGCTGTCTGTGGGTTTCTTTGTTTCTCTTTCTCTTCGACTTATTCATGTAATTCCAATTTTCACTTCTCCTTGCGACAACCCACCTTTCAAGTCTTGATGTCATTAGATTTTGTCCCAGCGTCTGCCCCTTACGATTCCTTTTTGTTGGCAGAGTAATGAATGCCTGTCCTTTTACAGCACTCCTCCACCTTCACCCCTCTTATTCCCCTCCGGCGATGACATAGCAAGGTTCCCTCCGTTATTTTCAATTGCAAACCTGTCATTTCCACGTTTTCCTGTAGTTCAATTTATTTTCAGACCTTTCACTAGCCCGGTTTCCAATGGCCCCCCAATCCTCTGTCCAACTGATGATAAACCGATTGCCCCACCCTGATATGACTCCGGTTTGGTCCAGCAAAGGAGTGATCACTTCCAACCCCTGGGTTTTCTTTTTGTCCCCTTGGGTCCTCATTTCGTCACTAGCCCCTTTCTGCCCCTGAACTTTCTTCCTCTCACTAAGTGGGTTCTTACCCAATCCAGCGCACGGTCATCACGCTATCGTCAACCCCGAAATATTTTCTTACAAAAACTTCTATTTTCGGTCCCCGCCTGTGAACAACCCCTGTCTTCTTATAAGAGTATAAACCCAGTAACAAATTACCACGAGGAACTTCCCTGCCAGAATACCTGAGCTTTTTTCCCCAAAAAGTCTTGAAAAGCGGCCCTTTTTCCACAACTTAATTCCTCCTGGAAACCCATAAATGTCAACTGGAGAGTCCCTGTTTTGTTCGTCTGGTTTGGCCCGGACGCACCTCACTTTTTAAACCCAGCGTCCACTTTGTCAAAACCACTTCCTTTTTTTTCTTGTTTGATTGCGCCACCTCTGGGCCCACCCCCAACAGGTACGAGAAGCCGTAGGCACGTCCACGGCCTCTATTTCCTGTTACGAAAACCGTGCATCCTCCCGAGATAAGCGGGTGTCCGGTTGGGGGTTTTACATATTTTTCGATCGTTTTTTGTAAGGCTTTCCCCCCCCCTCTTTCATCCAGTTCGCGATTCCAAAGGCTCGCCTTCGTGCGCACGCTATCCTATGATCTCCCTCTTTCCTCCTTTCCTTTCGGTCTCCTTCTAATGTAATGCCACTCTTTCCCTATTAGGTGCTTTCTAACTATCTGTAGGAGTACCAAGAGCGGTCCCCCCTTGTGTTTCCCTCCGATTTGCACAATAAGGAATTTCCTCCCTTTGTCATGCGCTAATCTCGTTTTATGTCCACTTGAGAAACTTTCGTCGGTTTTTCTCCCTGCATGCGTTTAA
>Ga0179593_1720283_pt1 | contig 11861 bp, 21 predicted proteins | sample CZODoug2_1_08_16_FD_185931 | JGI IMG/M metagenome (GOLD analysis project Ga0179593, IMG submission 185931) | Vadose zone soil fungal communities from Angelo Coast Range Reserve, California, USA - CZODoug2_1_08_16fungal (PacBio error correction) | ecosystem: Environmental > Terrestrial > Soil >... | reverse complement strand
TTCTTTCCTCTCCTCCTCTCTAGAATTTTCATAATGATCTTGATACATACTCGACTAAGCCCGATGGGAATAACTCCCCGATCCCTCCCCTATCCCCTGGCCTCCGTTCTGCCGAACGCAATTCTTGTCACGGAAGGAGGAATCAATATCCCCCATGCCCTTGCCACCGTTAGTTGTCCGTGGAATTTCTTTGTGTCCACCCCCGACGTGCATTGCCTCTCCGTGCTGGAGAAAGTGGGCTTTCCGAGTAGCGTATTGGTCCGCCGTAATTTCTTCTCGACCTTTCTTTGTTTTTTTACCCTTTTTCCCATTTTTCTCTGGAAAGACTCTGGACACTACACCCAAGAAGGTTCGGCCTCTTGGCATCGATTGATTTTCGGGTTTTAACCTTTACAAAGACCCCTTTTCCGATTCGTCTCCCTTGAAGGCAAAATTGGTGTCACACCTTTTTTTGTCAGGACGTAACTCAGTTTCTAACGCTTTCCGGCCAATTTTTTTTTCTTCCCGCTGTCCCTTTTTATCGTTCTTTTCTTCGGTACTGCATCGCCCGGTGATTCCGACCCCGGACTTAACTTCGGTTCGTTTCGTTTCCGGGTCGTCGCCTTTTACCATAGGCGAAATGTCCTAGAAGTCCTAGCGTTTTTACGGTAAGCTCCTTCAATCTCGAAGTCGTTGGTTTAGACGATATAGCGGAGCCGGGGACACAAGGAGAATTTTTAGACGCCGGGCACTTGAGAACTCGATACTAGATTTATCAGCATGTTTCCCTTTTTCGCTCGTATTTTCGATTTCCTCCCTGTGATAGCTGATCCCGAGCTGTGGACCTGCGACAAGCACCGACTTTTGGTTTCCTTGGCCACTGAAGTTTCTGAGGACCGTTGTTCACGTGACCGGGATGCCCCCCGCGACCAGCGTTTTCTCGTCCTTCCTGCGTTTTCATTAACGTTTTGCCCGACACTCGACCCTTCCCCGTTTGACGAGAACACTGCTTCGTGCCGTCGGACGCCATTCTCCTTCCGCTTTCGCCTTTCTTAGAAGCTTTTTCAAGATTGTACTCAAACATACCCCATTTCGGAAGATTCTTCCCCCCGCATGGAATCCTTTTGGCATGACTCCCGTCTCACGCGTTCGAGCGCCGAAGTTTCTCTACGGGTGGCTTTAGCGGGTTCCAAAGACCTCAGAAGCTCGGTTTTTCTAGCCCCTTTTTAGACCTTGCAGGTCTCATCTCTGGACGAGCTGGCAACTTCTAACGACCTAAATACCCTCAGTGCACCTTTCTTACCCCTGCCCTGGATTTTTCCTCCAGCAGCCCTTTTACCGTGATTTGCTTGCCTAGACGGTTCAATAGACTGCAACCGTTTTGCTTTTTCACCCAGTTGCTTTTCTGCCGTCTTCGCGTTCCATGATTTCCCTCCTTTTTCAAGGTCCGCATTTGAATATTTTTTCCTTTTGAAGCGCCGAAGTGTCATTAGAGAGTCAAGGTATGAATAGATCGCGTGCATTTTGTCTCTCCCCCTGCTGCCTTTTTTTTCATAGGAGTCTGCATCGCCAGGATTCTTTTTCTGGAATAAGGACATCTTCGGGAAGCGTCGCCGCTTTTAGTGGTCTATAGCCCACTTCCGACCCCCCCCCCTCGGATTCTTTTCGCGACTGTCCAGCCAGCCCTGTCTCCGAGCGTCCACATAATCGCCCCTTCGGTTTGCCCGACTTTCCCCCCCCTGACCTTCTACCCGTTTCGACTTCCTTTTTTTTGGCGCATTGCCTTCCCCGAGCTTCACGAAACTCTTTTTCCGTTTCATCAACGTTTTCTTTCCCCGCACTGATCTGCCCCGGTAGCTTTTTTCTCCCTTTTGTTACTCCCCTTGAGTTTTTTTTCTTTACCGCTTTTTTCTTTCCCCTCGCAAGATTGCTCCTGTCCAGAACAGTGCTCCAACTGCCCCGCCCGTTTCTTTTCCCCATTCCCTGCATTGCCCCTTCGGTCCCCCTTCCCGCTTTTCTTCATCAACTTTTGATGGCGGGCACATCCCGCTGGCACCACATATGTTGTTGTTGCGCATGGCGGAGTTTATGATTTCCTTCTCGCTTTTTTCTTGTTCAGCATTGTCCCTGCCTCGCTTTTCCTTACTTTTTTCGACGATTTTCCTTCAATACGCGTGGTTACATCCGGCGCTGTCGCGGGTATTTTCTTTTTCTCAATATTCAGGCGAATTGAGCTGCTCCCCTTCTAGACTCCCCTCTAGGCCCTGTTTCCATGAGTTGATAGATGGTCCCGTCATGATGAGTCGGACCGGCATGGCATCACTCACCTTGACGATCCTCATGTGCTTTTTCAAAATGCTTGTGATTTTCTACTTTTCCGTTGATTTGCTGAGATTCCTACCAATGGGCAGCTTAGACGGCTGTTCTGACCGTGAGAAAGAACCGAGCATTTTTCTTACCTCCTTGTATGATTTCGCGACCTTTCGGGAAGCCGGACCTTATTGTGGACAGACCCTTGCCTTTTTCCGCTTTCTTCTTTTCTCCATCTCTTCCCAACCTGGGCTCTCTCGCACTCGTGCTCGATCGTGGCGCTTGCCTTTGTTTCCCCGCTCAGCTGGTGATCTTCGAACACGTTCCACCGGTGTGATATTCTCCGCATTGCGAGCAATCTCTATTTGTTTGTCCCTTCTTCCCGTTTTTTCTCGAGACCCCCTTTTTTTTTAAACAGGTTGGGCGGCCTTTCGATAATGCCAAATTAGGGCCTAGGAATCAAGTCAAATTTCGTCTCGATTGTGCACGGTCAGGGTTTTTTTTGCCGGCGTCGTCCTCAGGCACTCTTCCTGCAGATCACCCTCTTCCCCCCAAACCTCCCGCGACCCCCTCCCCCCCGCTAGATCGCTTATCAAGATGGGCGCTGTCCGAGCTTTATCTTCTTTCGCCCTTTTTGATTACAATCCCCAGGTGACTTTTCTCGGGCCATGTCCTTTGATGCGAGGCTACGCTGTTTCTCCGGCACGTTGCTACTCCTTTTTGAACCCCACCCCTCCTCCCGATATCCTTTTTTCTCCACCGAGTTCTTTGCGCTCGGCCGTTTCCTTTTCTCCACCCCTGAAACATTTCGCCCATTCGCGAAGGATACGACACACAGGAAGAAATCTCAGTCGTCGAAGTCATCCCGTCGCTTTTTCAAACTTTTCCAGTTGCCTTTTTTTGCCAGTGTCTAAAGGCTTTCCGGAGATTATTGCGGGGGAAGTGACCCCAAAGCTGTTTCTTTTGCCCCCTCTCCCCACAAGTATACGTTTTTGGTACGACTCAAATAACGTTTGTCCCCTGCCTCGGCCTTTTGTCGTGATGTTTCCCCCCTCGCCTTTTTTCGCGGTCCGCCGAATTTTTTTCCGTGTCCGTCCTCCCCCCCCGGAGGACATGATGGACCTTTCCGAAACTACATCCTTGAAAATGGGATTTTTCCCACCCCGCTCTCCCTCGGTTCCCTACGGCTGTTTGCAATGAACGCGTTTTTATGAGGCCCCGTTCTTACATGCAAGCTCACCTCTGTTGGCACCCCCCCCAAGGTTTAACCTCTTCCCGGCGTCGCGGCGATGTTCCCCGGTCCAGGCTGAGCTTGGTTCTTCTTTGCTCTTACTAGAAGTCGTCTGTGGGCTACCCGCCGCCGCCAGTCAGGTTGAACCGTTTATTCGGCAGGTTTTGTTCTTAGCTTTTTTTTTTTTCCTTTGGGTTTGTTTTTTTTCTTCGTCTCTTTTTTTCACACCTGCCCGAGAGTTGCTGAGAAAGAGGTTTGAAGAGATTATTTTCAGACTCGCCAGGCATGTTTCTAAAGATTTTTTTCCTTACCCTAGAAAAAGATCTCTCGGAGACTGAAACCCTCTCCCCCGAAGCCCTGTCTTCCGGATCAAAAGCTATTGCATTGCCAAGCCCTTCTTGATTCTCCTTTCCCTTTTTTTTTAACTTTTCAACTTCCCCAAAAAAAAAGAGCCGTCCTTGAAGACGCTTGCGGGATGTCTTTACCTTCGGTTTTCCTGTCAGTCCTCTCGCCGGCATTTTTCTTCTTTGAATTTGATAGCTCAATCTGTCCTTCATGGGTTCGTTTGTTCGTGGACACGTTTATGGCGGTCGCCTTTCGGCGCGTTTTCCCAGCCCCCCTTCTCACACCCCTTTAGGTTGAATATTATCGATCTTTCGGACCTCTCTTGCCGTGGACCTGACCTTTCGACCACCTCCTTACTTCGTTCCTCTGGTAATCCTTTTGTCCCCTTTTGTCCCGGACGCCAGCGCTTACGATCATGACCGCCGTTTTCCCCGGCATGTCACTTCCTCGCCCCCCCTTGGTCTTTTCCTTTAAAGCCAGGTTTTTTGCCGGAGTTTTTTTTCGTAGCTTCGCTTGAAATTCAGGCGAAATTTATTTCACTTTTTCGCACTTATCCTTTTCCGCTCTTTTTTCCCTGGTTCCCCGTCTTTCCTTCCACCTCCTCTTTGTTTCGAAGATCCTTTCTCGGTTTCCTTTTCTTTTTCGACCATCCTTGACAAGTTTCGGAGATTCCGCCCCCGATTCTTCAGCTCTCGCCCCCGCTTTTGCTCAGTTCAGGTTTCTAAGCGGATAAGGCTTGCTTGGCGCAATGTATGCACTGAACAGGGGGTTTGCTTTTCGACGAACAAAATCGTAGCGGTCCTTTTTGTGCGGACGACTTTCCCCCTTTCCCCTTACCTGTTTCCAAGAGCTCAGTTCCCCCTCTCCAAAGTTTGCGAGGGAATCCATGCCGAACGAAACGCTGCCTTCGCGGCCCCCCTCTTAGTTCTCCTGACCGTTTTAGAGTCTCCCCCCTTTTAGACGCGGTTTGCACGATTTCCCTTTTTCAACTACATCCCCAATTCATTTTTTTTTTTTGGTTTTTTTTTTCTTTTTGATGGCATGAACGACTTCGAGCACCCTCTCCGAGCACTTCGTTGTCTTTCTAGGCAAAGACCCTCGCTCTTTTTTTCCCTGGCAGGGCTTAAAAATTGGGGCCTTCACACGCCTAAGTCGCCTTACTGCGGGGCGGCCACTACCCGGATCGCCCGGAACCGAAGACTATCAAGGCAGCTCTTACCCCCCCTGTCTTTAGATTCCCTCCCAGACGTTCCAGACGGTGAAAGGATGGTTTAGCCGGCTCCCCGCCAGACCGGGCTTTCTTTCTCTTATTGCTGCGACCTCGCGGTTAGGAAATGGTACCTCTGCTCTCCTCCCCTATCCTCTCCTTGTTTCCGACTCCTGCCGCGAGCGGGGCATTTTTTGATAAGACCGGCCTTTGCGTCGCGCCTATGACGGACTTTACCCCTCCCATCTTTTTGGACCCGGAGACCGGGTTTTTGGTCCGGCACTCGTTTTTTTCGGGAACGATTTCGCGTTTTTCTCTCTTTTTTTTTCCACGCATTCGCTCTCCTTTTAACGCCGCGAGACAGAGAGTCCAACAAACATATCCCGAGGGCTTGGGTTTTTTCGCAAAGATGGATCCCAGATCTTTTTCTATTTCCACATCTTCGTTTTTGCTGAGTCTTTGCGAATTGCCAGCAGAAGGGAAGCGAGACGAATAGGGACATTGTTCCTCCCCCCCCCACCCCCCCCTCCCCCCCCCCCCCCCCACCCCCGCCCAAGTCCCCCCTCCTCCACCCCTCGCCCCCCCCTCCCACTCCCCTTTTTTCAGCTCCGCCTTTCCCAACAACCCCCCGACTCCTCCCACTTGCACACCCCCACAACCCGTCCCTCCCAACCCCCCCACCCCCCCGTCCTCATCTCTAACACCCCCAACTCCCCCCACCCCCCCCCCCCCCCCCCTCTCCCCCCTCCACTGCCCACACCTCCGCACACCTTTCGACACCTTCCCCCTCCCCCACAGATACTCCAGCCCACGCCCTACCCTCACCACCCTCCGCTCTCCCCACACCCTCCCCCCACCCCCCCCCCAATTCGAGTCCACTCTGCTCCATGCTCCCTCACCCCCCTCCCCCCCCCTCGTGATCACCATCCCCCCAAACACACTCCTCTCTTCCCATCACCCCCCACCACCACCACCCCACACCCTCCCTCGCCGCCGTCCCCACGACTCCCCTCTCTCCAACCCCACCCTCTCGCACAACCTCCCCCCCACACACCTCCTCACCCCACGCCCCCCCCCCAGCGCTCTCCCCCACCCCACGCCCACACCCCCTGCTCCTACTTCCGTCTCCCCAGACTCACCCCCCCACCCCCAACCCCTTCCCACCTCCCACTCCCACTCCACCCGCCCTCCCGCCCCGCCCCCCTCCGTCACCACCCACACCCCGCACGCCCCTCGCCACCACATCACCCCTCCCCCCCCCCACCCCTCCCACACCCCCCCCCCCTCTCCCCCCGCCCCAGCACCACCTCCCACCCACACCACCCCTCCCCACACGCCCCGCGCCCACCCCACTGACCCCCACCCCCACCTCACTCCCTCACCCCACCACCCCGCTCCCCACCCCGCGCCTGCCACGGACCCCTCCCGCCTCACCCTCCCCCCACCCACTCCTCTACCCTCAACACGCACACCCCATCGCCCCCTCCCCCACACCCTCGCTCCCCCTGTCGCCCCCCCCCCCACTCTACCACCCTCCCAAACCCCCACCCCCCCCCCCCCACATTCACCCCCCCCCCTGACCCCCCCCCCACCACGCTCTCCCCTCTCCTTCCCCACCAAAACCACCCCTCCTCAACCCACCCCCCGCACCTCGCCCCCCATTTCTCTCCCGCCCATCCCATCCACCCCACACGCCCTCGCCCCCCCCCCCACACCCGCCGGCCCCCCCACCCCCTCCCACCCACTATTTACCACAAACGGCCCCCCCCCCTCCCCCTCCATCCCCCACCGCCTCACTCCTTCTCGCCCCCCAAACTGCTACCGACCTCCCCCCACCCCCCCCCCACCTCCACCCCTTCCCTCCCACACCACCTAACAAACCAACCGTCCCCCTCCACACCTCCTCTCCCCCCCCGCCATGCCACCCTCCCACCACCCCCCGTCCAACAACGCGCTCTCCTCCTCTCTCCCAACCACACACGCCCCCCAACGCTCTCCTCCCCCCTCACCCACCTCCCACCGACCCCCCACCCACCCCCCCCCACCCCCCCCCACTCCACACTCTCTCAGCTCCACCCCACTCACTCCCCCTACCCGCACCCCCCCTCCTCCTCTCACATCCCCCGGTTTCTCACCTGGCTCACAACGCCCCCCACCACCCACCTCGCTCCCCCAAAAACACACTCCTTTCCACACCCACACTCCCCACCACCCGCCTCCGCTTCTTCACACCCCCCCCTCCGTTCTACCGAACCCCCACCCATAGCTGCTCGTCTCTTCTCTTCTCAACCCCTCTCCCCCTGCCTTTTCTCCCCTCACCCCACCCGCTCACCCTCCCCCCACCCCCCCCCTTCCCAGCCCCCACCCCCCAATCTCTCGCGTCCAAACCCCTCTCCAAACCCCCCACACGCTCACATACTTCCCACACCCCCACCCACCCACGCCCACACCCTCATCCCAACCGACGCCCAAACAACCCCCCCCTTCCCCCACACCTCCTCCATCCACACGACCCACCGTCCCCCCCACCCCCCTCCCCAAACCCCCCCATCCCCATCGCCACCTCCCCCAACACCCATAACCGCACACCCCCCCCCACACAATCTAACTACCACCATGTGTTGGGTGTATTGTTTTGTTTTTTGTTTGGTGTTGCGCCCAGTAACCCCCGACCCAAACACACACTGCACCCTCCCCACGCCACCCCCACCACAACACATCCAGCCTCACCCCACCACACCACTCACCCCCACTACACCCCACACCAACCACACCCCGCCCCCCCCTCAATACACGACCCAATCCACACACCAGCACACAACCAACACACCACCCTCCCCACCTCTCTTAAACACAACACACCCACAACCACCCTAGCACCCCTTACCTCACAAAACTCCCCTTCACCCCCACCCACCCACACCCACCACCCCCCCCCCCACCCCCCCCCCACCCCCCCCCCTCCTCCCCCCCCCCCCCCCCCCCCCCCCAGGCACACGGTTCTTTGATTCAAACCCAGATTTTTCTGGTAATCGCTTCGTCTTTTCTGAATCTTCTCGTCCCCCTTTTTTTTTTTAGAGACGCGAAGGTTCAATTCCTTCCATGGCAAAGACCGTGAGCTTTAACACTGTTACCGATTTCGTCGTCCTGCGGAAATATTCCGGCCCCCTTCGCACCCCCGTTTTTTTTTTATCCCTTTCCTTGAACCCCTTTCCTCCAGACTTTCCTGCTGTGCGGCACACCCAATCAGATTGCGATTATTTGTGGCTTCTTTAGGTTTGTTCCTTCCCGCGTTCGCTGAAGCTTTTTGTTTGCGGGAAGGCGCGCCCACACGGTCACAACCCTTCGAAGCTTCACTGCTCCTCTTGCCTGCCCATCAGCTCTGGCCCCTGGATTTTAGCCGACGCCTCCCTCCTTTCTCCAAAGAACCGAGCCCTGCATCGAATATCCCGCGCTTTCACGCTAGGAGGTCTGCACCGCCCAAATGCCCTTTTCGTTGACGCTTCCCCCCCCATGCGATCCGTATGGCGGCTACGGCCAAGGAGAAGCTATGTTTTGTCTGGCTCTGGACCCCCCTCAGCTTTTCCTTTTATTGGCTTTTGACCGGCCGCTTTCTGGTGGATGACATCGCGAGAAGACCATTGCCCCCCCTTGTTCGACGTCCCTTCCCTATACTTCGTTCCTTCGGTGGCGATCCTTTTTGCAGCTTAGAAAATTATTTGAAGGCCCCCCCTGATCCCAATTTCCTTCCTGTACAGCCTTATTAGGCCCCTCAACCCGTCGGGGCCCTCCCCCCTCAAAGAGTGACGAAGTCGTGTATGAAATCCCCCCCTTTGATTACGAGCTCGTGATTAAAATTCTTGTGGTACCACTTTTCGAACTTAGAGGGCGATCCTATGCCTAGTCTCGATTTCGAAGTTTTTTCAGTCGGTGTTTTCCTTTTTTTTGTGGGGGCGCCTTTTCCCCACGAAGATACTGCCCTGGGACCTGCCTCGAGTGCCCCCCCTCTTTTTTTTGGTGGTTTCCCCCTGCCTCCCCTGCGGCCGCTAATGTTGGGCGTCGTCCAACGCCTACAAATTGCTTTGCTCTTTCTTTTCCCCCGCGGCATCCTGTCTTCTCCCTGGGCTTTCATGTATAATCTAGCTGCCGCGATCGCGCTAGAACTATCTCTCGACTTCCGGATCCCTGTCGTTCCCCTTCCCGGCTAAACGCGGATCTTTCCACCCCGACGATGTTTGAATTTATATGAGGCGCTACTTTTCCCATTCTTCACCCTTTCTGCTTCCCGCTCGTGCGACCCCTCTTCCAATTTCTTTCAGCGACTCTCCCTTCAAACTTACGGACTCAGTGAGCCGTCGCAGGCACTTTTGACCCCCTGCGATCCTTAATCCCTCTCCTAAACGTCCGGTCCCCCCCTTGAAGTGTTCCCTTGCTCCCTGTCAGGCTACGCGTTTGTGTGTTTTACAACGCCTTACACCATGCCGCGGTACCCTTTGCTTGACCTCCTCCGGACAAGCAGGGTCCTTCGGGCAGGCTTTTGGTTTTGAATCAATTTGGAACTCGCCTTTTCCCCCGCTTTTTTTTTCGGCCTTCTACCTTTTCTTACGTCCCCCGACCTCCTATCTTATGAATGGCCTCACGATCAGCTGCTGACCCTCCGAGGACCCCCCCCTCGACTATGCCCCCCCCCTCCTTTATTTTCCGGACTTCGGCACTTTTTTGTTCGAGGGACCCGTCACGCTGAAATGCCAGCATCAATCGAGTGGCAGGTCTACTTTCCAGGCGACTCGGTTCTTTTCCCTTTCGATTGTTGAAGGCCTACAAGGCCTGAGATTTGTTTTCTCGGAAATTTTCATTTCCCCCCCCTGCTGGATTGTTGCGCCGCTTCCCTGATGATGAACCTTTATATATAGGGTGTTCGAGAGGACATTTTTCTCCGTTTGGATCTTCTCCTTTTGTCAACATGACGATAGAACCTTCCCTATTTCTTTCGTCGCTCTGACAGACCTCAAGCTTTATTCGAACCAACTCTCAGCGCCAGAACTTTTTGCAAAAATGCTTCATCCGATCCCCCTTTTTTTTTTGCCCCCCCCCACTGATGATGCAATGGCAATTCAGTCGGTTGACTGACCTTTTGTTTTTCTTCTCCCCGCCCTGAATTCTGACCGGTTTTTGGTAGCTCGGTTTGTGAATCTTCGTTCGAGTTGTTCCAGCCTAGCAGTCTCGATTTCCCTTTCATTCGTTCCCCACGAGTTTCAGATGAAATTTCGGCTCGATGTAACACCCGCGTCTTTCCCTTTAACCCTTGCGGCCGTTTGGTTCCATCGACGAGGCGCGGCCGAGTGCCGTGGATTTTGAAATTGCTGTTTTCCTGAAAAAGAATTCTCCCTCCCGACTGGCGCTCCAGGACCTTTCCCCGTTTCCGACAGATGCCTCCTTTGCCTCCCCCCCTGGCGTTCAAATCCTCTGCCCCCCGGAGTTTTCTTGCCCCCGTCCCTCTTCAGTTCGTGTTCGATCCTTAGTTTTCGTCGTCAGGGTCGTCGCCTCTGACCTTCTTGAAGATTTAGGTTTCCTCAGGTGTTCCGCGCCTTTTCAGCTCGAACTAGGCGCCTTATCTCCCTCACATCCAGACAGTGGTGTTCTTCCCCTATCGCTTAAAAACTTTTGAGCTATCAGGACAGGTCCGTGCAGTGGCCTTCACTTCTTAGACCCTCTTCCTCTCACCTGACCGCCTCGTTTACATGACTCAAGTCGATCGCGCTAGTGCTTGACCGGGCCTTTACCTTTGAATCGCACCCTCCCGTTTGTACTCTTCTTCCGCAACCCGTAGAGCGTCATGCATTTTGCGGCCTCCTCCTTTACCACCCTTTGCCTTTCTCGAATTCCGATGCTGCTGTTACCTTTTCCGCCCCACGATTTCTTTCGCCGCTTAAACCTGTTCGTTTGGTCTGTTTCGCCGTATCTTTTCTTTCTGATTTCCCTCTTCAGCGGTTTTTTCTTCGTCAAAACTTCACCGTAGAAAATGCAGGTCACTCCACGTGACTGATAGTCTTTTTCCTCGGCATGACTAGCCCTCCCCCTTCTTCGACGGCGCCCAGCGTTTGATGAATAAGGGTGGAGTTTTTTCGATGAATTCCAGCCCTCTCCGTGGCCTAGCTTGGATCCGAGACCTCCTTCCCCTTGCTGGCAGTTTTTCGTGACTCGAAGACCAATAGAAGAACTCCCGACCTCCCCAAATCTCCCCTTTCGCCCCAATGTCGCTCCCCTCGATGCAGCCAGCCCCAGCGTCCGTGATGTGTCTCCTCGCCCTTCTCCTAGTTTTGGCGGACCTCCGACATCTCGCCTTTTTCCCCGACGGATTCCGGTGATTGTAAATGCCGTTTTTCGAGAGAAGCGGTGCCGATTTTCCTTCCCTGTGGTTTTTTTTTGAGCGGCGTCTTCTCTTGCGATAGTTGCATTTTGTTTCCATTCGTCGCGTAGGAATGGCGTAGTCCCTTTTGCGGTACTGCCATCAAAAGAGACCTTCCCTCTTTTCACTTTTTAGGCCATCGGATCCTTTAAGCAGTCCGCTGGCAGTGCGCGCCCAAAGGTAGTCCTGCCAAAAAAACTTGTCTTCCGAGAGAAGTCGCGCTGCACCTTTCCCCCCCAACAACCCCTCTCTTTTGGTGCTAAATCCTCCCACTTCCATTTTTAGTCGTAGCTATGTTTCGTTCTAAGTTTGCGAATTGACAGACCTAATGTCAGCGTGATTTCCCTGGAAATAGGGAAATTTTTTTTCCTCGGATTTTT
>Ga0179593_1602687_pt1 | contig 11861 bp, 11 predicted proteins | sample CZODoug2_1_08_16_FD_185931 | JGI IMG/M metagenome (GOLD analysis project Ga0179593, IMG submission 185931) | Vadose zone soil fungal communities from Angelo Coast Range Reserve, California, USA - CZODoug2_1_08_16fungal (PacBio error correction) | ecosystem: Environmental > Terrestrial > Soil >... | reverse complement strand
TAGTTCAAAACATCTGATCTTACACCGGTTTTTCCCACCCACTTCTTCCTCCTTGGCTCTAGAACCCTCACTTAAGATTTCCCCGCAGGTCTTTTCGTGAGCCCACCCCTCACCTCTGCATACAAGACTTAAACACTTTGGCCTAAGACTTTTCAACGCCTTTAAGGGTTTCTCTGTCCTTTTGACCCAAGTCTCAACCGCTATTTCCCCCCCTACCAACCCGCCCACCCCCCATATTCTTCCAATACAAACTGCATTAAGACAGCAGTCTTGGATCCATTGGATGTATTCCCCCCTCACAAACAGAGGCCAGGTGGTTGTTTCCAAATCAGTTTTTTGCGTTTTTTTAGTCCCCTATTCCCAGATTGCTCACTCGACATCTCAATACCCCGACTTACTTTCCTCCGTTTTCCCCCTCCCTTAGGAGAAAACCGACTCATCGAGCCTCCCCCCCCCCCTACTACTCATTATTTTCTTTCCCCACGGCCCCGTTTTTACTGTGTTCACTGCACATACGGCACTTTAAAAGGACCTTCCCCCTTTTTTCACGCCTTTCTCCGGCAAATCTATGAAGCCACTTTTCCAGATCTCAGATAGGCTCTTTAATCCAACCCCCAGCCTTTTTCATCCCAAGAAGTGAAATTCATCCCTAGAATAATTTGGTTGACCAAACCACGAACTTTTCCGTGCACCCGCCCCAACACAACGGAATCAGTTCGATTTCCCCCCCCCGGCAACTTGTGCAGGCACTTTAGTCATTTGAGCCCAACAAGAAGCCCCCCTTTTGGTCCGACCATGACCTATGGCAGACATTCCATGGAATGGCATACGAAGAAAGCAAGATTTCCTGCGGTCTTGCTCACAAGGACCCGCGCACGAAGCCTGGGAGAACTACATGGGCCCACCGGTGTCTCATTTCATGCCGGCGTAATTTACCGTGAAACAAACCCGCAAAAAGTCTTCTTTCCCAGGGAGGTGTCCCGGGGAGATTGCCATTCTCTATTTGATCAAATAGCACTCCCTTCCCCCCCCAGGTACCCCGTTGAAATGCCGTACCCCTCCTCGTACACACTCTGTTCTTTGGAAATGATTTGTCTCTCCCCCAAATGACTTCTCCCCCCATCGACCATGGCGGCACTCTCTGACTTCTCCCAATACCCGATGTTGACCCGCAGTAGGCCCCGCTACGAAGCGTCACAATCTTAAGATTTAGAACCAACCCTCTGGTTTTTATTCTGATGGGTGTGTGTATAGTTAAACTTAAAAAGTGATGTAATTTCCCCTGCCGTGTTGTATAACCCGTCTCTTGTAACGATATATATTTCGAATTATGTGATTGATTCTTTATTCTCATCGTACTGCCCGCGTGTGAATTACTCGACCGGTGGAAAGGTCCGGCAAATACCCCCCGTATACCAAGACCATTTTTATTAATAGGTTACCTCTTCGTCGATTGTCCGGACTGTATGAACTCAAGGCAGAGCTGCGTGAACAGATGGTACCGAGGATAATCATTTCAGAAGATTGTACCTCTTCCCCCCAAACCCCCTCCTGGTGATCCCTAACGTTACTTTGAAGAACATGTACGTAAGGCCTGCATGCCTTCCCCCACAAATATCCCCCACGGGTCGCACCTTCCGACGCCTTCGGACCACCTTCGTTTAACCCCACCCCCTAGTTTTCTCAGGAATCCGTCCCACACCCACCGCATGGTTCGAAGTTTGACCCCCAAAACCCCGGATCTGCGGTGTTTGGCCTTGCCAAGTCGCTTTTGTATCCTCCCATGGACAATCTCTTCCCCCCCCCACACAACTAGAATAAATCTCGGAAATTTCTCGAAACCCCTCCCTTCTTGTTTGTCAATAAACACCCCGAAGAGATGCGGATGAAACTCTTAGGCCTCTTCGCTCATCAATTCGGAGGTATGGGTGCGAGATACGCAACCCCCCTGTGGTTGTTCTTCTGACACCCCCATAAAACCGCTAAAGTTGATTTAGCGAAACAGAGCCGCAAACGCTTCCTCTGTGTTATGGACCTAGAGGATCAGTTTGGACGAAGACATGTTCCAGAGTTTTAGTCCCCGGTGGTTGGGGTGCCTCTCGCTCCTACTGGCTACATGGAGAAAGAGACCCCAAAACCTTACAGGAAGGCAGGAGATTGCTTCTGGGGACTCCCAATAAATAAGCCAGTGCTGAGGTATTTGAGTTCTTTCCCCACAATCCCACCGAATCCCCTCGTTGGTTTCGCCTTCCTTTTTTGATTTGGCGGGTATTTCGTAAAAGGAAGTCCCCCCCTTTTTAGTCCGTAGGGTACTGCACGTGTTTGATTGTGATGACCTCGTTGCATTGCCCTTTTCAACCCCCCCCGCTGTCTCTTTTCTGTTCGCGCCGCGCCCTCCCTTCATAATTCGCCTCAATCCTCTGAAGCTTGGGCCCCCACAACCACATCCAGGTGTAATGCCCAGCGCTGGCAGCGATATTAGTGTTCCCTTCCCCCCTTCTTAGGCCCTAGTTAATGCGTTTCACCTGTCTTCATTCATCCCATTCCTCCAAGGTGATTGAGGACCCCTCATCCCCGAACCGCCTTGCAAAATCTGTCCTTTTGCTGGCAGATACCTCGCCCATGATTTGCCGGCATTAGAGTCAGTATGGTTTCCTTTTTACGGTCCCCCCCCTTTGGGTTGTTTCTTCGCTATGCCGCCCCCCTTGTGCCCCGTTTTGAGAGTCTTTTTTTTTCATCTATTCCCCCTTTTCCAGACTCGGTACCCGGGTGACTAGTCTTTCTGGCATGGCAAGCCCGCGCCAAATGGATTTTACACCGCGACCGCTGCTTTGATTCAGCACCTTTTGGCCCGTCTCCCTTTTAGAACCAGCATTGAAGATCCACGGCACGTCATCCGGGATTGGCCTGGCGAGATGTTGCAAAATTCGACTTTTCTTCTTACAGGACTTTCTTTTTCCTCTTGTATATGTCATTCTTTCTTTTCATTTTATCACGCAAGCTCTCCGTTCCATGCTGTAATGAGAGCCCCTTCCTTTGATGTCATGATGTCATCCAAATTTTTGTCTGTCTGGAGAAGTGGTCCCCCCCACTGCTTAATCAATACGTCAGGGATTCCCCCTTTTTTTTTTGAATCAGGTGCTTTTTCCTTTTTTCCGCAGTTCGTGTGTGGACGAAAAATTCCTCTCAGTATCATTTCCTGTAACTCTTTCGCTTCTAATGATGTTTGCTTGAGGGCGACGTCTGCTCTTGTCCCTTTCAAAACCGTTTTAGGAAAGTCAACCGTTTGCCGTTTTCGTCCGTTTGGTTTTCCAGTCCTAGGTTTCAGTCCGGAGTGAGATTAGATTCTAGAGTAGTCCTTTTTTTGCTGGCTTAACGTGTCCGGAATTCGGCGTCCTCCCTTTTAACCAACTTATCTAGTTGATCCAGCGGCTCCGGGAATCGCACCTGCCTCTCAGATGCCCCCCCAATCCCCGTGGTTTTTTTCTCTTTACTCAGGCCCACTTTTGCCTCACGATGCTGACTGTTTGTGTACTTTCCCGAGCTTTTTGGATGGTTTACAAATGATGGTGGGTCTTTGGTCTTGTTTAAAGACGGGTACCATGATTGCCCCGTGTACCCTTTCCTGAAAGTGCGCCACCCTTCCTCGATTGTATTCTTCAAGTAGTCAATTTCGTTTTGCTCCCCCCCCACGCTTGCGCCTTCTCGTCTTAGTGCTTTGTGTGCTTGTATTTTTTTCGTTTTATATTTTCCGACTGTTTGTATTGTTGTCTCTTTCTTTTTACACTTGCTCTTTTTGTGAGTTTAGTTTATTTGTTTTCCGTAGTTGAGTTTTTTAATGTGTTTTATTGTTATCTTTCGTGTCCTCTTCTTCCTTCTTTTTTTTTTTTTTTTTTGTTCGTATTTGCAGTTTTTTTTTTTTTTCCTTTTGTTTTTTCATTTATCGTATTTTTATTCTTGTTTATTTGTCTTTTATTTTTTTAGTTTTTTTCTTTTGTGTTTTTTTTTTTTTTTTTTTTCTGTTTTTTTACTTATTTTTTTTGCTTGAGTTTTTTCTTTCTTCTAGTTTTTTTATTTTTTATTTTTGTTCTTTTTTTTTTTTTTCTTTTCTTTTTTTTTTTTTCTTATTTTTTTTTCTTTTTTTTTTTTTTTATGTATTATATCTATGTTTATTGCTTATTTTTACATCAGGCGTTTTTGTGATTTACTGTGCTTTTTACCCTTCGCCTATTCCCACACTACCCCCACCAGTTGCCTTTAGGTTTAGGTTTAGTCAGCCCCCCGGTAGGCCCCCCCGAATCGATGTCCCTCCTCTCCTCTTCCCTTGATACCGTCCTCCCACGTAGTCGTTCTGATGGGCAATCTTTTTTCTTGCTTTCTTGTCTTCTTTTGACCAGTTTCCGTCAACTATGCGCAAGCCTTTCCCAGCGATACTTTCCCTCACGGCCTCCCGCCTACCACTTGTCTCTCTTCCTTTTTTATGATCCTCTTAGTGTCAGATTCAACGCCCACCAGCAACAGCTTTCTTCACACCTGAATGCGATCAGTTCCTGTTTCCAGCGTTGCTTTGGCATCTTAACAGGGTTTCCCCCTTCAGTCCCCCCCAATGTCATTCCCCATTTCCCGCCAGTGTTGCCTACCACCCTCCATGCATGATCCCCCTTCCAGCAGACATCATCTCCCCCCCTTTTTTCTCCCCCCCACCCCCCCTCTTTCACTCTTTCCAACCCCCCAGAATTTAGTCATCTTGCGTCTTTCGTGGTGGGCAGTTGAGCTTTACAGCTCCCACTAAAATATTCACACCGAGGTGGGGTCCTTTGTGCCCTTCGGGTCGGTATTTTAGACACCGAACGTCCTTGGTTTGTGTATCGCGGTGTGAATGCCCAGACGCCCCACCCCCCCCGATGGGAAGCTCGTACCCTCCAGATTTTTCTTTACCTCATTCCCACCTGTCTTCGCAAAGCCTCGAGGATGTGACATTGTCCTCTTTGCACTTCTCTTTGGCCTCTCACGGGAAGCAGCGGCTATTTTGATTTTCTTTTTCCGACAGTGAATAGCGTCGCTCGACACCCATGTTTTCTGATCAAGCACATCATCTGATTCCGTCACCACCCCGATCCACTACTGCCCTCGGCCGGTTCCAGCTTTGATAGTATGGCGTTTTCCCCACTCCCGAAGTGTTTGCGTAAGACACCCGTCCTAAACTGTCGGCTCACGCCCATTCCCCATTTCTATAATCCTTCTTAGGCTATCGTCTTCATCCTTGCATCGCCTCCCCTCGGCGTTCAGCGCTTCTGGTTTTTGTCTCTCCATATCCTCTTGTCTCCCTTCTTGATGAAATTGTCTATTTTTTGTGTTGATGCCCGAGAATCTGTTTTTTTTTTTCTCTTCCATTGACGCCCCCGGACCTCGTCCAGAACTCTTCTTGCCGCCCCCATTTTCTCCTCCTTCCCTCTGCCTTTCGATACCCCCCCCGAGATTAAGATACCCGAGTAAGGTTTCCTCTCCCGGACTGCCTCCCACTGACGTTCCTGTGTACGCCCGAAGCGAAATCCGTCATGCCCTGTGTCGCTTGGTTCCGGGAACCATTACCCGAACCCTCCCATGCACGGCCTTGTTACTGCCATACCTGATCGCCTTGCACGTACGCTCGATGCACCTCCACACACAGTTGTCTTTCATATAGCCTAGCGTTCGTCATCCTTTTACTCTGCTACTATTCAATCAATAGCCCGTTTTTCACCTCTTTTCGACGTATGAACAACCATTTCTTCCTTCGGAGGATTCTTTTTAGAATCCCAGACTTTGCTGGTCCTTCTCCTGCTGATATTTCGATGATCGGCCCCCCTATTTAGGACCTTATCAGGACATTCGTGAGGCGACTAGCCCTTCTTTCTCTTCCATACCTCCCCCTATTCCACTTCTGACCGCTTCCCACGTACCTCTTTGTAGCATATGTGATTAGTTTTCAAGGAAGTGAGCTCCGTTCCTGGTGTTTTTTCGGGCATCTGCTTTTCGGCCTTCCTTCCCCTGCGTCTACTCAACGCCCCGCGTCTGTGGCCCCAAGAGAAAGATCGATTTCTACGAACGCTCGGCTCTTTGTAAATGCACCGCCTCCCTTTTTCCCCCTGCGAGGTTTTTCCCCGCATAGGCCAGGACCGCTTAGCTTTTTTCGCGGACCGGGCACACCCCTTTCTTTTTTTTTAGTTCCACAGACTTTCGCCCTCGCAGTTCATACCTCTTCAGCCCACCATCTGACGGCGTATCCCCCTGTTTTCCTCTCTTACACTTCTCGGGCCTTACTGACTGGTTTGTTCTGTAGGCCGCGCCCTGATTGCTCATTTCCCCATACAGCCTCTCTGCCCAAGCCCGTCCCCTGGGCCTCGCCCCTCCTGTGTGAGTTCTCCTTTTTTCCGACAGGGATATGATCTTCTTTTGCTCTGCAGGTTTGTTCCCGGCCCATTGCCTCTGCTAAAGCGTAGGTTCCCTTAAAGCCGTGGACAGCCTGCTGGCCCCACCGGCAAGCGGGTACCCGCCCAAACACGTGTGTTTTCTAGGTCCGTCCCCAAAAGTTTCCCCTTCTCATTCAATAGACTTTCGTCGAAGCGTTTGACCCCCCCCCTTAAGCGGCTCGTATGATCTGTCCACCGACTCCTTCCCCCTTCTCCCAAAAACGTCATGAGCCCGCTGCAATGGGCGCCGCGTTAACCCACCCCTCGACACACCCCCTGTAACCCCCACCTCGGCCTATGAATCGCACTTTTTTTTCCCTTCGATGGCCCCCCAAGAGAGGATGCCGCCACGATTTCCCTAGATTTCCGAAGCCTACTTCACATCCGCACTTACTAAGCTTGCGTATCCGGCTTGTCGACCATTTCGAGCGGCCGATTCTTCCTTTCCAAATATCCAGTCTCCCTCCTTCTCTATGTTTGCTGATACTTAATTTCCCCTTCCCTTTGAGACTCACCCTGAATGCTTGCGACAAGGTATTGCGACACCTTATCCTCCCAGTCCCTTATCCGTGCCGTACTCGCTTCCTCCTTTTATTTTGTTTCATCCCGTTTGGCCACCCGTAGAGATTGGAAGGACTTTTTGACTCCCCGTCTTCTCCGCAATTAGATGTCATGCAATGTATTTATTGCTCCCTCGTATCCCTTTCGCAACGTGATGCGTCAGCCTTACTTCTCCGTCTACTTGTGTTGGCCCTGGTTTTATAACTTGGTTCCTTTTAAGACGTCGCACCCCCCCTTTGCGACATCGTGAATGGGGCCCTATGATGCAAAGACCCTCCCCCCATCAGCCCAGCCTTTCATTACAAGGGAGTTCCTTCTTTAAGAAACCTGATACCCGGCCAAGAGCTCGCTCTGACCCAGAGAATACTCTTTTACCCTAGAGGTCGATCAGTACTTCAATGCTATGAAGGCGAACTGCGTGTTCACTTTTTTATCGCATAGGCCCATGCATCATATCCTTTTCAGTTGTTGTTTGATTTCCTTTCAGAGACCCCTTCCCACTCCCCGTCCCAACGGTTTAGTGTCACAGGTGGCTTCGCACTTTGACATAGCAGTCTAGCCCGTATGCGTACCCCTGACTCTTGACCGGGTTTTGTGATCTTTTCATTACCCCCGCTGGTTTTCGGATTTTTGGCATTCCCTCCCTACGGTGACATTCGGTCCCCCGCTGCGGCGCCCTGTTTCTTTCCTGCTTAAAGTACTGGTCCATCAGTAACGCCTCCTGACCGCCTTGCCCGTGCGGTCCCGTTCATCTTAGTTTTACACTTCCAGACTCGTTCAACACCTTGCTGTACATCTGCGTCATTTAACGTGACTTCTCCCCCGCCCCCTCTGTCCCTAAACACCTAGAAACTATTTTTCCTCCCCCCCCTTTACAGATTCACCCCATAATTGTCCGATCCTTTCTAACTGGCTCGAGGATCTGGTCGGCTTTCTTGAACCGTTTGCTTCCCCCCTTCCTCTTTTGTTTTCTTTCCTCTGGAGAGGTGTGAGTTGGCTGTGGCTCTGCTCTCTGACGATCTTTTTATGTTTCCATTCTCCCCTTGACTCTTTTCAGCCCCCCCTCTCCTTTTACTGCTTCTGAGCCCTTAGCTCTCAAATGCCCTATTTCCCCTCGTGCCTTCCTCCTACTTAGCCCCACCCCCCCTTATCTCAGGTCCCTTCTGGATATATTTTCATAGACCACTTTTGAGTACGGGAATCCACGGGCCCTTTCTATGGTTTGGTACCTTGAGACCTCTGTCTGAAATTGGGGCTACTTCTAGCATTACACCCCCGAATGGTTTTTCGGATGCTGGATGGATTCTTTCATGGAACACGAATATTAGTTCGCGAGAATCTTTTTGGAATTACACTTGATCCCTTGCGCGTAGCAACGAAATTTCTCAGGCTAGATCAAGTGTGATGACTTACCTCTTTTTCTGGGGTGACTTGGGGGCCTTCGTAGCCTTCTCCCCCCTACATTCTTCTTTCTTGGAAGTATTCTGGGTGATTTTGTCAGCTCCTATCCCACGTCTTGTAATCCTTTTGCCCTAGGCAATTTAAACGGATTCCCAGAGCCAGATGGTTTTGACTATCTTGTCTTGCTGATCGCATAGGAGGAGCTTCCCTGGTGATATTTGCGGCAAGACGTATAGACTTTTACTCTGACGTTTGTCGCCTTCCCCTCTATTTTCACTAGGTTTTCGACCTGGGATGTCGGGGTTGAACCCTTTCCTTTTACGACCACCAATCCCTGCCTCTATTTCGAGGCTTGACCTGGAAATGCCGACCTAGAGAGTACTAACTTCCCACCCATTTCCCACCATTGGCGTAATCCCGCGACCCGCTCGTCCCTTCTTTCCCTTTTTTTTGTATACACGCAGCGCAGCCCTTCTGTCCTTTTTCTAAGTCCCCTGTCTCTGAATTTGCGTCTTGCACCCCTTTTTCTTGATTTTCTGGATTTTCATCTCCCCGCCGCCCTCCCCCCAGCCTTCCACCCCCACACCCCCCTCCTTTTCCCTTAGGCCCCGGATTCCCTCAGCTTCCACAGATATCACCCTTTCAGATAAGGCGGAACGTTCCCGTTTGATTCGCTCCGTTTTGATAGCGTCCCTTTCGCACTCTTGTTCTCCCTCTTCTCCAATCGAACTAGACGAAGGTGCAAGCTACTCCGGTTTCCTCTGCGACCTCGTCGGCTCTCTTCCTGGCCCAGCAACCTTTTTTTTTTCCCGTCACCTCAAACGCCTTGTCCCGTGTCCTGGAAGCTCCTATCAAAGATCCCCCACTTCTCTTGCGGTTATCTTCTGTCGACGATTAGCGACGCACTCTAATTAAAAGCTGGTTTTGATGTCTCCGTATTACTTATGATGCTCTGGGCCTTCTGGAACGCCTTTAGAAACCCGGTTGTGGCCCCGCTCACTCCCGATCTTTCCTCCCCTCGATCCCTTCCCCTTCCGTTTGACTCTTTCTTAACTGAAACCCCAATGTTCCCAAGTCGGTGCTGACGCCTTCCTTTCATCGTCTTGTCCCGGAGCCTGCGTAAGGTCCGGCTTGTTTCTCCCGATTCTTTTATTTGCTGGTGAAGGTGATGTCACCAATAGGATGCCGTCCTCGTTCCACCCCTCTCTCCTATACGTGCCCCTCCTTTCATGACCAAACCCAACACAATGCGTAGATTTGCCCCCTCTCCCGACGCACACCTACCGACATCACTTCCCACCTTTACGTAATATAAACCATTTTCCTTCCTTTCTTGAAGCCGCCTTTCTGATAGACTTTTAATTTTGATGTTGAATCCGACGACGGTCCCATTAGCTTTGCGCTTGAATGTTCTTTCTTCGTCTGCGTTTTTGTGCTTCCCGCCATCTATCTCTCCCCCGAGGAATAATCTCCACTTTTGCTTTCTTTGTTGGCTTGATTTGGCTCCCTTTTGAAGGTTTTTTCTCAGTTAGAAACCTTTTACTCCCCTTCCCGCTCCTCCTAGTTTTTTCCAAATCTTCCCCCCTTGCCCCTGGAATCCGTCGTTCAGCCCTTTGAATTTTTTTTAGCGGTAATGCCCGTCCCCGAATTCTTGAATCCATCTCTTTCTGCATTTCCCCGGCTAGTCGACATTGAAATGGACCCCCCCGCGGGGACTAACCCCCTGATGATGTGGCATCATTCCCCGTGCTCCCGCCCCCCCGCTTTCCACTCCCTTCCCCATGGATTCTTCCCCTTCGGTTCCGTTTCTTACGGCTCCCTGTGTCAGTTTCCTTTCGCTTTGAACCTCTTTTTTTTTCGTTTCGTCTCCCCCCTCCCCCGTTCAGTTCCCGTCACAATTCTTTTATTCGGGTTCCGCGCATTCCATGAGGCTTGAGCTAGTGTCCACTCTCGCCTCGCCTCAGATTTTTGACTCTCGCGTCGTCTTTTCCTGTTGCCCGGCCGCTCTTCTCTACCAGTCTCTAACGTCCCTCAGCATTTGTGAACCTTCCGCGCAAGTCTCATATCTTTGCGCCTCTTAAACGGGGCCGGTAGTACTTAGTGAAATGGTTTTCGCGTACGTTGGCTTGTGTTCAAAGCAGCCATTTCTGGTCCCCCCTCTCCTGCTTTTCGAGATCGCTCCGTTTGGCTTCATCAATCCCAATTATCCATTTTTTGAGTAACAGCCCCGCCCCTTTATACTCTTTTCTTCTCTTCTCAAGCCTCTGCAGGTGTTGCTTTTTTTACCTTCCCTTGAGCACAGATTTTCCTGCCCCTCTTCTTTTCGCGATGATTCGATTTTTTTTTTTGTATGTCCCACCGACCCCTACAAGCCCTTCTGCACTTTTTCCTCCCCCTTCTTTGTTTTTTGCTTGGCTGCCCCCTTTACGAGTTTTTCATGTCTCCCTTCCGGAATTGCACCTTCATAGATGCCCGTTTATTTTGGGCGCCCCCTACCTTCGATGTTATATAGCAATTCGCATTCAACCTGATTCAGCACGGGATGGTTTACCCAATGCTGCTTTCCTTCTGCTTCCCTTCTTGCTCTAGTCCCTGCCCTTGCGAGCCGCCTGTGGCATCATTGGTTTGTTTTCCCTATTTTTGCCATAACACGACCCCAGCTGAGCCGACCGACTTTTTTCGCCAGAACAGTATTTTCCGCAGCAACCTACGCTCGTCCACCTTTGTTTGCTACCCCCCCCCCCCAACCGGCTCCTTTCTTTCAACCGTTTGACCCATGCTTTCAATCACACAAGCAGATTAGGCTCTCGCGCCTTCTTTAAGTCTTTTACGCCATCCGTCCCCCTCCGAGCGGAGATGAGGCACACAGCTCCCTTTGGCCTGGATGCTTAGCCACCGGGGGCTTTACGAATCAGTTATTTCCGCAGCAGGCATGAACTATCGTATCTCATTTCTCTGCATCCATTTTTCGTCTCTTTTCCATTTCCCGTTCCCAGGGCGCAGGTTAGTAAGGGCCTGTAGTCCCCTTTCTGTCCTCTCCCCCATCCCGCCGTCACCAGTGCCTTTCCTGCGACATAAGTGTATAGTACAACCCCGTACCCTTAGGACCGTCACTTTTTTCTTCTTTTTTCCTGGTTTGTGATTGCTCTACCTCTCTATGTTGTTTCTCTCTTTTTCCCTTTAAGCCGTCTAGCCTCCTTCACGAAGTAAGAAAACAAACTGTCGCCTAGTTTCTTCCTGTTTTTCGGAAATATTCTCTTGGTCCCCATGTTACTTCGAGGCGCCAAAAGGATCCCCGCACTTCAGAAGCGCGCATCAGTGCGGGACATCCTCTAGTGCCCCTCGGTGACTTGACTTCCTCACTTCAAACTCCCTGACCTCATCCCCTCAGTGGCAGCGCTCAAATAAGCTGACCCCGACTCGAACGACCATGTCCTTCCCTGGTTG
>Ga0179593_1477660_pt1 | contig 11861 bp, 11 predicted proteins | sample CZODoug2_1_08_16_FD_185931 | JGI IMG/M metagenome (GOLD analysis project Ga0179593, IMG submission 185931) | Vadose zone soil fungal communities from Angelo Coast Range Reserve, California, USA - CZODoug2_1_08_16fungal (PacBio error correction) | ecosystem: Environmental > Terrestrial > Soil >... | reverse complement strand
CGACTCTTTCTACCCCCACTGACAAATCCTGAGAGCGCTCTAACCCGAAAGGTAGCTTTTTCCTTCTTCACCATCAGTGTCCCCCTTTCCTCCCCTTCGCCACTGTCCGACACCTTTTTGCTCCACTCGCCTCGAGAGCTCCCATTTTCCGCTCTGCGGATTTAGCGCTCCGGGCGTTGCTTCGCAATTTACGCCAAGTTGCCCTCCGCCGCCCCTTCGCGCCAGTCCCCAAAAAAGCTTTTTTCCCCTTTCCCCCCCAGGCCCTACCGTCGTCCATCGGAGTAAGAAATACCACCAATCGCGTCTTGATTCTTGGCATCCGTTTTCACCCCTTTTAACCCATCCCTCTCCGGCGTCGGTTTTCCTTAGGTTGCTTTCAGTTTTGATCATCTTCGTTGGCCAGAGCTTTTCCGTTTTTCGTCCCTTCAGTTTTTTTTTTTCTGATTCATGGGCAATGGATCATACCTCCGGCGAATCCCGCCGAACCTTTTTCCTGGCGGACATTCCGTATCGAATTTGTCCCCCCTCACGCTCAATCAGATACCTCAGGAATGTTTATAGTCCCTGGCTTCGGTGCTTCTGCTACCTCTTCCTCTCTCGCCCCGTAAGCACTCCCTCTTTTTGTGACCCGTTTTTGGATTCCCCGTGCATGGGCGTGTCGTGGCCCTTAGAGTCCGAAAGCATCTTTTTGTTATTTCCCCCTTAGTCTCCAACCAGGTCTCTTTCCGGTGGATATAGGTGACCCAGTCTTCCCGATGAATTTTGACTTCAGGTTCCCCCCTGAGTACAGTGTCCCTGATGAGGACTCCTCGGCAGCGATGAAGCCGCAGGCCCCACGGAAGTTTCTTCCGCTGGCGGGCCTTAGTAAGTTTCCCGCGCTTGATCTACATCATTTTTGGTGTTTCTTCTTTCTATCGCGCCTGGAAACGACGTGGTCCTCCCTTTCTTCCTCTTTCAATGCCGGGAACCGAATCCCGTGCTATCGGTTCTTCTTTCCTCTTTTTTGGATTCCCCCTTCTATGAACGGGAAGCTTGAATAGCAAACCTTCTTGCTTATCATTCCACTTTTTCATCCGCTCCACTTGGAATCGTCTATGCACCTTCTGATTTATGGTCTCCGAAGGACGATAAATCGATCGTACTTTCTTTTCCTTTCGTTAGCTCGAGCCTCTTCAGTGATTTTGTTCCCTTTTCCCCTGCCCGCGAGGCATCCGTGCCTTGAGTTCCTTCACGATCCTTCGTTTCCTTTCTTCCGTTTAACCTCTGAAAAAAAGAGAGTCGGCTTCCTTGACAATGCGTGTCCGCTAACTGCTTCGGCTCCCTGCTCATCCCGCGCCCCCCCTACCCCCCCCCCAAACCCCCCCAGCTCGCATTTCCCTCGTTGATAAGAATCCCCTCCCACTAATAAATAGGACCCTAAACCCTTCATTCAGTCCTGAATTTCTTTCCTTTACATCTGCAGCTCCGGGGGACGTGGCCCTTTCCACACCTACCATTTTTCCTCCTGCGCATAGAGCGTTTCCCATCGTTTCCTTTTTGATCGGCTTGTGGCAGTCCCTTCCCCCCTCCCTTCAGTTCCCTTATCTCTTCGTAGGCTTCTTGTTCTATCGACCCTCCCCAATGGCGATCCGCAGCCCTGTTTTCTCGCGTGATAAAGCCTTCTTTCGCTTAATTGAACTTCCTCTCCTCCTTCCTCGCGCCGAACTTTCCCACCCAGTTTATTTTCCTCTGCCTGCTGTCTCCTCAGAATCTAAGAAAACTATGGCTAGCATTCTGAAAAACTTCTGATCAATTTTTTTTTTCCTATTTTTGTCTCCCTCGCTGTCGTTTTCCTCCCGGTTTTTTTTTTATTCAGCATGGGTCAAAGGCTGCCTCCCGATTCGCATTCCGTGCGCGCGAGGCATTTTTTTCCTCCAAGGCTCTTTTGATTGTCCCCCCCCATTCGTTCTTCTTACTCCCCTCCCCTCCTTCTGATTAGTCTAACTCGACTGCATCCTCAGATTGCGCTCTAGGTTGTTTCGAGTTTCCAGCCCCTTTTTCTTTCTTTTTGGGGCCCTTTTCGTATCTCAAATTTGTTTGCTGACCCTTTTTTTCCTCCTGGAATGCCGGCAGATTTCGCGTTTTTTTCAGACATTCCCACCATTGGCCCTTTGAATTTCTTCTATGCCCTTGAAACTTCCTTTTTCTTTCCCTAACATTCTTTCCTTTCCCCCCATTCGTTTTGACCCCCTTCGTTCTTTTTCTGCCTTACGTCTATTACCAAACAATCTTGATTTCGCCTCTTTCCCCAACGAATCGCTTTACGCCTCCTTTTCTTTTTTCTTTAGTTGTTTTGGATTAATAACTCCTTCCCGTTTTAAGCCGTGAAGAAATATGGCGCCATTCATCGCCGACTCTGTGACCCCAAATTTTTTCCCCCCCTGCCGAGAGAAGTTTGACAGTTATTCCTGACCCTGTCACGCTTCAGGCCAATGGTTGTGCCGTGGAAGTGTTTTTCTACTCCCTTTAAGCTTTCCATTAATGCCTTTTCGTCTTCCCCGGTGAAGAGTAGCGGCAAGGGCCCTCCTCTTCCTGAAGCCCCTGAGAAACGCGCACTTGGTTCGGCACCCTTCTGTTCGGAAAGCTGTAGCCGTTCCTTTCCGACTTTTTTCTTGCATGGGGTGCTCTCGCTAGAATTTTCAGACAGTAGCGCTCCCGAAGCCGCCACTCATTGCTGGAGCGCGGCCCCCCTTCCTCTTTATCGGAGGGCGGCCTCTTTTCTCGCACCCTTCTCCTCCTCAAAGCCCGCGTAGCATGTCCCCCTTGATCAGTGAGGTTTGAAAATCAGAAGGTGTTGCAGTGTCTCCATAGTGTCTCTTAACTTAAGGCACCCTCGCACTTAGCGTCTTCTTCACTGTTCTGTTCTCTTAGATATAGTGTAAGTTTCCCCTTCCCCACTCCTCCCTCTCCTGGAACCTTAACGCGGGAAAAAAGGGCTGCCTCGTACCACCTTTGGAAGCTCTCCCTATATGAAATCACACGATCCCCTACTCCCTCCCCGCAATTCTTTCTTGGAAAAGACTTGCCCGGCGAAGGGGATGGTCAACTTTGCCGACATCCTTTCTATCCAATACCGATTTTGACCTCGCTTTTTTCTTTTTTGTGATCTTCGGCCCGGCAAGAGGGGCTTCCTTTACTGGCAATCACGTCTTTTTTTCCCCCTTTCACGCCCTACGCGTCGTCTCCGTGTTTTCTTAAGTATTAGTTTATTTTGTGATTCGTCCCTCCTTTCCCTTGGCCCGGGTAGGTTCCTGTTTTTCTCTTTCCCTAATTTTGGAGCCTCTCCCTTTTCGATGGGCCCTCTATGTAATTACCTTCCCCCCCCCTATCTCTTTTCACCTTTAGAACTAGAACTCTGGTCCACTTCTACACTCCCTTTTCCCCCTTGATGTAGTAGAGAACTTTTTTCTAAGCCTCCCCCGGCGCGGAACCGCGATCTTATAGGTCATCTCTTACTTTCTCTCGATCTTTCACTCGATATTTTCTATTCAAAACACTCTCTCTTGCTCGACGATCCTGCCTTTTTCTTCTATGCGGCTCTTCTCATGATCTTTTTTGACGAGAGTCTTCCGTTCTTGTATTCCAATCAACTTGGCTCCCCATCTAGTTAGACTCTCCGTTGAGCTTCTGGCCCCTATTTCGCTCACGCTTCCTGGCCATCTCGGCAAAAAGACAGCGAGCCGAACCTATTCTTTCCCCCCCTTGGATCAATCGGACGAGGGCCTCCCGGCTTTTCAATAAAGAAGTTCGCTTCAACAGGAGCTTTTTTTTACCTCCCCCCCGCTGCTACAGTTCTTCTCTATGACACTTTCCTCCCCTCCGTTCCCTCCAAGGTTTCTCCCCTCGCACTTCTATAAACTGGTATCCCTTGGTGCCTCCCCGGAAAAACTTCTGGCTTTCGGACTGGACCCTCCCTCCCCGCCCCCCCCAAAATCTACCAGTTTTCAAAGCTCTTCTCCCCCCAACAGTTGTTCTCCCCTTGGCTTTCTCTGTCATCCGCGCGCGTTGATGTCCTCCCCCCCTCCCCAGCCAGAGTCTGTTTATGCATCTTCCTTGGAGGTCTTGTTAGAGTTGCTTCCGCTCCTTTTCATTCGATTCTCGAGGTACTAAGAGGAAATAATATCCCCGGTTGAGTTTGATTATCCCATTTTCCTTTTCCAAACCTGCCCTGATTACGTCTTCACACGGACTCTCCCCCCTTCCCCCTTTTCAATTGTCAATACTGCCACCCCCCACATCCGGCTCGGAGCGTGCCTTTCCCTTTCCCTATGATGCAAAGTCCCGGTCAAGCCCTGCCGACACCCCTTATCCCATGCTTACTCCTCTTGTAAGCTCTTGGGACTCCAATGCCAACTAGCGTTTTTCTTGCTTTTTTTTCTGGGCCCCAATACTTTACTCTTTCCTTAAACGATGCCCGTGGCTATTCCAGCAAGACTTTACAGTGACTTTTCCCTCTCGTGAGTGGATCCTACTCGGGTTGTCCCCCTTGTCTTCGGACGTCTCTTTTCGGCCAAATTGGTCTGTTAACTTGGCCTTACCCCCACTTCCCTTTTGCGTGCTATCTCTTTTTCAGTATTTGTGCTTCCGTCATGTACGGATTGGCTAGACTCTTGACCTCTCCTCCTCTTGTTGTGTTGAGTTTTCCCGTTTCCTTTCCGCTCAAACCAAATCTTTTAGCGTCTCCCGCTTTTTCCCTGTAGCCCCTTTTTTTCCATACAGTTTTCCATCACCCAACGTCCGCCCGCCACTTCTCCACTCCCTTTCCTCTTCTTTATATCCGAGGCCACTGTTTTTAGCCGTTAAGAAAGCCTTCGATTACTTTCAATTTCCACTTCATCTCTTCGCCAAAACATCCCTTTTGCAGTGACCGGAAAAGGCCTCTTTTTCCCCCTTCCTTCTCAGTCCTTTTTACGTTTTAAACTTTCGGCCCTTTAATTTATGGTCCATGAACCCCCTCCTGCCACACTCCCCTTCCGGTTCTTATGTGTTGTGGCGGAACCCATTTCCAGACCGCTTCGTTTTTTTTTTCGGCTTTTGTACATTTCCTCCATGGCACTTGTTTTCCTTTATCCTGGGGATCATCCTCCCGGCGACTTCCCGCTTTTTATTCTTCAGCTGGACCTTTTAATTTTCCCAGTCCTCTGGATTACATTCCTTTCCGGGTATGTTTATCGAGCCCCTCTCTTTCCTTTTGGTTTCTGGTTCCCCGTTTTTTTTTTCTTCCCTAGACAGTAATTGCTCCCCAAATGTTTTTTTTCTTTGGCTCTCGTAATGAGGTTTTTGCCTCCCGAGTCAGCCATCCACTGTTTACACTTTGGATCTGCTTTTTCCTCTTCTCACCCCTTGCTCCTTCCAGTTTCCTAGTGCGATTGACACTTCTTTTTCTCGGTCCCTTCTTCATGCTTAATCGCTTTCCCTGAATTCTCCCCTCAGTCCGATGAAGTTCTGTTCCTCCTGTTCATCTCCTTGTATTGTAGATTTGGTCCCCTACGTGACCCCGTCTTTTCCTCTGGACCTATGATCTTTTCTTATTTTTCCTTTTCGTTCTTTCCCATCTTGTTTCTTTCTGTAGTGAGCTTTGGGAAATCGCCCTACTGGCCTGACTTGCCCTCTAACTCGAGCTCTTCTTTATTTTTCTTCACTTTCCCTTTGAAACTTTGAAGCTGTCTTCTCAACCTTGGTATCCCCTACTTCCCAGCACAACCGCCGTGACTTTCGTTAACCCTCGCCCTTTTTTGTTCATTCCGCGCGAGACTCCTATTCTCCTTTTAGAGGTAGATGTCGATCTCCTTGGCTGCTTTTGTTGTTAGACCTGCGCGTTATCCTTCGTTTCCCCGCCGCGAGAGAGTTTTCAGTTTCAGCTCCCCCACCCGATATCAGTGTAATTTTCCTTGCTGAGTTAATATCTGCGTGAACGCTCTGTTCCTTTTCTTGTCTGCTCCTTACTCCCCCCCCCTCCTGCTTTACTCTTGTTTGAATCCCCCCCTCCTTTTCTAAACTTCCACTGCAGTTCCAGCGGTTGATTTCTTTTGCGATCAATTCCTTTCTTCCTTCTGGCGAAATCTACCATTGCCTCTGCGTTCCTGAGTTTCCTCCGGCTGATCCTTTTGAATCCCCTCGCGTGCAGCTTCCACCGTTTAGGCTTTTTCTCTATCGAGCGAAAATCTTCCCAATGTTTTTCCCCTTCCAGAGTGTAAATGTCCCCTCTCTTCTTCCGATTCTCCCCCCCCTCCCGCGATGTTTTGGTCCTTCCCACCCTTTTCCGCTGTGTTGAAGAGGTACAGACAGATCGCCGATCCCTATTTCTCCTCTCTGTTTTCCCCCATCATGAAATCTTTGTCGAGGAGCTAGGATGCTCCATCTTCAGTCTTTTTTTTCGAGCCGCAACGTGTTTCTTTACCGTACAACTCCTCTTCGAGCCTGCCGTCTTCCCTCACCTTGGAGGCTCGGGCTCTCCCTCTTTGTCTTCCCTCTGGAGTGCATACAAAAAATGCCTCCTTTTCGTACTTCTTTTATGCAACTTTCCTCGGCACTTTTTTTTCGACCCCCCCCCCAACGTTTCCCCAATCGATATCTTTTTCTTGCTACGATCTTTAAAACGGGTTTGCTTTGACTTTTTCTTTTCCCACTGGAGTTCCCTCGGGTATTTCCTTTTTTTTTGTCACGGTCAAGCCACGGGCCCCCGCCATTTCCCTCCTTTATTCATGCCCCTTCCCTTACACCCATGCTTACCAGAACCGTCCCCATCTTTTACTGTAGTCGGCGATGAAGAGGGATCCTCTTAACCTGTGCCTTCTCCTTCGGTCTGCGATTCTGTCCCCAAGATTCCTCCTCCTTTTTGGTTGTTGTTTTGGTGGTGATCCTTCCGAAGAAGGAGTACTTCCGCTTTTTCTCCGCCCTATTTCTCTCGCCCGACCCCGATTGCACCTTTTTTTTCTTACGCACCGGTCTAACGTACTTTTCCTCGTCGTGGGACTGTTGATTCCGGACATTGCTCACCAGCGCGACATTCCCCTTTGGCCTTGGACCGTACCGCTTTTTTTATCGCTCTTCTCAGTCATGCCTCGGCCGTTGACGAGCGTTTCTGGTGCCCAGTCTCGCGTGTCTCCTCTTCTTCTTTGATGTTTTCCACGCGCAAGTGGTCTGCACCTAACCTTCGTCCCAGCTGTGGAGGTTTTGCCTTACTGAAACGTATCCGCCATCTGAGACGTGGCTGCATGTGGGGTGATTGCACGCTCTCCCTTCTTTTCCAGACTTCCTCTAAGAGATTCCCGAAGCCGCCCATTTTTTTTGGCAGACGCCGAACCTTCACGTTTTCCCTTCCAAACCCGTTGCGGCTCCGTTTTTCCCATTTCATACGACCAAGCCAGACGTTTAATCCAATTTCTCGACTCTTTTGGTGAATTCCCCCCCCTCCGAAGTGTTTCGCAGTGCTCGCCCATCTTTTTCTTCCCCTTCTGGAAGTCTGCCACTGTCAGCGGAAAAGACACTTTTGGAACAAAAAGTCGCATCGTTTTTTTCCCCAATCCAAAGAGCTATGGGACTCCGAGGCTTTTCTCCCCCACAAGGGCTTTCAGTCCCTCTTGGAAGCGCTATTTCTCTCTTTAGATATTCCTTAACCAGAAATTTCCCTCCGATCCAAACGGTGAAGTCGTCCCTACGTACCCCATGACGACAACTTTGACCCCTCGATTCTTCTCGTGTTGCCACACGCGTTTTCGGGAAATTGTTGATTTCGCCTCGTACTTCCTTTTCGTATGGAGATCGCTTCTGATAACTTTTAAGTCTTCCCATGAAACTTTCAGTTTAGTCCGTTGTTGGTTTCTTTTTCGGCTCTTCGCATTGGAAATGCGCGTTTGGTCTTTTTTTTTTGATGATGAAAAGGCTGACTCTCCCCCTTTTTCGCCTGAGACCGCAGGCGTTCCCCCCCCCCCCTTTAGACTTCTTACTTAGATTAGATGCTACTTCTTTTCTCGTTTTTTTTTCGTAATAGGGATCCCGATTTCGACGCCCCCACCGCAATCGCCCAGCTCCCCCTAGTCCCTTAGAATTACACCAACTCGATTTTTCTGTCCTTCGCCCTAAGGTGCCCCCCCCTCCTTTTTCCGACGATTCAAGGAATTCTTTCTCTTTCCTATTCGGAATGAGAAGCCCTTCTCGAGTAAAGTCTCCTTTCCCTACCTTTTACCTGAAAGAACACTTCCGCGGACTGATCGAGTAGCGCTCTTAGACTTCGACCCTGGCCCTTATTCCTGGGTGAGGAAACGGCTATCCAATCCCCAACAAAAATTAAATCTTCTCGAGGCCCATTATTATAAAGAGGCGTTTTATACCTTTTTCATTTCCCTCCCGGGACTCCCATCGAAAAAGGATAGGTTCCCCCCCATACCCTTTTTAACACGGCCTACTAGCTACCTTCAGAGGATGCGTTCAGTTTTTATGGCCGCCTCAGGGCACTGAGCTCTTTCCTCCTCGGAACCCCTCTCCTTTTTTTTCCCCGTATAAAACTTTGATATTAAGAGCCGGTTGTTTTGAAGGTAAACCCCCTTGGCTTTTCATCTTGACCGCCCCGGACTGACGTGAAGAGCCAGGATCAACTCTCTTCTTCACAAAACCTTTTCACTTATGGGATATCTAGAGTCAGCCCGCGCTTTCTTTCCAGTCTCGAGTAGATGGCTTCGATAAACCTTCTGCTGTTCTCTATGTTCCGGGCTCATCCTGCACCCCCTCCTCTCTCTGCGAGACCAGGGACCTCCTACTTTTCCACCCCTTTTCGTCCGAGTCGCCGTTATTACACCCATTCTTGTGACCCCCTGTCCCTTTATTACGTACCTTCGTCTCGGGCCCCCCCGTCTTCCCTTGAAACCTCTTCTTCCCCCCCTCGTTCTTGTTCCTAAACGTGTATTTCGATTGCCCTCCAGTCCCGCCTTTTTTATCTTTTTACTATGAAAAGCCTATGCACTCACGATCCGTTCGTCCTTCGTGAGCCCACTTTTCATTTTCTCCTTCTTAAACTTGTCCCTTATTACCTTTCCCGATGTCAGCCTAATTCCCGCATCTCGAAACATTCGATCGGGAATCTTCAATTTCTCGGCTCTTTCTTTCATTTGTTCGACCATGCCCTTTATATTACCACCCCGTCTGTTCATCATCAAGGAGACTAAGATTTTTTCTTTTTCATCTCCGGGATTGTAGAACTCTTGATCCTTTTAATCCTACGTTGTTGTGTTCTTCCCATTTTTTTTATCCTCCACATGAGCAGCACCAAATCCTGATCTCCTCCCCTCCCAGCTTCTCTTTCATCGTCCACCATCAAAATTGGTACTCTACATTCCTTCCCCCTCCCCGGCGATTCCTTTCTTACGAGCTTTTTCAGATATGCGGATTCTTTTCCGTTCCCCTCTTCCTAAGTTCGCATACTCTCAGTCCGCCTTTTCCCTTTTCGACCCCAAGCGAGGGTCAGTTTCGTTTGTTCATCGGCCGTAGCATATGCTTCCAGTAAAATTTCTATGGTTTCCCCGGCGCTGACCGTTGCAACTTAATCCCCCCCTTCTCGTTGACCCCACCCCCTCCTTCGTGTTGTGGCGGATCAGCGTCTTACTTCTGCTATCTTCGCTTTGATTCTCCCGTATCGGTCCTTTTTGTTGCACCGATTTCTTGAAAATGGGATTCCTCCCTGCCACGTCCCTTTTCCGCGTTTAGTGAATGGGTTTCAAACCCCCCTTCCTTCCTCCAGCTCGACTCCAGATTTCCTGATTCCGCCCTTCCGTATTTGGGTCTCTTTTACCTCCTTTTTGACTCCTCCCGCCTCTTTTCAACTGTTTTGTAAGTTTTCTGGCTGGTCTTGACTGGTTTCGTACGTTCCCGTCCGACTTCGTTTTTTTCCTTGTAGTTTTTTTCCGCGCTAAACCCGTCTCCCCCGTTTCTAATAGGTTGCGATGACATTCTTTCTTTACGCTGATTCCTCCTTTTGCTATAACTCTTCTGACTTGCCTGCTTTTCTCCCCATGTTGAATTAAAGGCCTTTAAGGTCGCTTTTTTTTCCCTTACCTATTTTAAGTTTGATCTGGACATTTTTTTTTCAGGTCTCTTTTATTTTTCGTTTGCCTTTCCCGCTTTTTTCGTGGGAAATCGCGTTCCCTTAATCTTCAATGACCCGGGACATTCCTCTTCCCGTGGATTTCTCTGAACGCGGAAGCTTGCCTCGCCCAACGGGGATTCTTTTCCCCACCGTTTCCCTTTACCATGCCTTTTCTCCTCGCCCTTTTTCTGCGCTCGGACAGCTCTTGAAAATCGCTTTTAGCGTAGCTTCTATTTTTACTTTTTCCCTGCGGCGTCTCTTGTTTTCTTCCGAACCCGGCTCTTTGCGGATATTACGGTTCCGAGAGTTTTCCTTTATCTTGTTTTCCCTCTTCAACCTCCTCATTCTAATTGTTGACCCCCTCGCTCCAGGCACGAGACCTTTCCGATCAATGCTCATCGCCGCAACCCCCTTTCTTCATTTTTTTTTTTATTTTAAGCCCCACAAAAAAATACCCCCCCACAGGAAACCCCTTTCTATTTGTTGACAGTTTTGCAGCTCCGAAGTTGGCCATCCCCCTGAGGCGTCCCAATTCTTTCCTAATCTCGGTTTAACCCCAATTTTTTATTCGTGCCGGCTTTTCCTTCTGTTTCCGTTCTCAACGTTTTCGTTCCTTTAGTAGGGGGGGCCTTTTTTTTTTTTTTTTCTTCTCTTTCCTCTAAATAGCCTAAAGGTGTACGGCATTGCCCCATGCCCGGACTCCCTCCCTCTGGTCATGACCGACTCTCCTTTTTTTCCCTCCAACCCGCTGACTGTGCGTCTTTAAGAGGGTAAATCAGCTCTCCTGACCCCCTATTCTCCCCTCCCCACTTCTTTTTCATTCCTAACCCCGAACTGAGTGTGTTTTTTCGCGTCGGGCTTTTCTCTCCTTCTTTTTTTCTACGTTTTTTAAATCCCCTTGCCGATGAATTCTTAGTTCTCCTCCCCTTAGTGGAGCTCCTTTGAGCAGGATATTTCTTTTCGCCCCAGCGCCTTCCCTTTTCCAAACCCCTTGTTTTCCGTCTTCAATTCTACTTCCACGCCTCCAGTTCCTTTTTCCTTTCCCGTCCCTCTCGTTCGCCAGCCTTATATTATTCATCAGCTCTCTTTTTCCCTCCTGCTCGCACCGGTGACGCCGCCTTTTCTGTTTTTTTTAAAGCTGGACGGAGACCCGTCTTTTATCTTTACCGGTCCAAGCCCAGATTTGCACACACTTGCCCAGGATCGAGAGTTGTCGCCGGAATAAATTCCCCTAGAGGCGAACCTTTGGTTTCTTTTTCTTCCCTCTTTTTTTTTTTCCGTCGTGCGAGGAAGATCCCTTTATCTTAAAACCCCCCTATTGAAGAGGTTTCGCTGACTTTGTCCCCAACGTCTCTTTCCTCCTCCCCCTTTGCTTGGGGGATACTCCTCCTCTTTCCTTAACTTTTGTTTTAGATCCGGATTGGCAATATTCCGACTACTTCTCTCTTCCGACCGCCCCCCCCGGAAAGACCCTTTTAGTTGGGAATTTCTGACTGATCACACTGACTTGCCCTGGTGTTTTTTATTGCCAGTTGAAGGAAGCCTCTCGCCGGCCTCAGGGTCCATGACCATTACCGTTCAGGTGGGTTCTGCGTCGCGGCAGGCCTTCTAGCTCGATTCCTTAGAACGCTAAGTGTCTGGCCTTCAGCGCCGAGTACCTTAGAATTATCCCTTCCGTGGCGCGGCATGGGTTTTGATCCCCCTTCGTTTCCAAGACTACTCAGAGGCATCGAAGCCGCTC
>Ga0179593_1405366_pt1 | contig 11861 bp, 3 predicted proteins | sample CZODoug2_1_08_16_FD_185931 | JGI IMG/M metagenome (GOLD analysis project Ga0179593, IMG submission 185931) | Vadose zone soil fungal communities from Angelo Coast Range Reserve, California, USA - CZODoug2_1_08_16fungal (PacBio error correction) | ecosystem: Environmental > Terrestrial > Soil >... | reverse complement strand
TTAGATCAAGTCCGGAGATTTGAGTCAAACCGAACTCATAAGCACCCCAATTTTTCTCTCTTCAACCAGGGAGCAAGTACCTGGTTTGCTTTTATCTTGGTTGCACATGCACGACGCCTCGCAGTGGCCCGAGGTATCGACGATTCGTTTTTTAGGGGGACATGTGGAAGTGATTAAAACCCGACGGCTTTCCCTTTACGAATCAGTTAGGTGAGGATTGGGTTTGGATCTTGTCAGATGCCGGGCCCGAGCGTTTCCCTTTCGTGGTCCGTCTCCGGTTTTTTCTTTTGGGAGCTGGCCCTCCCATCCGCGCCTGCACGCGGTCGGCAAGCCAATTTACCCTCTACTTCCCTTATCCCTCAAACCCATTACTTTTTTTTGCCGCTGCTTTTATCAGTTCAATCGGCGATTCCCCCTGTAAAAAAGCCCAATGGCGTTGCATGCCACTGAGTTGAAACCCTTTCCTTTCCCAACGTCTGACTTTGAAGTTCTCCCCCTGCAGAAGTAGGGGACGTCGTTTTGAGGAGCGCCTCCGTACGTACGTAACCATCTATTGGGTAGTCGGATGACTTGCGAGGATGGTTCCGTAGCGTGCCGACGGCCGTTGGGAGCTCTGGTTGACAAGTGTCTTCGACGCTGGTCTGTTCCCTTGCCCCTTTCTCGTCCGCCAGGTGGTCTTTCTCTTCGACCCAAGCAAAGAACAAGCAGTGCCGAAGGTTAAGGATTCGGACCCTTTTTTCTGATACGGTCCCCGAGTGGTCGGTCCCTCGGAAAGAGAAAGTCCCTGTTTTTTCTGGTCTAAGCTGTTGTCGCGCTCGGCCCCTTTCTTGGGTCTGTCGGATCCAGATGATGGTACGAGGCGCGGCCGTGGAGACCGAGCGGACCCCTTACAGCGACTCTCTTGAAAAGGCAGCTTCCAAGGTTCAGACCGTCCTCCTCCAGGAAGTTCCCGAAAGGCATCCGTGCCGGCAGGTCATGATCCAGGACCGGGAAACGCTTTTCATTCATATTACCTCGTCTTTTTCTCCGATGAATCGACGATGGACTGTTTTTATCACATCTCGAAAACTGCGTCTTGGTGCGAGGAGCGTCCGCCTCCGAGTAAGGACCGTTATTTTTTTTTTAAGGGAGATAGGAGACAGCCTTTTTTCGCCTAGAACCTTCTAAAGAGAGATATTAGGCCTGGCAGCAGATTGTCGCGAAGTGCACAGACTGGACTACTATGAATGCAATGAATCTGGCCTTTTTTCCTTTTTGGAGGTGTCGTTTTCTACTTTCCCTTTAAGGCCCGATATTCTACTTGGGAATCGTCTGCCTGCGCACGCGTGCCGTGCAACACCCCGCCTTTCACTTTCCCCCCCCCACGGTAAGCTCTCCCTTTTTTCCTTTTTTATGGGGGCGCGGAGTGACGGGGTTTGAAGACTCCTTTTTACTTCCTCCTACTTTTTTTTGTTGATCTGATAGGGGTCCTTTGGGTCGAATAGTGAGTCACCCATTCAACGTGTCCTGTCGGCTTTTCGTAGCCTGCTGGGTTGTTTTGGCGGTTCGCGTGGGCATCGGAGCAGATAAAGTCCCCTTTCCCCAACAGGCGCTATCAGTCCTATTTTTAAGGTCCCATTCTCACAGCTGCCCCCCTTTGCGACAGAAGCCTCCGGAAAGAGCGCACTAGTATTGACTCTCTCCATCCGCTCATCGGGTCTTTTCGCCCTCTCCCTACAACAAAACTCTGCTTTTTTTAACCCCTTTTCCTTGAGGTGATTGGGAGCTCGCACTCTCTTTTCCTTTTCTTTTTGCGATTCTTTCCGGGGGCAGTCTTCTGGTCACATTCGGGCTCCGGCCGTGCGCGAGGCCGGAGGTGTTGACATGAGGTGCTGCTGCTGTGTTAAAGGGTTCCTTTGTTATAGGGCACTACCCTGCCGTTTTTCTGGCCGTTCTCGCACCCCTGCCTAGGATGGCGTTTCTTGGCGAAGCGTCATGAACTTCGGCCCGCGAGTGGCTTTGCCTAACATCGCTTGACTGTCCGTGAATAGACTTTTCTTGGGGTCACTTCCTGTGCGCGTCCCATGACGCCCTGTGCTCGTCGTCCCCTTGCTTGTCTGTTCCTTCCCTCGGCTCTCACCCTTCCGCGCCCCAACTATCCGAAATCGCCCCTTTTGAGCGGGAATTTCGGCTCAGAACTCTTGTTTGGCCGCGAAGATTTTGGAATCGCTCTCTGCACTGTTCGTGATGGCGTGAATTGGCGACGGCTGTTTAGAAGGGCGGGGTGATCTCTGAGCAAATCGTGCCCTCCGTTTTGGTTAGCGAGTCCTGATTTTCTTCTTCCAGGCGCCAAAAGGCCGTACCCGCCCCTATATCCTGCCCGTTCTTCCTTCGTAATACGCGCTCTCCCACTTTGATAATCTTCATTTCTGACATCTGGCCCAAGGAATCTTTTGTGGGCTCGAGTGAAGACACTCCTTTGCATCCGTTAACCAGCTTTTTTCTTCTTCAGCTGAATGAGACAAAACCACGCATTTTTTGACAACATTTTATTGCGAGCTCTTTTGAAGGATAAACTGGCTGGCTTTCTTTCAGGTTAGAGGAAAATTTTTTAGGTAAAGTACGCTTGATAATCACCCGTCAAAGCCATTTTTGAGGCCCGCAGAAATTTGATCCCCCCGGTCAGAATGACGAAGGCAACGTCTTGACTTTATGCCATTTCTCTTACAGCACCGTCCGTTTGTGGAGGCCTGGCCATCACCTACCGCCCACACGCCCCATAGAGATGAGGGAAGGGGAACCCAAATGATCAGGTTTTTCCTTTCCCCATGGGTATGCAGCTCCCTCGAGTTTGGTTCTCTTTTGGGGTAGATCGATTTTTCACTTCAGTAGATTCCGGTTTTTTCTGAATGCCATAGACCGGCTTTCCCCATCCTATTTAGCCAATAATGGGTAGGTTTTTTTAAGGAAAGTTTCTGACTCACAAAATCCCTTTTAGACGCCTAACCCCATGAGAAGACGAATTAAAAGAGGGGCGGGGATCAGGCAAGAGGCCCTGCAGTATTTCCCCTTTTTCTTCCTTGTGCCCGGCTTGATAGAACGACTTTCCTTTCTTCTTTGAAGATTTTTTATCTAAACCCCGAAGGTCTCTCGAACTGGTGGCCTAGTAGTTCAGTTTTTGGGCTGGGACTTTTCCCGTTTTTTTTGAGTGCCTCGGCCTTTTCTTTTTAGCGCACTTTTGAGTGCCGTTCATAGCGCGAGGCTGGCCGCCACATCACCCCCTCTTGACGGAAATCAAATTTCCCCGGATGAAGTCATCTCGTGACTACCCTCCTTTCGGGTCATCTTGAGGGTTCTCCTTTCCCCACGATTCCACTTATACTTCCACAGCTGGTAACTGCGGCAACTGACCCTTGATTGTTGGACTTGCCACTCTTGTAGCGAGTCCGTTCGCATATCGGCCTCAAGGTTTCTGGCCTTCCGTGTGAGAGCGTGAAGAGTACCGGAAACAGGCCATCTTTCTTTGGATTTTTGGTTAGCGGAGGGCTCTTGGATCTGTAGAGGCAGCACGCCGGCGCTGCCTCGTTTGCCTGGGTCATAAGCCTCTCTGTTCGTCCCCCTTCCCCAGGCTGTCCTTTGTGGTCGTCGCCTTTGGCCTTCTCCTATTCTCACAAAGACAACCTGCAACAAGCCATGCGGCCCCGCGCGTAGGATCGCCCGATCCAGCGCTTTTTTCAGGGCCGCCCTTCTCTTCAAGAAACCGGCGGGAGATGCGATCTTTTTCCGTCACCTTGATGTAGAGCTCGGCCGCGCAGGTCAGTTCTTTTTCGGCGATTTTCCCTTTACGATGAAGTAGGTAAGTTTAGCTTCTCTCTCCTTTCCCCTCCTTCAAAGTTCAGCCTTGCGATCGATACCCGGAGCCAGGACGGTACATAGCCCGAGAGACCACGACTCCTGGTTGAACCATCCGCATAGGCTTCTTCAGACCCGCGGCTCCGCAATATTTTCTTTCTACCCTTAGCCGCCCTCTTCCCCATAACCCGGTGGTGTTTCAGCCTCTCAATCCCACACGAGAGTTTTTCTTTTTTTTCCGACCCTTTTCGCTATCAGAAGGCTTCTTTCACCCCTCCTTTCAGCTTCCGATAACGGATCGAGCCGAATGGCGCTCAGCAGTATAGTAGCGGACGATTATCTGTCATGTGCTAGGCTTTTCCTGAGATCGAACTGTTTTCTCTTTTAGTATGCTGGTACCTGACCGTTGACGGTCCTGAATGATTCTTCCTCGACACGATAAAACCCTTCTTGGTGACAACCCACCATCTGGTGTAACGCTAAAGTGTACAGTTTTTTCCTTTTTCTCTTCCGTACGACCCTGTGACTTGGTTTTTCCCCTTCTTTTTTACTATGACGATGCCCTTGCATCGTCGGTCGGGCACCCCTGACCCGGGTTTGTCAGGTTTACAATCGTCCCCCATTTTTTTTTTTTTTGAAGGTCTCAGTTTAAGATTCACTTCCTCCCTTCCCCCCGGCTAAGCTATCTCCCTAAGAAAGGTCGGTCGGGCTCCTGCCCCCGGTTGTGCGTCCCAGTGCCGGGACCGGACTGCAGCAAGCTGGTTTTTCTTTCAACCTACCTCTTGCTCACTCTTTTTTTTTCTTGTTGCTATCGCCCCCACACCCCCTCTTCTACATGCGGCATGGTCGGTCGGAGGGCGCCTTTTACATCGGTGATTATTTCGAGGGACGTTGCTACCCTTTTTTAAATTGATGATGCACATTCGGCTTCTGATCTCCTTTTTTCTCCGATTGTCCCTTTTAAATGAGGTGTGGTTGATTGCGGTCTCGCGGCCCTGCTTCTGCCCCCCTGTCCTTGGCTTTTCGCTGCAGTTTTATGACTTGCACTTTCCCTCTTTGTTCTCGGCGCGTGAACTTCGGACCGCCCCCCCTCATAGCAGTTCATTTACTTTTCCCCAGCCCAACGACATGGTGATGCTCTCGACTCCTCCCCCTTCCGGGCCAGGATGGCTGTGGTCTTTTTTTTTTCTCCCGCTCGGCCAACTTTATCCTCAACGGTTCTGGAAGTTCTTTTATTTTCCTCCCCTTTTTATAGTTTTCAGCACCGTGGTTAGTGCGTTTTTTTTATCTGCATCCTTCTTTCGGGGGACACGGTCCCCCTTCCGTTTTACCGCTGGAGAGCTTGACCAGGCCTATGCTACCCACTATGAACGGACTCTTAGCCTTTTTTCGGCTCTTACGATAACACTTCCTTTCTCCCCCAATAGGTTTCCGTCTCACGCGTCCTCCGTCTTTAACCTGTTTTGCCGATGACAGCCCCCTATTTTTTTTTTTTCCCCACGACAAGAGTTTTTTTAAAATTCAAGTTTAACAGTATTTTTTAGTCCCCTCTTTTCTGTTTGCAACTCTCCCCACGCCTAATTAGGGCGGCAGAGATATTCGGCGTTTGATTAATTGTTGCTGGCCTTGCACGCGTGCAGGATTTTCCGAATTCTTGATCCAGATCCAACAACCGCCCTCCCTCTTCCCAAGCCCCGGCCTCTCTCTCAAGACTAAGAACTCGGTGAACTAACTGCCTGGGCGCTAGACCCCGGCAGGGGGGGGGGACTAAATATTCAATACTTTTCCGTTCTAAGGTTCATGGCAGTGTCTGGTCAGGACTTTTTTAAGCCCGTTTTCAAGAACCTCTTATTCGTGGCTCGCCTCTGGGGGATCGTGTTGGGTCCCCTGATGAAGTTTATTTTTTCATGCCACCTGATCCCTCCTTTTTTTCCCCCTTCCTTTTTTTTTTTTTGAGCTCAGTTCTTTTCCTGGGAAGTTGGGCATCTCCGCACCCATCTCTGTCATAAGGTCTTCCCCCCCATTTTCAGTGCGAAAATTCGGGGCTTTTTCCTCTTTTCCCTTCCTTATCAGCTTCTCTTGGACACGCCGCGGGAATCGGCTTTGCGTGTTTGGATGTATTTCAGTCAACCCCCTGTTTGGTATCCCTTAGTTTCTTCTTTTTCTGGGAGTTCAGGTAAGGCTGCCGGCGTGGTGTCCGCGAGCCGGTGGCGTGGCTCGTGTTTGTAGTTTGCTCCCGTTTTTTTCCTGATGGACGTGCTTTTTTCCCCGCAACCTTAAATCAGGGTCCTCGTCGTCATACCTTAAATGGCGGACGAGGTGTGTGTTTTATAATTATCCCGCTTCACTTCTCTTCCCGTAACTTTCCCGTTTTAAATGCGGTGCCAATGCCATGACGTTGGCTTGCAATCTCCCCCCCCAGATGAGGGGAGTTCGAATCCCCGCAAGTTCGGGCGGGACGACGTTTTTTTCAGGGATCGTTAGAAGAAAAGGACCATCGGGCAGGGTACTATTTTTTTTCTTTCCTCTTCAGGTCGTCTCAGAGCGGTCCCCTGCACAGATTCCGTCGGTCGTTTCTCCTCTGTTACTCCCTAGTTTTAGGTATTCAGCTGATTCAGTGTTCTGTAATAATCTGTTCTTTTTCCTCGTTTATGTGTACTTCCCTCTTTCCAAGAGGTGTACTTGGACCCACGAAGAGGTCCTTTTTTTTCTTCCGCTCAAGGCGAGTAGGATACGTTTGGAAATGAGGTTTCGCGTGATGACGCTTATGGCTTCCTCCCTCTAGCCTGATGGATCCCTATTTCATGGTGAGCTCTTTGCACGGTCTGCCTCGAGGTGCGACGTGACATGGGCCCCACCCTTTTTTTTCTTTTTTGTCCCATGACTGACAGTTTACAGTTCATCTCCCCTCCTCCGCTCCTTGCCAGGGTCCAATTGCAGGCCCTTCATGGCCTTAAAAGTTCTCTCCTCCATTTTTTTGGGTCAAGGCTCTACTTGGGCCTTTCTCCTCTCCCCAGGGTAATCAGAAGAATCATGTCCAGAGACCAGATCGGATCGGAGCCCCGGCCCTTCCTGACTATTCTCAGAAATTTTTTTTGATTAATGAAGAGCTTGGACCCGTTTCCCCTCTCCTCATCAATTCAAAGCGTACGGCTCAGACTTTCAATGAGAAGTCTTATCGGAGACTTTTTTTTTTAATCAAGCTCCTGTTTTTTTTTCGATAGACTCTCCGAATTAAATTTCGATTTCTCCCTTCTTCTTAGACGTGTATCAAGCTTGTTTTTCCGCGTGTCCCACTGAAGCGCATCTCAAGGTTTTTCCTAGGGGGCTCTTTCGCTTGCGGACATGGTTTCCGTTCCTTCTCCCCTCTCTTTTTTTCCCTTTTCCCTGAACTGACTGGAAAACCCCCGCGCAGGCGGGACGGATAACGCCGATCATTTTCTCCCTTGTAATTGTTTCTTCCAGGAGACTTTCCCAAGTGGAACTGTTTTTGTCCTTTCCTCAATTAACTTTTGTTTTTTTGAGCGAGATGGTCCACCACTTCCCCCTTGAGTGAATTAGTCTTCTTGCTCCTTGATAGGGATGTGTCCTTTCATGGGTGTCCGGGTCTTTTTTTTTTTGTAGGGTTTTTCGGTAGGTTCACTTTTTCCCACCGACTCTTGTACAAGAGCCTCAGCTCATCTCCCTTTGTCTCCTCAGCTGAACCAACCTTCGTATGAGGACCTCTCTTCGAGACTTCCTACCTCAGCGCTCACCTTACTGTCATTAGAGATCACAATTTTTAGGGGTTTTCTTTTACAGTAGATTCCACCAAAGCTTCGTCCCTCTCCTTTCCCGATCCTGGCAGGTCACGGACGCTGACAGGTTTTTTTGCGCGGATGTGCTCAACTGTTGTAAGGCAGGGATTGTTGGTGGCGGTCTGAGCATTCCCGCCGTTTTTCTCTCGCAGCTTTTTGTCCAAGAAGGTCCTGGCACTGCCTTTTTCTTTTGATTATTTTTTTAGTTCTCGTGCTCTGGGACGTTTTTCTTTCTGAGTTGACCGATCCTTTTTTATAGCATATCAGCGCCAAACGTAGCTGGCGTCTGGCTTGTCGTGAGTATATTTGTACACGTAGGCCTCCTTACCTGTCCCATCTTCGAATCACGTCCCCCCCGGACACCCCCTTTGCTGGCTTAGCTCGACATCCGTTAAACCTGGTCTCCGCAGCTTCTGATTTCACTTTCCTTTTCTTCGGTCCCTGAGAATCCAATTGATCCGAAATCGCTTTTTTCGTCTCTCTTGCAGGAGAATTCTCTGTTTTTTTTTTCCCATGATGTTGGATTTTCTAGTCCGAATTGACGGCCCTCTTACGACTACCAAACCGTCGTGATATTCTTTAGATCTCGAGGTACCATATGCTGGTCAAAGAAGTTTGTTATCTATTCTAGATTTTTTCCGTCAGTCCCCAGGCAATTTTCAAACCGATTTTCATTTCCTTTCGCTCCTCAAACACGCCTCCTACTGCTCATTTTTCATTTAACGTACCCTCTTTCCCTTCAGTTGACTTTTCCCTTTGCACCTTTCTTTACCTTCCCTTTCTCTCGTCCTCATTGTCCCAACAAACCTCTGTTAGGCCCTTATTAGGACGTAGCCTCTTTAAAGGATTGTTTCTTTTTCCGATTGTTTGGTTTTAAGAGGAAAGAACGGGAAGGCTTCCGCTTCAAACCCGCCTGACCCTTTTACTATCTTCCTCCCAGGAGCCTCCAATTGCTGAACTACTTTTCCGAAGGACCACGGCCTGGCCTTTCTTGAAGTGTTTCAGAACCTTACAGACTCTTTTCTTCCCCTCTTTCACTTCCCCCTTCTTCCGGCTTCTTCATCATGAATTGCCTCCCGAACCGTGGGACTGCCCGTCGTCCTTGTTGAGGTTTTTTGTGTCACTTTATCTTATTTAGAGCAACCCCTTCTTCCTTTGACGTTCTACGTGTTGTTGTTGATTTTGGAGGATCCTTCCGGAGATTGGGGAAGCTTCGAATTATAAGTGAATAGCGACCACCCACCGGTAGAAGTCGTCTCCCCCCCCCTTTCCCCAAGATCCGCTGCCACGAGCCAGTTTCTCTTTTTCCTTTTCTGCGAGTGCTAGAAGATGCTTCGTAGTGACTTTCTGCGACTCCTCTTTTAATCTCTCTTTTTTTTTTGTCCTCTGTCTTCCCTGTCTTTTGAGGGATTTTTTTACTTCTGCTCGGAGTTTTCTGGAGGCTTTGCTTTTTTTTCATGAAGGTTTTTTTTTGGCTTCCAGCTTAAAGCCTCTTTTTCCCTTTTCTTTCCTTTGCTGGCCAGCCAAACAAGCATATCTAGGGCCTCCCCCCTTCATTGGTGGGGGACGAGTGTTTATATCCTGGTCCCGCTGCCCCTTCTACTTCCGTCGGGAACTTTTTTGCAAATTCTTTTTTCTCCCTCCATGATGGTTCGCAGCAAGCTCAGGTTCGGGGGGACTGTTTTTATTTCGCTTTCTGATCGTTGACCCTCGGGAACCTTCTTTTTTTGTTTTTTTTGCCTTCTTTTCCCTTTTCGTCGGTAAATATCTGCACCCCGGCCGTTTTTCGTTTTGAGCATCTCCTGCATTTAATTTTAAGAAACGCATTTCAGGGTTCACATTGGTACCTTTTTTCCTTCCTTAGCTGGATTATGACCATTCTTCACTCAAAAAGGTTTTGGTTTTTGCCCTTTTTTATTATTTCCTTCTCTTCCCCTTCTACTTTCCTTTCTTTCAGTTCTCAGAGTCGATTACCGAGCATTGTCTTCTTCCCGACTCCTCTGGGCCGACCGACTTTTTTTTTGGATTGTTGAAGGAAGTGTTTGTCTTTTGTCTGATTTACCCAGCTCGATTTACGATCCTCTGTTCAGATTTCATATGCGCTAGCGACCGGGTCCCCTTTTGCTTCTGTTGAATTTCTTTCTGTTCGCACCCTCCTCCCTTCCCCGGAAAGTTTCATCCTCAGGAAAGAGGACCGCCGTGCTTCAGAACGTCCGCAGTCCGAACAGCCATTTTTTGCGCTTTCTAGTCCAGCCTACTTTTGTTGCCCCCCCATCATCCTCTTTCCCCAAGACTCGTGATACCTCATTTGCCGAGGTTATTTTTCGACCTCCCTTTGTTTTTTTTTCAGGTACGATTACGAAGAAGTTTTTTTTTTGCTCGATATCCTTCTCTTCCCTTTTCCCGATGATTACTTGACGAGAGCAGAGAGGGTGTCTGAAGAGCTGGTTGCCTTGAGATAGGGTCTTCCGTTAGCTGTTGATTCTCACTGTGTGGTTTCGATTTTCCTCCTTCTCAGGCCTTGCCTGTTATTGCTGGCGTCGCCGGTCGACGATGATTGTTCCCCAACCCCTGCGACCTTTTTGCCGTGAAAAACCGTCAGTGCCCTTTGTGCAGGACTTTTTCCATTTTTTTCCCAGTCCTTGACGATTCCTCCCCCCCCTTCTTTTTTTCACCAATTCTTCTTTTTCCTCCGGTGTTTGTGTGTTTTTGTTTTTCACCCCCTTCCCGTTCCTTATCGTTTTTTCCACGGACCGGGAGTCCCTTGCTCCTTTTCTTGTTCTTTGGGTTTACGTGGGCAGTCGTGCATTTTTTTTTTCCTTTTTTTCCTTTAGTTCCCTCCCCTTTTCCCTCAATCTTCTAGGGAAGGCTCGACCCTTCTTTTTCTTTTCGACCGCGTACCTTCCGAGTTTTTGAATCAGACAGGCGAAACTTTCCTATAACTATTTTCTACTTGGTTCCTTCAGGGGTTTTTAGCACGATAGCAACGGGTACGGCCTACCCTCTTTTTTAGCTAGGTTTAGATCCGGTCAGTTTTTCCTTTGGCCAATCGGCTCTAGTTAGTTATGATTCTTTTTAACCTTTTTTGCCTTAGTGTGTTCCAAATTTTTTTCTCATAGAGTCCCGTGACTCTCCTCCGTCTGGTCGACGGTCAGAGGGATGATGGCATGAAACAGGCGTCTTCGCGATTCTGGAATTCCTCCCTTTTTGTTTTTTGTTCTTGTTTTACGAGCATTCTTCCGGCGTGTGGGGCGCGCCTTGCGTTTCTGTTTATATGAAAGCTGGCCCGCATGATTTTCAAAGAGTCTTCAATTCTCTAGTTTCCTTCCCTAAAAAATCCTTTGTTTTTCCTCTCTAATAGACTCCCCGACCACTCGAGTCGTGTTTTTACTTTCCTCTGCCGGTCTCGACACCATCCCAGGCACCGATAAGACATTCTCCTTTTTTTTCTTCTTTCCTGGACGTCCTCCTCTTTTCCCCATGTCCTTTTCGTTCTGTTTCCTTCTTTTTTCCTGAAAGCAGACTTTCCTTTTTTGAGTCACTCTGTTGTTTACCCCTTTCCAACTCCGGCGGGTTTTCCCAGCTCTGCAAGCGCCTTTGGCTGAACTGATGATAAACTTTTAGACACGTTTTTTTTCTTGTTTCACTTTTTCCGTGAGACTTTGTTTTTGCCAGGCAGGTCCCCCACTCCCCCTAGATCTTTCTCTGTTTAAGTAATAGTTAAAAAGTTTCCCACACCCTTCTTCCTCCCTGCGTTTTTCTCTGTTTCCTTTTCTTTTCCAATCGCGTTCGAATCTTGACGCCCCCAGTTCTTTACGCATTCCTAGCTTGTACAGTATATCCGCTCAGATGGACCTTGATACCCCCCATAAGCTCAAGAAAATTTGGGGTGATTTGCAGTTCCTCTTTCCTTCCCTTTTTCCTTGCTTCTTTTAATGAGCGGCATCCTTCGGCAGCTTTCTATGAAGTCCAACAACCGAAACGCCAAATTGGTTCACAAGGACTGATACGAACCCAACTCCCCCCTTCCCAGGTCCTGAAACCCTCCTCCCCCCCTTTTTCCTCTCCGGACCCGCCCTAGGGGGTGGAGGCGGGCATATAACAAGAAACGAACTTCCACCCTGTGCGGGACCTGTCGTTTTTTCCTATGTCATGGCAGTGGAATAAATTTTCTTTTTTTTCTTTCTTAACTGGTTTGCTTCTTTTTCTTTTTATTCTTGTGTTTGAAAGGCC
>Ga0179593_1500078_pt1 | contig 11862 bp, 7 predicted proteins | sample CZODoug2_1_08_16_FD_185931 | JGI IMG/M metagenome (GOLD analysis project Ga0179593, IMG submission 185931) | Vadose zone soil fungal communities from Angelo Coast Range Reserve, California, USA - CZODoug2_1_08_16fungal (PacBio error correction) | ecosystem: Environmental > Terrestrial > Soil >... | reverse complement strand
CGAAATCCTCCCTGCCCCTAGTGCATCTACTTGAGAAACCGGATCTCCCTTTAGGCGAAGGGGCTTTGGCCCCCACAGCTGTCTTTGAGAAAAGGTTTTTTTTCTTCCTTTCCTTGAATGAAGATCCACTCATTAAACGGCAAATTGCAAGGATCTATGAGTATCATGTTCCCCACAACCCAAGGGCCTGACTCACCATTACTCGGTGTTTCTTCCACAGTCTCCCATTTTCCTTTTCAAAACTGTTATGGACCAATCCTTTTTTTTTTTGAGTTAGCTTGCAAACGATCCGCTGAGTAAAATTCATTTCTTCCTACGCTTTCAGAGTCTTCTTCCCACTGCGTGCTCGGCCCTGTCGGAAAGTCCCCCCTTTCAATAAACATTATGCCCCCCTTTTTTCAGGCGTCTTTCCCCCCCCTGCTCCCCTTCCTTGCTGTCGCGAAATGATCCGCGCTTTTTATCGCTCAGGCTTGAATTGACCTTTTTTTTGCACGCGAAATATTCTGTTTTTTATTAGAGCCCGAAACAGGGTCTTTGGACCCCAGTTCAAGAACCTCTTTGCCGTGTGGTCCCATGATCCTTTTCAAGAGCTCTCCGTGCGTTTTCATAACCTCCTCCCCCTTTGTCTTTTTCCCCCCCCATCAAACCTTCTCCCTTCCGGCTACATAAGCGGTCTTCCCCTTTGAGCGACCATAGCCGCTGAATCTCCTTGGCAAGATAAAGAATGATCTTCAGCCTGTTGATGTCCTTGGGTTTCCTCCAGGTTTTTTCCCCCCGGAAACGAGCCAGGCTAACAGCCTATCATGCTCGTGGCCATTCTGCTTTTCTTCGTGCATCACCCCCCCCCTTTGTTCCTTTTTTTCGCGTCTTCCGAAAAATCGTTCCGGACATGGCGTCCTCGCCTCTCAAGTGTATTTTATGCGCTTCAATGTCCGCTTGGACACTTGCGCACCTTCCCCTTCTTTCATCAAACCCCTCCCTCCTTTGGCAAGCGTCCCGTTAATAACAGCTTTTCTGCGATCGGATTTTTTGGGATCTTTGTTCCCCCCTTTGTCTTTCCTCAAACTCCTGTGCTCTCTGGGCCGCTTTACGTACGCCTTTTTTGGGTTCACCGATTCAACCGACCGCCAGGCTCCTGTTTTGAGCTCGCGAACATAGGCGGGTTGCAGCTTGCCCGCCCCCTTCCCCCTGATGACATCCCTCATGCCAAAACTTCTTCCGTTCCCTATTTTCCGCTGGGTCGACACTGCGGAACAGCAACTGATCCCTCAAGTCAAGTTACTCCTCCGCTTTTTTTTTAGTAGCTGGTTGTTCCCTCCGGTGCTCCCTTCCTCCCTTTCATCCTGCGCGTGCTGTTTAGTTCTATTTTCTTACAATGTCAGGAGTTTCACCCCGCCGAAAATAAAGCGTCAACCCTTTTTAGAGCCTTGCGCTTTTCTGTCTTTTCTTTCCTAGAACCTTTTTTTTCTTCCTTCCTTCAACGAGTGATGAAGATTGTCTTTCCTTTCCCTTTCACTTTGGGTCTGGTTCGTCACAAGGGGTTCGCCTAATTAAGACCCTCTTGCTTCCCTTGCAAATGAAAGGGGGATTCCTTCTCCCTAGTTTTTCAACCTTACCCTGAGCTCTCAATGAATCTCTTTTTTTTTTTCCTCATGTCGAAAATAGCCCACTCGACCTAATAGAAGTGTTGACTCCCTTCTTTTCTGTATCGCTTTTTTCCCCTTAGTTGCCCTTGGTGCTTTTCCGTCCTTTCCGATGAACTAACGTCCGTTTAGCGATCGCTCCCCTTGCTGCCAACCCTATAAAGGCAGTACCCGTTGCGACAACCTTCTTCCTCTTCCAAACAACCTTCTCGGCGAGTTCATGACGTCGAACGTTTTTCGTAACTTCCCAATTTTTTCTCCAGAACCGTGATGATGCTCTAGGCGGGGGGTACCAGTTTTCAGAAATGGGCAGTGAGTTTTTTCCCTTCCCCCCTTGTAACCTTTATGAATCTGCGTCCAACCGTGATAGGGTGTTAGCGCCGCCGAGATGTATCAGTTTTTAAAACCATCCCCACCACTCAACCCCAAAACCACCCCTGAGCCCAGGAAAGTAAACTTGATTCTTCTTACATTGTCCGATCTCAAGAAATAACCTTATCATGGCAAACCTACCTCCCCCCCTCTTCCCGTACTTATTCCTTCCCCTTTCATTTCAAAAGATCCACCCTCCCCTGAATTGTTCTCCCTTCAGGACCCGATCTTAGATAGTGGTGACTGTCGAGTTTCTCCCACCCACTTCCCCCCCCCAACACTTCTTTTTTTAATATTCTTTTTCCTTTTTTTCCTCCCCCTACGTTGTTGTTTCTATATCCATGTTCCGGGTTGAGAAACCCTTTTTCATTTTCCCCCCCCCCTTCCGACGGTCCCTAGCCGGAGATCAATGAGGTTTGCCAATTGGTGGAGGTTGCTCACGTGACGTGTCAGACTGGACCGATTTTTTTTTTGTTTTTTTTTTTTTTTGAGGTCCTTGCATATCGCGACTAGGTTTCTCCAGTGTTTTCTTCGATCTTTTTCCAGTGCGCGCGAAATAAGAACATCCTCCGACTGGCTGTTTTTGAACCTATGTCAATCATTCGTGACCCTTCGAACGAAGCCCACTCAATTGATCCACTGCAGTTCAGTCCCCTTCCCACGACCGATTGCGGCAACCCCTTGTCCAGGTACCTTGTCCGCGATATTGAAATCCCCCCGCACCTTCCCTTTTCTCCCCTTTTACATTCTCCTATAATCCGCCGAGGCGCGTTTTGGTGGCCATCGGAAATTTTTGTTGGGGCGTCCCCCGTCGGCAGTTTCTTTTTCTCGCACTTTATCCTCCCCTTCTGAAAATTTCCTTCCGATGATTGCATCCTCCTCCGCGCCATCAACAAAGTTCCACCAGTCTTTTTCCAATGGTCAACGAGTGTTTTGCTCCACACATATAATCGTGAATTTCCGGTGGCTTGGTTTTTCTCCATACGTCCCACCAACTGTCAGACTCATTCCTCCCCCTTGAATAACGAAAGGGAGGGTCAAGTGTTTCTCCGGGATGTGGATTTTTTTACCGGGCATTCCCTTCCCTCAGGCGCCCCCCCCTGTATGTTTTACCGAAGGATTCGTCCGAAGAAACCCCCAATGTACGACGCAAGCATGTTTCCCCCCTTCCCTTCTCACGCCCACGGCGGTTCGACTTTCTGCGTCCAAATCTGGCGAGCTGGCAGCATCTGGCGCAAAGACGCGAATACCATGTTTACCTTTTCCAGGAATCTTGTTTTCCCCCCTTTTCCCCCCCTATCTTGGCCTCTGCTCGGATTCCGGAAGAAACGAACGATTGCCCCCCTGCCGGGACAAGATCGAAGGCGAAAAATGCTTCGGAGCAGCTTCCTTTCTTTTGAGGGAGCAAGGGGTTTCTTCGTTTGTACTCCCCCCAAGCGGCCTCCGAGATTTGTGTGCAGGTAGATGTTAGATGTGTGTTTCCAGGCGGTGCCCACCATCACGATGTGACATACCTTGCTTCCCCTTCTTTAAAGAACCATGTAAGCTTGCTGTGATGAGTTTTGTAAATCAGGTTTTCACGTAGTCGCCACTGGTGCGGACACGTCTAGAAGCCAACTGATTCGCCATGCCCCCGTTTTTCCTTCCTTTTCAGCTTCGGTCCCTGACTTTTTGCTACGCCGTTATTCGAATTCTTTACCTCATTCCGTTTCCCCCGGGCGTTGGACGCCAACGGCTCTTAGAAAGATTAGTCTTCCCTTTGCCAGCGTCGCCCCCTTCCCCTCCTTTCCCTGCTAAGCTACTGATTATGCGCGCATCGCTTTCGGTCAATTACGCAGTTACCCCCCTGGAACAATTTATTTTTTTTTTATTCCGCCCTTCCCACCGATGCCTACGCCTGTCTCGATCACAGGCTGTGCCAGACCGCTCTTCCAAAAATTTGCGATCCCTCCAGCACCCCTGTTCCTTCCTCTTTAGTCAGATTCCCCTTGCACAAGTCTGAGAGCTTTTGTGTGCGGTTTGAGCGCTAACAGTCCCGCCTTCATCGGCATTCCGGTTCTTGGGTCCCATCAAAAGTGGATGTAGCGATTTTCGGCACCCTGCCCCATTGCAAGAGTTTTCTATAGCCGCAGATCTTTTGCCCCCTGGAAAGGATACACTCTTTCGTAAACCTTTTTGCCTTTTCTGCCTTCCTGCGCAAAAAGCCAATTTTCTGGGATACAGCCCCCCTTCTGCGGATTGACGCGGCTTCCGTTGGCTCCGTAGAATTTTTGCCCCTTTTTTTTGGGAATAGTTTTACTTTTCTTTCTGTCGATAGACTATACCGGCCCTTCTTTTAGCGATTTCCCCCCTTGCCCCCCTTCTGAGCCTCTTTCTTTATTTTACGAGCTATTTTCCTTTTTTAGCGTCTCCCTCCTCCCATTCTATTCGTTGGGTCCAGTTTTGTCGATGCTCCTTGTTACAACCGCGGCATGGGTTTAAGGTACGTGTTGGCTCTTTCGCGAGTGTCCGAACCATCTTATTCACCCCGATAAGTTTTTCGCCCCCTATAGGGGCCCCGTTTTCCCTTGATTTCGACGATCGCCGGACTCTGGGTTGTGACAATCCCGGTTTTTTAAATAAACACCCTGAAAACGTCCATGTGTCACCTCCTCATAAGTGCCGTCTTTTGCCCTCGCTTCAATTATTCGTTATCTCTTTTGGTTGTTGGAGGCTCGGCTATGTGAAAGGGCCGAGCTCCGTCTTCTCACTTTCCCTTTCCTACATGGTTTGACTTTTTCCCCTCCCTTTTTTGTTTCCCCCCCAAATCTCTTCTTTCCCCCCACGGGTTCTGTTGCGTCAGAAAGGAACTACTGGCAACTATTGGAACGTTCAGGCGTTGCACTGCGGGGTTTTTTATAAATGCAAGTATTCCCCCCCCCTTTTCCCTGCCCTTCAAGTTTTCTGTGTTTTTTCACAAGTTCTTCCTCGATGCCACCTGGCTGTTTGGCCACCTCCCTTCACTGGCTGGTTGAGCTTTCGCGAAATGCCGACCTGCGTAGAGCCCTTTTCCTCTAAATCCCGTCAACGGCAGCTAAACGGTTTTGAGCGTCGTCAGCCTTATATTCCCATATTAAGAGGCCCAAATTCGCCAAAGAGTTTCGCCATTATTGGGAATGATCCCTTGCTTTTCACTTGCGGCCTGTGAACTTCCCATGATATCAGGAACGCCAGCCCCTTTTCTCTTTTTTGTGATGGAGTAACAGTGCCTCCGTGGACCCCCCCCACGACTCAGTTATATCCCGTACCCTTTGTTCCCACATTCTCTTGGTACCGACTCCTCTCGTTAGTTCTTTTCGAAATCCCGAACATTTCAACCCCTACGGCGTAAATGCATGCTTATCTTTATGTTGAGCGATCACATGACGTCACCCTCTCTCCTATTTGTTGACCTGCTTCCCCTTAGCTGAAACTTTCCTTTTTCTGCTTTTTTTTTCGTCAAAGGGTACAGACCATTTGACACCACCATATTATAGTGGTCGTCCTTGGTCTTTTCCCTTGGACCGGAATCAAAATTGTTCGCTGTTTAGTTTCCCTGTTCCTTCCCCCCCACAAAAGGCAATGCCTGTCATCCTGTGATCTCTGGTCCCCAGGGAATTGACGACGGCCCCCTGTGCTGCAATGTTTTCCAGCTCGCGAAAAGCACAAACCGCCCCTTAGTTGGCCCGCTATGTAATGTCCTTCCCTCAAAAGCATCTCCTTTATCGGACGCTTTTGTTGAGGCGGCCCCACACTCCTGCTAAGTGTTCATCTACTTAACTAAAGTTTCTTCTTAAGAATCTTCCTTTAACAACTTCGGGTAGTAAAAGATGTCCCCGTTATAGCAAACCTGGTGTAAATCTGTCCCCCTTTTACCTTGCTCCCCTCTCGGGATCAGAGACTTCCCTTCCCAAGAAGAGATGAAATCTCCGATCAAACCCCTATCTGGACGCAGACGATGACCGACACCAGGCAAACCCTTTTGAGTGTCCGAACAGTCCGCTGGGAGACATTTCCCCCCTTGTTTTTTCTGTGGTAGGCCCTTTCCTTTCGGATTCACGTCCGGAAGTTTAATCGTTTTTTTTTTTCTCCGGCAAAGCGCCCAGTCCGAGTCATTTCGTTATATGTTAGAACATTCCACCGCGTTTCCCAGAGGCGCTTTTTTGGTCTGGAAGATTCTCGCCCTTGCGCCCCCATTCCGTATGCACGTGCACGTCGCGGAGACTTTGCTTGGCCGGTACGGTGGGGTTGTTCTGACCAAAGTTCCCGCCTCCGGACCGTTTTTCTCTCCCCCCTTTTAAGGTCATGGCTGGCTGCACTCACTGAACCGAAGTTTTATCCCCTTTTGGCCCTGTCCTTGCTCTCCAATTATGCCTTTTGAAGTGGGGGTCAGTTTAGCCCAATAGCCAACCCCCTAACCATTCGTGCGGCGAGTAGACAGTGTCCCGTCTTCCCCCTTCTGAGACGCAGTTCCAAGGAGTTGCCCTTTGTTGATGGGGCGTATGATGACCATCTCGTCCCTAGCCGATGTCGCTCCCTGGCAATTCCTCAATACTGGTTACTCTTGGACCAACTTTTTTGTTCCCAACAGCGCTTTTCGACGCGGCCTATCCCTTGAATTGCCTCCCGGTTCAACTTCTCCTGCCTCCTTGATTTGAGTGGGGGGACAAGCTACTTTTGGGACCCGTCCCCTGAACGCGGTTTAGGTTTTTTTCACTCATCGGGTACCGCTGTCCTTTTTGTATCAACCAGTTGTTAACCCTTTAGACCGTCGGCCGAGAAGACTTGAGACCCTACCCCCCCTTCCCCACGGTTTATGTCTGGGCTCTGTCCTTTTAAGACCCAATTTCATCTCCTTGTCAGACAAATTAAATACCTTGCTTATCTTTGCTCCCGACAGCAGTTCCGATATGAATCTTTTTGCCCCATTTAAAAACAGATTTCAGCTGCATGGAGCTCTTCTCTCCCCCTTTCCACTCCCCCTTTCGTGCGCCGAAATGAGCCGGTTTTTCCCACCGTCTTCAGTGGTCCTTCCTCTCCTATTTCTCCGTTTTGTTGATCTGGAGATTCCCCCCCTGAATTTTAAGGTTTTTCAAGGCTAATGTCGTACCTCCTGCGGAATGTACGATTGTCAAAAGCAAGCCTATCTTGCCACTGTTTTTTTCCCAACGGTTCCTTCTTCCTCGTTAATACGAGTCTTATTGAGCAGGCATAGGATGTCCGGGGCGATCTCTTTAGTCAAGTTCCGGCTCTCCCCCCCCTATGAGCCCCTTCCTCCCCCCCCATGGACTGGTCTTGCTCCGGCTTAGTATACCCCCCTCCGCCCTGTTACCATATCCCCCTTTTTTTCGGTATCACCGCAGATTCCTCCCGGTTTCCCCCCCTGGCCGATGCGAAACCCCCTCTTTAAATGTCGGTCTTACGACCCAGACCGATGCTTCAGGTGAAGCATTCGGTCGCCGTTTTTCCTCAGATTCTTTAGCTTCGCCCCCCCCTTCGGTGGTTTTTTCCATACGGTAATCCGTTTGTCTTAACGTGAAGAGGAGCGTTTTTTAGCCCGCCTCTTTCACCACGGGCAGGGCCGTCCCACTCGATTCCTCATTCGACGGTCAACACTTGGTGTGACCCACATACGGTTTTCACTACCCCCTGTTTCCCCCCCGTACTCATGGAACGTGTTCCCCCTTTCCCAACAGGTTAATCCTCGAAGTCCGCCTTCGTGTGGAGTCGACATCGGCCAACGTCGTCAACTCCCCCAATTGCCTGCTCAAGGCCTCTTTTATGTGGGTGGATAGGCAGGCCCTCCGTGACCCTGTCATTCCGACGCCCCCCTGAAGGAGGAAGAATTTCTTGTGCTCTGTCCCAACCCGGCGCTAACTCCTTCAAGTCCGCACGTATCAAGGCCTGGGTTAGACGAAGTGCAGATCCCCCCCCCCACTTTTTTTTCCTGCGGCCCAGCAGGATCGGCAGCCCATGAGAGACTAAGATCGGGCAGATTTATGTTTCTGGCAGATGGTGACCCTGTTGTTTCAACGAAATCTCTGTGAACTTACTTTTCTTTTTTTTCGGGACGACCGAATTCCGCATATGGAACCTGAGTTGAAGCACTGCGCAACAAAATATCAAGGCCTTGCCTTCCCCCCCCCCCTCCTGGAGCGATACGGCTTTCCTGTTCCCTACGGGGTGTTTCCTTGTCGTGCTGTCGACCCAGTCTGGCTGAGGCAGACTTTTTGCAGTAGATTCATTCCTGGCCGGAAATGTCGCAAAATCACGCGAGGTGCGCAAGGAGTTTACTCGATCCCATGCCCCTGGGTTCGTGTTGGGAATACTGGGGAGACGAAGTTCTCGCACTGCGACTGATAGTTCACTTGAGCTCTATCCGCAGGATTGCCACACCTCTCACCCCATTTGACGTATCTATGGAAGTAAGTGGTATTGTATCTTTCTAGAGTCCCCACCTGCCATCACGGGAACATGGGAGTTAGACGTGCTACCTTTTTTTTTATCATAGAGCTCTGAGCAAGTGCCCGCCTAAGTGAAGGGTCCTACCAGACTTTGAGCTGTAATTACCTCCAGAGTACCCTAACGCAGCTTCATAATTCTCATGGACCTCGAAGGTATCGCCCACACTCTCCGCTTGGACACACATGAAAAGTGATTTTGTAACGACCCCTCTTACTCCTCCATCGGCCCCCCCCTATCACAGTTATCCTTTGGTTCCTGTCTTCTCTCCACCAACCGTTCAGCCAATCCAGCCCACGGAGTTCTTCATTCCCTCTACAAACAGTCTGAGATCTGTTTGGTTGCATTTTGAGATCAACATAGATACCCGATCTTCCTGATCGACCAGGTTTTAGTTTTTCCAATCAAAAGTTGGACTTGTTTCTTGTCCACCCTGCGCTTGGAGCGGGCTCTCTTTACGAATATCCCTCCCCCCTTTTTTATCCTTCTCTGTCCCCGTGGTCCCCATATATGCAAAGTTCTATCAGACCAAAATCGCATCTCTAGCTCCCTGTTTACCTTTGTCCCCCATCCGATCCCTTCTCTCGTGATCATTGCAAGAGCGTAAACTGAAAGCTTTGTATCCGCCATTGGTGGTCCATTGATCCCATTCTGCGCAGCTCTGCTCCGACCCGCTTTTTTGTCTACGCTTTTTTGCAGTTACTCACAGTAGATGAAATTTCCGACAGAGGATTTCCGTATTCCTCTCATCCCTTTCCTGCTATCTTTGTGAAAAATCTTTTTGTTGTCGATGCTCTGTTCCAATAAAATCTGTTTCACCGGGTTTATGTTCTTTTTTGTTGCCTTGCTCCTGGTCTAAACACCCCCCTTCTCCCCTCATTCCGTCGCCACTATAGGCAGTTGGTAATTAGTGATTTTCATTCCGCTCCGACGACCATGACCTTTTAGGCCCCCAACTCCTCAGATTTGCATCAATCCTGGAACCGATAAATTGTGATTCCCCTCCATTTTCTTTTTCTCACGTTCGCTTTCGGCCCTTGAGTCTTATCTCTATTCCTCCTCCGCGTGTCTATTTTCTTCGCCCGTGAAGCAGTAAGCGCCGGCAACGCATTTCCCCCCCTTGTCTTTTCACATGGTATCGTTTTTCCCAGGATGGTCGTACCCCACACGATTTTTTTTTGTTACCAACCAGGGTCTGGTCGTGGTCTTCATGCACAATCTCCCTCCACATGCCCATATATGCGAAAGTGCTTCTTTTATCCCTTTTTCGGGATTCACCGACCTATTTTTTCCCCCCGGCCTGCCTCATAAACCCCGCTTCTCTTGACAACGGAGCCTCCGGATCAAACAAGCTTCAACCCAATATGAGTTTAGCTGCGCGCCCCCCCCCCCCCCCCCCCCCCCCCCAATGTCCATCGTGTCGGTTTCAGAGGATCCCTTTTCACCTCTCCCCCAAAGATACTTCATATGTACAGATCTTTTTTGGGGCTACACCTTCGAAACCCCCGTTTCGCGTCCCTGACCTTCCGCCTGTAGCGGCCCCCTCGGCGTCTTTAGCGATCAGATGTTACTCAGCGTTAAGAAAGCAACCTTTTGTCTGGCTGAGAGACATTTCATATCTTTTTTACCCCCTACCTTTTCAGTGGGCCCAAATTAGGAGGCTCAGAGCTTATTCTTCTAGAGCGGAGCTTGTTCAGATTCCCTTTCCTCCCACCCCCCCCACATTAAATGCTGGGATCACAGACCCGATAGATTGCGCCACTTCACCTCTTCAACAACTGACCTCTCTATGGTGGCTTCTTTTCACGAATGAGCGGCTTTGATTGTTGTTGGTTGGTAACAGAAGAGAACCCCCTTATGAACCACCAGTTCACTTTTTTGGCTCGCCGGTTCCCATTATGGGATCGCGGAATCCCCTGGTTTCCGTTTTTTTAAACTGCGTCTTCCGAAACCCGTGTCCCCTCGATTTTCTTCAAGTCCCTTCCTTCTGAATGCCGACGGACATTTAAGTGCGTCCCTTTTGTCTTTACGTGAAGCAGCCACACGACGACCTTGGCCGTTCCATGCTCTACGGTGGCATCCCCCCATTGCCGCAGAGCATTTCCGTCTTGGTGGTCGGTGGGGACCAGCGTGTGCAGGCTTCCTTGACCACTCCTTCAAGTGGCCCAGAGGTTTCAGTTTCAGTCCCTCTGTGCGTCTGTATTTCCCCACCCCCCTAAGCCTCCCCCTCTACCTTGTTGCTGGAGCTATGTTTCCCCTCGTGCGCACACTTGCTCTATTTCCTTGGAACTTTGCCACACATCCATTATGGAAAACCCATCCTGTCAACCCCGTCCGCATTTACGATGTTTCCTCCCTGCGAACCCGCCCACCCCCTTGCTGCCCCTCACCGGCCGTATCGCGCAGGAACTTCCACCTGTGGTGCTCCCCCTTCGCATGCGCTTCACGTTCCCTTCCCCTTTCATTAACGTGCCTGTAAGGCACCTCCGCCCCTGCCATCAATCCGATCGTTTCACCTGCACAAACATACGAAAGAGCTCGAGGCGCCTTTTTACGAGATCTGTCGTATAAGAAATATTGATCGCCCATCAGTGACCTCACTTTGACCTGAATTCAAGGCTTGATAAATCTCCTTTCAGGCCTCCCGTTTGTTTTGAGTTTCCTGAAGGTCGACCTGGGACCTCCTTCGACCGAGGTCCGTCTCCCTTGGCTTGCGCGGCCTGCTCGATCCCCACCCGCGTGCGGTCACTGGCCCTTTGAGGCTGTTTAGCCACATGTGACTGCCTCCTTTTGGATGATCCCCCGAACCCGCCCAATACCGGCGAGTACAGTGTTTCTCTTACACACAGGTTCATTGATTCGAAGTAGTTCAACATTTCTATAATGTGATGTTCCTTTTTTGAGACCCTCTTATGAACTCCATTCCGCCGGCTGCCGTGCGAGGTAAACTGCCCTACCTTTTACAGACCACGTCTTGCCTGACAAACAAGCCCGTGTTGTTCCATGACGGCGCAGAGGAGGATCTTTAATCTTTTGAGGGAACCGGTATTGGTTTCCCTTTCCTGACCTTACGAGGTAGTTGAAGTAATCAGTCACTATTGCTTTGAGTCCCCCCCCTTGATGTTGTCAATTCTTCAGACGGCCGTCGACTGTCCCTAACGCCGAGCCACAACAACTTCTTCTTGAAGAAGTTCTGGCCGCTAAGCTTTGACGAAACTGATCGACAGAAAATACGTCGCCTTTCCCCAGACTACCCCCCTTACGTTATTGTTTTTTTTTGACCTTTTCACTTGGCAAAGTTTCTCTCGGCTCGAATTTTCCCTTGCCGAGTCGTGGATGCCATGCTCGGTTTGTCAAACCTTCCGGG
>Ga0179593_1705184_pt1 | contig 11863 bp, 17 predicted proteins | sample CZODoug2_1_08_16_FD_185931 | JGI IMG/M metagenome (GOLD analysis project Ga0179593, IMG submission 185931) | Vadose zone soil fungal communities from Angelo Coast Range Reserve, California, USA - CZODoug2_1_08_16fungal (PacBio error correction) | ecosystem: Environmental > Terrestrial > Soil >... | reverse complement strand
TCTTTTTTCCCGGGTTTTGCTGGATCTCAGTGTCCCCCCCCCCCTCAGGGGGCAGTTTGCTTCTTGTTGTTTTGTGAAAATGCCGTTTCTCTGAAAAGATTTTGCCCCAGCTCCGAACCCTTGGCAGACCTTTGTTGCTCCGGTTTTTTTCTTTCTTTCCCCCAGACTTCCCACCCAATTAGGAAAACCCACCGGTCCCCCCCCCACCTCCGGTCCCCCTCCCCCCCCCAAGGCCGGGTTACCAGTCTCTCCTATTCCTGATTCCGGTTTTCACCACGGCGATAATCAATTGCAATTTTTCCCCAGATTCCCTTGCTGCACATTTTGCAGCACCCCCCCAGACCCCGTTTATGTCCCTTTTTCCCACTCCTGGGTTGGGCCGAAGGCATCAGGTACGCAGGGCACCCCCAAGCCTATTTGATTTTGATTATGCTCCTTCTGGGAGCAGACTTCCCCCCCGATCCAACCCGTGCTCCCCCGTACCCCGTGTCAGTGACCAACCAGGTCTCCCGAATTGGCCCGACCCCGGATCCTCCGGTTTGGAAGGATGGCGGCCTCCTTTGCACTTGAGCTTTTGGCGGTTTCGATTCGCGCTTGGCCGATTTTTCCCCCCGCCCTTTCCCTGACGTGCATTGAATGTCTCGCCCTTTTGGCTTTTTTTCTGATTCTTCTTTTTTCAATAAGTTTCCCCCGAGTTTCTTTCTCAAACCCATTATCGTTTCACACCGAATCCCCCCTCCTTTTTTTTTTCCTACTTCCACAATTCCCAGGTTTACCTTCCCCCCTTATCCGGGTGTCCAGGTGGTCGAACCTGTCGTTCGTTTTACGGATGAGTCCGATTCCTATCTAGTGCTGCTCGTCCCCCAGGCTCCGGGCCGAAACGTGCTTATCGCCCCCCCCTTTAGACCTTTTTCGCGGACAGGCGGCCGTAAAAGCCAGGAACTGAAGTTTTTTTTCTCTTCTTTTTTTTTGAAATTGCCGGGAGGGCCAAAAACCCCTTCCATAATACCCCTTCCTAGGAATTTCCCTGCAGATCTATCGATCCCAACCGGTCCGCTGTCTCCTGCCTCTTTCGCGTCGGTTGCCGCCCCCCATAGGGCTTTCTTTTCTTCCCTGCCAAGGCAAGCCATTTAGGGCTTGAGCCCCCTTCCGCGGTCTCTTGCAAAGGTTTCCTTTTTGGAACTACAGGGTGTTGCCTTTTTCGGTTTCCGCCGTATAGGGGGCAACCTACTGCTTTTTCCTCGACTCCCCCTCCCGGTGAAACTGGGTTCTCTTGAACCTTCCCACCACGTTCGAATTCTCCGTGCCCCCCCCTCCCAATCCCAGAAGCCCCTCTTTTTGCACGTCTTATAAAGTCCGGTTAAGGATGGTTTTTCAACTTTTCTTCCATAAGATTTCCCTCTGGCCCGTTCTGGTAGGCTTTTTTTTGTCCCACGGGTTTCCTTTCCTGAAGATCATGGGACCCTGGTTGAGGATTTTGTCACACCGTTTCTTTCCAACGTGATTCGCGTGTGTTTTTTCCTTTTCCCATTTTCCCCCGGCTGTTCTCTCTTACGCATGGTATAAAACGTGATATAACCTTTCCTGCCCCCCCAGCCCCCCGGTTCCAAGTTTTTTTCCCTCCGAGACTTCCGGCCCCGCGTCTACGTACGTGCGGTTTCACCGACCGAGGACTGTGCTATGTATCCGTTTTTAAGGGAGAGGTTGCAGCGACGCTGTTCCCATGGTGTCCCCTCTTCCCCGTAACCGCTCCGCGCTTCAGGACGCCACACCCTCTTTTTTCTTGGCGCTTGTCTGATGGGAGCCGACGGTGTTTTTTTGACGGATCTTTTCCCCACTAGGCCTGCTTTCGTTTTTGACCGTGGACCGAGGTTGATCCCCCCTTTTTCCTTCCCCAGAATTCTCCCCTCCCTTGTCGGGTGACTCTCCCGTTCAATCTTTTTTGTTTTTTTTTCCCCACGCGGTGTAGGCCCCCCCTTCCCCAAATTTCGCTTCGAACTTCTTTCCCGACCATTGGAGACCCTTTTCCCAAGGCAACCGTTCTAAGGTCCGCGCCTTACCAAGTTTTCCTATCGCACTACCTTGGTTCATCTGAAGTCCCCTTGGTGCCCCCCCTTTCCCGATGGCCCTTCTTGAGCGAGATCTAGAGGGGCTTTTCTTTTCCCGCGAGTCTTTCAGTCCGAGGTTCGCGCTCGGACTCCGTTTTTCGTCCTCATCTTTTTCCCCCCTACCTCCCCGACCCAACGGGGTGGGGCTCATGTTGTTCCCCCTCGATACATAATCCCCCCTTTTCAACACTCTCTTGATACGTGCTCCCCCTCAACCCTTCCCTTTTTTTATACCAGCAATTTCTTCCTCCTAACCCGAGCCCTCAAAACTTCCTCCATTTAACTCCCCCCAAGCACTTCCCCCCTTCTCGTCAATACTACTTGTAAGCTATATAAGAACCCACCCCCCGCGATTGCCCATCGTCGCTTCACTCCTCCACTGGGAGGGCCTCCGTGACACTTCAAGGGATGCTGGAGAGGCTTTTTTTAGACACTTGCTAAGAATTCTCCGGTATTTTCCATTCCCCCCCCCATTGACAAATGGTATGGTCTTCTTCAGTCCTGGAGAGCTCTCTTTGTGGCGATCTCGACCCCATCCCTCCCCCTGTAGTGAATAGCATTGGAACTCTGCTTTCTTTCGGTGGAGTTTTTGCACCGCCTAACACTTCCACCCGACTTTTTTGAGTGACTTATATCGTAAGGAGAGCCAAATTGAGTCCCCCCCCTCAGCCTCCTTTCTCCTCCGGAACTAGTTACCATGTACCCCCCGGAAATACGTTAAATTACTTGCATGTCTTTTTTTCATGTTTTTTCCCCGGTGTTCAGACCCCGTGAAATCCCCATTTGTCTCTTACGAATTATCCCCTTTTTTCAGATGGCTTCTTTTGACCCTTTTTCCGATCCCCTCAGCCTTTTCGTACCCAGCTTCCCTGGCGGCCGCCCCCCATCTTGCGTCAGACGTCAGACGCCGCAAGGGCTTCTTTGGCGTCGGAATTGCTTCTTTCTTTCCCACCGGGATTGCGTTTTGTTTCGGGACTCAGAAGGGGGGTGGAACGGCCAGTCCCCCCCCCCTCTTTTGGGACTCCCTTTGTGTGGATCTCTGGAACCTCCCCTCCCCGGAAAAAAACAGTCTAAAGTATTTTTCTTTCTCAAGGGCAACAATCTTTTCTTGATAAACATTGGTGGGCTATCCTACCTCCTAGTCAAGAATTAAAGTGCACCCTCCACTCCAACCAGACTTCCCCTCCAAAACTCCTTCTAATTCACTGACCTGGTTGGCTTCAATACCCTGGGAAGGTCTTTTTCGGCTTCTTTTCAAGCTCCTTTGGCGGTCGGGGACCAGGATACACGCTCGCGCTTGGTTCGTTGATCGCGCCCACCTTTTTTCGCTTTCTTACGGCCAAAGCACCACCCCAGGTTTCCTGAGCGTTTTAAGGATTAACAAAGTTTTCCTCAAACCGTTTCACGATACGATTTCCTACTACGTTGAAGCTGCCTCTCATTTTCTCCGACTTCCATCCTGAAGACCAGTGCTGAATGGAGGCCTCCTCCCCGTATCTCGTCCCAAGCCCATCAGAACGGCCAACTTCTTTTGGAGCTGTGGATGTCCCTGGCGCTCCCTCCCCGAGCGCGCTCCCTCTTCGTCTGTGGAAAACCTTGCTTCCCAGAAAAACCTGCTGGGTACCTATTTTTCTTCACCGCGGGACTGGACCCCCTTTTCCCTTTGACCTTCCCTCGGTGTCCGCTCGGAGTATTTTTACAGTTCTGTGCCCAGTTTCCCTTTTGGCAACTTCTTCTTTGCGACTTTGTCTTGCTCCCAGGGAACTCCCTTCCGCTGGTTTCCTTTTTTTTCGTTTTGTTTTTGCTGCGGTGTGCTGGGAGACAGGGAAAGGGCCCCCGTACGCGTTGCCCGTCCATTCTTAAATCTCCTCTGGCTGTGGTTGGGGCGTGGGGGTGTGATGCAGGAGCCCTTTCTAACTTTTTTTTTTCTGGTGAGCTGGGGTTGAGGTTTTACAATGCAAGCCAAGGTCCTTCTGTGTTGTTTTCTTTTTTTCGCTGTATTGGTTTATAGTCCCTCCCCCCCCCCTTAGAGACAACCCCTTTTGGGCCGGAATCATCCGGGGGGTGGAATTGCTTTCGGAGCTCGCCGATTTAGTCCAAGCCTGTTTTTGAGCTCCTTCACACCTTTTCTGTGGAAGAACCCCCGCTGATATTGGGCCCCTCTCTTTCTCGACATTCTCTGTGCATTCATTGGAATAGGCACGGCCCGTGCTGCTACCTTCGTTCTTGGGAAGCTCTGTTCGGACGATTTCCCGTTTTATTTAGTAGAGCTTGCTCCCCCTTTGGTTTGGCCCAAGTTGTTCATGGTTCACCCCCTGCCTTTTTTTGATCATGTCACTTGAAATTGTTGCTTCCTTTGTCCACCCCTCTGCCCCCCCTGGTATGAACCTTTTTCCCTCTTGAGAGGAGGACACACACGCGAGTTGATTCTCCCCCGTCTGTCGCTTCCCCCCACCTCTTCGGAGCCATCCTATTTTTCGCGCTGCCTTTTTTTCCAGCCCACATTTCCCGGTGATAGCCCTAGGCCGGCTCTTAATCACACTTCTCTGGTTTTTTTAGACTTCTGTTTGTGCGTTTCCTTTTCCAGTAGGACCCGGACCGGAATGGTCTTCTCCCTTCCGTTCTGGGATAGTCCCCGTCCCCCGTACACGCCCCAGGAAATTTCCCGCTCCCGGGAGAGTAGGCCATCTTTCCTTCGTTTTTCCATTCACGCCGGTCTTCAAGTCGGTACGATCTCCCCCCTAACTTTGTGCCGGATGAGGACTGTCGGGGCCTCCTCCCCGGACATGTTTTCGGCTTTTTTTTTCCGATAGACAAAGTACCCCCTTTTTTTTCTTCCCCGATTTCGGGTGCTCCACTCAGTATTAAACTTTCTGTAACTCCTGTAAAAAAGTCCCCCCCCGACGCAAACCACAAGGGTGCCGGAAGGTTTTTTGCCCCCCCGTACCTGAATTCCCCCCTAGGGAGAACAACTCCTAGAAACGCTCCGATCCCATCTTCCACGGCAGGGTAAAATCTCTTCCCCCCCTTCGGAGCCTTACTTATTCTTCCGAGAGACTGTCCTAATAACCTGAACTTGTAGGTTCCCCCTTCCCTAGGGAGACCTCTCTCTATCTCACCCCCTCCTACCATCTTCCCATACCTTCCTTGCGCTCGGACCTCTCACCCCATCCACTATTGACCTGAAGACTTCCATCTTATGAGCCTCTCCTAAAACTGAGTTCACCCCCCTCTCACGTGGCCAACCGGTGTGGACCCCCTTGCCCCTCAGCTGTCTGAGCTGTCTGAACCTTAACGAGCACCTCCTCCCCCTCCGTTTCTCCTGTTTCCTTCTCGCCTCTATTCTGCTGCACGCCCCCCCCCTTCCTCCCCCTCCTACCCCCCTCCTCTTTTCCACCCCCCCTCATCTTCCCCCCCCCACCCGCTTTCTCGTACTTCGCCCTGTCCACTCTCCTTCTACCCCCCCCCTCCCTCCCTCCTGGGGGAGGACGGGATACCGTCCCTCCCTCTGGGGCCTTCCTCCAGTTCTCTACCGGGAACTACATAAACTCTTCTCGAGGATCTGTTCCCCGGCCACTAGGCTAGATAAGACTCCGCCAAATGGCAGCCCCCCCAAAAAGGGGGAGGGTTCTTCTTCTTTAAACTGTACTCCTCTGGCAAATTCCATCCCCCCCACTCCCATCCAGCCAAGAACTCACGAGACTTGGCTCTTCTCCATGACACGCTTCGGCCCTCGTCTTCAGCCCCTTTCCCCCCGTTTGGTGGGGGACTGACTCCATCCAGACCCTCTTCAATCAGGCCCGCTTGAGGAGGGTTTCAACTGGGCGCCCCGCATCCTTGAAGTTCTTGCAGAGACAGAGCCTACCCTCTTGCCGACTGAGTCTTCCATGCGTCCCGAAACATACATGTATCGGGAGTATTGGTCTTTTTTTCTGGTAGTTTGGGGTCTGTTCAGTTTGGGTCTCTGGACAGGCCTATTGAACCCAGGTCAGATCATCTTTTTCGGCTCTTGGATGGATTCCCTCCCTCTCGCCGTACCTTTTGAAGAGACTCCCCCCCGAAGTTCTTTTCGCCTTCTCACGCGTACGTCCAATTAGGGCCCTTGTTTTCCCCAGGAACCGACGGCGGCCGGGTTTTCCGGCCTTCCCTAGAGGCGTGAACTTTTTTAATCAATTCTTTCCCGCTTTTTTCGACCATTTTTTCCCCCCAAGTTTGGCGAGCTGCACGCTTATTCTGAACTTGGGTTCCTTAGTTTTGGTCACGCCGCACCCGAGGCACACGCCCCGGATTGCCCCTGTTGAAGCGGCGTCCTTTTCCGGGTGGCATCCCAATTTAACCCGCTCTGCCGCCAGCTGGAGGCCCCTCCTTTTTCCTGTCCCCATTTTTTTTGGCCTTTTTGCCGGCCGCCCCCACCCAGTTTTTTTTCCTCACCCTAGAAGGAAAAAACTCCCGAAGCCCGCACTTTACCCCACCACCAAAATGCCCCAATCTTGCAGCCGCCTCTCCAGTAGTTTACTATTCATCCCAACAGTTTTTCAGGGGCCCCCGGTTGTTTTACCCATTGGCCCCCCCCATGGACGGCCATTCACTCCTGCCTTTTGCCAGTTGCATGTTTCCATCTTCATAGACCGGAGCACTCTCCGGCGGACATAGCCCGGTTGTATTGCCCTCCCTGGCGGGGTGTGTTTGGTCTCTGGTTTTTTCCTTTTCACCCTTTTTTTTAAGCCTTTTTTAGCGATTTGACCACTGTTTGGTCCGTTTTTGTCTGTTACATTCCTCTTGTTGCAATTTTGTAATTGGCCCCGTCACCCAAAAAACCACGCCCTCCCCCCGTCTTTCGTTGAGGCTATGTGTTCGCGTGGGCCTGACCCGCAGCACCTTTTTGGTCCCCCGGCTTTTTTTTTTTTGATAGTGTTTTTGATTTCATTTTTTTTCCCCCTATGGGGCAGGTATCAAGGTCTTCGCGGATTTCTTTTCGGCGGTTTTTTTTTCGGGTTTGGTAACCCCTTATCGGCACGGCATTTTTCAATCGCACAGTCCCCCCTGCCCCCCCACTGCAACCTTCCGGCGGGCTCCCTTCCCCTTCTCTCTTGTCTCGTGTTGTTGTTGAGGGTTTGATGGCGGGGACGTTGGTCTTGCCGGACGTGGTCTCAGGGGCCCCCGGCTTGCCCTGGCCGGTTTTTTTTTTTTCAAGACTCCCTCCGTTTGACCATCCCGCAAACCTCCCCCAGCGTGGAAAGCATCCCCCGATTCCCGGCTTGCTCTGGGCCCAGTTCCAAACTTTCCCCCATTCCACTCCCCCTTTTTTCTTCCTTCTCCCGCCGAGGTTCTGGGTAGTCCTTCCCCGCGCTGTCTGCCAACACCATACCCCCCTTGGCCTCCCAAGTGTTTTCATTTGGCAAGTTCAATCCTGACCCCCAATCTCTTGGTATGACCCCTTTTTTGCGCCGTTTTTCCCCCGCCCTTGGTGCTTCGCTGCTAATTTTCAAATGTTCGAATTCCCCATCCCTTCACCTTTTGTATTTTTTTGACGTTTCTCTTCAGCGGGAGATTCGTCGCTCTCGATCATCCCCCCCTCACCCCCCAACCCTTTTGAAGTTTTTCCCCCACCGTTCATTGTCGTTTTAACATGGGCCCTTCCAACCCAGGTTTTTTGCCTATAGTGTTTCAGATTCCTCTGGTCTTCTCCTAACCCCCTGTTTCTTTCTTTTATTTAGACGGTTCATGGGGAAGGAATCCCGGGGCAAGAAGCCCCCCTTTTGACTTTTGAACCCCTTTCAAGTCCCTCTGGGCAGTTCACAAGGATTCTTTTCTTAGTTACTTTCTATCCCTTGCTGCACCCTGTTCGGCCTCCTTTTCCCCCCAGGGGGTGATAGGTTTCTAGAAAATTTCGGTACACCCCTCTATTTTTCCCCAAATTTTTTTAGGTTTTAGCAAAAGGCCTTTGCGGCCGGGTTGTTTTTTGGTTAACCTCCTATTCGATTGGTCCTTTTTCCGAACTCGGCCGCAAAGATTCCTTCACGCCCCCCCCTACTGACCGTTTCCCAGGACCATTCGGCGGGAACAGGTTTGGGATTGAGGCCCGCCCTCCCTCTACCTATCGTTCCCTTCTGCTCGACCCCCTGCAAGACCCCCAAAATCCCTTCTCAACCCCCTACTACCCCCTTCGTTTATGTCATAGATTCTAGAGAATTTTCCTTCCCTTATTCCCCTTTTTTACTTATTCTAAGGTCTAGTTGGACGGATCATCGCATTGTCTTGATCCTTTTTTTCACAAAGTCAAAATACTTTCTCCGCAAAGACCCCCGACCCCCCTCCCTAGATGAGTTTGAAGCTCGACAATGTTTTACTCAATTTCTTCTTTTGTGATGCATTTCCCATTCCCGTTTAGTTTTCCCTTTTCCATTTCCAGAACCTACTTTCGGGACGTCTTTTTTTATGCGTTTTTTCCGATTTGACCTCCGACAACCGGGTCGGCGCCGAGGAGGTTTGTCCCTTTCATGATGTCCTTAAAGAATGGGGGATCTTCTTTTTTTTTTTTAATTTCACTCAATTTTTTCACTTTTCTCTGGTTGGCACCCTTCCTATATTTTTCCTTAGTTTTTCCTACTTCCCCGTCCCCTTTGACGGAACCTTTAGGCATAAGTCTGACCCTTTTGAAGACCTGACTGATTTTTAAAGTCCCCTCCCCCTGTGTGAGGTTGTGAGTTTGGTTTTGGGCTCGGCGATACGCCGCTTTTTTTTTTTCCATGGAAACGCATACCTTACCTTCCCGCTTCTCCCGCCGAAAAGTCCTTTCTATAAATTTTTTTCTGACCGTCCTTTTCCGGCCCGCGTTACCGCCGCGTTTTTTCTTTCTCTGTTTTTGTTTTGGCGCGCGACGTGCGAAAAGCCCTCTGGTCCGCTCCTTTGCCCCCCCCCCCCCCCGTTTTACTTTCCCAGACGAGAACGATCCTAGTCGCTTATTTTTTAGCCTCTGATCCCTTGTTTCATCCGTTCACCCTGGACCCATAGCTACTCACAGGGGGCAGGGGGACTTCCTACACCCCGCGTTTTTTTTTCTTCACCACTCGCTGGACTATGCTCTTCGTGGTGACCATTTTCACCTGGAGCTGGTGTGTCGTTTTTCGCATCAATCAAGAGTGCCGGATCGTTTATTCCGGTTGGCCCCCGCGGTAAGTACGGAAGCAATAGGCCCCCCCCTTTCCCCCTACCCCGAACACCGCTGGGAACAAGTTGGATTTTCTGTCCCCACGCCCGGGTCTAATTGGGCCACTTCCGAGTTTGGGATACCCCTGAACCCCGTCACCCTTTTTTTCCTGCCACCCCTCCCGATGCTGGTTTGCGTCTTTTTAACGGGCTTTTTAGCGTTCCCGCCGGTCGCAGCGCTCCCGGGCGGCTCCTTCCTTTCCTCCCGCCCCCCGCGGTTGGTGCGTCGATTTTTTCCCTTTTTTGCCCCATCCTTCCACCTCGTTTTCATTTTTTGCCCGTTTTGCGCGTGAACGACACTTGGGGGGCCTGCGGACCCCCCCCCTGCATGCCCCGCTCCCCCCCCACCTAAACCCCCTTGCGACGGCTGTACGGTCGCACCATTTTTACTCCCTTTTTCCCGCCCCCGCGGTCCTCCCCTGTGGCCCTGGTAGATACTCAAACTTTTTTTTTTGCATTCCTCAACCTTTTCCGGCTTTTCTTCGTTCCTCCTATCGCTCGGCCTGAAAGAGGTCGATTTCTGGCTTTTTTTTTTTCTCTGACTCCCAGGATTCCCCCCTGGTCGTCCTGCTTGCCACATAAGGTCGTCGAAGTTTTTTTCTCCGCTGTGATTCCTCTTTTTTTCTCTAGTTAGATCTCCTCGCTTGATTTGGGTTTTGGGGTCCCCTTCTCCATCTTTCCTGAACATTGTAGCCCCTGGCTCAGGGAGATTTTTTCCTTCTAAGGCTTTTTTTCTCATTTCTACTTTTCTGCCCGCCCACGGCCGCCTTCACGATCGCCTTTGTTCTTAGGAGAGTTTCCACCTTTGACCCATGGTCGCGACTAACAAGCTTTCCTTGAGCGTGCATTTGTGGACCCTGTTTTGTGAGTCACGTCCCAGCCTCTAGTTCAAGATAGTCGGAATTTCCCCACAAATTTGAGGCTGGGACTCCCATGACACCTAGACCCGGATTTGCGGTTTCTCCTTTTTTTTTTTTCTGAACATGTCTTGGATGTTTCTGGGGGTAGTTGATTCCCTTGGTTGCGACTTTCCAACTCTCTTTTTCCATAATCAGGTGTTTTTTTTTTCGAGTTTTTTCTTTTTGGGCCCTTCCCCTTCATATTCAGACTGACCTATTTTCCCTAAACCCATGGTCTATTGTTTCGCCGTCTTTCCCCAACCGCATACGCACAATTCAAGTAGTCTTCTTTAGCCCGAACTCCAAATTCTTTTTATTTTTTGAAGAAAGGGTTGGTACCAAGAATTTCGAGTTCGCTTTTTTTGAGTTTTTTAGCTCAAGTTTGCCATTTCTGGGCTTCGGATTTCCGCTCAATTTTTGAGTCGGGAGCTTTCGATTGCCCCCATCGTTCTCGAAGCTCTCCACAGGGCAACATGGCCGTGTTTCGTGCAAGTGCTCCCCCGGCCCCTACAAGGTTGAGCGCTACCTGGTCCCTCCGATGGGAGAAGGGGAGAGCCCCCCAATCAGTAGGTTTTTTTTAGACCAATCCTCCTCTCGGTATGCTTTTTTTTTTTTTTTTTGGGAGGGACATATTGTGACAGAAGTCAATCTGGAGCATTGGAAAGCTCCCAGTTCGAGGCCGTTGAAGGCAATTCCCAGAGGATTTTTTTCAGGAAACCCTCTGTGGGTTCCTCTCCCCATTGAAAGTGCACCCCCCTGGCCCAGTCGAGTTTGATTCTGAACCGCTTGCGTTCTTCCACGCCGCACTTTTTTTTTTCCGGACGGATTGGGAATTCCGTCGACGAGGTCTGCTCGTCGAGAGGGAGGTCCGTCCAAATTTTTTCGCATTTGCGGCGGTGATTTTACATTGAACCCCCGTCCCCAAGCCTTTGCCAGGGGTCTTGAAGTTCTGTTTTTTATTTTTTTTTCAGTCCGATTTTATGCAAGGAGGAAGGTTTTTTCGGTCTCCATATTAGAGGTATGTGAAGGTTTTTCTTAGTTTTGTTTTTGTTTTTTCTAGCGGGCCTTCCAGTATAATGTGATGTCCCCACTTTTTTTCTCCTGTTCTGTTTTTAGCGCCCCCCCCACTTTTGTGTTGGAGGGACCATCTTTTCCCAGCCAGGCAGAAGTTTTTTCTGCCCCCGACCCAATTTCCTCCCCAATATTGTTGCCGGGCAGACGGCCCTCTGGTTTTTTTTTTCTAGCCCCCGGACCCTCCCCACGGGGGTGTTCCCGTGATGGGGACGCTTCCCCCCGTTTTGTGTTTTTCTGTTTTTTTTTTTATTTCTTTTTATTTTTTTTTTTATTTTGTTTTCCCTGTGACGAACCACACCAGGATGCATTTTCCGACGGCATCTTTTTTCAGTTGCGGGGTGGCCGGTTTCACTTATGGCCAGGTTTTTCCCAAGCATTAACAAATGTATTGAGTTTCCCGTGCTTCAAGGGCCACCTTCAAAAGGCAGAAAGGCCTCTTTTGTCCGGTTTTTGATGCTCGCCAAAATGTGAAGGGTCAAGTCCCGTTTCTGTGCTTTCCACAACCCATCTGTGTTGTCTCGAATGCAAAAGAGTCCCCCCCTATTCAAGGGTCGCTCCCCACGGGAACCACGA
>Ga0179593_1554170_pt1 | contig 11863 bp, 11 predicted proteins | sample CZODoug2_1_08_16_FD_185931 | JGI IMG/M metagenome (GOLD analysis project Ga0179593, IMG submission 185931) | Vadose zone soil fungal communities from Angelo Coast Range Reserve, California, USA - CZODoug2_1_08_16fungal (PacBio error correction) | ecosystem: Environmental > Terrestrial > Soil >... | reverse complement strand
GGTCCTGTCCAGGTCCTTTTTTTTTCGTTTTTCGGGCCTGTTCAAGAGATTCCCCATCTTCTCAGACCCCTTGGATTCCTTAGGTCAGCATTCTAACCTGTCGGGAAAGCCGGCGGACTTTCAAATTCGGAAGAAATCCGCGTTTGGGGGATTTCCCTTTCATCCCTTAGCTTTTTTTCGTCCCCTACTCCGGTTTTTTCCCCCCGACTTTTCCCTAAAAGAAAAGTCGAGGAGTTTCCTCCCGATCGGACCCTCCAAAAAGCCCCTCCGGCGGTAAAAAGAATGAGGTTGACCGCTCCTGCCATAGCTGCGGAATGCCAACAGTCCCCCGGCGGGGTTCATTGGTTTTGGTTTCCCACTTTCTTTTGCTGTATTTAGTATGGCGTCCTCACGCCTTTTCTCCCACCCTCCCCATAAAAACGGAGTGGTGAAAATACGTTCGTCCGGGAACAGTAAAGCCTTCCTGCTTGTTCCTCGCGGTCTTTGTTCGTTTCCGAATCCCTTTTCCACCTTTCGTGAAATGCCCCTCTTCTAATAAAAAGAGTTGACATGGCGAATTTTTGGCGTTTCCACTGCTCATGATAGCCAAGTAGTTATTCTTGATTTTTTCCCCACGACGCCTCCGAAACCCTTCTATCTTTCGTGCTGACCATGAGTAAGAGTCAGATGTCCAGGGTATCGGTGCTTAAGCGCCCTTGTTGCGCGTCCTTTTCTTTTTATTCTGCACCGTAGCTAGGTTTTTGATATTCTCCTCCCGCCAGGTTTCTCCTCCAAGAAAAATATTAGAAACTTTCCTTGCTGCAACAACCACTCCCTCTTCTCGTGATCTTTTACCCAAGGTTTTTTTCTCCGCCCCTCCTCCCCTCAAAGGATTGTGCCTTTGGATGCACATCTCTTTCTTCGGTTGCGCCTCTTCCCCTTCTCATGGAGGGTTCTCCCCTGCCGAACGAGCGTTAATGGTTATGGAGAGCGGCCGGCTGGTCGAATTTTTTGGCCTTTGCGGCCCAATGAGGCTACCCTGGTACATCTCTCCGCTTTTTCCTCCCTTCCCCCACTCTTCTATTAAGGGGACTTCTTTCCAATTCGGGTGCGTTCGGTTCACGTTTGTGATTTTTGATGCGGCTTTTTCCACCCTCGAAATTTGCACCTCGTGTGTTTTACTGGCTGCTTTCTAAGGTGTGCCCATCCCCCCCTTCTTCTACTCCACAGACGAGGCTCGCTTCGCTCAGCGCTTGGTCCCTTTTTTTTTTTACGATTTTGCGCCCTGTCGTTTTGATTTAGTTTTTCCTTGTTTGACCCCCCCTGTCCGAAAAACACCTCTAACCCATCCTGTCTCAAGAAAATAGGTGCAACCCCCTCCCCTCAGGATTACGCCGATGGTTTCCTTCCCGCAAGTGCTTTGGTACCTTTTGTCCTTCCCCGCTTGTGTATGTTATCCTTCCTCCACTTTTCTTCCTTTTTCCCTTCTCTACGAGAACAGCGTCAGGTAGTCCTCAGGAGGTGGTTCCGTTTTCCGCGGATCTCACCTGTGCTTGACCGTGCCGCCTTTTTTTTTTCCAGACATTGGGTGACAGTCCTCTTACGAACCGTTTTTTCTTCTTCGCCCGTTTTTTCCCCAAAGCTTCGTTACATTTGCCCTAACTTTTCCAATCTTACGTTTTTGGTACAGGTCCCATCCTCGGTCACCCTTTGATCTCCATGAGAGTTGGCAAGACTGCCCCCTCCTACGGCTTTTTCCCTTTTTGTAGTCGTTGAGAGATATCATGAACCCTTAGTTGCCTTTTATCTGGTTATTTTGGTGTAATGGTCAGGTGAGTTCAATTGCAGGATCCCTTCTTCAAAGGTGTCGGAAGTAACCCTCCCGTCCTTTTTCTTCCCTCTCTCCTATCCGAATCATAATGAAATTTTCCTGAACCTTCCAGGTTCGCTGGGACCAACTTAACTTTCCCGTTTTTAATTTTTCTCAGCGGACTCACACATGTCCAGTCGTTTTCTACTTTTCAATTCTTTCAGAGATCTTATCTTCTTTTTTCTCTCTGGAGGTTTTGATAGTACGTTTTTACGACCCAAAAAGATTTTGACGTTGCTCCCTTCCGGTAAAGCATCGATCCCCCTCCTTTGATTTCTTTTTATACATTCCCCCAGTTTTGTTCCCTTTAATCCCCCTTTTCTTCTTTAAAGGACCCGGTCTGTGAGCTGTAGACAGGGCGCTTCCGATTGAGAGGCTCAGTTCCTGCACTTGGTCGGGATTTGACCAGCAGCCCCTCTCCAGGGCTTATTCATCCCCCTCATAAGAGAGAAAGTCAGAACTTTTCCTCTCATTGGCATGTTTAGGGTTTCCGATTCAAAAACGCTGGAATTTCAAGCGTTCAGGATCGTACCCTCTCTCGCTCCCCCTTTTTTAGGAGGATCACCCTTTTTCCTCCCCCTACAACAAACCCCCTCCTCCTTTTGCCTCGCTTTAGCCCCCCCTCAGAAGGTGGTTTTCTTTTCATGTATGGCATCCGTTTTAATTTTCAGTCCAAGTTTGCACTGGTGGCCGTCTTGATTGGTCTTCGCCCTTCCGTCCGATCCGTAGTTGGTCTACACTTCGTTTTCCCCGCGTTTTTTCAGAATTTTTACGCTCCTTTAAAGCTCCCTTTCTCCCCCTCCCTAGAGGTCTTTTCTTGGCGTGCAGTTCTCGCACGTAAAGCCTGTACCGGGCCGCGCTTTTCCACGCCGGGCGAAACGGAGCCGCGCCAGCCTTTTTTCCCCTAATGGCACCGCCCCGTTACGTTTCTTCTTTTTGCTACCCGAGGATATGAGACGACTCCCTTCCTAGACCGCAGTTTTTTTTCCAACAGGAGCCTTCCCAAGGGTACACATCAAGCTTTTCTCGTTTTTTTAATGAGGTTCCACCGAGGAACGCTCGGGTTTTTTAGAAGTCTGGGTTTTTATTGCTTAGCAGTGAATTCTTGGGTTTTTCCTTCCCCCCCCCCCCCCCCCCCCCCCCCCACACCCCCCCCCACACCCCCCACACAAAAACCCCCAAACCCCCCCCCCCCCCCCCAAACCAATGGTGCTTAAGGCAGGAATATCCCCCCCCCCCCTAATGTTTGGATAGATCAGTCCTTTTTTGGCTCTGTTTTAGTCCCTCCCTTCGCGCCTTTTTCTTCCTTCCTTATTAATAGGCGCGACCGCCACCTTGTCCACCTAACCAAAGTACCCTGCGGTTCGCCTTTTTATTCTCTCCTCTTACTTTTCGTTCTTTCCCTTAAAAGAAGGGCAGGACAGCTGTACCTTGCATTTAAGTCTCACATGTGCTAAGTGGTTCCTTCACTCGCGCCTTTGTGGGCTTCTTCCTTTTCCTTGCTTCAGGAATTCCTCCCTCCGAATATTTGTACGGGAATAGACCCCTCCTCCGCCAAGGATGACGTCTACGTCTTTTTGCGGTTAGTCGTGGGGCGGGTCTCCCAACCAGTGAAATTCCTCTCCTGTCCTCACCTGTACCCCCCCCACAACAAGGATTTTTCTTTTTTGGACCATTCAAGTCGGAGAAAGCCCGTTGAACACAAGTTTCCTTCCCTCTTCCCCCCTCTGGAATGGACGTTTTCCTTTCCCTGCCCATCCCCTTTTCCTCCTTCTTTTCTGAAAGGAGGATCGGGGTCGAGAAGGTGAACACGGTCCGCACCAGCAACTCTTCGGTTTTTTCTTCCTTGCCGGGTGCCGAGATCGAGGCCGCCCAAGTCCCTATTTCCCCGATCTCGTCCCCTAATTGGCCCCCTACACGGTCATCTCTGACGGTAAGCCAAGCCCGCCTCGCGGGTCCCCCCCCAATCCCCCCCTAATTCTGCTCTGAAGTCCTTTCACCTCCAATACACTCTTGAGTTTTTTCGCCGACCGGCGTTTCAAGTACCTTTACGGCAAGGTATCTTTCCGGATTCTTTCAACCGATCCTCAAAACCCCTGACCATCTGAAGGCTTTTCACCGCCAGCCTCACGGCCTCTTCCCATCCCCCACTTCTGGTTTCAGGAAAAAAATCTCCAGATACCTCCTTCCAGGTGCGATACGGATCAAGATGCAAACCACTTCGGGCGTGGGCCGCTCGTCGGCGCCCATTTTCACTGATACGACCTTTCCTTCTTCCTTCACCTTCCCCCCCCCCCCTCCCTGCTCAATAGAAGGTCAAACTTCAAACAACCCTTTTCCCGTGTATTCTGACAAGCATTCTGTGGCTCTTAAGTGAATCAGCTCCAGACGGATTTCAGGGTTGCCCCCCCTTCCCCAGCGTCTCCTTGCAAAGGAGTCCCCCCTCACGTCTGGAATAGATTGACCAATCCAATTGTCTGAGTTTGAGACCCCTTTGTTCCTTTTGTGCAGGCAGCACCCTTTGAGGGGACCTCTCTCTATACCTTGTTGTTGTTGTTCAGAGTGGACCTCCTTTTTTGCTACAATTCCGGGTCCTTTGGCATCCCTCCCCTTCTTTTCTCCACTAATCTATGAAAAGAGTCCAGGTGCGTGAGACCTGATGGTGCGCCGTACGTCCCTTCCGATTGCCGTACTGCTTCAAGGAGTTTGTTTAACCAGTTCCCCACCGTCTTCTTCCCGTTCCCTCTTTACACCGTCCTACCCTTTGGTGAGACCCCCCGTTATGATTTTATGGCCTTTTCTTGTGCGTTCCCGGTGTTTCCCGTAGGAAATTTTTCTCCCCGACCATACCCTCCTCCCTACTAGCGTCCAAAGGGGATCAAGTGTTGTAGGTTAGTTGATGTTGAGGTGCAAATTACGGCGCGTTGTGATCGGAATTTCCTTCTCCCCTTGGAAGATGTCAGTGTTTCGTATCCTTTCGCATTTCCTTCTTTTGGTGCAATGTTAAGAAAGTTAGAAGGTTGTTATAGATCAGGTTGACCCTTGATTAGTCGTTTGTTTTACAGCTTTTTTCTTTAAACCTTTCCCCCCGCGGTCACTTCCTAATGTACGGCAGAGACGCCGAACACTATTGCTTTTAAAAAGCCGGCTGCTCGGACTGATTTCCCTTTGGTTTTCTTTGGTAGAGAGGAGTGGAATGAATGAAGGGACGCCAGTGTAGCTCCCTCGCCAGGTTATAATCTACCCCTTTTTTGAAAACCATTTGGAGTAGGATTCTCATAGTATCCCTTTTTTTTGAATGACCCCTTCCTCTTTTTTTGTTTTTCCCTTTTTTCGTGAAGAAGGTCCGCCCCCTCCCTGGTACTTCCTCCTCCGGGAAAGAAGATAGGCTGCGTTAAGGAAAGGATAGTGTGGGCACTAGAAGTCGTCGTATAGGCTCTGTCCGTCCTTGGTTCGGTGAAAATTCGTTCTTGGTCCTCCTCGTTACCCTCTCCCCTTTCATGTTGAGAAAGGGATCTAAGGTCTCCCCCCCGTGTGTTGAGTACAATATTGACTTGATGATTCTGGGTGTTATGGATGAGCGGCAGTGGCCTCCCCCCCCCTCAGATTCGGCGAGAGTATCCATTCCTCCCTTGAAGGCCTCCCCGCGACAAGAGGACAAATCGCCGCGCCTGGGTTGACTACCCTCCCTTTACCTGGACTCCACTCCTTTTTCCTGAAGGATTTAGGATCTTTTCAGATTAAGCCGAATTTTAGGCATTGTGGAGCTGGGCCCCTGTTAACGGTTTGGTGTATCTGTTGTTCTTTTGTACCCAGGTAGGCGCGGCCGAGGCGAGTTTTCAGAAAGCCGACACGGTTTCTGCGGAGAGCTCTCCCCGGCCCTCTTTCATCAGGTAAACAATGCTTTTCTTTTTATTTGCATTTCACACGGACCCCCGTCAACAAATTCCTCCGGATGCCATGCCCTAAAACCCATGCAGTCTCTTTTTTCACAGGTAAATAGGTAGGTCCCCTCCCTTTTGTTCCTTCAACGACACCGGGCCTTGCAGTATTACCCGTCTTATCTGTCTTGGACCTCTCGGATTCTCCAGTAGCTGATTTCGGCCTATCCTCCAGCCTAGGCGCCCATTAGATTACGTCTTCCGAGCCCGGTTCTGCCCCGCGCGAGTGATCTTTTTTTAGTCCTGCGGACTGTGGAGGTTCTTGTGGACGGTCTAGTGGTTACAGCCTTTGTTAGTTGAATGCGATGGATCGACAGCACAGACCAACTCCAGTTATTCCGTCTCACGTAGAAGCGTCGCTCCAACTCAGGCGCCATGACGAGAAGCGTTCCCGCCCTGTTTCCAGTTTTGACCCTTCCTGGCTTCTGTGGCAACGAAAACGCCGTGCCCGGAGGATCCCCCCTCATTTGCAGTTGTCCTTAAAACTTGAGACTGTCCGGTTCTTTCCAGCCCCATTGACCCTGCCCCCACGGTTAATTGCCCCCCCCTCCTCTTACAAATTTCGGTAGTTTTGTTGTCTGCTCGGCCCGCCCCTCCGTCTTTTAAAGTAAAGCTATCCGCAAGTAGGTGTTGTTTTTATGTTCTACTGTCACTTGACCCCATCCAGCATTTTTCGTCCTCTCCCTTTACAGTTCCTCTCTTCGTAAAATGAACGGTCCGAGTTGTGAGCTTACTAGCCGGTGGGCGTTCTCAGCCCTTGGGCCGCTCTCTCCCCCCGTGAAGTCCCCTCTCCTTTCCGCACAGTTTTCTCTTCCTTGCCCTTCAAGGGGAAGGTAGACGAAGCCCCTTTACGGTACCGCTAACATCCCTTGGGTCGTGTTTTTTCCTCCCTCATGTCAGTAGTGCCTGTCCGCTCACTCTCCCCCCTCTCAGATCGGAGTGGGCGGTGATTTGGTCAGAGCCTTAGCGCATACCGCAGCTTCTCGAGAAGACTTCTATGACCCCCTTCCCTCCTTTTCCAACTCCCTTTCTCATTGAAAAGTGGAAAATGTGGATGGGGCGTCCGAATTCATTTTCGCGCCAAGTTCTGCATTCTATCCCTACTGGTTCTGTCATTGTGTCTTCTCTTTCTTCTTTACTCCAAGTAAGTAGAAAGTACGGTAACATCAAACTGTGGAGGCCCTAGTCTTATTTGGTTTTTGTTGCCCGGCGACTACGCAGTTGACACCCTCACCATTTTTCTCCACCCCGTCTCCCTTTAGGCCCTCATTCCTTTCCTATCATCCCCCCCCCCCCCCCTTTTCCAACGGGTTTCTGAACCGCCCTGAGTGTTTCTTTTGCATTTCCCTCCCTTTTCACTCGGGGCTTTGCCGCCAGCGTAATGGTACTTTACCCAATTCTTCTTCTTGTTTTCCTTTTATCCTGGAGTTTTTTCCCCTCTCTTTTCCGAAACTTTTATTCACCTTTCCACAGGTTTGCAACGTCGTTTGAACCTTTCCCCGGAAGTCACGCGGTCTCTGCTCCTGTCATAGTTCTCTTTCTGTAGGCAGAAGAGGTCCGGCGTACTTCCTCCAAGCCAGGTCGGCCTTCCCCTCCCTATTGACATCCCCCCCCCTTTTCCCCCAAGGTACAATTATTGTCGGTTTTGGTAACAACCCCCCCTCGATCTTTTTCTCATTGTCTAAGACACGGCTGCGTTACATTTTGCTCCCTTGAGTTAAATGTTAGATTTTCTATTTTCCCACTTTCTTTTTCCCAACAAAATACACCTTAGTTCTGGGCAAGTTTGGCCCTCCACTCAGTTCCTCGGTTACTCCTGACTTGTCCCCTCTCGGCTGGACACCTCCTCCTCCCTGCCAGCTTCGACGACACCCTTCTTTTTCCCTTGGCAGTCTTTAGAAACCAACACTATTCGGGAAAGGGAGCGGATGACCCTTTTACACGCGCCCTCATTTTTTAAGCCAGAAAATTGTCTCCCAATCGCTTTCGTAATTTTCTCTTCCCTTTGGAGTGAGAAAGCCAGACACCCCGGTCAGCCCTCGGCGCCATCCGGTGCCCATCCCCTCTTTAAATTTAGCGGGCGTTGCCTAGAGGATCCGTAACCCCAGGCTTCTCTGCAGCTCCCCTTTCTTTGTCTAAACACTTCACACTCTCCTTTTCTTTTCAGCTGTGATCTATTAGTTTATACCTCCTTTTTGGTGTGCATTACAGAAATGAAATATAAGGCTTGTGGGAAGTTGCCGTGGAAGCCTCAATGTAGACGAGTTTCGCGATACGGCCCGATGTTTTTTGTTTTTCATCGAGTTTTCCCTCTGCAGATCCTTCTTTCTCGAAGAGAAATGGCTGAGGTGTTGAGGGTTCGGAGGCGGAACCCCGGTCCTCTTCGCGACTCTAGAAGGTCCCACCTTCCCTTGTTTTCCTGTTCGTTTGTCAAGCCGTCTTTTTCGTTTCCCCCTCATTTTCCTTCTCCTGTACTGAAAATGAGGAGTTCAGCCCCCTAATGCCAAGTTTTGCTTTTACCAGTTTCCTGGCGCGAGGTGGGAACATTTATTTCTCCGCCATGTCCTTTCTATCTTCCTCGCCCTCCTCTCCTCCTGGGAGGGAAAGTAGACGTTTCCAGCGCCGGATGGTGTGGTGTTTTCTCCCCCCCCCCCCCCCAGGTCAAGTGAATTCCCCCCATGAAAATGGCAGAATCCCTTTTCTCCCTCCCTTAGTCAACCTCCCTCCCCCTTTTTGGGAATGGAAGATAACGTGTATGCTGTGGCAAATGGTGTTGTTGTTCTTTCCGACGGGGAGTTTTAATGCTGGATATGCGACCGCCTGAGCCTTGAAACTCTTCTTTCTAAAGCTACGCTCCTTTCTTTACGAGGAGGAGAAAGTAGGTCTCCACCTGATTTGACCGTTTTGGGACGTTTCCGCCCTGGGGAGGCCTGACCGGGACGATGCCGAAATTTTTCCCTAGTCGCCCCCGTTCCACCCTCGAGAAAATTCTCCCCATAAGATCCCTCTTCTTTACAGTGAAATGACTGTTTTCCAAGCCCTCTAAAATTTCGTCGGAACGCGGGCATCGCCAGACAATTGAGGGGTTTTCCACTTTTCTTCGTTGAAGGTATGGCACGGCGGATTTTCCCCGAACGCTTCCAGGTTGATCTCATGGGTGTGGTCGTTGACTTTCTGAGAAACTTTCTTGATTACACGTCTCCCCCCCCCCCTCTTTCTTTTCAAGAGACCCCCTCAGTGCGATGTCCTTGGCGTCAAAGATAAACGTTACCATATTAATTTTCCGAACCGGCTGTTATATGGGAAATCCCTTTCCTTTTTTTTTGCTCCCGACCTCTCTTACAAAATATTCCAATTTTCCATGGTCAATTTCCTTCCTTCCTCCTTTCAGGCTTATGGAAGAGACCTGTCTCTTTGTCTGTCTCTATTTGCTATTCGCTGCTCGACGTATCGTAACCATTAGCCTATCAACAAAGATAGCGTTCTCTGCCAGATCCTTAGTCCAATCCCCCCCTCCAGAAAAAGTTCTTTTTTGAAGTTTCAAACCGGCAACGGATGCGGCGACCGGACCCGGAAGGTTCTGAACTTCAGGTCTCTTTCCCTTAGCTTTCCCTGAATGGCTCCTTTCGATCCTAGTCTCCTAGCCCTTAAGTGTCGAGAACCTCCAACAGTCACTAAGGGCTTTCCCGCCCCCCCGCCACCTCGTGGATTTTTCCTTGCCCTTCGTTTAAACATCCTTTCCTTTCCCGTTCAAGTAGTTTTTTACATTCTCTTAAAAATTTTGCTATTTTTTGACGTCTGCGGTCCCTCTCCCTTTCGCGCCCCCAAAAACCTTTTTTAACTCTCCTTGATTCCTCAAAAGGTGGGTTTCCTTTCTGTCTTTTTCCCCAGAGGAAGGTTCCCCCTTCCCAATTGGGAAGCTTGTCCGTTTTTTCGTTCCGGAATTCGACGCCCCCCCGATTCCTCTTTCGGTACTGCATTTCTGTCTTGAACCCAAGAGATCTCTTTTCTCATTGGCTCTTTTTTTCTACGTATGCGCTAAGTTATAAACATAATGTTAACTGGAATGGAGAGGGCGTGCGTCTTATTCCTCCCCATAAGTCGACCCCCCAGCTATATCTTAGCTGTAGAGCATTTCTCCATTCAAGGAGAATAACACTCTTGCCACTTTTCAAGACCTCTTCCCTTTCCTTTTCTCTTTCGCGGTTGATTCCCCCGTTAGGGACACCTTGTGTTCTGCTTTAGAAACACGCCGCCGCGTCCCTGAAACGTGAATATTTTCCCTACCGCATTCTCCTTGGTTTGCTCCTTACCTTCGTTCCTCAGAGGTCTTTCTAGAGCCGTCCTATTAGGGACATGCCTTTTCAAGTGTGTGCGGAATGTCCTCTGTTATGGATTCCTTGCCCTACCTTTCATGTCCCTCTTCAGCGGTTTTCGGGATTTAAGATTCTATGCGCGGGTGGCGTTTTCTAGAACCCGGCCAGAGCTTCCCTACCCCCCCAAACAGATCACCTCCCGTTTTCGAGCCGTAGAAACCATAGAGTTACGCTCTATCGCCTTTTCGTTGGTATTTAATGGTTCAGCTACAATCCTGGTAGTGACTCTTTCCAGACGGGTCATTACTCGTCCAGTACTAAACTGTTCCCCAACCCCCCCCCCCCCCACAACCCCCTCGTTTATTTCTCCTCTCTCCCCCTTTCGCGCAGGAAGGAAATGTTGCCGGCCAACCCTTTTCTCGTTTGGTCCGGCTATCAGTCCACTTTTCAACCGGTTCCGTAGAGATTTCCGTGGAGTCTCTTACTCCCCCCTTAGACCTCTCTTCCCCTTCACCTAAGGAGTATGAGTCTGAGAGGTTGCCTTTCTTCGAGAGTAGCCCGGGTTCGTACCCCAAACATTTAGGTGCGAGAAGGCATGGATTTCCGTCTTTAATACATTCCCTCCTTCTTCGTCTGGTCCTCTTCTGTTTCGAAACGGTCCCTTCCGAGTTTTTCTAAGTCAAAAGGGAGGTGGGTCCATTCCTTTCTATCTCCAGGAAGAAACACTCCCTGTGGTCCCCCCCCAGTGAATTTATGTCTCATTAGTAGTTCCGCACAAGGTGCGTCAGCGTTAATAGCCTGACTCCTTCCTGGCCCCAACCTTCCCCCCCCGCCCCCCGCAAAGCGAAACTTCTTTCCCTTGTCATACCTTGTCGTGCTTTAGCTTATCCAGAAGCGTTAATTCCGGACGTGACCCACCTTTGGAGTCACTTCATGACTCCAAAAGGACTCTCCACCTACAAACCACCCCCCCCTCTTTGACCCTCGGCGCGATCCTCCAACCTTACATAGATATCCTTCTCCAGCCGACCCCCCTCGATATCGCCAAGAGTGCCTGTACTTCATCTGAACCCGCCACGCTGATCCTCACTTCAGAACAACTGGCCCGCCCTCCACCCATAGCCCACACGACTACCTCATAGTACTTGACGCTTCCCCCATCCCACGGGGCGGGAACACTCACGTCCCCCAACCTGTCAGCCTGATCTTTTCTCATTATAGGCCCAACCTTCCTAATCCTCTAGCCACCGGGACCCCCCGATCTCTTTCTCACCTCCTCTCGTCATATCTCGCACCTTTAAGCCCCCAATCCCCTCTACTCCCCCCCCTGCCCCGCCCAGCGCACCTTGTACCAAACCCCCGCCTCTTTACTTCCATCATGTTATTACTCCCCAATCCCCTCTTACTCAAAGACTTTAGCGAACCAAACAGTTCCTCACGACACTTGTCTGATAGTTCGGAGAAGGATATTTCTTCATTGCCTTCGTCCCCTGCTCGGGAACAGACAAATTCCCCCTCAACAGATTATTCACCAACACGTGGCTCTTTGTGAGAAGTCTTTGACGGAACAGAGGCGTCTAAAATTTCTTCTCTCCACCTACCTCCTTCGACCTTTTTTGTTTTTGTGGTGCTATCCCTTCCTTCCACAGAGTCATGTCCGGTACACCTGATTTCTGGACTAGACTTCTCGTGTTAAGAGACACACGCTTTGCTTTGGTCTGAACCTTGTCCCTCTAAAGGTGGCAGCGTCGAAGTGG
>Ga0179593_1278560_pt1 | contig 11863 bp, 6 predicted proteins | sample CZODoug2_1_08_16_FD_185931 | JGI IMG/M metagenome (GOLD analysis project Ga0179593, IMG submission 185931) | Vadose zone soil fungal communities from Angelo Coast Range Reserve, California, USA - CZODoug2_1_08_16fungal (PacBio error correction) | ecosystem: Environmental > Terrestrial > Soil >... | reverse complement strand
TTCGGTGTCCGTCTCCGTTTTGAAAACTTTATCGTCCCTCGGCTTTTTGCGGCTTGGAGGGAATGGTAATACTCTTTTTGTCTTAGGGGGACTCTGCTTGTTTTTCTTTCTGGTGGGCCCCACCCCGCCCACTTTTTCTAGCTTCGCCCCTCCTTCTTTTTTTTCTGCCCGAGCAGCAAGTTCGTCTCTGCCTGCTATCCTCGGACGGAAGTAGCCACGCACCCCGCTCCCCCCCCCCCCCCCGATCTCTTTCCGATCCCCCACTCCTGGTGAACGAGCCCTATGAAATACTTTCTACACCTGCTACGCGTTCCCACTTAATTCGTCACCTCTCCGCCGGCAACCCTGTTGTGACATGTGGGACGATAAATAGTCTTGATAGCCGTTTACGGGAAGACTTTCGGGTCTTCGGCTGGACTTCTCTTTTTCCCTCGTCCCAGTGAACGACTTCGAATAAGTTGTTTCCGTCTCGCTTCTCTCCTCCTCTCGGATCTTCCGCGGTTCGAGCTCGCTTTTATGTACAGCTCTCTCTACGCAACCCCTCGCTTGGGTCGTGCACTATTCCTCCTGCCAGAGGTAAGAGCCTTTCCACACTTTTGCTTCCTGCGGCGCTAGATCAGTTTTGACTTCCGAACTCGCCGCCGTTCGCTTGCCGCCCTAAGTTCGGTGTCCCCCTCAACCCTGCATTTTTGAGTGGGATTAGAAGATGAGCTAGCCGCGTGCAGTTGTGTTCGGCTCCTGTTGCAGCTTTTCCTTTTCCCCCTCTCCCCTCATCGTGCGAGAGGATTCATTGTCGACTTTTTTGATGTATCAGAGGCCTTTACTTTCCTAAATGAGACGAGATACTCGCGTTTCGTGACCGTTTAACGATTGCAGCGCTTTACTTAGCCGAGTCATCCCCTAAGACTGAGTTTTCCTAACAGCTTCTCCCCACGCTTCCTTTAGAGGTACGGGCCTAGTCGGCGATCCGTTTAGCGAAGGTCTGACCTTCGGGTTGTTAGAGCTCCTTTTCTAGTCGGCTTAGATTGGACCTGCCTAATTCTTTTTTCCGTAACGGCATTTTCGCTTCCCAGTTTTGGGTGTCTCTCCGGCTTTTAGGCCCTGACGTCAGCGTCGCTGCGGCTTCTTCCCTGTTTTTCCCGACCTGAAGAATCCCATTCCCCCCTCCCAGCACGTAGTAACACAGGACATAGTTCGTTTCGCTTCCTTCGGGTTAGGCTCTCATCCTGCTTTCCTTGCAAGACTCCCGCTCCTTTCGAAGAATTCTCCGGTTCCGAGCGAGGACTAGTTCTCTCGTTTCCTCAACGTCTTTACCCTTTCTTTCTCCCTCAACTCACTCTGATTTGGTGATCGCCCACTTCTTTTGTTGCCAAGCTCTCAGGTGCTTTTTTTGCTTGACCCTTTCCGCAGGTCTCTTTCATAGTGCAGTCTTTTTCAGATGGTGGTTACCGCTCTTCCGTCTCCCGGTCTCCGGTGACTCGTCCCTCCACACCCTTCCCTTGCTTTTCCTGTCCGCGATTTCCCCTTGTCAAGAGAACCATCCCCTCTTATGTCTCGTGTCTATATGCCCCCGTTTCGCTGGCTATTTTTGGGTTCCCTAGGCTCTCGCTAGCTATTGCTTTTCGTTTCCACTTCCCATAGCGGTAGACTTATAGGCGCATTAGCGCAGCTTCCTGTGTACCCTTTAGAGATTTCCGTTCGGTTTCTGATTCTGTTTTCTGACGCTTTCGGTCAAACCTCAATTGCTGTCCACCGCCCTCCCTGAAGCTTGGCTGCTTTGCGTGTCCGCTTTTCTCTGGTTTTTTCCCTTATAGCTATTTTGGAAAGATCTTGTTTTTCTGTCCCCGTCCTCTCTACCCCTCGTGACCTGCCCCGCTCTGAACCCAGATTATTAAAAGGAAGCTCTCACTCCTTTCCCTTTATTCTTTCGAGAATCCGCTTATACCATTCGCTTTTAGAACAACGAGGACAGCCTCATCAGCAGGTGAGTCCCTTCCTCCTTGCCCCGAGGAGTTGACGCCGACTGTTCTTTACAGAGACCGGCTAAATGGAGCTCTTCAATGTCTTTTGTTTATTCTCCTTCCGGCCGAGTCGTAGTGCTGATCCTTCCCACAGAGTCACCCCTAGTAGACAGTGTCCTAGAGGGCTTTGCAGCATTCCGAAGAGCCTAACACGCTTAATGCTCAGTTTCCCTTTATGTGTTTGACAAGAAGAAGAATTTCTGACGATGACCGCGGCGTAACTTGACCGAGTGGCCCCCCGCACTGGTCTTATCGCTTCTGCCTTTGCTTCGAATCTCTCGAGAAGTACATGCGATTTTCCCCATATTTCCTTTTCCCTTTTTTGGGATATTATTTTCTTTTCTCCCAGCTCCCCTGCGATCGCGGATTGAGATGGCTTTGCAAAACTGTGAAGTTTTCCCGACATTTTGAATGGATGCGCCCCCTAGATTGTCTTATGTTATCTCAGCTCTCCTTGTCTCAAGTTTACATATGGTTTTCTTCAGCCGGGCACCTTTTCGTTCACCGGCTAGTTTCGCTCTTGTTTAGCCGGAATTTCTCTTTTCCTAATCCTTTGTGTTGTGGATCGTCTCTTTCCTCCCTGAACCTGTTCGCTCGCTAGCTCTTGACGTCCACAGTCGGGCACTTCCAGCCCGTCCTGTTCTTAACGTTTTTCAAGCGATTGGCCTTTATCGCCTCTCTCCCTCGTTATATGTTCTTTCGGTACATTTCTTCCCCGTTCTTTTTTAGCCTCTCTTGCTTGAAGTCCCAAGATAGGCCTTTCTTGACTGACGCGCCCACTTTCTTAGCCCCCCCACTGATGTCTTAGTAGCTTTTTTCTGTACCTGCGGTCCCCCCGCATATCTTCGTACATGACCCGTAGCAAGAGTCAGGCGGGGCGGGTCCCCTTTTTCACTTCCTAGTCTCTTTTAAGGCCTCCTTCTTTGCTTGTCTTTTCACTTGGCTCCGTAGGAATAGATGGAATTTCCTTTCCCGCTGAGTCTCTTTGCCTCCTTGTTTGAATCGCGATCCCCGTTTCGTCCCCCCAGAAAGTTTGCGCGAGATAATTTACTGGGCCGTTCCCTACACTCGAGTAACTAAGCTGGCATCCTTTTCTTACTGTCCTCTTGGAAGTCCAGTAGAGGTTAGTACTCTTCTGAGTCAGATTTAAAGAGCTTTACAATCCCTCCGTGCAACCTTCGTGGATGCTTTGAGAGTTTTTTGAAGGTCTTTTTAGTCTCTTTTCCCCCCCCTACCGCCTCGTGACAAAGAGGGAAGCCCCCAAAGATATTTTCCCGGAGTCCTCGCTCCTGCGTCATACCATTCAGCACGTCGCCTATCTTTTCCTGTAGTGCTTTCTTGCCCCGCGTGATATGAGTATGGTATCGATCTCTACAACCCCCATCGTCCTGCCGCACCTACTTCTCCTTCTCTCCGAACAACCTTATTATCGCCTCCTTCGGCTTTCGCCTACGAGGACGGCTGAAGGGAGCTCCTTACTCGCGAGACGCCCGGACCACTTGTATTCCCTTCCCCTTACCAATGTGAGATGCATTTTCTCCTTCCGTTGGTTGCTTCGTCCACTTCACTTTTGACTTCAAAGGCATGGGGGGACCTTCCCTACTTTTTCCCCTTCTGCGGACCTATGTTTTTTCTTCTTTCGTAGGCAAAAACGTTCTTCATCGGCCGCCCCTTCACCTATGCCTTTGTTCGTCCTAAGATTACATCTCCCTTTTTCTCTTATCAAGCCCTCCCCGTATTGCGGTCGATTGCTCTCAGGCTTTGAGCCGGTTGTTTGTCCCTCCCCCCCTACGTTCCGCCCTGCTACGGAACGTCTTCCTACTGTGAACGGTTTCTTTTTTCCCGTCGTCTCGTACCTCCCCCTCTCTCAAGTAGATTCTCAGATTTTTCCCCTTTGCTCTTCGGAGCTGGCTGCAATCACTTTTCAACTTCAAGATTCTTTGCCCTTGACTTATTGTTCTTTCCCCTCGGGTCATACTATGAGCTCACTTCCGCTATCCTCCTGTATCCGACCCCATGTCTGTAGAACCTTGACCTTTAGAAATCCTTACTTTTCGATAAGGTCCCCCCCTAGATCCTCCCCCCTCAAGAGACAAATTTTCCTTCCTCTTTTCTGAGAATTCTCTACGGATGAGCGACTGTCAGTGCACCTTATATTGACTTTTATCTTGGTGCTCCTCCTTTTCGGTACTTCAGGACTCTTGAATCGAGCGATGTTGCCCGAGCGTGCAAGATGTGAAAGTTGCCGCCCCTCTTCCTTTCTTCTCCCTTGTTTTTCGCTGTGACCTGAGGAAAGAGTTTACTGACCCATCCTCCGATCTTCCTTTAGACCTCTCTGGAAAGCTTTTATCCCTCCTTTCTCCTACGTCCCCACCCTTCCGGTGCGGAGGAGAGCTCAATTTCAGATCCGAATCCCCATTATTGGTTCTTCGTCCTTCCGTTTCCTTTGTTTTTCCGCTATTCGATAGTTCGGCTGAATTGAGCTGATGCGCCGGAGTTCCGAAACTTCCCTTGTTTTTTCCCCTTCTCCCCGCGGGTATTTCGTCCACGTCCTCTTTGGTTAGTTAGAGACTGACCCTATCGTATTTTCAAATAACTTACTTTTTCCGCCGATCCTTTCGTCTCTAAGAGATATTAAAGTCTTTTTCCTCTTTCCTTGTTCCTTGAGACGCGGTGCCTTTCATAAGACCGAAGTATTCCCCTTGCTCCTTCGCTTGAGTCGTCTGTTCCCGACTTTGACTCTGAGCGTGACGGTTCCCCTTTTTCCTGCTTTCGGAGACGGTTTTTTCACTCTCCTTCCCCCTTTTTAGCGCGCTTCGAACTTCCTTTAGCTTTAGCCCCCCTTCAGGCTTCGACCCATTCACTCCTTTCCGGTTTAATCAGTAGACGTCTGGTTTTCCCGCTTCATCCCCTTCTTAGATAACCTTTTACCTCCCCTGCCCGGAGGAACCCTCCCCCCGAGAGAGGATTTTTAACCCCCGTTACCCTATCCTCCGCCACCGTCCCATGATCTACCCCATTTTTTCCCCGTTTTAAGCGCCCATTCCAAAGACCCTCTCTCTTTTACAGAATACTCCCTTTTGTGTTTTTGAGTAGATTGGAGCGGTTCTGCCTCCTTGCACAAATTTATATTAATCGGCCCTGTTTGTAGCCGTTTTGGGATGGCCTGGTTTAGTCATCTATTAGCTTTGTGAACCTGTATGTTTTGTCTTATTGATGAATGTTTTCCTCGACCAGTTCCGTTTGATTTCAGAGTCTGTAAGACGGGTTCTTCTTACGTCCCCCGCTTCATTAGAGCAGGAAGGCGCAGATGCAGATCCGCCTTTGATCTAAGAGAACTTACACATTTGTGTTGTTCCCAGCGAGTTCCCTCCCCCCTTTTTCCATTCCTCCCCTTCGTTCCCTCCCGAAAGTAACTTTTCTTCCTCCGTCCCCGGCGTTCCCGATTACGCAGAAGGAATGGCCCTTTTAAAAGTACGTAGACGTCGCTTGCTACCTTCCAAAGGATAGATTTTCATTGCCGCAATCTTTCAAGAAGTGCTACTCTAAGTTGGGATTCCGCGCTACCAGAGAGAGAAGTCTTCGAGCTTCGGAGTGTTTCCCCTGGGTAGAGCTGGAATTCTTTCCACGCACCCCCTCCGGCGTCCCCCCCTCCAATAAAGATTCTGAAATCTTTAGAGGCCGGTGCAACCCCGTTTCAGTTTTCGCTGCTCTCCTAGCTCCCAAGGCATCCGTTTTTACCCTCTCCTCCTCTACGTGACCCACCTCCCCCGTTCGAGTGAGACAGAATGGGCTTTTCTTTTCGGCGGAGGCGAGAGACTGGCTTGGAGTTTCTCGCGGTTCAGCTCCTTTCTCTTACGAAGCCGTGGAGGATGTCTGTCATTTTACCCTCTTTCCCACCGAAAAAGATAGAGACTTTCGCGGTTGTCCCCCTTTTTACCTTCACCCGTCCTTTTCACAGAAGAGAAGTGACCAAGCCTTTCTTACCTCACCCTCTAGCCCCCCACGGAATTTCAATGGGTAGATGGTACACTTTCTCGTGCATCTGCGCCCCTCCCCCTAGGTTTTAGAGCGGTCGATGTCCTGCGCGACTCTTGTTCTACTGCATGCTTTGAAAATGTGTTTTAGAAAGTACCCGACTAGAGTGGTCTTCCGTTCATCGTAGGCGATTTTTCCCCCTTTGAGACTCTTTCATAAGTACAAGATAGCCTGAAAACGCAGTTGTGAAACTGATTCTCCACGACTCTTGACGATCTCCCTTCGGACGTGCTTTGTAGTAGATCTGTCTAGGCATTTTCTTATTCCTTTAGACTTTAAGTGAGCGCTCGTGTTTATCGTCTAGGGGCTTCAACAAAAGTGTCTTAATAGACATGAGAGACTTTCAAGAAGCAACGGCGTGATAGAGAGTACGCCCACGTTTTTCCATTCTGCTGTGTGATGCGCCCTCCCGACAGTTTTCATCGGAGCTTTAGAGTGGGTTGCCAAATCACCCTGACAGCCTTTGACCGTCTCATTTCCCCCCCCCATGCCTTTCCGACTTTAAGAAGAAGCCGCAACGCACGCAGAGCACGCGGAAAGCTTTTACACATTCCGTGAGATAGACGTTAGGAGAAGATAGCATTCGACCTCTAGTCGTAGCTCTTCGACTGCGTCAGCTGCTCAGTAGAGAAATAGAGATAGTTTTCGCATGAGGTTTCGACTCTGCGGCCCCCATCGACTCGGGCAGCCCAAAGACCCTTTTTGCAGCTCAGGACGCAGGGTTGATTTTTAGAGGGTCGTGTCGAACTGCGCCGTCGCTAAGGGGACGACGTTTGAACGCGCGGTCATTTGATCGGAACTGGCCCTCAAGCTCCTTTTTTGCCCCGAATCTTTGGTGCCCGGCGGCTTCGAGTCAAGTACGCTGGCACCGAGTCTTTCCTCCTACTTTCCGGACTGCCCGTTCCCTGTGCAGTCTTTTCGGTGTATTTGGGCCTTCGGGTCCCTGGCGACAAGGGATTCTTCCTGCCCGTCGTTGAGCCCCCTCTGAGCCTGGGGGATAATTCTTCCAATCGACGTTTCATGACTTAGGTTTGTGAGTAGAAGTGAAGTTTCGCCACCGCAATTCGCCGTAGGTACTTATCAAGCCTGTTCACTCTCGCGTGACCCCCTGCCACTTGATTCGCGCTGTCTGATTGGACCAGCTCCCGCTTATGACTTACGATTCATCGTCCCCCCCCATGTTTTTCCTGTGGGTACTTGTTTTTGTAGTTCTTCATCGCGAGATCGGCGCCTAGATGCTCTGCCACCACCGATGATGATCGGTGTCCCGATCCTTGTCTCCTCTATTTCCTTCTCTCGCGTCAAGCCGGGCGCCGCTTCCTCTCTTTTTGCGCGGCCCCCTGAGTTAACTCGGCACGCTGATGACCCGCGCCTTCGTTCTCGCCCTCTTCTTTTTTCCATCGCTTTTTTGTTGAGATTTGCCCTTAGTCAGTCGCCGAGCTCGGGACTTAGTTGAAAGAGGGAGCTCAGCACGCGAGCCCCGGTGGCTCCGTCTTTTTTAGGCTCGTATCATGCACGGGCGGAATCTACCGGGTTGAGGACGCTAGTGTGTTCTTGGCATCTCGGTCCCCGACGCGCTTCTCTGCCTAGTTTAGCAACTTATCGTTTCGTCGCCTTTTTTTCGTATTCGGGCGTTTCCTGGGCTTCGCCTCGTGTTCAGCCGCTAGCCGATTCCTGGGCGCCTCTCCCCCTCCACTCCTTCTTCTTCGAATTCCGGCGCATGGCTGTTGGTTTGCGCTTTCAGCTTTCTGCTCTTCTCGATTATTACCCTCCGCCGCTTTATCGAATTTTTATTTCGCATATCCCTTTCTCCTGCGGTCCGAACGGTTTGCTTTTTTTCCTACGGGCCGTATAACTTTCCCGACGGCCCTCTGGCCGTGATGCCCCCGTTCTGATGTTGCAGGCGTCGCTTTGCTTTTTTGTTCGTTTCAAGTCTGCTGACTCGTCCGGCACGCTTTCTGGGCTGCAGGTGCTAGGCTTTTCCCGGAAGTCCGGCTTCGTCAGAATTAAGACCGTCTCGCACCTTCGAGCGAGCGCCCTTGTCCTCTTCCCCCTGTAGCTCCTCGCTTCTTCTGTTTTCGTGACAGTTGCGTTCTGCAGCCTCTGGCTTCCACCTCATTTTCCGTACTCGACGGTCTCTGTTCCCCACTTGCTTTGAGTCGATGAGATTTCATCCTGTCCTGGGGAGACATGACTCGTAGATCACTCTAGACGCTCGCCGGCCGATTCATTACGTCTCTCATGCAGCTGCGTTGCTTCTGTTAAGGGCTTTGCTCTCGGGGCAGGTTGTTAACGGCCATTGGGATTTTACCCGACTTCCGGCTGCAAGGTTGGTGTCGACTGCGTAGCGACTTCCAACCCCTTCTCATCTGAGTCTGACCCAAGTGAAGCCACTTTTGTTTTCTTATCCCACACGTTACACGGAAGCGTGGATCTTCACGCTCCTTTTTTCGGCGTTCGTGTGAGGAGCATTGTATCTTGTTTGTGAGCAAGTAATTCATGCTTGCGACAGCAGCGAGTGTACGTTACTAGTACTTTTTCTAGAAGTTAGCAGCCCCCCGTTCCCGACAAATTGTAGTAGGTGGAGTCCCCTGCACCGCTTTTTGGCCTTTTCGGCAATTAGTCTTTCCGTTGGCCCCGCTCTCGCTGAATTTCGCCAGGTCTGTCCTCACCCTTGGACTTTTGACACGTACACCCATTAATCGTTGTCTGCACTGCCACGACGCTCAACTTCATCTCTGATATTCTCTTTCGACCTGATCGCCCTACGAGTCCCCCCTCGTTACCTCTTGATTGGGGTGGTGCTCGATTTTAGTCGTCCAAGGCTTTCGACTGCTCTCTCATGGCCTGCGGCCTTGGTGAGCCTGACCAGACCACGTTATTTTCTGGTGGCGTTAAATTCGTCACAGGACCTTCCTCCCGTTCCCGTAGATATAGAAGACTCTTGAAATAGGCCCGGCGACTTCTACCGTCCAACACCGGCCATGGTACGGTCAGATTTTCTTTAGCCGTCACCCGAACCCTCGGTTAACGTCCAGTGCTTTGTAGTGCAGTATTATTGCGTTTAGTTTTCGGCATTTGATCTTTTGAGCTGCCATAATCTCCCCCCTTTTCCTGGTAGTACAGCGTGCCTCTGTATAGCTTGAGCTCACTGATCTCGGGGGTGGTTTGGGGTTTCTATCGTCCCGCATTCTTGCGATCTAGTTAATTGACACCATCTCCTCTGAGGCACGACTCCACTAGATTTTCTTGCTGCAATGCTTTCGCGTTGCATGTTGTTCCTCTTTTAGATCTTAGAAGGTGATGCCGCCTCCTACCGTCCCCCCTGCTTCAGTGATGAGTAGTATAGTTCCCGTCATTTCCTCTGCTAGTTTTTTTTATTTGAAAGCAGTTCCGGAAGACTGTTCTTTTTTTCCTATACTGCTCTGTCACTGGCTTGTGCGGAGATAGAGCTCCTGCCATTTCCCCTTTATGACGGCAGGCCGTTCAGAATGATCAGGCTTAATGAAGCTTAAAGACTGGCTTTTCTCTTTCGGATTTTTTATTTCTAGCCCAGGCAGAAGACCAGACCCACCCCAGGCGTTCACACGATTGTGTCGACTTTCTTCCCCGGTCCCAGCTTCCCCCCTCCTTCCTCAATTTTTTTCCTCGTCTCCTCCGTCCCCCTCCTTCTCTCTTTTCCCCGGTTGTGTGGGCGATTCTTTTTCTTTTTTTACTTGTTCCCGCGTTTCTTGGAAAACCAAAAAACTTCTTTCTTCTCTTCCGGTGAGGAGTGTTTTGTCTGTTCCTTTCTTTATTACGAGCTCCCTTGGTCTCAGCTTGTTATTCACTGCCTTTTGTCTCTATTTCCACCCCCCTTTCTGTCTTTTTGGGACATCCCGGTTATTCGGTCCTTATTCCCCCTTCATTCTCTTCCTCATCGTCGAGGATCCCTACTCCCCCTATTTCTACTCGGAGAAACCCTGTGGCCCCTAGCGTCGTAGCGCCGTAGACATTCTCCCTCCTTTTCCGCCGACTTCCCTTAAGATTCCCTCTGCATTGGACCCATCGGGTCTATGACGCCGTACATTCCACGTTGGAAGACGGTCGGTTCTCGGCCCTAACCTTCGAGTGTCTGCCCCCCAGGTTTAAACTGCCGGAGCATTCACGTTTTGTCGAGTCTCGCGTTCCGATATACTCTCAAGCTTGCTCTTTTTCGTTTATGATAGACTATGTCGATCTGCCCCCGCGAATTTACCTAACAAGCGACCCTATTAAGAGCCTTCCCAACACGTGTTTTGAAGTTTTATTTTGTCCTCATTTTTTCCCCGCTTGCTCAAGTCTCCAAATCTTCCGAAGTCTGACTGAAGACCAGGACTTTTCTCTTCCATCCCGTCCGTTTTCTGTCCTCTAGACCGACGCGCATGCCTCGCTTTTTTTTGTTTTCGTCGCGTTTCCTGTCCCTTCTCTGTCTAGAAGCCGAGAGCCCTTAGTACTTCTGCAGGTCCTTTTCTTTCCCTCCCCCCCTCTAGACTCTTAGAGGTTACGGTTCACGCCGCGCTTTCCATGCCGAAGCTCAGACTCCTTCTACCTCAAGGTCGTGCTAGCCCCCCACGAGAAGTGTTCCTCGTTACTTTGATAGCGTTTTTTCCGCTTCCGTTTTCCCTGAAATTTCAGCGAGCGCCCTATAGACGATTTTTTTCTTTCCATGAGTCTTTTCTTGGACTTCTCTTCTACTGGGGAAGGAAACAATTTCGTGTCAAATGTTTGTTGCGTTTCGACTGTCAGAGCATGACATTAATGTCGCATGCCATCTTGCCTCGAAACAGATTGTTCATAGAAGCTTTCGTGCACATGGACCACGACCGTTCCAGATTTCGATTCCCCTCACGGGGGGCGTCGATCCTGCTGACTGACGATGCTCGCCGCGTGCCGTGAGATCGGTTTTGACTCGGATTTTTCACACCTTTTACCTGCGCGCCGATACCATTCCCCTTGCCCTGTCGTGCCTTCGAGGAGCTGACGTTCCCTTGAGTTTGAGGGCCCGACAAGTTCTCCGCGGCCCTCTGAATGAAGTAATTTTGGTCCGCCATTCTCTTCCTGGACAGATTTTTTTAACTCTCCCTCCCCATGCCTTTCGCCATGCCGAAGCTGATACTGTTTAAAGGTCTCCACAGCAGCTGCAGTTATTTGATGTGCCCTTTTTCCCCTTCGTGGAGTTTGTTGGTATATCTCCTCTCTAGACCCGAGGCTCTATCGGCGCCTGATTCCGGTAAGCTTTCGGCCCGCCTCTTCCTCCTAGATGTCGTTTGGATGGTGTGTCAGATTCGATCCCGCCTCCGCCTTTATTTTTGAAACGCCCGTTGCAAGCTTTTCCGGTCTTGCTTTTCAGAGGTACCCTATGGGATCCACTCAGCTCTCTCCTTTTGATCGGTCCTATTGTCAGCTTTTCTTTTAATTTACTGACACTGATCCCTTGAAAGCGTCAGTGCCCCCCCTTCCTCCTTTCACCCCGGTACGTGCGGTGCTTCGCGTCCCCTCTTGTCTTTGCCCGCGGCTCACAACTGTCACACTCATGCCTTCCTCTGGGGTCCTCCTTCCATGTTTTTTCGCGGGCCTTTCTCTGGCTTTTATCGACCCTCTGCCCTTGCGCTCGAACTTTATTTTTGACCTCTTAGCTCGATTTTGGCTCTCCTTCGTATGACGGCCCGACTATTCCGGCCCGATGGCTTTTGCGGCTCCTTCCAAAGTCAGTAGCAACCTCAGATCAGAGTTCGTCGGGAGCAGAAGATAGAATTGACGGCAACTCGCCCTCTTTCCCCCTT
>Ga0179593_1591731_pt1:0-7500 | contig 11864 bp, 13 predicted proteins | sample CZODoug2_1_08_16_FD_185931 | JGI IMG/M metagenome (GOLD analysis project Ga0179593, IMG submission 185931) | Vadose zone soil fungal communities from Angelo Coast Range Reserve, California, USA - CZODoug2_1_08_16fungal (PacBio error correction) | ecosystem: Environmental > Terrestrial >... | reverse complement strand
TTCTTGGGGGGGGGGGGGGGGGGGGGGTGGGTTTTTGCGGGGTAGTTTGTGAGGGGGGGGGGGGGGGGGGGGGTGTGTGTTTATTTGTGGGGGGGTGGTTATTTTTTGGGGGGGTGTGGGGGGGGGTGTTTTATTTGGGGGGGGGGGGGGTTTTATTTTGGGGGTGGAGGGAGGGGGGGGGGGGGGGGGGATTTTTGTTTTTGTTTGGGGTTGTTTTGGGGGGGGGGGGGAGGGGGGGGTTTTTTTTTGGGTTGGGGGGGGGGGGTTTTTTTTGGGGGGGGGGGGGGGGGTTGGTTGGTTTTTGTTGGGGGGGGGTTTTTTGTGGTGGGGGGGGGGGGGGGGGGGGGCGGGGAGGGTTTATTCGGGGGGGGGGTTTTGGGTTGGGAGGGGGGGGGGGGGGGGGGGGGGATGGTGGTGGGGTGGTTTTTTGTGGGGGGGGGTGGGGGGGTGGTGTTTTTTTTTTTTTTGGTAGGGTGTTTTTCTTTGTTGTGGGGGGGGGGTGGGGGGTATTGGGGTGGTGGGGGGGGGGGGGGGGTTGTTTTTTTTTTTTGGGGGGGCGGTTTTTTTTTTTGGGGGGGGGGGGGGGGGGGGGGCGGGGTGGTGTCTGTGGTGGGGGGGGGTCTTTCTTGGGTGGGGGGGGGGGGGGGGGGGGGGGGGTGTTGTTTTCTTGGGGGGTTCGGGGTTGGGGGGGGGGGGGGGGCGGGGGATTATTTTTGGTTTGGGGGGGTTTTTTTTTGTTTTTGAGGGGGGGGGGCGGGGGGGGGGTGTTTTTTTTCTTTTTGGGGAGGGGGGTTATTGGGGGGGGGGGGGGTGGGGGGGTGGGTAATTTGGGTGTATTTATGGTGATAGGGGGGGGGGGGGGGGGGGGGGGGTGAGGTTTTTGTTTGTTGCGGGGAGGGGTCTTTTTTTTTTTGTTTTGGGGGGGGGGGGGGGGGGGGGGGGGGGGTGAGTTTTTTTTTTTTTGTTTTGGGGGGTGGGGGGGGCTTATTTGGGGGGGGGGGGGGGGGAGGGGGGGGGTTGTGTTTGGGGGGGGGGGGGGGGGGGGGGTGGGTTTTTCTTTTTTTGGTGTTTGGAGGGTTTTTTTTTTGCCGGGGGGGAGGGGGGGAGGGGGGGGGGGTGTGTTTTTTGTGGGGGGGGGGGGGGGGAGGTGTTTGTTTGGGGGAGGGGTGGTGGGGGGTGGGGTTTTTTTTTTTGGGGTGTTAGCGGGGGGGGGGGGTGGGGGGGGGGGGCGGTGCTTTTTATTTTTGGGGGGGGGGATGTGCGGTGGGGGGGGGGGGGTGGGGGGGGTGGTTGGTTGGGTTCTTGAGGGGGGGTGGGGTTGGGCGTGGGGGGGGGGGGGCGGGGGGGGGGGGGAGAGATTTTTGGGGGGGGGGTGGGTTTTTTTTGGTTTGGGGGGGGGGGGGGGGCAGGGGGGGGGGGGGTGTTGTTTAGTTTTTTTTTGGGGGGGGGTTGGTTTTTTTTTTTTTTTTTGGTGGGGGGGGAGGGGGGGGGTGGGGGGGGTTTTGGGTGTGTTGGGGGTGGGCGGGTGGGGGGGTTGGTTTTTTCTTTTTATTTGTTGGGGTGGGGTGGGGGAGGGGGGGGTTACTTTTGGGGGGGTGGGGTGGGGGGGGGGGGGGGGGGGGGAGGTTTTTTTTGTTTTTTTTTTGGTGGGTGGGGGGGAGGGAGGGGGTTTTTTTTGTTTTGTTGGGTGGGTGGGGGGGGGGGGGGGGGGGGGGGGGGGGGGTTAAGGTGGGTCGGGTGTAGGGTTTTGGGGGGGGGGGGGGGGGGGGGGGGGTTTACTTTTATTTTTTTTGGGTTTGGGGGGTTTTTTTTTTTATTTTGGTGGGGGGGGAGGGGGGAGGGTTTAAGGGTTCTGGAGGGGGGGGGCGGTTCTCGGTATTGGGGGGAGGGGGGGTGGGGGGGGTGACTGGGGGTGGTGGGGGGGGAGGGGGGGGGGGGGGTGGGGTCGTTTATTTATGTTGGGGTGGGGGGGGTTTGATTTTTTTTGAGGCAGGGGGGGAGGGGTGGGGGGTGGGGTTGCTAATTTTTTGGGGTGGGGGGGGGGGTTTGTTTTTTTTTGGGGGGGGCGGGGGGGGGGGGGGGGGGGGGGGGGTGGGTGTGATGGGGGTGTATGGGGGGGGGGGGGGGGGGGGGGGGGGGTTTGTGTTGGGGTTTTTTTTTTTTTTTTTTGGTGGGGGTGGGGGGGGGGGGGGGGTGGGTTGTTTTGTTTTTGTTGGGGGGGGGGGCGGCGGGGTGTTGTTTTGGGGTGGGGGTGGGGGGGGGTGGGGGTGATGTGGCGGGGTGGGTCTGGGGGGGGGGGGGGGTGGGGGGGGGGGGGGGTTTTTTTTGTGGGGGGGGGGGGTTTTATGTTTTGGGGGGGGGGGGGTGGGGGGGGGGGTTGGTGGGTGTTATTTTTTTTGTGGGTGGGGGGGGTTTTTATTTTTTGGGGGGGGGTGGGGGGGGGGGCGGGGGTTTTGGGGTCTCGATTGGGGTGCGGGGGGAGGGGGGGGGGGGGGGGTGTGATTATTTTGGGTGTGGGCGGGAGGGTTTTTGGTTGGGGGGAGGGGGATGAGGGGGTGTTTGTTTAGTTTGTGGGGGGGGGTTTTTAGGGGGGGGGGGGGGGGGGGGGCGGGGGGTGAGGGGTGTGGGGGGGATGGCCTTGGGGGGGGGGGGGGCGGGGATGTAGTTGGGCTTTTTTGGTGGGATGTGGGGGGGGGGGGGGGGGTGGGGTGGGTCCGGAGGGGGTGGGTGGGGGGCGGGGGGGGGGGGGTTGTTTTTTTGTTTTGGGGGGGGGGGGGGTTTTTTGGGGGGGGGGGGGGTGGGGGGGGCGGTGTTGTTTTGGGGGGGGTGGGGGTGGGGGGGGGGGGTGGGGGGGTGGGGGTGGGTGGAGTTTCATTTTTTTGTTGGGGGTGTGGGGGGGCGGGGGGGGTATTTGGGGTGGGGGGGGGGGGGAGGGGGTTGTGTTTTTTTTGGGGTGGGTGGTTTTTTGTTTGGGGGGGGGGGGGGGGGTGGGGCGGTGGTGGTTGAATTGTTTTTGGGTTGGGAGTGGAGGGGGGGGGGGGGGGGGTGGTTTTTTTTTTTTGTGTGGGGGGGGGGGGGTTGATTTTTTTGAATTGGGGGGGAGGGGAGGGTGGGTGTGGGGGAGGTTTTTTTTTGGGGGGGGGGGGGGGGCTTTTTGGAGGGGGGGGGGGGGGGTGGTATGTTTTTTTTGGTGGTTTTTTTTTTTGGGGGGGGGGGGAGGGGGGGGGGTTGGTTATTATTTATTTGGGGGGGGAGTACGGTGGGGGGGGGGGGGGGGGGGGGGTATTCTTGTTTTGTTGTAGGGGGGGTTTTTTTTTTTTTCTCTTTGGGGGGGGGGGGGGAGGGGGGGGGGTATTCTGTAGGGGGGGGGGCTCTGGGGTGGGGGGGCGTGGGGGGGGGGGAGTTTTTTTTTTTTTTCTGGGGGTTGGGTTTTTTTTTGGGGGGGGGGGGGGGAGGGGGGGGGTTTTCGTCGTTTGTTTTTTTGGGGGGGGGGGGGGGGGTGGTTTGGGGGAGGGGTGGGGGGTGGGGGGGGGGGTTGTGGGGGTTTGGGGGGGTGTATGTGAGGGGGGGGGGGGGTGGGGGGTTTGGGTGCGGGCTTTGTTTGTTTTGGGGGGAGGGGGGAGGGGGGGGTGGGTTTTTTTTTGTGGGGGGGGGGGGGGGGGGGTTTTATATGGTGGGGGGGGGGGGGGGGGGGTGTTCTTTTGCGTTGTGGGGGGTTTGTGGGGGGGGTTTTTGGGCGGGGAGGGGCGGGGGGGGGGGGGGTTGTATTTTTTTTTTTGGTTGTGGGCTGTGGGGACTCTAGTGGGGGGGGTGGGGGGGTGGGGGGGGGGGGGGGTATTTGGGGTGTGGGGGTTGAGGGGTGGTAGGGGGGGGTGGTTTCTTGGGGGTGGGGGTAGGGGGGAGGGGGGGGGGGGGGGGGCGGGGTTTTTTTTTTTTTGGGCTGGGGGGTGTTTTTTTTCTTTGGGGGGGGGAAGGGGGGGGGGGAGGGGGGGGGTTGTTTTTTTGGTTTGGGTGGGGGGGGGGGGGGGGCGGAGGTTGGGGTTTCTTTTTTGGTGGGTTTTTTGGGGGGGGCGGGGGTGAGTCGGGTGTTTTTTTTTTCTTGGGGGTGGGGGGGGTCTGTGGGGCGGGGGGGGGGGGGGATTTTGTGGGGTTTGTGTTGGGGGGGGAGGGGGGGGGGGGGGGTCTTGTTTTATTGGGGGTGCGTTTGTATTGGGGGGGGGGGCTGGGGGGGGGGGGAGGGGGGTTTTTTTGTGGGTGTGTTTTGGGGGAGGGGGGGGGGGGGGGGGTTTCGGTGGGGTGGGGTGGGGGGGGGGGGGGGGGGGGTTTGTGGGGCGGGGGGGTTTTTTGTGGGGGGGGGGGGGGGTGATGTTTTTTTTTGGGGGGGGGAGGGGGGAATTGTTTTTGGTGGGGGGGGGGGGGTTGTTTGGGGGGGGTGTTGGTGTGGGGGGGGGGGATTTTTTTTTTGGGGGGGTGGGGGGTGTGTGTTTGAGCGGGGGGGGGGGGGGTTGGGTGTTTTTTTTGGGGGGGGGGGTGGATTTCTTTTGGGGGGGAGGTGAGGGGGGTTGTTTGGGGGGGGGGGGGGGGGCGGGGAGGGGGGGGGGGGGTTTTTTTAGTTGGGTTTTTGCCGGGGGGTGGGGGAGGGTTTTTTGTGGTGGGGGGGGTTTTTTTAACATTGTGGTGGTGGGGGGGGGGGGGGGTGGTTTTGGGGGTTTGGATCTGTGGGGGGGGGGTTGCTCTTTATTTTTGGGTAGGTTTTTTTTTGGGGGGGGCGGGGGGGGGGGGTGGGGGTGGTGTTGTTGGTGTTGGGGGGGGGGTTGTTACCTCGAGGGGGGGGGGGGGGGGGTGGGTGGGGGTTGTTGGTTGCGTGGGGGGGGGGGGGGGGGTTGGGATTGGGGGGGGGGGGGTTCTGGGTGGGGGGGGGGGGGGTTTTGTTTGTGGGGGGGGGGTTTTTTGGGGGGGGGGGATGGGGGGGGGGGTGGTTGTGTTTCAGGGTGGAGGGGGGTGTTTATAATTGGGATTTTTGTTGTGGGGGGGGGGCGGGGGGGGGGTTACGGTTTTTTTTTTTGGGGGGCGGGCGTGTGTTTTTTTGGGGGGGCGGGGGGGGGGGGTTTGGGGATCGGTAGGCTGGGGGGGGGGGGGGGTGGGTTTTTGGGGGGTGTTTTGTGGGTGGGGGGGTGGAGGGGGGGTGCTGCTGTTTGGCGGGGGGGGTTTTGTTGTTTTGGGGGGGGGGGGGGGGGGATTTTTCGGGGGGCGTGGGGGGGGGGGGTGGTCATTTTTTTGTTGGGGGTCTGGGCTGGGGGGGGCGGGGGGGGGTGGCTTTTTTGGGGGGGTGCATTGGGGGGGGGGGGGGGGGGTTGGGGGGGCTGGGGGGGGGGGGGGGGTTTTTTGGGTTTGGGGGGGGGTATTTTTTTTGTCGGTTGGTTATCTTTGGGGAGGGGGGGTGGTTGTGGGTGGGGGGGGGGGGGGGGGGGTTTTTTTTTTGTTGGGGTGGGTTTGGGGGGGGGGGTGTGGTTATTTTTGGGGGGGGGTTCTTGGGGGGGGGGGGTGGTCTTGTGTATGGGGGGGGGGGGTTGGGTGGTTTTTGGTGGGGGGGGGGGGGGGGGGGGGTTTTTTTTTGTGGTGGGGGGGGGGGTTTTGGCGGGGGGGGGGGGGTCTTGTGGGGGTAGGTGGGGGGGGGGGGTGGGTGTTTTTGGAGGGTGGGGGGTTTGGGGGGGGGGGGGGGGGGGGGTTTTTGTTTTTGGTGGGGGTTGTTTGGGGGGGGTGGGGGTGGTTTAGGGGGTTGGGGGGGGGGGGGGTTTTTTTTTGGGGGTTTTTTTTTGGGGGGGGGGGGGGGGGGGGGGGGTTTTTTTGGGGGGGGGGGGTTTGTTTTTTGGTGGGGGGGGGTTTTTTTTTTAGGGGTGGGGGGGGGGTGTTTTGTGCGGGGGTTGTTGGGGGGGTGGGGGGGTGGGGGGTTTTTTTGTGGTGGGGGGGGTGGGTGTGGGGGGGGGGGGTGTTTTGGGGGGTGGGGGGGGGGGGGTTGTTGGGGTCCCCCGATGAGGTGGAGGCTTTTTTCTCACTTGTCGAAGACTTTTTTTTTTTAAAAAAGCAGTTTAGCTTGTTTGCTTTTTTTTCTTCGTTTCCCGTCCGGCGTGAGTTGCCTCATGTCTCCCGCCTACTTCCTCGCAATTCCTCCCCTTTCTTTTCAGCGACCCAAAACATTGCGTTCTTCTGTCCTCTTCCCCCTTCCCTTTTTTTCTCCAAAAGAACCTTCTCCCCCCACTGACGACACAATCTTTCGAGTCTTTTTGGGACCTTCCTCTTCGGATAGCCGCGCGTTCCCCCCCCCCCCCTCCCTCTTGCGCGAGGCCTCCCCCCTTCGAGAAAGTTAGATGCCTTCCCTTCCCCCCCTTCACTTCCTGCGTCCTCGCGTTCGCCAGGGTCGCTTTTCAGTCTTTATCCGCCCCCCCCAAAATTTCTTTCTTTCACTGCGGCAAGACGGCTATTGTATCTTTTCTTCCTCAACTTCCCCCCTCTTTGAACGTAAGAGATGAAGCGTTCTTTTCCCCCACCCCTGGTATGAACAACTTCCCCCTCCCCTCCCCCCGCCGCGGCATCCCCTTTCCCGAATGAGGGCTTCCCCCCCCCCAAACAGCTTTTTTTCCGCTATCGATTCCTTTCCGGCAACTCAGGGGATATCTTCTCTTCTTTCTAACTTTCTCCGCAGAAGGAACCCGTAGGTCACTCTTCCCCCCCCCCCAGAGACCCTTTTCCCTCTGCCCAGGTGAAGAATTTTCCCTGCCCTTACCCTCGGCGACAGTCAGAGGGTTCTTTTTCATTAAATCCTTCTCTCCCTCCCGTACCGGCACTTCGCATTTCTGCCTTTCCCTCCTTTCCCTTCAATGATACCTTCTTTCCCTTTCTTCAAATCAGGAAAGAGGCATCCCTCCCTCCCCAATGGTTTTAGTACTCGCGGCGCTGGTTATTTGATACACTTTCCTCCCCCTGCGAAACCTTCGCACCCTCCCCCCTTCATTCTCTTCAATTACACAGGTCCCCCTTTCCCCCCTTCCCCTCGCCAGTTTTTTCTCGCGAGAGTCGCGAACCTCTTCCTTTCCTCTTAGGTTCCGATGATTTGGTGAGAAGACTGACCGTGCTTTCTCCCCCCCCTACGAGACCTTCTCTCTCCCCTCCTACCCTGAAGCCAAATCACGTGAGAGGATTTTTTTCCTTTCCCCCAGACTCGAAGAGTTTTTTTCCCTGAATCACGAGCGACTATTCCCCCAGTTCCCTAGCGGCATCTTTGCCAAGAAAGGAATGAGCGTGTTTTTTTTTCTCCTAATCCCCAGTCCCTCTTTGTCCCCCGGAAATTTCCCCGTAGCTCCCCGTAGTCAATCTCTTCTCTTTTTTTTTTTTGCTATCTCCCGCGAAGAATTTGCCCTTTTTCTTTTCCCCCCTGGCGAACACCTTTTTTTTCCTATAAGAAACTATCACGTTCTTTGTACAAATCTGACGAGAGGTTGC
>Ga0179593_1577655_pt1 | contig 11865 bp, 21 predicted proteins | sample CZODoug2_1_08_16_FD_185931 | JGI IMG/M metagenome (GOLD analysis project Ga0179593, IMG submission 185931) | Vadose zone soil fungal communities from Angelo Coast Range Reserve, California, USA - CZODoug2_1_08_16fungal (PacBio error correction) | ecosystem: Environmental > Terrestrial > Soil >... | reverse complement strand
GTGCGAGGATTGACAGGCTGTACCGGACGATGTCCCTCTTCTTTACCTTGCCTTTTTCGCCACTGGCCTACTCCCCCACTCCGTAGGAGGCAGGATCAGCCGGGGGCGGAATAGCAAGTTGACCTTTTTTTCCCCCCCTTTTCCTCTTTTCCGGTGGAGATTGCACTGACCTTCCTCCCCTTTTTTTCCTGCCCCTTCGTTTGAAGGCATTTTCCTTTTTTCCTTCTCCGTTGTTTTTTTTCCTGTCTTTCCGATTGCCGCGACTTGAGGGGCCCTTTCTCTTTCTCCTTTTTTTTCAGTTTCCCTTCGAAACAGGACAACAAAGCGGTCGTTTTCCCCCCTTTTTATGCACGGCGTCGAATGTGCCGAGGCCTTTTTTTTTTCCTTTTTCGTCCCCCATCAGGGGGAGAAACGCAGGCCTTTTCTTTTCACCCTTTTTTTTCCCCTCCCATTTTTGTGAATTCGATCAAAGAGGTGCTTTTTTTTTTTCTCCTGTCAGGATGAAAAGGACGGCCTTTTTTCTGGTCTTTCCGGTGTCCATTGGAAAATTGGAGAGTTGGGGCTCCTCTTTTTCCCCCCCCCCGCCTGCTCCAGTGGGACGATTTTTTTTTTTTCCTTGCGATGTACATGATAGTTGGGCTCCGCCTTTATCTCCTTTTCCCAGCCGCATGGATGAGGCCTGCTCCTGCCTCTTTTTTTTTTCTTCCCGGCTGCACGCCGCGGGCCCCCTTTTTTTTCCCTTGGGAAGCAGACAGCGGATGTTTTTTCACGCCCCCCTTTTCCAAGTCAGGCGACGACGTCGGCTTTTTCCCCTTTTTTTCCCTGACCTCTTGCAGAGGGCCGGCCCGTTCTTTTCGCAAGAGAGGAGCCTTTTTTTCCCCCCTCGACTTTCACAACCGGAAACGATTCCCTTTCTTCCCTCCCGCGAACATTTCCCTTTTTTTCATCGATCAAGGGACCTCTTTTTCTTCCCCCCTTTCCCGACATTTATCGTGACGCGACCCCCCCTTTTTTTCTTTCCTGGTTTTTCGGTTCCTTTCCCTTTTTCCGGAGATAGCTAATGTCCTTTTTTTTTTTTCGTTTTTTTTTTGAGTTTCATGGCAGAAAGGGAGCCTTGTCCCCTTCCTTTTCCTTTGTTTTCATGTCAACGATATTTTTTTTCGCTCGAGGGCGCGTCCCTCTTTCCCTTTCCTTTTCGATACCCCAGGGCGGCGGGGCCATCTCTTTCTTTTTTCCGACCGGCTTTTCCCTGAAGGGACCTTTACCTTTTTCCTTTAGCCGTGGAAATCGGTTTTTCTCCTTGCGTAAATAGGGACTCTTTCCCCAAAACAGCCGGTTTTCCCCGCTTTTTTTTTTGTTCGTGAACCGCGCATCCTTCTCCTCCCCCTTGCCCGATCCCCCGCCATGACTTTTTTTTTTCGGTGACATACACGCGGACTTTTTTTTTCTCCCCTTTTTTCTTCCTCCTTTTTTTTTTTTTTTTGTTTTTTGTGCCCCCCTTTCTTTTTTTCGTTTTCGGCGAAAGGGCGTCTTCCTTCCGCCCCGGTAATGTGCCAGGGGTTTTTCCTCGAGTGCCTCCCCCCCTTTCCTTCCCCCCCGTCCCCCGGCCACTTTGTCCCCTTTTTTTTTTTTTTCCCGGTTGGACGAAGTGACGCCCTTTCTTTTTTTGCGTCGATGATTGATCGTTGTTTCCTCTTTCCCGCCTGGCCCTTCATTTACCTTCCCGGTTTTTTTTTTCTGCCAGCACGCCACTTCGTCTTTCTCCTTTTTGAGCTTTCTTTTTGCCGTTTGTCCCCCCCGAACACTTCAAAGCCCCGTCCCCTTTCTCCTTCTTTTTTTTCCCTTTCTTTGCCTTCTCTTCAGCACCCTTGCTTTTTTCCGTGAGTCGACAGACTGCTTTCGCTTTTTGTCCCCCTTTTAGTGGGTTTCCCCATCCCCATTAGCCTCTTTGCCTTCCCCCTTTCCCCCCCCCGTTGGGCGCACGTCGGGGTTTTTTTTTTTTTTTTTTTTTTTTTGGGGGGGGTAGGACTACGTCCCCTATTGTTCTTTTTTTTTCTGTCCCCACCAAGGCAACGAAGATTCGCCCCCGCTTTTCTTCTCTTTCCTCCCGGTCAGATATTCACCGTCCCTCCTTTTTTCCCTAGGGACGCCGAACCGCCTTTTTTTTTTATGTTTCCGTGGAGTGTCAAGCTTTTCCCCGTTTCGCCACACGACAGCAGTTTTTTTTGCGAGGTCTTTTTTTTCCCCCACCACCGGGGGTCTTTCCTTTCCAAAGTTGATGGTCATTATGGAATTTTTTTTTCGCAAAGAAAAATCCTTGGCCTCCCCTTCCTTTTTCTCCCCACTGCGATCGAGTCTTGTCTTTTCAAGGTAGGACGAATTTTTTTTTTTTTTTTTTCCCCTCCCCCCCCTTTTTTTGGTTTCGGAGGACTAGTGGGCCACTTTCCCTTTCTTTCACAAACCCTTTTTTTCCTTCCCCAAAGAGGCTTTTTGGTTTTTTTTCATCCCGGCCTTGTGCGACATAGCCTCTTTTTTGCGCTATCTTGGGTCCGGTTGGCGACCGGTTTTTTTTCTTTTTTCTCCAAAGACAGGCTTGGCCTTTTTCTTCATTCCACTGGCTGATGACGTCTTTCTCTCCCTTCTCCCTTTTCCGCCGCCCGGGCGTCCCCTTACACGATGATCATTTTCTGGAAAAGACTTCACTCTCCCTTTATTGTTAACCTTTTTTCCCCCCTCCCTGAAGCGGGCCCCTGTCCCCCCAAAAATTAGGCCTGACCCCCCCTCTACTTTCGGCTTTCGCACCGGCATTCCTCCCTTCTTTTCACTTGAAAGAAGAAAGCCCCCCTCTGTCCCCTTTTCCGCCTTGTGTTTATTGATTGTAGAGGCCGAGACCCTTTTTCCCTTTCCTCTTTTCGCACGTCACGGTCGATCCCCTTTTTTTTTTTTTTTTCTTTTACAATGCGATAGACAAACCCCCCCCCCCCCCCCCCCCGCCCCCTTTTTTTTTTTTTCTCCCGGCAGCGATATAGGGGATGTATCTCTTCTTTTGTTGTCCGTCTGAGGGATAGCATCCCTTTCTCTTCTCTGCCCTTTTTCTCACGAAACAACTAGCTCCAAAAACAATATGGGATGGTTTTTTTTTCTTTCAGTTTTGGAACCGTCAAGGTCTCGAGACTTCTTTCCAGTTAGAGAGCATCCTACTCCTCCTCTATTCTCCCTCTTCTTAGGTCCTCTTCCAATCCCCCCCTAAACGCAGGAACGGAAGGTTTCTTTTTCCGCGTCCTTTTGTTTTTCGTCGGCAAAGGCGTCTCCCCCCCTTTTTCCCCCACCATTTGGAAGGAGGATGAGGTCCCCCCCTCAAATCGGTCTACCTCCCTTTTGTCGCCATAGGTCGGCACACTGTAAGTTTGTTTTGCTTTTTTTCTTTTTTTCTTTCAGATGTTGGGTGTTCCGCGGAACAGGTATGTTCTCCTCTGTTTACCCCTTTCTTTGCCGTTCTTTTCCTCGATACGGCTTTTTTTTTTTTTCCGCCCTTTCGGTCTTCCCCCCTTTCTGTGACTCGGCCCGCCATAAGAGTTGGCCGCTCTTTTTTTTTCCCCGTTGTTGTCGAAAACCCCTTCCCACGGCGTTTTCCTTTTTGCAATAATTCGAATCCGGCTATGTCCTTTCCCTCCCCTTTCACACGCTCCTTTTCTCATTCGAAGCGTTCCATGTTTTTCCCCATGCGTTGCCGCTTTTTTTTTCTCTTCTTCCTCTCCCCCCCCATCCCACGGGATTTTTTCCTCTCCCAATCGCCGACTTCCCTGAGAGCTCCCCTCCCTTGGGTCTCGGGGGTGTTTTTTTTGGATAGAAGTGTATTTTTTGCTCACCCGAGGAGCTCTATCAATGGATTTTCCTTCCTTCCCAACGAGAGAAGGCCCCCCTTGCCCACCTTCACTTCTCCAGACCCCTTTTTGGGGCTTCTTTGCAAATACGGCCCATCCTTCCTCTCTTCTGTGCCACCGGGCGTCAAGGCTTCCTTCCCCCCCCCCCTCCCAAGGGGCGAGGGTCCTTGCGTTTTTTTTCTCGGGAAATCGGCGGCCCCCAATGCATTTTGGCGGCGGTGGACTTCTTTCCCCTTCCTTTTTCTTGGCCTGCTGATTCAAAATGCGGTTTCGCTGAGGGGGACTTGGTTTCAGGTTTTTCCTTTTTCTCTGTTTCCCCCGGAAATTTCCCAACGTTGAAGTCTTTCCTTCTCGCTTGAGGAGGAGAGCTTTCCCACCCTACAGATTTGCGTGTTTTTTCTTTTCCCAAGACCGTCGAACCTCCCCCGTTTTTTTTTTCTCAGACGAGGCGTGGTTTCCCTTTTTTTTCTCAACCCCTAGAATTCCCTCGCACCCTCCCTTTTTTCTTTTTTTTGACTGGTTTCGGGGACACCCGAGGCTCGACCCCCCTTCTCCAAAGAAGATGCTGATTTCCTTTTTGATGGTGGAAGTTTGGCGTGATGTCACTTCCTCCCGTCTTCCTTGGTTCCAGTTTCCTTTCGCACTAAGGTTTGCCCCCCGTTTTTGAACACGGAGAAGACTCCGGGCGCTTCCCTCTGGCTGGGAAACTCTCCCCCCCCTTTTTTCTAGGGCAGCCCCTTCGGGGAAGGTCGTGTTTTTTTCCTGCTTTTTTGTCAAGAATACCGCCCCCGGGACCTGAACACCTTCTTTTCCTTTTTCCCCGAAACCTACGCCTTAATAATAACACCCCACTTTTTCGGTTTATGAAGTGAGAATTGACATCAACCTGGAAGAGATTCTAATCTTCTTCTTGTGAGGTCACCCCCCCATTTCTTTTTCCAATCGGTGGGGGCCTTCGTCGGTTTGCATGGTCACCTTTAAGTTTTTAGCGTTTCTGGTTCAAAGACCGACTCCTTTCTCTGGGAGGCGGTCATGGGCGACACCCTTTGTTTTCCCGATGTGGCCTTCCCTAAATTTCAGAAAAGTGGAACTTTTCCCCCCCTCTTGTTACGAAGCATGGCTTTTCCCCCCCCCCTGTCCCCCCTGATTTTTTTTTTTCTTCCCCCCCCCCCTCTCCGATTAAGGCGTTACACCCCTTCTTCCTTATGGCAGACTTTTTTCGCGATCCGTTCGGAGGCACTTTTTGCTGCGGGCCTTTTATTTTAATTTTGGAGCGCCTCTCCCCCCCCGGTGGACATTGAACTGCCTTTCTCTGGACCACGGGATCTTTGTCCCTTTTTTTTTTCCACCTCCGCGGAAAACCCTTTTTTTTTTTTTTTCCGTCAATGAGACCCCTTTTCAAAGGGCAGTGCGATCCTGCACCCCCCAAAACCCATTACGATATTGGAAAAACTTCCTTCTCCGTGTGCAAAAAATTTCGTCTCTCTTTCCGAAAAAGATCCCCTTTTCTAGTTTGATGATTTTTTCCTCTTTTCCCCTCCCAGGAATATTTTTTTTTTGAGTCTCTTTTTTAAGTTTTATCGTTTTACAGGGGGGTGCACCCTCCTTCCCCTTATTTTCTTCGCTTATCCTTTTTTTTTGCCGGCCTTCTTTTTTTTTTCCTTAGGTTTAGAGGAGGGAAACATGTTTTTTACCTTCTTCATCTCAGCGGGGGGTAGGGACCTTTCCTCCAAACCGCATCCGCTGATTGGTTCCTGGCGGCGCCCTCTTTTCTCTGATTTTTTAGCCCTCCGAAAGTCAGATGATTTTCCTCCTTTCCCTCTTTCGATTCATCGGGGGCCTGCCGGTTGTTCTTTTCCCTCTATATGTACTTTTTTTGCCCCCCCTCTTCGTTGTTATCTGCGCTCAGGCTTCCCTTTTTTCCCCTTGCCCCCCCCTTTTTTTTTCAAGCCGCCTTCGTTTTTCCCCGGGTAAGAATGATTCCCGTTCCAAACATCCCTGATCGAATTCCCTTTTTCTTCCTTCTTCTCTCCATGGCGGAGTTGATGACGGCTTCCCTCCTTCGTAGAGCTTAGAGGCCACCCTTTCTTTCGGCCCCTTCAAGGACGTCTGGTTTCCGGTTGCGCTTAACCTTTCCCTCCTCTTTTTTTTTCTTTCCCCCCCTCCCAATTCGCGGAAATGGCGTTGAAGTTCCTTTGTTGTTGTTGAAGAGAGTCTTTTTTTTTTTTCTTTTTGCCCATCTCTTTGAGTTGTTCCATTGAGATGGCGAAATGGCGGTTCCCTTTCCTCCTCCCCCCTTTTTTTTTCTTTCCCCCACGGCAGGCACGGCGTCCGTCTGTGTTTTTTTTTTTTCATGTCGGCGGAAGGAAGTAAACACATCAGGCCTTTTTTCCTTTTCCTCCCCTTCACCGTTTTATCAAGGCGTGGGTGCGCGGTTCTCTTTTTCCTTTCCTTTTTCTTTTGCTACCCCCGGCCGGCAGAGGCCTTCCCCCCTTTCTTTAAAATTGGACGAGTTGGAGACCGCGCTTTTTTTTTTTTTTTTGGTGATGTACACATACGTGGGGGCATTTTCCCCCCTTTCCTTTATTAACTTTTCTGCGCAGGCAGGTCATCGTGCGCCTTTTTTTTTCCTTTAAACTCGGATTGGACGCTTTTTTTTTTTCGACCCTTCAATAATTGGGCTGGTTTTGGCAGGTTACGGCCCTCCCCCTTGTTCCCTGTCACGTGTCGATGCCCGGGCCCTTTTTTTCTTCCTGTGATGAAGGCTTTTTCTTTTTCCTTTTCAGACTTTTGACCTTTCACCCCCGGAAACGTCCCTTCCTTCCCCCCCCTGCCCGGAATCCTTTTTCCCCTTTTTTTTTTCCAGCCCCGAGAAGACGGTGGATTTTTCCACCTCCTGTTTGTTTTGACCGAAAAGCCGTTCCCCCTACTTTTTTCCCTTTTTTTTTTGCGGTCTTCGCAACCTGGCTCGATTCCTTTCCTTTTTCATTGCAGTCGAGGCGCTTTTTTTCTCTTTGGAACAAGAGCCGTGGCCATCTCTTTCCTTCCCCTCTTTATGGCAACGCTATTCGGGTGGATCTGTTCTTTTTTTTTTTCCGGGCGCGCAAAATTTTTTTTTTTTCGCCCTCCTGAGGCGGCCCATAGCGTTATCCCGGTCTGCTTAATAGGACGCGATTCGCCCCCTTTTTTCCCTTTTTTTCCTTGAAAAAATAGTTCCCTTTTTTTGCTCCCCTATTGGCAGCACATATTTCCAACCTGTTCTTTTTTCTCCAGCCGCTCCCAGCCGTTTTTCCTTTTCTTTTTTTTTTTTTTTCCAGGAGAAGGAGAGATAATGGCCCCTTCTTTTTCCCCTCCCCCCCTTGGTTTCTTCCCTGGTCTTAGGTGAACTCCCGCTCCTCTTTTTTCGTGTCCCAAGCGGCAATCAGACCGGACCTTTCTCTTTTTGTTGTAGGAGAGGATTCTTTTTTTTGTCTTTTTGTTTGTTAGGCAAGTACGCCGGTTAATTTCCCCTTTTTTTCTTTTTCTTCTTGCAACGGCCTCGATCAGCCTCCCGACCGTTCCGATTGCCTTTTTTTTCTCCTTTTTTGATTACGCAGCGGCTGTCGCCTTCCTCTTTCTCACTCGTGTTAAAAGCCCTTCTTTTTTCCTTTTCCAATTTACTTAAGGTAGGGGTTTTCCCTGCCCCCTTTTTTTTAATCTTGTCGCAATCAGATTCTTTTTTTTTTTTTCCTCCTGGTGCCACGAAACATCCCACCATTTTTTTTTTTCCCCCTTTTTTTGGAGGAAGATGTGTTAAATTTTCTTCTTTTTTCTTCAGGCACCTTGACCCCCCCCCTTCTTTTCTTTTTCGAAGATCTTCCCCTTTTTCGCCTTTCTTTGGAGGGATGCAGTCCCTATCTGGTAGGTTTTTTCTTTCTTCCCTCCCCTTTCCTGTCTTGCGCAACGTGGGTCCCCTTTTTTATTTCTTACCACCAGCGCTTTTCGCCTTGTTTGTCCCCCTTCTTTTTTTCACCCTCAGATCGACAGATTGGGCTTTTCCCCTTCTTTTATCCCAACCGGCCGCCACCTTTTTCCCCCCTGCGGGCCGCCTGCCCTTTTTTTCCCCCCTCCCTGCCGGTATAGGGGTTACGTTCTTCCCCCCCTTCCTCCCCCCGATGTACTGGGTGCGATCTTTACACCGGGGGCTGAGAAAGTGATTTTTTTTTTTCTGCGGATTCGTTTTCTTTTCATTTTACTTATCGCTCTCGTTTGCCTTCCCCCGATTTCCCCTTTGCGAGACGAAAATTCTTCTTCCTTTTTGTGTCGCGAAAATTCCTCCTTCTGATCGAGATTTTTTTTTTTCTATGCAGCGGGTCCGCTTTTCTCCTTTCTATTACGGACCAAGAGCGTGTTTTTTCTTCCTTTTCTTTTCCCCCTTCTTGGGCCCTCCTCCCGATGCAGATATTTTTTTTCTTCCCGTTTTTTTTTTTTTTACTCAACAACGACCAGGCTGCCCCCCCTTCTTTTTTTTCCCGGAGATGACGGGCTGTTCCTTTCCTCTTTTTTGGCAGCCGGAAAGGGGCTTTTTTCCCCCCCCCCCGTGACGGATCGGATGATAGGGTGAACCTTCCCTCTGCCAACAGGCGTTGTTAAATTTTTTTTTTTTTTTTTCCCCTCCAGACATGAGAGTCTTTTTTTTTCGGTTCCCCCCCCCCCCAACCATAGTTGCCGACTTTCCCCCCTTATCTTTTTTCTTTTTTTCCTCACAGGACATTACTCCTTTTTTTTTTTCTTCTGGGATTGGAGACTTGACTATTTTCCCCCCCACCTCCTAGCTGTCGGGCGTGGCGCGGTTTATTTCTTTCTGCTTTTCCCATCTTTTTGGGCGCTGCATAATTAGGATTTCTTTCTCCCCCCTTTCCCCGGACGAGGAACTGCGGCTCTTGTCTTTCCCAGCAAGCCAATTTTTTTTTCCCCCCGCGTTCGCCCGGGGCGTCTGAGATATTTTTTTCCTCTTCTCCCTTTTGGGGTGTGGGGGCGAGGTCTTCCTCCCTCTTCTTCTTATAGCCGCCGGGCTCAACTCGAGAAAAACCTCGGGAGGCATAGGGTGAAGACTTTTTTTTTACAAGGTCTTCTCCTTTTTTTCTTGCGTTGACGATTTTCCTTGCGAGAACCTATTTTTCTCGGCCTCTACAAGCACTATACTCCCCCCTTTTTTTTCCCCCCCGCGTGGGGTCCCCCCTTTTTTTTTTTTTTGGCTGGCGGTCGGCAGGCGCCAGGGCCCCCTCTTTTTCCTTTTTGCGTTTTTTCTTTTTTTTTTCGTGCCCAGTCTCGTTGTAACGGCGGCCACTCTTTTCCCGACCTTTTCTTCTTGGGGGTTCTTTTTTTTCTTTTTATAGTGTTTTTTTTTCAACAAAAGAATTTTGGCTGCCGGGTTTTCCAGATTTCCCCTCTCCCTTCTTTCTTTTTTTTTTCCTTTCTTTTTCTTTCCTGGAGAAGGGTCGGTCGCCCCCCTTTTTTTTTCCTTTTTTGACAAGAGTTTTTTTTCACTTTTCCCCCCTTTCCAGGTTTTTCACCAGGAAGGCTTGGGCGCTTTCTTGTGTCCTTTTTTTCCCCTCCTTTTCCCTGCCTTACCCCCTTCCCCTTTCTTCGGCATCGTGTGGCTTCTTGGTCGCCCTTCCCCAGACGGCTACAAGATCTTTTCCTTTTCTTACCAAAATTCTTGCCTGCCTTCCCGCGGCCAACTAGTCTCGCCCCCTTTCCCGGGGGCTTCTTTTCGCGCCACCTTTCCCCCCGCCCTTTTTTTTTTTTTTTTTCTGTCGGACCAGACGCTGATTCGCTCTTGGTTCCCCCGTTGACGATTTATCCCGGCTTTTTTTTTTTGATCTAATGAACCCTTTTCCCGAAAGGACAAATCAAGGTTTCCCATCCCCTTTTGGCGGCAGCATCTAGAAAAACCTCTTGCCTCGCACTTTTCTTTGTATTCTTTTGTTTTTCCCGGAAAGTAAAAGCTTTATCCCCCCCCTTAATTTGCGGCGGGTCCTGCTGTGTGTTTTGCCCTTTCTTCCACCCCCCTGTCTGCCGGCAACACCTATTTTTCCTTCAAGTGTTCCTATAGGTCATGCCGATGTAAAAGTTGGCGTGCTCTCTTGGCGTGAATTGCGTTCAGACTTTTTTTACCTCGCTGGGTTAGTCCTCCTACATTGACAACGTTGCAGACTCCCTACCGGGCAGCCCATCGCTTTTCTTTTTTTCTTTTTCCATCCCCACCGCTTTTTCTGTCTGGCGCCTCCCCCCCCCCCCCCCCCTTATTTTTTTTCCTATCTTCTAAGCGGAGGGATTTGCGTCTCAAGGTGCTGATGAACGATCCTTCCCTTTTTTTTTCTTTCGCGACAATTTCTTTTTTTTTTTTCTTTATTTGACGTTTTTTTTTCCCCTCTCACCAGTCTACAGCTGATTGAGCCCCGCGATGACGACAGTGTCCTAACCTTTTTCCTTGATGGTTCATCACGCACGTGCTTTTTTTTTCTCCCTTTCGGAGAGTGACAAGGCTTTATCCCCTCTTTTTTTCTTTTTAGATGTGATCAGACCGGCTTGCGCCCTTTTTTTCCTCCCTTGTCGGAGATTTTTTTGGTAGGGGCTTTCACTTGGGATCGAGGCGGTTGCAACTATCCCCTTTCCCCCCCTTTTCCATGAACAGCGGGGGAAACGTGGTCTTTCCCCTGCATTAGTCCCTACTTTCCCCCATTTTTTCTTTGCACAGGCCATTGGCGTTCTTCCACGGGATGCTCCGCTTTTTCGGGGAAGGTTCAATTTCCCTTTTCAGATAATGGGGATTCTTCTTTTTCCCCTTTTTTTTGGATGGGCATGATCGCTCGGTGTGCCAAAGAAAAGACGACTGGGAGCGGGCTTTTCCGTTTTTTTTTGGTGGTCAAAAGCTTTTTTTTCTCCCCTTTTTCCCCTTGTGAAACCCGACAACGTTTTTCCCTTTTTTTTTTCTCTGCACGGATTTTTTTCTGGTTTTCCCTCTTTTACCCGGCGTTACACCGGAGACGCTCTTGTCCTTTTCCGCGCGCCGTTCTGTTTTCGTCCAAAATGGTGTCCTTTTTTTTTTTATTTCCCCGAATATTCGTGGACTTTGCGCTTTTTTTCCTTGCACGGGCTCTTTATGCCGCTTCTTCTTTCCCTTTTTTCTTTCCCCCTTTTTTTTTTTCCCCCCTTTCTCCGAATGAAATGAGCTATCCTTCCTTTTTTCACAAAGCCGCAAAAACCCCCTTCCCCGCCCTTTTTTTCTTTGGTGTCCGTGTTTCACGAAATTCTGTTCTTTTTTTTTTTTTTTTTCCCCAAGATTCCCTTTCGATTATCGAATGAGCGGGACCTTCCCCCTTTTTTTTCGAGGGAGAGGGCTGTTTGACACTTCCTGGCTGCCACCGGCCCCATGGGGCTTTTCCTCTTGTCCTCGGGGGCCGGCCGCTTTTTCTTTTTCCCCAATGGACGTCGTCTTTTTTTTTTTAGAAACTGCCGGCAAAACCATCCGATGTTTTTTTTTTCTTTTTTTCTCCGAGGGCCGCGCGGTTCTTTTTCCTCAGTCGCTGCGGGCCGCATCCTTCTTTTTTTTAGACCTTTTGTGCCTTTTTGCCGGGTTCTGCTCCCCCCCCTCCCCTCCCCTCACTCCCTCACCATTGACACCACAGGCACAGTGGCAACCGTCTACAGTTTCCCCCCCCCATTTTCCCCCTTCGAACGCCACAATAAAATCGCCACTTCCCAACCCCCCCAACTCGGGACTAGGCGCCCTTTTTTTTTTTTTTTCCGTCGAAGAACGCGTTCCCTCTCTCGAAGTCAATTAGTATACCCCTTCGTGATGTACGGGCTTTTCCGCAGCATTCTTTTTTCTCCCCCTCCCCATTCCCCCCATCGGAAGGGCCCCTTTTTTTTTTTTTTTTCCCGCAAGCTGTTTTCAGGTGAGCTTTCCCCCTCCTTTCCTCCCCAATCGCGCATG
>Ga0179593_1363542_pt1 | contig 11865 bp, 23 predicted proteins | sample CZODoug2_1_08_16_FD_185931 | JGI IMG/M metagenome (GOLD analysis project Ga0179593, IMG submission 185931) | Vadose zone soil fungal communities from Angelo Coast Range Reserve, California, USA - CZODoug2_1_08_16fungal (PacBio error correction) | ecosystem: Environmental > Terrestrial > Soil >... | reverse complement strand
CGTGATGTATTGAAAAATTTCTTCGTTAACTGAGCTTGTTCCACCTGACCTATTTGACTGTGAAAGGCTCCAACTCCCCTTTTATCCCCCCGTCATTTTTCGTTGTGAATCTCGATAGTGGTCCGTTTTCTTTTTTTTTTCTCCCCACTATGCCGTCTTTGGTCCTTGTTGGCTTTCTGTTAAGCCCTTAGTTTTTCCCCTCTTTGTGAGCGTGGCCTTTCTGCGCGTCGGTTTCCCCTCTTGTACTTTTTCCTCCCTTTTCCCCCTCTTCTTTCAGCAGAGGATGATAAACGGTGAAATTTTTTTCCGGAAAGGCCGTTTTCTCCGGCCTCATCTTCTCTAGGCGGATGCCCTTTTTTCCCCCTCAACTTAGTCCTTTGCTTTGCCATAACCTGGTGGCACCCCAATTCTATTCAACAGTGCCTTCTCCCCGCCTCTTCCAAGGTGACTTCTTCTCTTTTGTAACGGACCTCTGCCAACTCCACATAATTGTTATGAACCAGAAACACACGTTTCGACATTGCTACATCTTCTTTTTCCCTGACCGTTTCTGCTCCCTTTATCTCTCCCACCTTCCCAGACACCGTAACCCTTGTTTTCATATCTTCCAATACCCCTTTTTTCCACAACCTCCTCGCGAGCGCGCAAGATCTTGATCGGTTTTTCCTGAACCAAAGACGTGCAGAGGTCCCTTTCCCCCGCTTCCGGTTTTCCTTAGTCGACCAGCGCTTTTCCATCAATACCACCCCACCTTTCCTCCTTTTCATGAGATTAGACAAGAGCCGTTCCCTCGTGCACCAATCGTTGTTTCTCTTTCTTCTTGTTCCCCCGCTCCCTTTGAACCTGGCTTCCCCAGTTTAGGGATTTGTGACCGCAACTCGCTCCCTACGTTTCTTTTTCTTCCTTCTGACTGCCCCCTTTCTTTCTTTCCCTTCAATTCGGCATCGACAGTGGTATTTTTCACTAGCGAACCCCTTATATTCTTTCTCCCCTCCTCTTTTTTCCCCTTTTTTGGACCCCTTCCTTCAATTCCCCCCCTTCCTTTTCGTTGAGCCTGCCACATTTACCGTGAACGATCCGATGTCCCTCCGTCATTCGTACTTCCCGCCTTCCAACCCCCCCCTGTTTTTTTCTTTTTCATCCCTTAGTTCTCTCGGTCCTCCCTTTTCCATTTTAGAATCCGACCCTCCTGAGCGATTTCACCACCCCCTTCTCTGGCAGCGGTCTTTCTTCTTTGTCGCTGCACTAGTCTTTTTCTGTGGCGGAAATTGTTGTCTCCCCTTCTGGGTTCACTAACGTTCATTCATCCGATAATTTATTTCAGCCTGCCTTCTGCGGTCGAGTTTCTGCTTTCTTTCCCCCCTTCTTTTTTCGACCTTCTCCTCGTACATAATGTGGACCTTTCCGTCTAACAAATCTTTCCCTTCTATGATTGCTCTGCCCTTTTTACGCGGACGACCAATGGAAGTTTTTGAACCATTTCCCGAAACAATCCCTTTTCCCCCTGACCCTTCGTCCCGGACCAAACTTAGTTTGCTGTGCCCCGTCTCTGTTGCTGCACACTGCGTGGTCATGCACCGGCTCGGTTATTTTTTGAGCTCTTTTTGTGGGGATATAATCTTAGTTCCTTTTGAGTTCACTCTTGTTCTGTCTTATATCCCCTCTTCCTTTTCTTTTTGACCATTGCTGCGGAACCCTTGTCGAGACCTTCGGAATAGTTCCCTTCCCCTAACTCCTAGTTTTTTTCCCTAACCCTCTAATGCACATCTGACCTTTCCTAGCCTTTCCAAGAACCCCCCACTGCGTTTAGCATTTGGTTTTTGTCACTTCGGCATAGTGGCTTCTTATTTTTTGCCGGTTTTTAGACCGCGAACTGCTCTCACACGGATCTCCTCCAAGAGTCTCTCCTCTTACGGATACCCGAACGATGGTTATTGCTCCTCCCTCTGACACGTTTTTTTAACACATTTTCATGCGTTTCTCATTGAAATCCCCCGCGTTGTTCTCCTTTCCCTTACCTTTGAGCAACCTCAAGCACTCTTCGTGACTTTTTAATCTCAACATTTTCGTCCTCCTTTTGCGCGGGATGCTTGAAAGCCCCCTAGACATCCCTTACTCGGCCACATCTTTTTCGATCTATATTCTAACGTACCTCTGACCCCTTTCCACACTAGGATTTCGTCCGATTATTACCCCTGTTTTTTTTTTTATGGACCACAGATAACGGTGCTGCTTTCTCGGTTGTTTCTTCGAATCGCCTCCTTGTGGAGACCCACCACCCCATTCCCCCCTTGTCCCCCGTATTTTCAAACACCTTCTTACATCCTTCGTTCGGCTCCTGTATACGTTTTCGCTTCTTATATCCGCCGCCTCCTGCCTCCCTTTGCTTGTTAATTGTCCCGCCTCGTACAGATGTTCCTCTCCATTCTTTTTACCCTGTCACCCGTCGATTCGTCACCACAGGGTGAATTGGAAATACATCTTTACTTTCTTCAACCCATCTTCCTTCATACCTCTTTTTCCCTCCCACAAGAGTTTGAATCCTGTCATGTGTCTCAACCTATCCTTTGACTCCCAGGTAATTGAATTGTTCACTTCATTTCCCTGCGTTATATATCCCATTTTCTCCTCCGTTTTTGTTTGTTTTCGTTCTTTTTTCTTTTCTTCTCAATGAGTTGCCAGTCTCTTCATTTTTTTTGAGGCATTTGCTTGTAAGATTTCCACGCGTTTCCTTTATAATGATGTTTATCGCGTACTTGTCTGATGTCTCCTTTTCCCTTGGGCGAATAATTTTCCCTTTTTCATTAGTTTTTTTTTTCGAGTTTTTGGCCTCTCTAGTATTGATTCAATACCATAGAGGCTAGAGGTTATTCTTTTTCCTTTTTTGATCTCTCGCCGGCGTCCATTCCCGCCTCCTCCCCCCTCTGTTTGATCACCTCCCCCTTGGATTCTTTTTTTCCCCCTGCTGACCAACTGCTGCCCACCAGGTCCCCTTCCCTCGTGACTTTTATTGACTTCTTTACGAACGGCTAATTTCCTTTTTTTTCGCTTCTCCTGGATGTCTCTTCACTAGCCCCCCCCCATTCTAATGGTTTTTGGGCAATTTTCCTTTTCGCAGTCTCCTTCCCCCTTTTGACCAAATTGCATTTTTCTTTTAGTTTTTTTCCCCTTTTTTGCTCTCTTTTCTTTTCTTGCATTATCTGACCGCTTCTGAACTTATTTTCCCCCCCTCTGTCGTTTCAATGTTCTCTTTTGAACGGATGATGACATCTTTTTCTTGGATTCAATCTCCTCTTGAAAAAGCGATGGTATTCCTGTCAGGAAGCTGGATCTCCAACACAGTTCTTTTTAGCCAAGTTCGAACCCCCGCCCTCTCTCCTCGATCGTTTTTTTTCCATTCGCCCTCCGTTTTTAATCCCTTCTTTCAGGTACCTTTTCCTCGCGGCCGTGTTCCCTTGTTCGTTCCCTGCGGGCCTTTTCTTCGGCTCTTTTCTTTAACTCACGATTTGCGTGTTCTCACCCGTTTCTCTCCTTTTTTTTCTCTTACGATTTATAAAAGGAGTCGCTTTTCTTTCCTCAATCTTTTTCCCCTCCACCTTTTCAGTCCTCCTCCTTATCTTTTACAGCGGGGATTCGTCAGCATTTTGTGTGCCGCTTCCCCCAGATCTTGGTCCTCTAATAGTACCTTCATCTCCCTTCCGAAGATTCTTTTACTTTGATTCCTTCAAGCCATGAGGCACGCCTGCGTTCCTTTTTTTTGATTTAAGGCGGAAACTCTTTCATTTTTGAAGAGTAACTGTCCGCTCGCTTCTTTTCTTTATGGACCTCTTTCCCATTACTTTCTACCAGCAACAGGATGCCTTATGAGTTCCCCATGATCTCAAGATTTCGGCCTGGCTCTTTGCGCCGCCAGCCAACCTTCTCCTTTTTCTACGTTGAAGGTCACTGGAGGGAAAGAATGTTTCATCTGATTCCTTTTTTGCGTACCAGGTACCACGTTTGTTCTCATCAACTTTTCTTTTCTCAAGTGCCGGAACGGCGTCTCCTTCCCAGCTTTTTTCTCTATTCGTTCTCTCGAAGCGCCTGTTTTTCCGTTTTTCTCTCTGTCCGGCCTCCTTCTTTGTTTCTCCCTTTCTCTTTACCTCTTCCTGCGTTGAGAAGCGGTTTTCAAGTTCAATGAAAGGTTGATTGCTTGGGACTTTCCCTTCATGCCCCTGATTTTTTTTTTTTTCTGTCACTGTTTTAAATGTGTTCCTGCCTTGTGCCCCTAAAGGCCCTTTCTTACTTGATTCTGTCTTCCGAGCTTTTTTTTTTTTGTCGTTTGGTGGTGCTTTTGAACTTCTTCATTTTCGCGTATCACCCTGCCCCTGGTTCACCTGGACCCTGTCGATGAAGCGTAAGCTTTCTTTCTTTTCTGTCCTTGCTAACTTTCGATCACCATTACTCTTTGCTTCAACATTCAAAACCTGGAGGCCGTTGACATTGATGTTTAGATTTTTTTTCCTTCACAATCCGTTTTCCCCAAGATGTTTTGACCCCGTTTGCCTTGAGAGAAGATAAGTATCTTGATGCATTTTCTGCTATTCTTTCTTCGTTTGGTTCCCCGCCTGACTCTACCTCCCCTTGTGCTGATTACCTTTCTTTATTCCCCCCCCCTCCCTCCTTCCTTCGCCCCCCCTCCTACTCTTTACTTTAGGCGAAAGCTTATTTTAACCCCTCTTTACTTCCGCCACCATTCCCACCCTCACTCTCCCCATACCTTTCCCCCCCGCCTCCCCACTTTTCACCCCGTCTCACCCAGCTTGATTTCCACCCTGGCCACCTCCCATCTCCTCTCCCTATTTCTTCGTCCTCCCGTGTTCAATCGCGGAACCTTTCCCACTTCATTTCCACCCTCCGTCTTCATACCTCCTAATTCTTCTACTTGTCTGTCCCTCCCTCCCCCTGTTGTTCCCTCTCCCTCCCTGCCCTCTCTTACCGCATATTTCCATTGCTTTTTTGCCCCTACCCTCAGTCCCCGTCTCCCCCCCCACCAAGAACTCCTTTCGTATCTCATCAATTTGCCCCATGCAGTCTATCATGATCTGCAGCTCCGCTACGCCCTTCCCCTTCTTTCCTCTTTCTTTCCCCTCCCTCCTTTTCCCTTCTCCGTCCTTCCCTCTACGTATTCACTCCTTGTGTACCTGCCGTCTCGTTTCTTGGTTTCTTGTCTTTTCTTGTGATGTTTTGTTTTCTTATGCTTCGCTACACGATTCTGCTCACTTTTTGGGTTGGTTTGTTTCTTTTTTTTTCTTTTTTTCTTTTTATTTTTTGTTTTTCCGTTTGTGACCCCGAGCCGAAGAACTAGCTCTCTCCTTCCAGAAAAATGCCGTTTTTTTCTTGAAGTCAGGCTTTTTCTCTCCCATGATCTGACTTTTTGATTTGTTTGTCCTTAATGATACTTGTTGCGTGTCCTGCTTCTAATAGGCCCCCGCACTCTGATTTCCCCCCCCCGATGTGAACCTCATGTGAGCACGCACTCCACTGCTCCCTTTTGCTCGTTTCTTTTTTTCCCGCTCCATTGTCCAGCACCTTCCGCTTAAGTTAATTGTGTTCCCCCCCCCGTTCGTGGCGCTGTCTCCCCCCGTCTTTTTGTCCATAATAGGATTCACCCTGTCTTGCGCCACATCATGGCGTCATGCGTTGAAACAGTCCTATACACCTCCCTTTTCCCCCAGAATAAGATGGCCCCCCACCTTTGAAAAACACCGACACTTCCCGTCTTTTCCCCTAATCGGCGGCCCCTCATCACGCGAGGTCCACGAGAGTGACGGTGAACGATTTATGCTTGCGGCCTTTCACGCGTTTTTTCCTCCATCGTCTTTCCACTCGCCGACTCGCTATTCCCCTACTCCGATTTTCCATCATCACGATTCATAATAACTAACTGGTCATGCCTGGTTGCTTTTGATGCTTTCAAACCCACCTTTATCTCTTTCCCGACCTTTTCCGACTTCAACGACGCCCCTGGTGACATGTCTGCCCAACCCGTAATTGAGCTCGTTATTTTTTTGATGAGTCGACCCTTCCTGTCCAAGTCTTGGGTTTCCTTCATTCGTCATCCTTTCCTTTGTGGTTTTCCGCCTCCGCCAATCTCTCCCTCCATTTCCCCTCTTGAACCTTCAATGTTCGTGGTGTTCCTCGATCGTGAGATGACCTAATAGTGCGGTTTCTTTTGAGGGGCATCCGAGTTTGCAAGCCGTGAACTTTGCGTTTTCCCATCTTTTTTCACCGTCATCTCGTTGAGGTCACTCGTGTGCAGGTCTTCTACCGCTTCTGTTCTGCCTCCAATGTCGCGATTGTTTGCTCGTATTGTTATTAAAGTTGGGGTTGCCGGCGCTGGTTTGCTGACGTTTTTGACGCCATCTTTCTCCCCGCACGAATGTTTCGCCAGTTCTCCTTCAAAGCCCAAGTTACCGCCGCACTGGAACTTGAGTTTTCTATGCTCCTCTGTACAGGTTGGTTACCAAGGTCTCCCGTAATCTTTCCACTTTTACCACTTCGTTTCTGTTTCTCACTTGTCTTTGTTTTTCCTGGCTCCTAATTTTCCTTTCTGCCATAACGACTAGGAAACGCGGTGAATTGCGTTGACGTTTGCGCCATCCCTTCATCCCTTGAGGCCCCCTCCACTTGGCTCAGACCGTTGGTCAGGATGATTTTTCTCTTCCCCGGTCGACTTATTTCGTAGGCTGGGCAAGTTTTTTCTCCAACCAGCGGCAGGATCTTACCTCAGCTAAACGTTGCGCGAGCGACAAGTCATTCCGTCGCTCCTTCACCCCTGTCCTTTCAGTTGTTTATTGCACTTAAGAGCTTCGACGTTCGTTTCAACCAATACCACCATTGCTTTATCAGATTTCTGAGTGACTCGCCTTATTGTGCGCCGAGCCTTTTTCAAAACGAATTTTTTTTGCCCGTTTTCCTGACCTCGTCCCCGTCCATCTTTGGAATCCTTTTCTTTTCCCTCCCAGCTGATGAGAAGCTCACCGGCCGCACGATGTCTGTTCCGCTTAACTTTCCCTCCCGAAAGGTTCTCCATTATTTCACTCAGCCCCAAACACTATTCCCACCCCCCCCCCCACCATTTTTCGGTTTCTCGTCATCTTCTCCGACTTCCTAACTCCTGAGGCGATTGAAAAATCAACTAAACCGGACAGATGTTGTTATTTGAATTGCCCCCTTCCCTTTCCCCCTGTGAACGTTCTCCGCATGTCCACTTTCATGAAGTATCCCGTTCTCATATGAGGCATTTGTTCGACTCTTTCTCCTTCGCTTTTCCTTCGCTCCACAATCAATCAAATAGGACGTCATTCACTTCTAGGTTCTCGATTTTTTCCCTTTTCCAGTTCTTTAGTGATGAAAAGCTTCTTTCACGTTTTTCTTCGGATGTGCGGCCTTGCCCTCCCGTCCTTTTTCTCTTTTTTCCTTCATTTTCAAATAACGATTCTTCCCGCCGGCCTTCTGGTTTGCGTGGGAGAGGTGCTGGAGTGATTGCCACCATGATCTGCTCTCTGCGATCATCGGTATTGCTTTTTCTGTGAGAGAAATAATGATGATCGATTTCTCCACTGTTTGCGGACGCAAGAAGTTTTGCGGAACCAATCTCATTGATTCTACTGGCTTTCTCTCCAATCATTTACTATCTCTTGCGTCGCTCCTCAGTAGCGATTCCTGCTTTTTTGAATCGGAAAATCCCTGGTCCTCGCTCCGCTTTTTTCTATCTACCCACCTTTGGTCTCTGGTCTCGCCCCCTTTCTGGTGACCTTGTGTCTCTTTATCCTACCGTTCGGTCATTTTCTACCTCCCTTGAACTTCACGTCACCCCCGCGCTTTTAGTTTACGTAACCCCCAATCCCCTTGCCCTCTTGTAATAGTTCAGAGCAGTTCCTCCGCTCCCCCTCTTTCCAAGTCGTTTTCTGCGTCTTTGTTTTCATCAAGGGTTCTTTCTTTCCAACCAATTTTTTTTGCTCCTAACACGTTATTTTCTTTCCGTTTTCTGTCTTCGACTTCCCTGCTGAGAAATCTATTTCCTTTCCATCAGTTGACGCGATGGTCACTGACTTTGAATCAGGCCGCCCTGACACTCTCGGTCCTAGCACACTTTTTCGTTCTTCAAGCTTCTCTTATTCTAACGTCCCCTCGACGTCTTGCTCATGTTTGTCCCTCCTCCATAATCTATTTCAATTCCGATTTGTCCCTCTCTCACTCCCCTGCCCCCCCCCCCCCCCTTAGCAATTCCCTTCGATCGTTGATTACGGTCAATGATCTCGTTCGCTGGTGCGCTTCGATTCGCTATTTTCCCCTTTTTTCCACTTCTTTTCTCCTCTTGACGGGTTGCTTTAAATTCTTATCCTCGGATCGGTCTAGTATGCCTGTGAGAGTCTCACTTCTCTTCTTTTGACCTATGGTCTCTGAGCCGAATGATTTTCCATGATTCCGTCCCACGCGTCGCTTCCCTTTTCTTTCCTCCTTTTTTCCCCCCCTAAGGCGCATCTTGCTGGTTCACCCCCCCCCTCCCCTTCCCCCCCCTTTCTCTCCCAAATACGAATTTTTTTTACACTTTGACCATTTATTGGTTCGACCCTCCATTGATCTCAACCGACTCAACTGCTGCTATCTTCATGAAATGCAGATGGCACGTCCATTTCTTATTATGAACTTCATAGGTTTCTTCCTGTTTTTTTGTTGATTCTTGTCTCGTCGTGTCCCTAGTTCCAGCGCAGTCACTCTCCCCCTTAATCTTCCATTTTGACCCTGTAGCCCCTCCCATTCCTTGATTAGTAAACCTTTTTCCGTTGCAATTGATTGTTGATTTCTACGAGGCGGTCCTCTGACCTCATCTATTTTGAATCTCCTCCCTGTTTCCTTGTCAGCGTTACCTCTTTCTCGATTGCTCCAATCCCCCTTTTGACCTTTTGTCTTTTTTTCTTTCCAATCAACGCGTCAATTTTCTCCCTGCTCGCATGACGTTTGGCTCCCCCTTCAAGGCTGAGTTTTGGCCCATCTTCATTCTTTACTTTTCCCTGCCCACCCTCCTTCACTCCTTATCTAATTTCTTTTTTTTTAAAGAATTTCCTTAGCCCCCGATGGGTGACCTTTCCCTATCTTGGGAGAAGGTTTTCTCGGGTCTCTCCTTCAAATAGTTGGCTAGTTTTTTAACTTGGCTACATTCTTTGATTCTACGTCTCTTTTTTCTTTCTTTTCTAATCTCTTTCTCGAATGACTTTGAGAAGAAAAGGGTTTTTTTGCTGTCCCGACGTGATTTACTCCTCCATTTTTTTTTTTTCCTGCCCAAACAGTAGTTTCCCCCCTTGTTTCTCCCTTTGCCCCTTTAACTCCCTTTTATTCCCATTTTGTTCCTCTCCGAAGGTTATTCTTTACTCTGTGACGCCTCCAACCCTAGGATGGTTCTGCTTTCTTTGTGCTTCAGTCACCGCGCTTTTTCCCCACTTTTATCCCGCCCCTACCTGATTCCATGCCTTCATCCCCGCACTCCGCGCAGCGACTTTTTTTTCACTTCTGTGTTTGGCCTAGGAAAGGCTAGCAATCTCTCCCACTGTCTGTCCTTTTTCTCTTTTTTGTTCGTAAATTTTCTCCCTCTCTGTCTGGTTGAGGTTCTTCCGATGCTGGTTTTGCTCCCCTTACATTCCGCTCCGTGTCTCGCCTCGAAATCCCTTCTTCTTCTTTCTCTAGTAAGACCCTGAGTCCCAAACGCGAAAACCCCCCACCCAACAATTCGATGTTTTTTTTAAACAGCAGTGGTTTTTCGCTACGAGCACGAGTGCCTTTCATCTAGAGCCTTCAGTTTCCGTGTTTCACTTTCCAAGAGTTTTCTTATATCCCTGATGTGCAGGCTTCAAGAGTTGCCCGCTGAGGAAATTGGTTTTCTCGCGGAATACCCTTCCTTGCCCTGTTTTCCCTACTCTATTCCTTATTATTTTTATTGCACTCTCCCTTTTTCTCCCTTCACAATGGTGTCTGCATCTCCTTGGAGCGTTCGCCTCCTTTGCGTCCCCTCTATCAAGCGCAGCCAACGCGCCCCCTTTAGAGAAGTTCATTTGCAATCATCGCTTCTGATACCTTTCTTCCAATTGCTCCCCCCTTCCCCGCTGTTCTCTTCACGCCCTGGCCTTACAGATTTTTTAGGTCCATCTTTTGCTTGCAAGAAACTCCCCGCCCCTCATTCTCTGAACGTTTTAAACCGTGTTTCTTCCCCTTTGTCGAACATTGATTTATTTTTCCTGCTCCTGACTCTCATCATTTCGACGAGAGACTTTGCTTCAAGTTCCCAACTTCCAAGCGATTATGGTAACCTTTCCCAATTCGGAATGCACATCGTTCTGGTACTTCCTTCCCCTTGCTCTGTTCTTAAGAACCATTTTCCTTGGGGATTCCGGTTCTCGTTTCCAGAGCCTCGGTTTTTGAGTGCTTTTTTTCTACTGTGAGTTTCTTATACTGGTTATCTGAATGTTTCGTCTGCTTGAAGGCGTTCGTTGTTTTGTTCTTCCCTCGCTGCGGCCGTTCCTGTGAGATCTCCTCCGCGTCTTCGGCAACATCCACTCACCCCTGTCCGATTCTCTCTTTACTTTTGCAAAGGCTTCAATTTATTCCCCCCCGCTCAGCTTGCAATTTGGTTCGGCTTAATCTCCTTGACTATTCCCTGCAAGGCTTCTTGTACTTTTGGCTACCGCTGTTGTCCTCTCCACTTCTCGGCGCAAATCCTGTTAATGCCGTACGTGGTGGCTTTTCCCGCAATAATCTTTTTCCTTTTCTCTCGTCTGGGTTGATTGTGGATATATATACGGTTGATGTGTGTGTTTGATACGTGCCGGCGCGCAGTCCTCTCCTTTTCAACTCTATTTCCCCGCTTTTTCTTTTTTGTTTTTCTCCCTCATGCCTTTTCATGCCCCCCTCCCCTGTCCCGGTTCGAAACTGTATTCGTCTTTTGCTTTTCTGCCAGTTAACTTCGTTTTTTTGAACGAGCGTCTCTCTCTGTATGTGAGAAAGCCTCCCCCTTTTCCCAACTTTTTTCTTTTCCTGAGTGCCATCCCTTTTATTCTTCTTGAATGATGGTCCCCTCCTTTTTCCTTTGTAAAAACCCAGGACCTATGCTTCCATCCTCGGGCTCAAAAGGAGAAATCATTTTTCCCTTCCCGTCCTCCTCCACAGCGCGATACACCGCTCCTCTTCCCGTTCTTTTTGGTGCTCCTTTAGGAAACAATTCGTGTCCCTCCCCCCCTCCGTCTTGAACGCGGTAGCTTTCATCGCGAGATTTCCGATCACGGTGAAACCTTTTCCTACCCCTCTTTTTTATCGGCTATGGCCACTCCCTCGCTAACCCCTCCCCGTCTTTTTTTTTCCATGACCCAGGTAATAAACCAAGCCTTTTTCACTCTTTTTTATGAGTTTTTAGAAACCCCAGCTTTCTTCTTTATCAATTTTTAGTTTGACGCCCAACCTTGGCAGCGCCACACTGTTTGAATGAACCCCCTTTCTTTTTTCGTCTCTAGATTTACTATCTTTTTTTTGTTGAGAGAGTCTTACGACGCGGCAACCGGGAATTCCCGTGTGCTCTTCCTTTTCCTCTTGAATTTCGGTCTTTCATCCTTGTGGGTCCTCCCTCCCAATCTTTCCCTTCACTCCTTTTCTGAACCCCACTGGTTTCTTTTTCCGAGCTTTGATGATTGAAACCCATTAGTGCGTTCCGATTTTTTACATTGGACTCCTCCCCCTTCCCCCTTCCCCCCCACTCCCCCCCCCCCCCCCCCATGCCCCCCCTCTTGAAGCGTCCCCAATCATCGTGGTTCAACTCCCCCTCATACCTCGATA
>Ga0179593_1305882_pt1 | contig 11865 bp, 14 predicted proteins | sample CZODoug2_1_08_16_FD_185931 | JGI IMG/M metagenome (GOLD analysis project Ga0179593, IMG submission 185931) | Vadose zone soil fungal communities from Angelo Coast Range Reserve, California, USA - CZODoug2_1_08_16fungal (PacBio error correction) | ecosystem: Environmental > Terrestrial > Soil >... | reverse complement strand
TCAGGACATGGTTTCCTTCATTGGCCCGCGCCGAAGGGGTTTATATGTTCGGCACGTCCCCGGTCCGCCCGGATGTACCGCGTAGTTTAATTCACGCGTTCAAACTGGGCCAACTGGTTCCCTCGGACAGGCCTTCGGAGCAGGGCTTCCCCCCACAGGTTTCAAAAGCCCCTCTAGCGGTGCCTTTTTGTCTCGAGAAGTACTCGCCCAATTTGTTCCCTGTGTGCCAAATCCATTACATAGTTCGCCGTTCAGTTGTTCCACATCTGTCGAACTTTCGTCGACACCCCGACTAATCTGAATGGCTGGGGGAGTACCTCCCCACCTAGTGTGGCTCCACTTCGCGGAATTTCTTTTTTTCACGCATGATGACTGATGTTTGTGTGCGGCCGGATTGATGAAGAGACCGATAATTATATCACAGGCCAGTGATGCGTTTCCCCATACAGAACCTCGTGCTACCCGCGCCCTGTTTGATGACACTCTTTTTGAGCTCACCCGTTGTACGTAGTGCTTTCTTTCTCCCTTGTGAGCGCTTTCCCTAAGAGTACAGTAAGGGTTTTCTCAACGTTCTCTCACTCTCTCTCCGCGCACACACTCTTTCGTCCACTCTCACTTTCTTACACCCAGGATTTCATGCGGTCGTCTGACCGCCCTCGACCCTGACCCAAAAACGACACCTTCTAATTCCCACTGTTGATGTCGATTATGATGAAAGACCCAAAGTCCGCGGGCGTCGCGAGCCGATTTTGTATGAGCGGCCCGACCCGTCGGGGTGCGGGAGCCATCCTTCTGGTGGTCTTTAAACAATTATTCTTGGTTGCCATTTGATCTTTTGGGGCACATATCTCTGTCGACTTAAGTATGCCAGTTTTTTTTTTTGAGTTTTCTTCTCCCCTTTGGGTTTTTTTCCGGTGATATATGCATGCCTTTTCCGTCTACCCTCCCCCCGGTGTCGTGTAGAACTTCTTTTGAGGGTCTCCACAAAATTGTAGATCCACAAATCTTTTCACCCCCCTGGCACCCGGTTTTTACTCACTTTTCCTGGGAGGGCAGTTTCACTCGGCATCCTGTTCGACGGTTCCCGGTTTATCACCCGAGATACTTGTTGTGTTATTTCCCCGTCTTTTTTCCTCTCGTCTGAGCTCCAACCTGGTCACTCGTTTTCTTACGAACCCACTCAGCCCTCCCCTTCAGCCACGCCAGCTTTAATAGAAGCCCGGTCTAATCAGTCTGACCTTCTCACTTTATACACCGCTTCGCCCGCTCGCGTTGTTCCGTTCTCGGCCATCCCTTTTTGGCTGATCCGCTCTCGCGAAAGCTCTATCCTGACGGCGTGTGGGTGAGAACCCGAAACCTCTGGCGACCTTCGGATCCGTTCATTTTCGTTGCGCAGCTCGGAAGCAAGCTTCTCTTCACATTTCGGGGGCGGTTCGGGTGCTCCAACATCGGCGGCGTAGGTGTCACGGAGTTTGGTTCGTTTCAATCTGGATGCACCCCTAACTTTGTCACTTTGAACTTCTCACAGATTAGTTGTTCCTGTTCACCAGACGACCCCTCCCCTCTCTATTACCCCAGTGACTTCCCTGTTTTTAGGTTTTTCGAGGATATTTTAGTTGCCCGTTTCCAGTCTGCCCTTGACGTTTCCTCCCGTAATTCCTTTTTTTTTGATTTCGGTCGAATTGGTGTGTCCCACCCCGTTGTACTTGCGGTGGGGGTAACGGCTCCATATTTCCCAAGTTTGCACGATAACAAAGGACCGGTTCCGGCCTGAACAATGTTACGCGGTTCTCCTTTCACTTTTGTGCCCTCCCGCCGCTTTACTCGGTGAATCTTCCCACATCTGCACTGTTAGCAATCTTTCCCCCCGCCCCCCTCGGCAACTCCACCACCCATGCCTTCCTTCCGTCCCCCGTCGTGCCAAACTCACTGCATGCCGCCCGGCACCTTCTGGTCTCTTTCATCACCCTGGCCTTCTGTCCCCTATTAGTCGACCGAAGCACTTGTAAGCGTCCTTTGCGCAAACCTTCGCGGCCATCGCTCTTGTTAAGTGTGCCGTTGCTACCTGTATTTTTCCAACCCTTCACTTTAATGCTCTACAACCTGCCGACCCAAAGTTTGCCGCTCCCTGTCAGTTCACTGATGCTTCGCAGAATTTGTTCCTTATTCGGAAAAGCCCCTACGACACCACACTTTTTACCCCCCCACCTTGTTCGAGAAATGTCCCTCGGAATCGTTTTTCTCACTGTTGGTATCGCCTGTTCCTTGTAGGTTGAGGCGGATTACTCCATGATTTCACGCTTACAGGCCACTTTTTTCAGCGCACCCCCACAAACGAAGGGATCCGACATTCCCCGGCCCTCTACCAGCGAGTTATGTCGAGATGTCCTCTTAATTTCCTTCATTTTGTGAGCCGGTGTTATTTTGTGCGTCCAATTTATCCCGCGATTCTTTCCGTTAAAAATTTGCTCTTGCGGTCGTCCCCATCCCTACTCCTGATCAGAAAAGGTTCCTCTTTTTTCCCTTTTTCTCTCCCCCCAAAGAGCCATTATCATCCGTCGAGACTCTCACCACACTGTCGTAGCACTTATAGTTTTTTGACAGTTCTTTTCCCCCAGAGTCTGAAAACGGTTTTGCTTTAGTCCCCGACCCCGCGGAACCGACCCTTGTAAACCTCCTATATGGTTCTCCCCAACTGTCGTCAAATTCGATATCGTCCTTTCTGAGCATTCGCCTTAATCCCAACCCTCCAACCTCACCGTGCGAACGTCAACGGGGTTGGACATAATTTCTGGGAGAGGCGTTTTCCAGTCTGTGTACTGTAAGGGCACCCCAGTTCGAAACCCCCCCTGTTGTTGAAGGACCGTACTTTGATCCGCTTCTCCTCTTAAGTACATGTTTCTTTTCCATTGGCAAAGCTCCCATTGTTCTCCAAATCGTCCGTGCATTCGGTTTGTCGACAACTCTCCGGTGTCGAACTCATGGACTTATTCTTGCCAGTGACATTGGTTTTTCAGTTGTGGTTTCTTCCCGTCCCCTGTGATGCCAATGGCGGTTCATTTGTCCTTTACTTTCTTGCGGGCCAGGATCTTCCCCGGCTTCCTCTTCTCTTCAGCCCTTTGATTCCTCCTCTAGTTTTGTTTTTTTTTTTTTATTGCTTTATGTGCTGGTCAGCGCATGGTTTTTTTGCCCTCTTCTCAAGGACACCGAGGTGCTAGGAAATTCTGCCCTTCCTGCCCATTTTTTCCCAGTCCCCCCCCAAAACGTTAGTACCCGTTACTAATACGGACTATTCTTACGGCGGGTTAATTCCTTCTTCGCTGAAGGTTAGAGTGGAGCCCGGTGTCGCTTGGAACACTACTCGGGCATGTACTTCGCCCAGCTTCGATCACTTCTTTTTGACCAGTTGCTTTTTGCGTTTTTACGTTGCTTAGAGTCAAGGTCCCCTTTGTAATACCCGCTTCTACAACAGGCTGGCCAACAAGTTTAAATTTATGTCCTATTTGAATGAAGGCTCATGAGCGATTACGATATCTCCTTCTCCCTTTGGTCGGCAAGGCGCCTTGGATTCCAACGTTGTCTCTTGATTTCCTTTCCCTCTCTTCTGTTCAGTCTCTCGTTAGGAACCTCCGAAAAACTTTGTCCCGGCAACGCTGGTCTGATACGGTATTTCTCTCAGTTAGCGTCTTTTTAGGTAGACGAGCGGGGTCTTAGTGATTTTTCTCAAAGCCCCTCTTCGAGAGGCCCGTTATCCCAGTAATCTTGATTTTTCCCGAGAAGCGGACCATGGGTTCCGTCCTTCTCTCATGTCTGCTGTATTTTTTGACTATCACTAACCTGCGCCTGACTCGGACCCTTTTTTCCTCTTCCATTTTTACAGAGCTCTGCTTCTTGGTAGGTCTGAGTGCCGGCAGGTGGGTTTTTGCCTCTACTTTTCTTTTGCGCGACGGGATTCTCCAGGCATTCTCAAATTCGCCTCTTTCCCACCCACTGTGTTTCCACTCTACTTAAAGGCACCGGTCTCAAGTGTTGCTTGAATTGTTTCCCCATCATCCCCCTCCCGCGCAACATGCGATGTCAACATTAAATGCGCGTATCTTCCTCTATCTCTTTTTTTTGCCTTTTCAGAAGTCCTCTCTCTCTCCTTTTTCGTTTTTCTGGAGAGCCCTCGCGCCCGGAAGATCTGGCCGAGAAGGTTTTATCGCCGAACTTAGCCCAGCGTGTCTGCTCGCTTCTCCTTGTCTTCGTCCTGTGATCCATTTCAGACGTTTTTTTAGGAATTTTTTTTCTCTTTACGAAACTTTTCCACCCTTCAACTAAGGGGGTGTTGGTTTTTTGCCCCTCGTCCGTTTGGCCGACGTTGCCGCTTTGCACCTTTCTTCTCCATCTTCACGGCTTCCCCGCCCCAGTCTGCTTTCCCGTGCTCTTTTGCACGTCTGTTTTTAGAGGTTTGGATCAGTGTCAGCCGTGGTATTGGAAACGTTTCTTCCCCCCCTGTTCCCTGCCCAGATCCAATTGAAGGTTGCCACCTCGTCCCCCCTGAATCAAAGTCCCAGCCCCGCGCGTCCCTTCCTCCATTTCGTTCGTTCTTGCTTTATTTCCTCCTTCTCCCGGTGAGGGAGGTCTAGGTTTCCATCGAAGTGATTTTGACTCTTTTAAACCTATCGATTGGATGTACCTGTGTCCCGGTCACCGCGCAATGTCAGAGGTGTACGCTTTCTCGCTCTGTCGCTTTGCCCCCCTGCCGTCTCCGACATGTTCGCCTTACTTTTAGTTTTTTTTGAAGCTTCCCCACGGGCGGCCTGAAAGGATCCACGGATTCGACACGGCTGACCTACCTGCACAACGTCTCTCGGTTTTTTTTTATGATGATTTTGTCCGCCTATCCCCTCTCTTAAGGGAGTTTGATGATTAGTAGATGATTGAATGCGTTGGTCTTTCCCGATCGCGGTTTACCCGGTGATTCCCCCCTCTTCCCACCTTTTTTTTTTCCCCCCGTTCCCACCTCCCTAGTTGCCCTCTATTTTTGACAATGTTTTATTCGATGCTACAGCACCGGACTCTTTTCTCTTTCTCACACGTCCTTCGCTTTTCCTATTTTTCTACCTTTGTCATCACCCGTGGAACAGAAATTGGTTTTGCGGTTACAAATCATTGTGAACTTTGCACCTGACAAATGCCAACTCATAAGTTCAGGTCCTTTTCCTCGACTGGTATCTTTTTCTACATAATCTTCCGATCTAACCAACATTGGATACTATATTTGGTTAATTTTTTAGGTTCTCCAGTTTTAATTTTATGGTAGAACCTCCTAGTTTTTTGTTTTGCCTTCCTCGAAAATGATCTCAGTCCTTGTTTTCTGTCTTTCTGCGGTTTTTCCCCTTCACTCCGACAGACAGTGGTGTTAATAATGTCCTTCTTGCGCGGGTTAGAGATTTTCGGTTTCCCCCTTTTCCTTTGCGGCTTGCTTTCTTCCATCTCTTCATCCCGTTCTTTCCTATACTAACCGATGTTTAGGCAACAACTCTGCCACGGTACCCCCACGGGTAGAAGCGCGTAGTAGAAGATCCGCTTATCGGGTTACGCTTTCTCAATTTCTCTTTCTCCTTTTCCTTCCGCCCGTGCGTTTCCCTCCCCTTCCGCGATGCCCCCACACTAATTCCTTAAAAACGCCTTACGTTTTGGCGAAGTCAATAGGTTTCTTCCCTCTTTTTTCTCCTTCTTCGATTTCAGGCTGTTTTTTTCAGCAAACACACGGTGGTGATTCCTTTTTTGACCAGCATTCTCGTGCTTGCCGTCCAGGTTTTTTTATCCTAAGAGCTTCAATTCCTGGTCCTACCTTTATTTCCTCCTTGCTTCTCCCTTTGACCACCGATTTCCTCCAGGACTTTCCTTGTACGGAATTTCCTTTTCTTCGATTCCCCAATGATCCGTTCTCGATATATTTTTATCCTCAGTATTGTTTTGGTTTGAGTCGACGATTTCATCCCATGTCGTCCTTTTAGTTTTCGAGCTCCTTCGGACCGCCCGTAGCACCGAGCAGGTTTTACCAGACGGACGAATGGAAGCGGTAGATGGCCATTTACCTCCCCGATTCTGGGTCCAACCCCCGGATTTTCCAATCAATCGGAGGCGGCTTTTTTTTTCATCTCACCTTCCACCCCCCATTTGTTCACCGCAACCTCCTTTCCCCCTGCCCCTTTGGAATCAACCCTTCTGATCCGAATTTGCCTTCCACACCGGAAGGAACCTATTTTCTCCTTCCATCTTTTTTTTGATAGTGTCTCGATTTGACTCTCAGTCTGCTGGTTTAGCGGTTTCAGGATCTCTTTCATGCGGCTCTGATACCTCTTACTTTCGTCGCCCCATTCTACGCTACCAGTCTAGACCAAGTCCCATCTTCTTGTGTACGGCAAGCCCAGTTTCGGACTGCCCCCTCTTTTTCCCTTCTTTTCTTTCTTTTTCCCGTCAGTACCAGCACAGCACCGACCGGAACTTGAGAACCGAGGACTCCTAGTCTTCCCGGAAACACGGGCTTCCCCCCTCGACTCTCTTACACAACTGGCGTCTTCTCTCAGTTGATCTTTCCCTACAGCACTTTTTACGCACGCCTTCCGTCGCGCCCCCAGCCGAGGTTTTTCTACAGTTGGCTGCTTTTCCGTCTTGGTCGTCCCTCCTTCGGGTTCCAACATCTTCCCGCATTGTTTCACTTCGTCTAATCTCAATTGCCTGAAGGCTTTTTTTCTAGGATTTTTCACTTTTGGTCATTTCCTTTTCGTTCCTCTCCCTGACCAATGTTTTTTCTGGTACTTACCCAACCTTCGTCTTTAGCCCGGTGATGACCCACATGCCAAATATTGCCCACATTTCCTTATTGGCCCCTCCCTTCAGTGCGGGTCTTTTTTCTGTTCAATCCATTTTTGGCTGACGTTTCTAGTCTTTTTTAGTCTTGTTTAAACGCCTTTGACGCGTTTGTCATTCCACTTCTCCAGCGCTCCTCTCAAAAAATAAGTTCCTCGATCATTCCAAATAGCGAGAATCACCGAAGTCCTTTTAGACCCCTAACCCCGCACCCTCCTTCTCGCGCTGTTGTGTTTGTCGGACAGTCCGGGGTTCAGAAAGAGCATTCCGTCTCTATTTTTGCTTTGCGTCCACCCTCCCCTCTTCAGCCTCTGTTCTATTTATATGTCGTTTGTTTAGTTTTCCATCTTTCGCTTTGCTGGTGTTACGTGTTCAAAAGTAACATACCAGTACTTCCTTTTTTTTTCCCTGCTTATAGGGTTCCTTTCAAAGGCCTCTCTTCCCACTTGCCTTTCACCTGCTAAAACTTTCCTCTCTATTCATTTCTAGACCCCCTCCCCATCTACCAGTGATGGTGTGCTAGCGGTGGCGTTCTGCAAATTACGACGTTTGACCAGCCACTTCCTCCCCGGCCCCCTCTTCTCAGGTTTTTCGTGCGTTTGACACGTTTTCCCCCCTTTCGTCAAATGATCAACACACACTCTTTCTTTCGGAACCCTTAACGGACTTTGTCCCTTCATCTCTTTATTTATTTTTCATTATTGTCGTGTGGAAGCGTTTCTTCCGGGTGAAGTCACCTTTCCTCCATGGAACTCGGGCACGCAGTTTTTTGACGGACCACTCACCCCCCCCCCCCTTCTGTGACGGGTTCCCTTGCGCTTCTTGCAATACCAAGCTTACTCAGAGGCAACCGGAACCTGTTTTTCCTGAAGAGGACCGGATCCTCCCCCCTCAATTTTTTCCTTTCGGGCGTAGCAAATCGCAGGAAATCTCTCTTTCCGTGCTTTCTGTTCACTCTTACCTTGTCCCCCCCTGCCTTCCCTTGCGAAGGGACTTCCTTCCAAACTCGCCGTTGCATACGCGATACCTCCGAGACGCTGCTGTTCCCTTACTTGTTGCTTGGGAGTGGCTTCTTGGACCTTTCCCCTTTCCCCTCCTTCACTCCCAAAAACAAACCAGTATCCCCGGTTCTCACGTGCCCGTTCTTCGTTCTATCAGTTGTAAGTTTTTCTTTATTCTCCTTTGCATTCGTTTCGGTTGGGGATCGTCTTCCCTCCCCAGTCTTGGCCACTTTGAACCAACCCTTCGCTCAGATTACACTTTTACCCACTACTTATACTCTTTCTGGTCTCTCTTTCTAAGTTCACGTGTGGACTGTGTATGTGGGTTGAGTGCAGCTCAAAGGTGTCTACCCCCTCCATCCGCCTTCCTCCGTGCATGGCCCCCCTTTCACTCGTTTGGCCTTGACCAGCCTTTTGCATTTCTCACCTCCTGGAAGCTATAGTTTTTTTTTCCCGAACTAACTCCTCCCTATACTCTACGCCGGCTCCCCCCCCCCCCTGTATCTAATTATCCGGGTTTCTTTCTTTTCAGTAACATTTCGTGCGGTTCTAAGGGTTCCTTCAGACCAACAGCTACCTCCTGAAGGGTATATCTTTTCATCTTGTAGAAGTCCTCCACCGTCTGACCCCATTTCTATTCTCTCTGCCCGAAGATTTGTCCCAATTTCATAAATCGCCCTTTTTACAACTTGTGGCACCTATATTTAGGAGCTTTTCCACGGGTAAGGTACTGCATTCCTCACACAGTCTCTCATCCTACACAGTCCTACTCCTTGATCTCTCTTTCTAGACTACCTTAGACCCCTGCACTCCCCCCTGCAGGGAACCAAAGCTAAGCGTTTTTCCTTGTTAATTTCTTGGAATTTCTCTTCGAATCAGGGAGCCCTCTGCTGGCCCTTCTTCCTTCCTTTTTTTTTGTGTTTCCGTTCTTTAGCCCGTGATCATTTTTCCCGGCCTCGTGAAATGGCGCTCCCACCCCCCGGGTGTTTCTGGGCACAGGCCTCGTAAAAGTTTACTCGAAAAGCTATTTCATATCCTCATCATATTTCATAATAGGTTGTTGTTTTCTCGCTCTTTCAGAGTTCCCTTTTTTTTTCGCAGGTTCCGGCTTTTTCTCACCAGTTCCAGGTACACCTTGATTTCCCTCACCATTTCACTGAAATCTCCGTCTTTCACCACTAACACAACCAAAATGCCGGCGTCTTGCGAATAGGGAAGATTTCCCCGGATGCTTTGTTAATCCCTTCCCCCTTCCCTCGTTCCCTTTTAACGTTCTTCGCGTGGTGACTCACTCTGTGGTGCCCCTTTTAGGCTTCTCGGAGATCTTTATAGTTTGTGCTGCCCCCAAGTGGGTCTTAGGTTCTTCTACCTTTTCTTGAACGGCGATCTTTTCCATCTTTCCCCCCCTTCCATATTCCCCCTTCTTTCCCAACCGTTTCCTCTCTGCCCCATCTTTGACCTTTCTTTAGAATTAGCTCTGACTCTCTAGAACTTGTTTCCAAGTTGGCGGAATCTGACCTGTCTATCCTATCACCTGCTCGGGGTTCGACCCCGTCTTTACTGATCGTTTTTTCTTTTCCTCCCACGAACTCTTTTCACCCGCTGAGATCCACCTTTGCAAGGATCTTTCCTTTGGTTTTTCCCTCGTAAGAGAGGAGTTTTTTTTTTCTCTCTTTAGCAACTCAACCTATCTCTCTTCCTTTGGTACGGAATCGGTATTTTTTCGGCTTACTCCCAGTAAGAAGGAAATTCGCCGAGGCTCTGGTCCGACTGTTTCGCCAGCCCCCCACTGTCTGCCTTCTGTCAACCGTTGACCTGCAGAACCTCTCCCTCCCCTCTCTAGTGAGACATTTTCTTTTCCCAACTGCACCAGTCTCATCCCAGGACTTGTTGGTGGAATTCTCTGTCCTGATTTCCTTGCTCTCCGTCATTTTTCCACTCCTCTCCCTCTCGATCCCCCCCCCTTCAACCAATAGTTTTTATTCCCCCCTCGACGCTCTGAGCAGTTCCCCTGTCGTGCCCTCTGACTTACTTGTCAGCAAATTCATTCCATTTCCCTTTGACCTTCCTCCCCTTCTTTATCGGTCCTCTTTATCGTATAACGGTTCTTGGACTGTCTTTGCGCCTGGCTTTCTTGAAATGGTGTGATCCACGAGATCCCGTCAATAGCGTTTTGTGTGTGGTTTTTTGGCGCAGGTTTGAAGACACAGAGTTTGCTCGATTACTTTTCCAGCAACCTTCGCCTGTGTTCAAGGAGGGTCCCTTCCGCTTTTGTCCTAATTGCACCCCGGCAAAGTCAAGCCTACGGGTTTTTGGACCCGGATGCTTGCGGTTTTCTCTTTCCCTATTAACGACTTTTTCCTTCACGGGCAAGGCTCCCCCCCCCTGCGACACCCCTCCAAGAATAAGTGTAGGTCCTTATTCCTGTTCAGTGCCGCGCTTACTCGTCCCCCTTTTTTTATCCTTCATGTCATTAGGGCCTGGTCATTTTTTCACAATTTCGCTCCAGACCCGACATTCTGCCCGGTTGTTCATTTTCGGCCACCTTGTCATGGGAACTCCACTCTTCCGAACCCCGTCGGCCGGCCTGAAATAGTTTATTCGGCGGTGTCAAGTTCCCAATACGTCGCAATGTTTTCTCTTGATTTTGTACCGCCTTCCTTGCCTACCATGCCACCTTTTCCCAGATACCTTTTCCCACTCGGGATTTTGGCCTTTTCAAAATTAAAAAGAGCAACTCCTCTGAAGCATGGCAGCGCCTTTTCCCTTTTCCTAGACTAGGTTGCCATTCCTGCTTTCGTGGTTGTTACTAGTACCCTCTCAGAGGATATTTTCTCTCCTTGTGATCTTTCACACAAGGATTGCACATCGCCCCTCCCCTCTCGCGGCTCCTCGGAGTACTTATTCTCTTGGCGCGATCCCGGCGTTCGCAGGCGCGTTTTCTCTTCTCGGGGTGATGAGAGCTTTTGCGTTTTCGCGTCTCTCTTAGCTCGCTGACCGTTATGAAAAGTCAAGCCTTCCCTCCTCTACCACCGAGTTCGGGTTCATCTCCTTTCGTATTTATGCGAATGACCTTCAGCCGGACAGTGTATTTCCAAAGGGCCGAGAGACTTTGGTCTATGGTTTCTCCCGACGGTGGGTGAAGGTCGTGCGTACAGAACCAGTGTTTGGGTCCCAAGGAATTGTACTTTCCTCCACGCAACGTACGAAAACGTTGAAAACCCTCGTTAGGGCCTTACTCTTGTCCTCACTTCCTAGTGTTGCCCCGAAGACCCCCCCAATGGTCCGTTCCCCTCTTTTTCTTTGTTTACTCCCGGTGGAGCAAAAGACGTGGCACGAAGCCCCTGTTCTGCCTCCCTTGGGCTGGGGATAGCCCCTCCCCCCGCAAACTTCTGTCGTAAGTTTTTTATGTGGTTCGGCCGAGTTAGGACAGATCCTTCTCCCGCCATTGTCGGTCCTTAGTAGAGGCCGTTGCATTCGGTTTTTTCTGTGAGCGGGTCAGTCATAGGTGTAGCCCTCAGTGGTAGTTGGTCCAGTAGTCCGCAGCAAGCTCTCCTGACATCCTTTCCCCCGTTCGATTTCGATTTTTTTTCCGGTCACAGGCCGCGAGGGTCGACGCGGTTATAAGATCGCGAGACGTTTTTCCCCGCTCTTGCTCATATTTTGAGGCCTCTCTTCTAAACAAGAATACCGCAGCGTGGCGCACGTTAATCCGAGTCTTCCCCACAGACTTTCCTTCAGACCAAATCCATTCCAGAGTCTTTGGCGCAGCCTCTTTTTATACCGTGTTCGAAGTAGTCCGATGGAAGTTTTGCAGTCCCAAAATGGTTGGCGATCATCCTGGCGAACAGCCGTCCGAGGTTCTTTTCAGGTAAAGGTTGTTGATACCTCCTGGGTCAAGGCCCTGGTGATAGAACTTTGCCAAGTATGTTAGGTGCCGAGTCGTACTCGGCGAACTGGTACGGGCCGAACAGGCGACTCGACGCGCCACTGATCTCTTCTG
>Ga0179593_1735362_pt1 | contig 11866 bp, 17 predicted proteins | sample CZODoug2_1_08_16_FD_185931 | JGI IMG/M metagenome (GOLD analysis project Ga0179593, IMG submission 185931) | Vadose zone soil fungal communities from Angelo Coast Range Reserve, California, USA - CZODoug2_1_08_16fungal (PacBio error correction) | ecosystem: Environmental > Terrestrial > Soil >... | reverse complement strand
TTTTCCCACCACTTTGCGATTTGGCACTGCAATGGAGAAGCGGCTAGCAACTCGCGTCTCTAGAGCAACACCGAGTCCTCCCCCCTCCCTGTACGCGATGGCTCACCCGGTCGTGTTGTGAGGAGATTCCTCACTTGACGCGCCATCCCCTCCCGCCACCACGAAGTAGATTCCTTTCATGGCTTCGGCCTCTCTCCAGGGCGCTGGACTAATGCTCTTTTTTCTTATTTTCTCGCAGAAGTTCTTCTCTTCCCCAGCACGATTTCAGCCGCTTCTTCTTCGTTGTCCCTTCCTGCTTTACGTTGCTCAGCAGCACCCCCCTGTCCCCTGCTCCAACCGGCCAGCGTTGAGGAGTTCCCCCCTTTTCCATATTTCAAACATCGCTGCATTTCACTTTTCACCATAGACGCCCCCCCCCCCTTCATCGACGAGATAGTAGTTTTAATGGCTCTGACTCCCGAAGATGGTCCCTTTACAAACCTCCTTGTTGACTTCTTTGCATTTTTACAATCCCGGTGTCCACCTTTTCAACCCCCCAATACTAATCCCGGGAGCACTCCCCCTCTCTGCTGGCGACATTTAGAGATCCCCCCAAATACACTCACCTCTTTTCCCAACAAGTGAACCCTCCCCCATTCAATTTAAGGCGCACTCTTTTTTTCTTCCGTTTAGTCCCAATTTAAATGGAGGAGGCTCCCCACCCGTTTGAGTTACCAAACACTTTCGAGGCGAGATAGTCCTTCACCCCTCTCGCCTTCGCTTTTAAAGGCCCTCCAAACTGAGAAAGCACCCCCATGCGAAGGGCCCCTAGGACCCCTAACCCCCCGGTAACCCCCCCCCCCAGGAAACTCTTGCCCGTGAGACTTATACCATGATTTCTTTATCCCTTTCTCAGCCTGCTCTCCCTGAGAACACTCAATTGCCAGACCCGTTTTGACCCCTCTCTCCCCCAGAAAGAATCACGGACCCCTCCCCTCACTGGAAAGCCCCTTTCGAAGTTCTCGGCAACACGAGGGACAGGATCTTTTTCTTTTTCCCCCCAATTGCATAGATACTCTTCCCCTATCCGACAAAGATGCCGACTTTGTGAATCGAATTTTCGTTCCAAACAAGATAGCCTGGACGGAGGGTTCTCTTGTGCGTCAGTCCGAGACTCCCCCAATATATGACCCTCCCATCCATAGGGTGTAACCCCCGGTAACAACCCCCTTATTTCATGACTTCCCTACCCTCCTCAAACCGGAGATTCTTGTGACCGGCGATATTGAATCCCCTTCAGAGATGTCTCTAATAATCGTAGACGTTTTTCTTGGCATGTTTAAACTTTGTGTCCCCATGGAGCTTAACCCCTTTCTATTGAGTTTTCCCTTAATTTTTGGCCCCCAATATTCAGAGAAGGATTTTTCCGTCGCGAGAGTGAGACCTCTCTTTTCCGTTGTGTCCATTTTTTCTTTCTTGTTTTCCTCTCTTTAATAATAAGCTCTCTTCCCCCGTTTAGCGTCTTTTTTTTCCTGCCATCATCAAAGAAACTTGAAGTCAGCGCCGCCGTCGGCACTGTTTCCCCTTCGGTGTCTGAGCCAAGAAATCCTTCCTTCCTCTACCTGGTTTCCCTCTTTATAAGGCCCATTGCGACGACTTTCAGCTGACGGACACAGTTCTCCTCCGCACGAACGCATTCAGGAGCCTTTTTCCTCCCAATTCCCGTATTAGAGGATGCTTCCTCCAAAGTTCAAGGGAAGAATTTTCAATAACGTGAACTTTTGACGCTTAAATACCTCCTGATTTCAGCCCTTCCCCCCCCTTAAAGGTCGAAGAATATTGGAAAGCTTCTTCCCCCACTCGTCAATTGATCGATCGTGATCCAGTATCCGGACAACTTTCTCTACGTTAGAAAATTCACCTGAACCTTCCCAAATAAGTTTTTTTCTGGTCCTGAAGGCTCTGCTTTTACGAGCGTTGAAACCCCCCCCTACGCAAGACAGGACCGACGTAAAATTCCTTTTTTTTTTTTTTCTAGCGACGCCCCCTTATCCCAGACCTGAAAACAATGAATCCCTCACTACGTTGTTGTTGTTGATCTTCTTTCTTTTCACTTCCTTTTGTCCTGGCACTTTTCCGCTTTTCATGATTCCGGCGATTGAGCTTCTTTAGGCGGATACTTCGCGGGAAACGCCTCTTTGCATCCCCCCACTTTCTTCTCTGCAAGGATTTCAGTTCCCCTGATGCCATCAATTTTGGTTGCGGAGAAGGTTTGAGCTCTCTTTTTCATTTCTCTGGGGCCTTTTTACATGTCCCGGCTCTTTTGAGGCTGAAATTTTATGTTCAGCGTCATAACCCCCCCTTTATTGCCTCTCATTCACTTGAACTTTTTCTTCGGCGCGAGTAGTGACTTTGCTTTCTATTGCCGCTAATGAATGAGTCCTTTTGCTTGGAGACGGTGTCCCTTTGGAAAGTTCGGTTGCCTTTTCCTATACATTCCTTTCTCACCTCTAAACAGGTAGGGATCTTTTGCGAGAGCCAGCCGGCCGCCTCCCCCTTTCCAAGTGTACCTAGGAGGCCTTTCCTTCCCCAAGATGAGAGAGTTTGGATTTGCCCTCTCTCCTCTTTCCAAAGTTTTCATGCTCCGCCCCCCGTTCCTGTTCGTAGTCTTCCCGCGCTCCCCCTCCCAGAGGTAAGACTCCCCCCACGACAGATTTCCTTTTTTCGAACGTTTTTTTTCTCTGAGAGTACCCCTCTTAAACGACCGACTTCCCGGCAAGAAGGAAACCGCTTTCTGTTTTGACTCCGCCCTTTTTCACATCATTTGATCTGCCGGCCAGTTGTCCCCCACCTCTCTTCCCGAAAGACGGCGACGTTCTAATCCTGAAGGCTTCCCCTCTCGTAATCAAAGCTCTGCGCTTCGTAATGAAAGAAGTTGAATTCCCATGGCCGGCGAATTCTTCAGAGGGCTTTGTGGTCATATTCAAGATAGCGTGCTTCCCAAAATCGCAATACGTCTCGACGGAAATTTCTAATGCTTTTTTAAAGTTTTTGTCACAAAGTGTGTCCCCCCGGCCCCTTTCCATGGATCTCCCTCCAATTTTATAGGAACTTTTCCTGGTCGCGAGGTTTAGCAGAGCGAGATAGACAATAGTCCTTTCTTTCCAGTGATTTTTCAGTGATTATTACTTCTTCCGATTGATAGTCATCCTTTCGTCTCCCTGTTGATGGAATTGATTGCTTGAAGGCAGATGTAATGATCCCAATGGTAGCTCAAACGTGTGCTTTGCTCTTTCCTTTTCTTTTAAATATTTCTGTTTTCCGGTCGGAGTCATTTCTCCTTCTTGCTCAGGGTGGATATTTTGCCGTTTACCATCGAAGGCTCTGAGCGGTTTATCTATTTTTTTGAATCTCCCCCTTCTTTTTGGGGAAAACTTTTCCCCTTTTTTAGAATCCCCCCCTCGCCAATTTAAAAAATGAAGACTCTTTGATTGCATCTATTCCCTCCTGTATGTGACTACTCAAAATCTGCTTTTATTTTATTCCGACTGACTATCTATAAATGTTTCCCAGCTGATTCTAGATGATCACCCTCTCTTAGGCTTTTTTTCACAGAATTTCCTTTTTCCGATACATATTTTTTCTCAAGGAGACAAGAACCATGCTGCGGGAGAACGGAAGGAGCACTTTCTTTATCAGAGAGCGTCGCTTTGCCGGTGGTAGGAGTCTTCTTGCTGCGTGCCTGCGCGTGGGTTCTTTTTTTTTCCCAACTTTCGGTTAACCTTCCCCCAGCGCAACGATTTTCCTTTTTTCGTAGCAGTTTCTGGAGGGCGGCTTCCCTTTTGGGAAGCCGCTGGTTCACCCCCTACAACGCAGCTTCTGAAATCGCTGTTTTCCCCGACACCGAACTGATGAGAGACCATTGCATTTGAGGCCGGAATTTTTTTTTCTCAGCATGAGCCGCGCCGCTTCTGGCCCAATCTCTTTTTACTGTTGAGTTTCCCCACAGACGAATTGGACCTTTTTCCAGTTTTTAATATCCCCCCTCACAACCCGACCGGGTTCTGCCCTACGTGGTGTCAGCTTTTCTCGAGAAGATCCGCGTTTTTTCCGCTTCTCAATGTAAGGCTTTTTCTCACTGTGTTTTCTTTCAGACAAATCTCTCCTACTCCTCCGTGGGTTTTTTCTGGAAGAGCAGACGCAGAAAAAATTGTTTCTTTCCAATGGAGAAGAGGAGAGACACCTAGCGTTTCCTAGCAGGTTTTTTTTAGGGGGAAGCTTTGAGGGGATTTTCCCTTTCTTGTAGAGAGACCTTATTCTTTCTAACCCTCGTTGGTCGGGATTCCTCGCTGAATTTCTTCCCCTCCCAGTTACCCTCGGTATTTTTTTTTTTTTTTTTTTTTCTTTTTTTTTTTTTTCCGCACCACGCCGCTATGTTTTTCCGGGCGAGCGGCGAGAGCTCATTCTTTTTCCAGACCAAAGGGCGTCCGGCCCTTAATCTTTCAAGCAGTTCGTTGCTCCTCGGCCACCAGCGATTCAGACTTCCTTTCTTCCCGCGCTGTAAGGTTGGTCCTTTCCGCCCTCCAGGAAAACCTTCTGGTTGCCGGCGGTCACCCCCCTCCAGTTTTTCGGCTATTCCCCAAGAAGTTCATTCGCATCGTGCATAATTGCCGCAGAACATCTCCTTCGAGTCCCTAAAGAAATAAGTTTGTACTCCTAAGATGGTTGATAAACACCCCACCTGTGATATTTTTTTTTTCATCACAATTCGGTGTCCCCCCTCTCCCCCATTTTTGAGATGATTTTTTTGGCGCATATAGTAATAGCTTTTTTTTCCAGTTAGAGATCTTTTTTCGCAATGCAAACCTAACGGTCGCACCCCCATAAGGACGCCCCCTATTAATCTTCCCTCTTCCCTTAAGTGCTTCAGTAGGATGAAACACTCTAGGGGGCGGATTCCTTTTGATTTCACAAACCTACCGTCGAGCTCGGTAAAATTCCAACATATACCGACCCTCTTGTAAAGGCAATCAGCAGAACGCCGCATCCATCCCTACGACATCCTCTTCTGATCTAGAGGTAAGGAAAACGAACATGGACAGCCAAGTGGGAGATCCCCCCCTCCTATTTGGCTCATTTCCTCAGGCCATCCTAACCCTCCAATGCAGAAATTCCCGTCTTCTATCAATTCTCCCCCTCCCCTCTGAGGACTTCGACTCACCTCCTGACGGATCTCTTTTCGAGCGAAAACACTCGTTCTTCTTTCCGCCCTGGCAGATCTATCGATACTATCTCCCGGTTCCCTCTGCGCAATGGGTCGGAACACTTTCCCTTTTCGGGATAACACGATCGCAATTCTCCCCTCGCCGTGGCTGGTGTCGCCTTTCGGCAGCAGCCTCTCCCCTATAGGCCCCCCCCAAAAGCGGAAGACAGCTTTTTCCTTTTCGCCTGGACCCTGTGTAAAACCACCCCCCTTTTTTTTCCGATAATGAAGACTCGCAAACTTTTTTTTACGCTCGCTCCTATTTAGAAATTCCTTTTTTTCTCACGTCGCTCTTTTCGGAATCCTTTTTTCCCGGAATGCTCACCCCTTCCTGACCAACTGGACGCCCCCCCCCCGTCGTGCGGTTCTTTGAGTTCTGTGTTACTCCTTCCGCTTCTTTAAAGAAAGCGTCGCGCGCCCGTGTCGAAAGAACCACTCTTTTTTCTGAGTTAGTTGGTTTCTCTGTGCTGTGGTTCAGTCCTCTTCATCCGCCAAGGGAACTTTTTCCCGATGCCTGGACCCTTTACGGATCTGGAGGCTCTATCAAAGGCCCCACAATCTCTCCGCAAGTCGGCACTTTTCTGGTCTCTTGGCTCGACGTTTTTTCAAATCCTCCTGTTTCCACTTTCACCTTTTCTCCGTTTTTCCAGAACATGAGCAGACCCCCCAAGATGAAGGAAAACTTTCACGATTGCGACATGACCTTCCCCTTTTCGATGGAACGAAATTCAAATTCCGCCTATCTTCTCTCGACCGTGAGCCCCCCGGGAAGACTCGTCCCAATAACGTGAACTTGGTTCAAATACTGTCTTGATCAACTTAGAGAAGTTACCGGTTTCGCCGAGCCCAAACTTCCCTTCAACAAAGTTCCTTTCTGAAGCGAGTTTTCTAACTTCCCTTCTCCTTTCCCCAAAGGGATGGTCAGTTCGCAACACTCATTGAGAGAGCCCTTTTGTGAGCATTAAGCTCTGATTTTCCGTCTCTTTTTCTGGAAACCATATAGCATCCCCCCGCCGCCGTAAACTTCTCCGCTTCACTGGCACACAATTTTCCCGTAATTCCTTTTTCCCTCTATCTTTGCAATTTCATCCGTTGTTGTTTTTTTCCTTTTTCATTTTTTAAATGAATTCTTTCTGCATTGACACAGTTCCTCTTTCATGATTTACGTTCTCTCTCTTTTTCCGTAGGACCCGTCTTTTTCCGCGATTTCAACCTCCGTTCCTGAAGCCCCCAAACCTGATTTGCGCTCCCTTTTTTTAAGGGTGACGTTTGAGCAATCAATTTGCGGTGGCTCTCTCTGAACGCGACGAAACAGATCCTTTTTGTGTGCTTTTTTCCGGTCGTTTATCGCGTTGAGACCTGTTCGATTGCGGGCTGAAATCCTCTGTTCCCCAAACCAAAGTTCACTCTTTAATTCGATTTTCTGGCGCACGGCGGCGCCTCGTCCTAGGTCCCCTGTTTCTTTCGATTCCCTCTTCCCTGAATGCTTTCGCTTTGGAGACGGTGTCCTTTTCCCTTTCACCGTTCGCGTCTTATACCCTCTAACCGTATAAAAGGTATAGTTTCCTTCCTGTTATTTCGTTGTCCTCTTTTCCGAAAATTTATTCCCTTCCACGTGCCGAAGGCTTTTTTCAAACTCTCTATTTTGCTTTGATGCTGAGATCCCCTTTTTCCATGATTCCGACTTCCAACCTCTCTTGATTCCCTCTCCTCATTCACAACACGCACAGAGGTCTTCCCTTTCCCGGAAATAAGATCGCCTTTTTCTTTCCTCCCTTCGCAGACGCTCTTACAAGAAAGGACATTTCCTCCCCTGAAACCCCCCCGAACTGAGCGTGAAGAGACAGTTGGTCTTCCCATCAAGGTTTCTCCTTTCAAAAAAGTCGCTGCTCTTTCAGGCCCGTTCTTGGACGTGATTAAATCCTTCCTTTCAATTCGCAGTTGACGCGCGTCCATCTCCTTTTTGAGATTGTTCCCAGTGAAGCCGTGTATGTTCCCCCAAACGTCCTCTCTCTTTTGTGACACAAGATGGTTCCCCTTTTTTATTATTGTCCCTCTCTTCCCCCGGCGACAAACAGGACGACACCCGCCACTTTAGACTTTTAGCGTGTGATTTCCCCTTTCGCCCCCGTGTCCCCCAGTTTCTTATCTTTGTTTTTTTTTTTTTTTCTTATCGATGACAATTTTGATCTTTGCTCTCCGATTCGAGTGTTGAGAAGAGACTTTTTTTCTCTATCGTAAGGTTTCCTGTGAGAAGACTTCCGCTTCCTTCCTCTGCCTGGCTCTTTTCGAGGAACGTTTCTGGCCTTGCTGTAAGTTAGATGCTGATCTTCTTTGATCAATGATCCCCCCCCTTCCGGTAGCTAAAAACGTTGATTCCGTTGAAAGTGCGATTTTTCCCTCCTATATTGGTTAGTCTGAGTCCCGCGCAGTTGGATCCTTCGTTCTCTGCTCAGTTTGGCTCTCCGAAGGCGGAGATGGTGTTGAAACTATTTTCCCGACCTTCTTTTTTGGAAAAATCAACCGGGTTTCCTCCCCCCCTTCAGCCCCCTCATCCTACAAAAACTGAATGATCTCATTATTTCCTGAAGATTGAATAGTTTTTCTTCTTTCTCATTTCTTTTATTGTATTTTCCTTCGAAATTTCTCCTCTATCCTTCCAATCATATCTGCTTCTAGATGTCCCGCGCACTCTTTGGCCACCATGTGATGAAAATGCCCTCTCCCCCCCCAGTTTTAGGGGGTGTCTTTTTTTTTGAGAACGAAACAGCTTTTTTTGAGAACGGAGGCGACTCTTCCAGAAGCTTGCGGACGACGGCCGTTTCTTCCTTTAAACTCACGTATGTCTCCTTTCTGCGTGGGGTCCTCTACCCCTAGATTTCATTGGGGGTGACTCCTCATTCCTCTAGCAGTTTCTGGAGGGCGTCTCCTTCCCCCTTAAAATCTTTTCCCTCCTTCCTTCAGAAGAGGTGAAATCTTCTTTCTCTGAGCTTAAATGCTGCGAGAAAAATCTTGGCAGTCACCTTTGGTCTGTGTTTTTTCCTCCCATGAGCCGCGTCTTCTTTCCCTTCCTGTGAAAATCTACGGCGTTTTTTTTTCCCTGACGAATGTTTTACTATCAGGATCCCCCACCAGTTCCTGCGTTCGAAACGGCGTACGACCATGGAGTCTCTCTCTCCCGATACGGCGAGTTTTCCGGAGAGGGAAATAGCAAAGTTTTTTCCTTAAATCTTCCCTTTTCCTCCTCCTGTTTTTCTCTTTTTCCCCGAAAGCGCAGCGCTCCCCCCCCCCTTTGCGTAAACTGGAGAAGCGCCTTCCCCTCTTCTATTATAGTTTTCTTCTCAAAGAGGTATTGGGTCCGCGCCGTTCGTTTTGTGCATTCCTCAGCGGATTTCCCTTCCCTTCCTTTCCCATTCGTCTGTGACCCCCTCTTATGTTCTTATTGCAGTTTTTCTGCATCCTTTCCCCCCCAGACAAAAGGGCGTCCCCCCATGACTTTTTTGTCCTCTTTTCTCGCAGCAGTTTCCCCCTGCTCAGATCCTGACAACAATTTTCCCGTTGTAAAAAGGGATTCCTTCTTTTACTTTTTTCTCGCCGCCCTCTGCTAGCGCAAACAGGACAGCGTTGCCCCCCCCCCAATACCCTCAGAAAGGTTTCCCGACCCCTTCATCAGCCGAAGCATCCGTCTTCGAAGAACCGTTACGCTTCCTTCTCTTCTTCGGGAGTTCCCCTGGATAAGTCGGGACTACCCGGTTTCCTGGCCTACAACTTTTTTCTTCTTTTGATTCCCCCTTATCACCCCTGTTCCCCTGGACAAATCCCCTTTTTGAAGACTTTTTTCCTTTTTTTCCCTCAGATATGCTGGTACCCCCATTTGTTTTGAAAATGCCTTCCCCCCCCTTTTAAAGGAATCTTCCCGGAAGAAATAAACCCTTAATCTCATTGAAATATAGGGGGTCGGAGGACCTTCCATGGAGGACCTCCCACAGGTTTAGTCCCCCCCACCTCGTTTCTTCTCTTTAAAACCGCTCCCCCCCCCCCTCTCGCTTAGATTTCCTCCCTCGCCCCCCCTCTCCCCGCAGAATCACAAATGCGCCTCCCTACCGGACCTTTTTCCTAGAGGTAAGGACCGCCCCCCGGCCAAGGGCGAGCCCCCTCTTCCCATGATTCCCCCAAGTTGGCTTCTTCATCATCGGCCCTTGAGAAACTCAATGCCTTTTCCTTCTATCACCCGTCTTCTATTTTTCACCCCCTCCGGCAGATCTTGAAGTACCTTAGACACTTCTTCCCTATGCTATGCTAGACGTTTCTTTTTTCCCCACTAGCTTTCCCTCGGATAGAAGACTCTTCCTTCCTCTAATCTCTTTTTCCTGAAGAAATGGTTCCCCTTTGTGAACGTTTTTCTACCCCCCATCGCCTGAGAAATTATATTGGAGGGGTGTTCTTTTCCTGCGATTTTTTTTCCCCTTTCTATTTACCCAATATATTTCCCCTCGTCATTGGTAACCACGATCTTCTTCCCTTTTTCCCAACAAATTTCCTCCTTGACAAGAGAAAACCGGTTTCGAGTGCCTGAATTGAAGCCTTCCTTTCCCCCCCCCCCTTGCTATTTTCGGATTTTTTTAAGCTGGCCGTTTCTCACCAGTGATGTTCCTTTTTTTTTCCTGGCGAGTCAAGCTTCTCGTTCTGTTGATGGCTGTCTTACCTTTACGCGTTCCGAAAGAGTAGATGCTTCTCCATAAACCTCTCCTTGCAGGAAGTCATGACTCTTTTTCCTGGCATTCGCCTGGAAGATACGAACAGGACCGTTTTCAGCATGTAAACCCTTTGAGATCGCAGCCTCCCATCCCCCCACTCGTCCTTTTTTTCCTCCGTAGGCATTGTCTGGCTTTTCTTCGGACGTGGCTATTTGCCACGAAATCCTTCCTTTTCAAAGCCTCTAACTCTTTGGACAGGAAGGTATAAGCCCCGCTCTTCCCCCCCTTTTTTCCCCCCAAGATGTCCTAGTCTCAATCCTCACCACATTAAGGGAGATTCTTTCCCCTCAAGCAAAGTCCCTCTCTCCTGCGCGCCGTGCGACCCCCTCCCGGAAGAATCTCTAACGTGCACTTTTTATGACTCTGAAACATCCCCCTCCCTTCTTCCGCCCCAATAGAGACGGGAAAGTTCCTTCACGTCGGCCCCATTTTCACGAAAAAGAAAACACATCACCGCCTCTCTATACCTACCCCACCCCCATCCCCCCCTTCCGCCTCTCGCACCCCCCCCCTCCCTTTCTCATCCCCCCTCTCTTTCCCCATTTTCTTCTCCCTCTACCCACTCACTTCCTTTTTCCCCACGCCCGTCTCCCCCTACCACTCCAGTCCCCATCCATTTCCTTCCTCTGTTCCTTATACATCTTTCCTCTTCTCTCGCTTCCACCCCCCTCCCCCTTTCTCTACAGTATACGGCAACGTCCCCCCCCCAATTGTGGAATCGCGTTCCCCTCCCCCTTGAAATCCTTTCTTAGTTTTGTGCTGAAAAAATTTCCCCCTCTGCTTTTCTTCCCCTCCCTTTCAAAATATAGCCTACTGTTCCCCGACTTAACCCGCGCCCTTTCCTCATGCGCGCCTCTCCCCTCCCCCAATGAGAAAGAATTCATTTTTCCCCCCTGCTTTCATGTTCCTCCCCTCCGTCTTCGATGCATTTTTAAATGATTTCATTGTTTTCCCCTTCTCCGAGCATGATTTTACCGTCCTTTTATATATTGAAGTAGGCTCCTCAACTGGCCAAGCCGAGATAATGCCCCTTCCCCACTGATGTGATAGTCTCTCTTAATTTTGTCAAGGTGCGAAACGTCTACCTTTTTACGGTGTCCGTCTCTTCCACGATCCCCACGAGTGGGATTTTTAACGGTGCCGTCCTTTTTCCTCATCGCGGAGATCCCTCTCTCGGCTGAACCCTTAAGACAGTTGTAGCGTCCCCCCCCCAGTTAAAAGTTATTGAATTTTTTTTTTCCTTACCTTTGTAATTGGGCGCACTTCGCGCGGATAGCGGAATGTGCTCCTAATATCCTTCCTCTTTTTCTCAATCGTGGATTGGATCCGGTGTCAGTTCTCTGGTTGAACGGTCGCGCATGTGCTGTTTATACATTCCGGCCAGCTTCCCGGTCTCGCTCCCTTCTTTGTGGAGAGGCGAATCCCCTTTCCCGAACCCAGATTTTTACCAGACAAGTGCCGAAGTCGTCTCCCTCCCCCCCCCTTAGCTATTCTTCTCTGTCTCTAGAAGCTCTCTGCCTCCGCCTTTTCCCCCCTCGTAGTCTTCCCGCTCGACAACCACACGCACAGAGGTAGGATTGACGTTTTTTTTTTCTTTTTTTTTTTTCAAAGGAATCATCCGCCCTTGTCCTTTTCCCCTTACCAGCTTTCTTGTACTGCGTCTAAAGGAGTAACGACCGCCCCCTCCTCGTTAAAAATCCCCGCGCCAGTTGGTCAGGAACCTTTCCGGCCCTTCCCACGTAGACGAGGATTCCGAAAATCTCTTCCAGTGCTAGGCTTAAAGATAGACTCACGAGCCCTTTCCCTTTCCCCCGCTCCGTGTTTTTCTCTCTTCAGGCCTTCCCATGAAAGCCGTTTTGGTCAGGCT
>Ga0179593_1733224_pt1 | contig 11866 bp, 18 predicted proteins | sample CZODoug2_1_08_16_FD_185931 | JGI IMG/M metagenome (GOLD analysis project Ga0179593, IMG submission 185931) | Vadose zone soil fungal communities from Angelo Coast Range Reserve, California, USA - CZODoug2_1_08_16fungal (PacBio error correction) | ecosystem: Environmental > Terrestrial > Soil >... | reverse complement strand
ATGGCTGGTGTACTTTTTTCATCCTTCTGCAGGGTTCACATAATGGCGTGGGTAGACATGTTTCCTCTTTTTTTCGCCTCTGGCTGACTGAGTCGTCGCTGATGTGGGCCGGTTTCAAGGTCAGGTTCTATTCTTTTTCTTTTCTTCGTGGTGAGGGAATAGAGGCCTTTCTGGCTGCACCCCCCCTTTTTGAGCTTTGTTTATGTCGGCGGTCGGCAAGGCATCCAACAGAGATTCAAGCACGTTCGTCGGTAAATATAAGAAGTTTGTGAGGTGAGCTTCCGTCCTTTCCTCCCATTTCCCGCCGTATTCTAGCATGTAGTTCAGAGAAGTTGGACCCTTTCCCTTTTTTCCTCGCTTACATGGAATAGCCGATCTTTGTTGTAAAAAGGGCGTTATTCCCTCCCTCTTTAGACAGGTGGTTTGTAATTCAACTTTCTTTGGTGGCACTCGTTTTTCGGCGTTCGCATGAGGTCTGTTGTTCCTTTTCCTGATTCTTCTCAGCCTCAGTCATTGTTTGAACCATTGCCCACCTTCTCCCCCTTTGGCTGTCTTTTTCAGAGGGTTATCAGTTTTGAGGCAGTGGGGTTGTGCATTTGTCTTTTTTTCTCTTTTTTTTCTTCTCTAGGGAAGATTCTTGCGGTTGTTTCTTTTTACTTCCTGAGCTTCGGCTTTGAGGCACTTATGATGTTCTTTTCTGATTCTTCCTTGATGTGACAAAGGGTTTCGTAGCCCCCTTTCCCTTCTTTCCTTTTCTTGGGGTCAGTGCCCCTTCATCGTCTATCCAGGAAGGATCTCGGCTTTTTTTTTCTGTTTCACTTCCCCACCAATCCCGACATGATAAGGAGTTTTTTCTGTTTTCCTTTTCCAGTAGTAAGGTTTTCAGATCTGAGTTCCTGTGCCTGCGCCCAGTCCTTGGAGTTCTGTGGGTGCCGTAGGTTTCTCCCGGTTTCCTTTTGCTTGTAGGGCAGATCGTACTTTTATGGACCCTTGAGGCCCCTTTCCTGGAATCGTTATACTGGTATAGTGTAAGTCAAATATATACGGAAGGCCCCACTCCTTCTTTCTCCCCCTTCCACTATTGTGTGATGAGTGGTTCTTTCTTTGGATGCTGGGTTCCCCCCCGTCCCGGGAAGGGTAGACACGAGTACGGGACTTGCTCGTTTTCTTCTTGTCCCCTCGCTTTTGGGTTGGCCAGGACGGGGGAAAGGAGATCTCCTTTTCCCCTGCCTCAGTCGACTGGACCCGGCGGGCCAACCAAAAAGCTAGGGCCCAGCCTTTTTTTTTTTGCCGTCCCCCCGTCCTCCGTGTTCACCCTTCCCGGGAACGGGGGCCCGGGGAGCCGCACCCCCGGCCTTTTTGTTTCCCCCCTCCCAAACCCAAGCAACATGTCAGAAGCCCTCCCCCCCACCAAAAAAAAAAAAAACCCCCCCCCAACCCCCCAACCCCCCCCAAAAAAAAAAAACCCCCTCCCCACCCCCAAAAAAAAAAAAAAAAACACCCCCCCACCAACCCCCCCAAAAAAAAAAAAAAAAACACCCCCCCCCCCCCCCATTTGCAGTAATGAAACCACGCAGTAAACAATAGTGTCTCTCTTTCGTATGCTCCCCCCCTCACCTGTCCGAATCCGCCTCAGTGCAAAGGGAGAGAGGCCATCCTGTCAATTGGCCATTCCTTGCCTCCCAGCCCACGGCAAAGGATCTGACATTGAAGGGGCCCCTCCTTTTTTTACTGCCTCCGGAGCACCTCTGCCGGTATTGTTGAAGATGCGCTCTCCAAGCTTTTTTGTCCTTCTTTTCCTACCTAAAAAAGAAAACCCCCCCTCACTTTCCACTACCTCCATCATGGAACAAAATGCCGGAGATTCAAGTCCCTCTTTCCCCCCCTCCTCCTGGAATACAGTGAATAAGAATACAGGAACTGTCCTCTCCCCTCCCTTTAACCCCCTTTCACTTTCTAACGACTATAAAAGTGCCTCAAAAGCCGAATTTCCTCTCTCCTACCCCCCAAGAAGATGAAATAGAGACAGACCCTCCCCCCCCCCCAAACCTTCCCCCTTCTGCCCCCAGGCGGGAGAAGGAGGCGGCGCCAAAGCGAAGGCACCTGAATGGTTCCCCTCCCCCCCCCTGTCCATTTTCCATGGAGCAGAAAATGACTGAAGACTGGACTCTCCAGAATCTTCACTTTCTACGTGCCCTGCCACCCACTACGGACAGCTGCACCGTTGATGGAATGACCCCCCCCCTTTTTCCTTCCCTTTATGCCCTCCCCTAAATATGGATGAACGTGAAACTTTTTCCCAATGACCCCAATTCCCCCCCCTCGATACCTACCGCTGATCGGCGGATCAATGGCACAATCCCCTTCTTTTTTTCCCCTTCCCCTGAAAGCTAAAATAAAAAAACGCTTTTCCTTCCATTGCCTGACTTTCCCCCGATGCCCCCTAGCAAGGGACCAAGTCATGCGAATGCGAGTGCGCCTCCATCCCCTCCCTCCCCCTCCCTGCGCACGCAAAATAGAAGTGCCTCCCTGCCCTTTTTTTTTCTCCTTCAAGACCGAACAGGGTATGCCAATCAACAACATGTCTACCCTCCTTCCCCTTCTTTTCCCCCTGCCAAGGAGGAAAGACAAAAACAGGAGCGAAGTACTCTCCCCCTCCTACTTTGTTGTTCTTTCCTTTTTCAAGCTCCTTGTGACAATCATTCCTTCGCGCCCGTTGTGGCCTTTTTTTTCCCCCCCCCTTCTTCATTTTTCACATTAATGGAGGGAGGGTAGACATGTTGATTTTCTTTGAATGTCTCTTCCCCTCTTCACTTGGGCCAGGTTTAAAGGTAAGGGATGGAACGGATATGTTGCGTGCCCTTTCCTCTCTTTCTTTCCTTCCCCTTCGCATTAGCAAAGGGAAATGTGGCTAAATTGAGTGGGTGCATCTTTTTAGGATTTAACCTCCCTGGCGTCCTGCGGTACATACCTCTCAGTGTGAGGCTTCAGTCTTGGCAAAGCATTTCTCGTTTCTCCTTCTTTAAGATGGCAGCAATGGAATGTAGGTATCTCTTCCTTTTTGGACTCTCATGGGAGCAGTGACTGGTGGCCCCCCCCCTCTCCTTCTCGGTGTGTGTAAAAAGGGAAAGTTCATCAATTAGTGCTTTTCTCCCAATTCCTGTCTTAACATTGTGTTTCTTTGGGAGTCGGTTCGCAGAGGTCTGTGTTCCGTCTCTCTGCTTTTATCCCGTATGCAGTTATGTGTCTTGCTCCCTTTCACAATGTCATTTGCCCCCCGCATTGGGCAGAGGGGTATCAGGTTTGAGGAGTTGGGGTTTGTTTTTTTCTTTTTTCTTGCAGCTAGGGCAGCTTCCTTTTCTTTTTTAGCCTTCTGAGGTGAGTTGTGAGCGCTGATTCGGCAGGGATTGTGACCCCCTTCCTTTCCCTCTGCCAGTGCCGTGTAGTAGTATCACGGTAGTCCATTCTTTTCTCATTTACTCTTAGCCTGTGGCCATCAGGGAAGTGATATCGGCAATTAGTGTCGTTTTATGGCACCTTGGAGAGCAGTAAGTTTTGACACAATCCCGCCCTCTCCTTTTTTTTCAGAAGTAAGTTTTCAAGATCGTGGAGAAGCGCCTTTTTCCTTTCTGTTCTGTGGGTGACTAGGTTGTGTAGAAATGGGCCCTTTTTTTTTTTTTTCTTGTAGGGCAGCTCGACTGTTGACCAATTGAGCCATTCTTCCCCTTCTTCTTGCATTCGGAAATGGGAGGGTGATAAGGGTATAGTGTAATCCCCCCCTTGCATAGTGACTGAAGGTGGTTTATTACATGCACTTGCAGTTTGTTACGCGTTATTTTCTTATTTTTTTATTTCCCCCTTTTCCCCACGTCAAGGGAAAGGGAGACCTCTTCGCTTCCCTTCTAATTTTGGTGTTGGCCCAGGACGGGTCAAGTAGACTGAGAAGGTGCCCCTCTTTCTTTTTTCCTCTCTTTCTTTTTCCGGTTCCACTGCCTCAGTCTACTTGAACAGTTAATGGCAACCCCCCCCCCCTTCCCCCAAGTAGTTTTTCTCCCCTTTTCCCCTCCACCCCCGGAATCCGATCCAGTCCGGAAATCTCCTTTTTCCTTCCCCCCCTCCCCCCTTTCCCCCACTAGTGGCCGAGGGAGCTAATGCAAGTGCAGATCACCCCTTCTTCCCTTATAACCCCTTCCCCCCCTCTCTCTGCATCTGTCCAATGGAAAGTGCCTCAATTGTCCCCCTTCCCCTTTCTCTTACCTTAAGGGCCATGGCTAACAACCTACGGCACCCACCCTCTTTCCCTAGGCGCTTCCTCTCTGGCCAAACTTACTACTGCAAAAGCGGCATGGGATACCCTTCCTTTTTCTTTTCCCCCCCTTCATGCATCTAAAGGTGCAAACACCCCCCTCTTAGTCAAGTCCTTCTTCCGGGGCCCGGACCAAGAAAAATGACTACCGTGCTTTCTCCTTCTCTTGGCTCGAAAACAAGTTGTAACATCCCTGACGCCTCCCCCCCCCAGGGACGTACTTTTCCCCCCGCCCACTGATCGCGGAAAACGCAAGAGGTGTCCTCCCCCTTCCCATTCCCTTCCCAAAAAAAAGAAATGGCACAAACCCCCCCTTCGGCGTCCACCCTTTCACAACAGGTCCAAGCAACGACAAGAAAAAAGGAACATTTTTTTCCCCTTTCCCTTTCTTTCCAATAAGAAGAGGAATTCATCCATGATTCCTTTCAAAGGTATTTTGACCCTTTCACCGTTGAATGGCATGACCACAAACACTGTCTACCTGCCTTTGCTGCACATTTCCCCCCCTTTTTTACCCCCCCCCCGATCGGCTATTCAAATGGAGATAAGGGGCAAAGGTCCACTTCCCCTTTTCCCCTCATGATCTTGCCCTTCCCATCCTTGAAAGGAAGATCACTATTGTGTGGCAAATGCCTTTTCCCTTCTTTCTCTTTCCCGCAGGACGACCTGTGCTTGATCTATGTTGGATGTTGCATTTTCTTCAAGCTCCCCTCCCTGCCTCTATTCCCTCACCCCTCAAGACATCAGACGTCTTCTTCCCCCTTTTCCCCCTGTCACAAGGAACTAGGAAAAATAAGCGCTCCTTTTCCAACAGTCTGACCCCCTCCCATTCTGTGCCCCGCATCCTTGGCAAAAAAGGCCAAGGCTTCTTTTTCTTTCCCCCACTTGTCTTACCAAGTAAAAATAAGAAAGATATATATCTTTTTCCCTTTCTTTTTTCACCGCATTCTTTGTGGCATGGACAGCCTTGGCCTGTTTTCCCCTTTTTCTTTTCATCCCTTGATTTGGGCATAAAGGGGGTGAGAAGTTTTTTTAGCCCCTTGTGACCCGGTTTTTTCTTTTCCCTGTGCTATGTTGCGTGCTCCGTTATGATGTATGGTGGTGAGGGAATAGATTCTTCTCCCTTCCCCTTTTTTCGTTCAATGAGGAGGGTTCTTCGAGTCTTCCCTTTTTTTCCCTGGCGGGCCTGCGGTACATATCAGACGTTTTTTCTTCCTCCCCTTTCTCTTTTCAGCAATTGGATGTGCAATTGATGCAGCAGATAAGGCGTGTCGGGATCACCTCTCAGGTGATCAGTGACGTTTTCCTCCGTTTTTTTTCCCACTGGGCAAGTTAATAAATAGTGAGGGGAGCACAGTTTCCCCCCTTCAATTTTCATTTCGGCATTCTTAGTACAGTGTTTCTTTGTGCGTCGGTTTTCCCTTTTTTCCTCATGGATGAAGGAAGATGATGATGAGGATCCCTTATTCCCAAATTTCTTTTCCCCCCCGGTGCCTTCGCTTTGAGCGCCGCTAATTTATAAAAGCATTGGAAAGGGGTATCCATTTTTTTTTCTTTCCTTCCCTTTTGACTTATGTGTATGGAAGATACTCTGTGTGCTCACTTTTGCAGATTATGAGTCGTTCTCTTTCTTTTTTTTTCCTTGGCTTGTGGAAAAATTCGTTTTTCTCTTTAGGACGGCTCTTCTGGTTCAGTGCCACTTAATCGTTAGGAATGTGGCCATTTTTTTTTCCTCTTTCTTCGTGGTGCTGAATATGGGGAGGTATGGCACCTTGGTCTCTCCTTTCCCTGCTCGTTTCTTTTGCCTTTATTAGGAAGTTTTCCAGATCTTGGAGCCCTCCCTTCTGTCCCCTATGTCTGCGGTCGTTGGCAATTCCTTTCGACGGTTTCTCCTTTTTTCTTTTTCGGGCCAGCTCGACTTTCTTGACCTTTTCTCTTTCCCTTTTCTTCTTGACTTAGGGACATGCGTGAGGTTTATCTGGTTCCTTCTCACGTCCTTTCTCTCACTCGTCCACATTGTGTGACTGAGGGGTTATTACCTGCCCTTCTTCTTTCCTTCTTTCCGGGGTGCGGATAAAAGGTGCCCCTTCTCACCCCCCTTGTTTCCCGTCAGTTCCAGTAGACTGAGGAAGGTGACCCAGGATCCCTCTTTTCCCCCTCTCCCCTTTCCCTTTTTCCCCCTTTCTTCAACACAAAATCTAGGGACAAGAAAGTGACGTGGGTTTTTTGGACCGTTTGTCCCCCTTTCCTTCCGCGCGTAACAAACTGCAAGTGCAGGTAATAAACACCCCTTCTCCCCCTTTCAAGTGAGATAAAAATAGGTTATTCCCCCCCCCTCCCATCTTCTCTATTCCTTCCTTTTCCCCCTTGAAAAGGGCATTCAATGGTACAGAAAAGTACTCTTTCCCCCACGGAAAAGAGATATACTTGAATTCCCTTTCTTTGCCCCCCCTCCAACTCAAGATGGCGCCTTTCCCCCTGAGAACTTGAGGTCTTTTTCCTCTTGGCACGTCCTTTTTCCTCCTAAAACAGACAACTCATAGGGCGGCTTTTTTCCTCCCCCCCCTTTCCCCTCACAAAAGATTCAGAACCACTCTCCCCTTTCCCCTGATTTCCCTCTCTTCCCCCCGAAGAATGCCTACGTGATACTACTCCTTCTCTTGGAATAACGAAACCCCCTTTTCTCAGACTCCCCCCTCCCCTCTACAGTGCCTGCAAAGCCTCCCTCTCTCCCCCTTATCGCCGAAAAACGAAGAAGTTTCCTCCACTTCCTCCCCCCCCCCCTTGCTCAAAAAAACTGGATACCCCTCTGCCAAATGTGGGCTCCCTTCCTTCCCTTCTTTTCCCCGCACTAAAGGCAAAAGAAACGACAGCCCCCTTCCTTTTCTTCCGGATGTTTTCTTTCCCCTGAGGCAACGGAACACAGGACCTTTTTCCTTCCCCCTTCCTCCCCCCCCCACTACGGACAAGCTGACACCGTTGAATGGTCCCCATGCTTCCCTCCCCTTTTTACCCCCGATAGGCTATTCCATGTCCGCCTTTTTCCTTTCCCCCCCCTTCTCTAACTAAATGAGATACCTAAGCCTTTCTTCTTTTTCAATTCCTTTTTTTCCAGGACGGAAGCTCCAATCACACCTTCTTTTTTTCCCCCCTTTTTTCTCCCTTGCGACGAAGAAATAAGGTAATCGTTTGACTCCCCTTCTTCTTCCTCAGTTCAGACCCTTCCCTTTCCCCCACTCAAGAAATCAAGAACGGAGCACGCAAAACATCTCCCCTTTCCCCCCTTCCCTTCCCCCATAAGAAGAAGGACAGAAGTCACTTCTTTTTTATGAACCCCCCTCCCCCCCCCTTCTTTTACCCCTGTCATCCTGGCAAAAAGGACAAGGCGGCCCCTTTCCTTCTTTTCAAAGGAGGAGGGAAAAAGTACCCTTCCCCTTTTTTTTGTGGTTTATGATTTTTTTTTCATTCGCCTTGTTTGCACAATTAATTAGAGAAGTTGTGGATTCTCCCCCTCCTTTTCTCTTTCTTTTTTTCAAATAATGGAGGAGGGTAGACCTTTTTTTTTCTTTCCGGTTTTCCTTCTCTTTTCCTCTTCTTTTACCTAGTCACTTGTGCCAGGTTTCAATTCTTTCTGGAAAGTGATAGTTTGAAGTGCTCTTCCTCCCATAGCCCGCATTTCCCTCCCCCCCCCCGCCCTTGTCCGGGAAGTAGGGGGGCATCTTCTCCCCCTTTCCTCTCAAGTCTCCCCACGCCCCCCGGGGGGCATGAGTCCCTTTCTTAGGGGGAGAGGAAGTAATTGCCCCTCCTTTATTTGCTTCCCTTCTTTTTCCCCCCTATGCAGAAGATAAGGAGTGTAGGTCTCTCCTTTTTTAAATATAAGTGGCCTTTCGACATGACCCCTGTGTGTTTCCCCCTTTTTTCTTCTTTTCCGGGGAGAGAAAGGGAAGCAACGTTTCCTTTTCCTTTTTTTTCTTTTTTTCTTGTTTGCATGGTCGTCGTACAGTGTTTTTTTTTCTTTGTTCTTTTTTCTCCTTTTGTGACGTTGACAATGGATGAATTTTTTTTTTTTTTTTTCAGTACTTATTTATCTTTTTTTTTTTTTCCTTTGGCTTTCCTTTAGTTATTTGAAACCCTTTTTTCCTCCTTTCTACCAGCATTTGGAGTTTTCCCCCTTTTCAGTCCCCCCACATGTGACTTTCTGTTTTTTTCTTTTTTTTTTTCCCCTGTGTGTAGGATATCATTGGTTTCTTCTTAGGCCTTCCGTTCTCGTGAGTGTGAGCTCTGAGTCGTTCAGGCTTTTCCCTCCCCCCCCCCGAATTCTAAATAGGAAGGGAAATGGTAGTAGTATTCTTCCTTCTTTCAATCCCCTTTTTTTTTCTCCCTTCCCCCTGGTGGTAATGATGGAGGATAGTGGTGCTGAATTTTTTTTCTTCTCTCTTTCCCCCCCTCCTGCCCGGATGAGTTTTATGTTTTAGGTACTCCCTTTTCTTCCGATCTTGTTCCCTTTTTTTTTCCTTCTTCTTTCGTTGGACAATGCGCCAGTCCTTGCGTTTTTTTCCCCTTTTCCCCCCCTTGTAGATCAAGTGCCGTTTGATGTGGGCAGCTTTTCCCTTTCCCTCTTTGACCTCTGCCTTTCCTTCCTTTTTCTTTTTTTACTGGATAGTGTAAGTCAAAGCATAACGTTTCCCCCCCCCTTTCTTTTCTCCACTCGTCAAATATTGTGTGACTGTCTTTTCGATGTTTTTCCTTTTTTTCTTCTATAAAAGGGACCCACTTTCCTCTTTCCTTTGCTAAGCTTGTGAGATGAACCCACTTCCTTTTTTCGAGGGTGGTTGTTCCTCTTTTTTCCCCCCAGAGCTCTCTCGCGGGGCCTCCGCCGCCGGTGTTGGTTTTTTTTTTTTCTTCCTTTTTTTCCCTGCCAACCCAAAAAGAGAGGGAAAGCCGTTTTTCCCGTATGTGCCCCCCCCACCAGTGGTTCTCCCCCCTTTTTCATCAGCGCGTAACAAAATGACAAGTGCAGTTCCCCCCTTTTCTGAGTGAGACCTTCTTCCTCCTTCTCTCTTTTCCCTTTCCCTATACCAGTATAACTCCCTTTTTTTTCCTTTTTTCCCCCCCTTCCATGGAAAGTGGCATAAATGGTCCAGCCCCTTTTTCGGGCCTATTTCCTTCCCTTTTCCCTCCCCCTTCCCCAAGCGACCGCATCATAAGGGCATTTTTTTTTTTCCTCTTGGAAAACTTAACTACTGCCCCCCCCCCTTTCCTTTTTTCTCATCGGTTTGGCCCCCTTTTCCCCCCCCCCCAGATTCAGCACCACTAAATCCCTCATGACCCTCTCTCTCTTCCCTTTCCTGTAAGGGGCAATGAACCACGAAGAATGGCCCTTCCTTGGACAATTTTTTTCCCTCCTCTTCCCCGGAGTCTCACAACTAACCTCGAACGCCCTTCCTTCTTTTCCCCCCCCCCTCCAATGATAAGCAGAAAACACGCCTCCTCTCAGACACATTTTCCCCCACAGACGAAATGCACAACCCCCTTTTCCCTTCCCCATGATGGAGAAAGGAGGAGGCGCCCCCCCCCTTTTCTTCCCCTCCCCTAAAGGCAAAGAAACGACACTCCCCCCTTTCCCTTTTCCCCCTTCTCCGTAATGGATCAGAATCAGCATCGCCCCCCCCTTTTCCCTTTCTCCCTTCCCCCCCAGTACGACGACATGCCACCCACTATTCCCTTTTTCCCTTCCCCCCCACCACCTGGCTAAATGAATGGGAGAACATGTCTTCCTTCACTTTACACCCTTTTTCTCCTCCTTTGGCCACCAGTCACTGCTCACCTGAGAGGTACCCCTCTCTTCCTCCTTCATCAATGGAACAGACAATGGCGGCATCGGTCCCCTTTTCTTGGAACGGTTTTTCTCCCCTTTTATGTACCGCAGCCGCCCGTGCTGATCTTTTTTCTCTCCTTTTCCCTCCCAAACAGAGGAACCCTACGCCCTTTCCCTTTTTTCCTTTTTTTCAAAGGCTCCTCCCCCTTTCTCTCCCCCCCCTCTCACGTGCATCCCTGGACCTTGAAACCTGGCACCCTCTTTTTTTCCCTTTTCTTTTTCTAAAAAAGAAGCAACACAGGTCTTCCCCCCTTTCTGGCATCTGCCCCTTTCCCCCTTCTCCTCCTTCCTTTGCGGGCAAACAAGGCTGATGAAACTCCCCTCTCCCTCTTTTCTCTCGTCTTCTGAGTGTAAGGGGTAAAGCAGGCCTTGTTCTTTTTATGGCCTCCTTTTCCCCTTCTTCTTTATGTAGACTGGTGATTGGCCATACCTGTGGTGCTCCCCTCCCTTCTTTCTGATGTGGAATAGTAAAGTGGGTGACAGGCCCTTTATGTATGGCTTGGTCCCCCTCCTCTCTTCTTTCTGCCCTTCGCATTCGCAATGACCTTGGTCCCCCTTTTTTGTTCCCCCCCTCCCTCCCTTCTGTCTGCAAGGCATCCAACAGAGATCAAGCACAGGGCGGTTTTACCCATACCCTTCTTCTCTTTTCCCCCCAGCAGATAGGATACCTGCCTTTCTTTTTTTTTTCCATTGATGAAGAGATCAGGCGTTCTTCCTTCTTTTTTTTCCCTTTTTCCCCCCCTTCGTCGACATGGAATAGTTTTCCCCCCGATAGGTGTGTGTTAAACCCCTTTTCTTTTTTTTCGCTCCCTGGGAAGAAAAGGAAGTGTAGTCCCTTTTTTTTTTTCGGCTTTCCTCCCCTTTTTTTTTCTTTGTGCGTCGAGTTAGAATGAGGTTTTTCCCTCTCTCTGGCTAAGGAAGAGGAGGAGGAGATCCCCTTCCTCTCCATTTCTTTTTTTTCCCATTCAGGTGCCTTCGCTTGGTCTCCTCCTTTTCCTTTTTTTGAGGAACGGGGGGGTTTGTGCCTTTTTTGTCTTTTTCTATGGCAGCTCTTCTTGCGTGTTTCCTTTTCTTTTCTTCCTCCCTTTATGATGGAGGGAGAGTGTGAGTTTTTCTTTTCTTTTCGAGCATCTTTCTTCGTCTGTTATCACGGTAGTCCAGTCTTCTTGGGTCTTTCTTCCCCTCCTTGATCTCGGAAAGGGGGGTAAGATGGCTTTTTTTTTGAGCGTTTTCTTTTTTCTCCCCCGTCCCTTTTTGGACACAAGCCAGCCCGGATGATTTTTTTTTTTCAGTAGTAAGTTTTGTCAAGATTTTTTCTTTCCTTTCCGAACTCTCTTTTTTTTTTTCCCCCTCCTCCCCTTCATTGAGTTCTGTGGGTGGGGCTTTTTTTTTGTAGGACATGGGCCTTCAATGTAGATTCAAGGTGCCGTTTCTTTTTTTGACCCGATTTCTTCCCCCCTTTCCCTTCTTCGTAATCGACATGGTGATTTCCCCCGCCTATAAGGAAGGCACATAACCTATTTTTCTTCTTTTTTTTCTGTGTGACTTTTCTGTTTTTTTCTCTTTCTTTCCCCGGACTGGATCGGATTCCGGGTTTTTTCCTTTTTTTTCCTTCAAGGGTAGACAAGGAGTACGGGCCCTCTTTCTGTCCCCGATTTTTTCTCTTTCTTTTTCCCCCTCTC
>Ga0179593_1704683_pt1 | contig 11866 bp, 17 predicted proteins | sample CZODoug2_1_08_16_FD_185931 | JGI IMG/M metagenome (GOLD analysis project Ga0179593, IMG submission 185931) | Vadose zone soil fungal communities from Angelo Coast Range Reserve, California, USA - CZODoug2_1_08_16fungal (PacBio error correction) | ecosystem: Environmental > Terrestrial > Soil >... | reverse complement strand
TCCTTTTCGAGAGATGATTTTTCATTCGGTTTTCCTGGGACCTTGCTTCTTAAAAAGACCTGCAATTGTCGTTTTCCCGGGCAGGCTTCCCCTGGAGGTTTTTTCCATCGGCCAAACCCCCCCCTCTTGCCCTACTGATTCGTTCACTTTTTTTTCCCACCCGGCCCCAGGGGCTTTCTTCTTCCCTTATTTCCGTGTGTATTTAGCAACCCTCACGTTGCCGCCTCTTTTTTTGGCGGTTTTTCTTTGGATTTATGGTTTTTTTCCCTTTCCCGTTTCGTAAAGCGCATAGACGGGTCCTTCTTTTCCTGGATCAGGTTTTTCCTTGCCAACGATTTTCTCTTTTCTCTACATACACGTACGCTCGGCGATATAGCATTTTTGGACGCCATTTTCGAGGCACTCCCCTTTTTTGATCGAGTTTCCCCCCCAACCGGGGCACTCAACTCCAGCAGTCCTTTCGGGGCCCCCATAAAGAGGACCCCGCGGCCCATCTTCCCTTTTTTCCCTGCTGCCAATATCAAGACCCAGTTGGAGAAAACCTCTTCCTTCTGGCGCATCCGCAGGCCATCTCACCCTTTCCCCCCGGCACTGAGAACGGCTTACATCTTTTCTTTTTGGCCCGCCCTTTTCCTCCCCCTCTTTTTTTGTTCTTCCGCTTAATCTGATGATCGTAGGGATGCAGGGTTTTTTTTTTTTCGCGGCCCCTTTTATTTTTCTTTTTTCCCCCAGGCCAGGGGAAACATCATCGAGCCCCCTTTTTATTTTTTAGGCATGGTTTATCGGTCCCTTTTTCTTTGTCCGACTCGTTTTTTCCTTTTTTCCTTTACCCCACGGTCTCCATGGTGTTGAGGCGGCATTATTCTGATCAGAATGACTTTTTTCCTGTTGTCCACCGGAATTCTTTTTTGTCTTGGTGTCGGCCCTCCTTAATGCTTATTAATGGGGAACCGTCTCCCTACGTTTTTTTTATGGTCGCCCTTTTTATCTGGTCTGCTTTCCCTTTCTAGGAAAACCTCCTTATGTCTCTTCCCAAATTCATATATTTTTTCCCTTTGGTGAACCATTTTCGATTTTCCTCAATCACCCCCTTTTCCTTCGCCTTGGGCGTCCCTGCGGCGGGCGCCAGCCTGAGGTCATCCTGAGCACCCATTGTCTCGGACGAAGAAGACTCCTTCTTTTCGGGAATTTTATCTTCTTTCCCCGCTTTTTTTCTTTTTCCCGAGGTCCGCCGATTTTTTTCTTGGAGAGCCGGCAGGATTTGACGATCTCAAGCGGTTATTCCCGTTTCAGTTGTTTTTTCATCGTCACTCCCTCGATGTTTGATTTTTCTCCCTCTTTTGCATCACCGCGTCGGCAGGGCTTTGATGCGTTGCTGCAAGCCCCCTTCTAGCCAGCGCAAACCAGTGGTTGTTTTTTTCCCAGGCCGCCCCATTTTCTTCCTGAGAAGATCCTGCATTTTTTTTCTTTTTTGCTATGCTGATCGTCATTGTTCTTTTTCTTCCCTCCCCAGTTTCCTGTTTGTCCCTTCGGGTGTGTGAAACATGCGCTTTTTTCCCCTTCGAGCTCCCCGTAAGTTCAGACCCTCTTTATTGTGACCGATCGTCCCTTTTTTTGTATTAGTCGTCCTTGAGATCTTCCTCCTTTTTTTGTGTTGAAGCGCCGAAACACCGGTTTCTTGGATCAACTAATTTTTTTTACCCCCCTCCTGGGCGCTGATGGCACACAGGCGCTGCTTTTCCCCTTTTTACTATGTTTTGCTTTTTCCCACAAACGCCGGCTTCTTTTTCGGATTCTTCCAGGATCAGATTTTTCCTTTCTTTTTTTGGGCTTTTCTTGACCCCTTCCCCCCTTTTTTGCCAATTTTTTTCCCACCCATGCGAACGTTGCCCCCCTTTTTCCCCTTTGCTTCTCAAGTAAACATCGGCGTGGTTCTTTTTTTTCACTTTTTATTAGGATAAGGGTCGTACATCCGGGTTCTCCCAGCAGCGTGGGCTTTCTTCCCCAACCGACGGCCCAAGGTGGCCTTCCCCTTTGCTTTTCGGTTTGATATTTTTTGTAACGCTTTTTTTTTACCGCCGGAAAAAAAATCCGCCTTCCCTTTTTACCCAACAGGTCTTCACCGTTTTCTTATCCTTTCGTGACTTTTTTTTTTCCGATTTCTCTGCGCTTTCCCTTGGGCAATGATGATAAATTCCATTTTTCCTTTCCCATAGGTGAGTACTAAACTTTTTTCCAAGCTTATTGTAAGGACTGAGGGGCTCCCCCCCCCCCCTTCGATGGACTTTTTTTTTTCTTTCCCTTGTAGATACATTCCCCCTCCTTTTTGGTTTTTGCGGTCCTGCTGATCGCCACGCAAACCCCTTTTTTTGGATTTCGTCCCGCACGGGGTACCTGTGATTCATTCAGGCTTTTTTTCGGCAGGACCTGATCGCCTCTTTTTTGCTTTTTTTTTTCCACCAGTTGTAAGCATGTTTTTTTTTTTTTTTTTCCGCGCAACCACCACATTCCCCCTCCCCCCGAGAAAACCTTTCCCCCCCCCTACCAAGGTGTTGCAACCATTGATTTCATTAAATTCTTTTCCCCACGACTCTTCCCCTCGCTGAGCCTCTTTTTTTCCTCTCTGACCTCTGGACTTCCCCCTGGAATATTCAAGCTTGTAGGTCCCTTTGAGGCGGTCTTTTTACCACTTCCCCATCCCCAGGCTGCCAATGATCGTCCCCTCAACCGGGAGGCGGCCTTTGTCCCACCGCCAGCGACAGGTCTTCTGCTTTCCGCGACTCCTCCTTCCCTCCTGCGGTGGCGGCAAACCTGACAGGCTCCTCCTTGGGGCCGGCGGATCTCTATCTTTTCCCCCTTCCTACCCTGCCCTCACTTCCCCCATCTATTCTGTTGCCGCCACCGCATTCGGTCTTTTTTTCTTTCGGGGGGAGTTATTTGGGGCAGTTTTTTGCTTTTGTTCACCGAGATGACGGCTTCTTTTACCATTTTGATTTTTTTTTTCCCGTGATTGTGTGGCGCTCGGCACCTTTTGCTCGCCGGGTAACATTACCTTTTTTTTCCATACGATTCAGAACTGAACAGTTTTCTTCCTTTGGTCTTTCGGGTGGCTGTGCATTTATGCCCTTTTCAAATTGGACATGTATTTTTTTTTTCGGTTTCTTCTTTCCCTTTTCTTACCACTGAGGCCATTTTTATCACCTTGCCGCGAGGCGCTGCTTCCTCCTTGCGCGCTTTCTTCCCTTACTTCAGCTTACCGTGCGGGGCCTCTCTTTTTGTAACCCTGGTTTCCTGGCAAGACATCAGTGGTGTCCAGTTTCTGCGGTTAAACGCTCCTCCCCCTTTTTTTCTGTGCGTTGACTGGATCTGCCCCCCCCTTCTTTTTTTGTCATCTTCTAATTTTTTTTGCAAGAATTGGCCTGGAAACCTTCCTCCCCCCCCCTTGGCAGTGAAGGACCCTTTATTTTCCCTTCTTCTTGTCCGCGAAGAGACCCCCCTTTTTTGCGCCAACGGTTGTTTTTTTCCCCCCAAAGTCCTCTTGTTGAAAGGTCCCTTTTTCCAGTCCAAAATCCGTCTCTCTTTTTCTACGGCGGACCCCCCCCTAAAAATATCAACGTGTGGCTCACCGTGGGTAACAGCCTTCACTTTCTTTTTTTTGACCGCTTTTGCTCCCACCACCCCGGATGTTACGAACCTTTAATCCTCCTTTTCTTTTAGGTTGAGGGTCGACAAGACGATTTCTTTTTTTTCCGCAGGATATAATCTGATGCGAGCCACCTTCCTTTCCCTTTTCCCCCCATTTCCGTCTGTTTTTTGTGGCATTCAGCTATATGGGTTTTTGAAATCTGAGATGGAGATTCCTTTTCCCTCCCCTTCGGCGGAGGCCCTTTTTTTTTCCCCCCTCTGACAGTTTTCTTCCCCTTTCACATAAGTGTGTTCCCCCCCTTTGCCTGTTCATTAGAGCGTACTTTTTTCCCTTTCTTGTCTGGTGATCTGTTCTCTCTTCCCCTTTTTCCAGATTCACTCCCGAGGTGATCGAACAGAACTCCCTTCTTCCGATTCGGAGATTCCCCATTCCTCAGGAGGGAGAGTTTTCTTTTTTATGGTCGTCACCCCTTTGCGAAAACGACCCTTTCTTCTTTCTCGCCCGCAAGCAGGTTATCCCCCTTTTTTTTTTTCTTCTCAGGACGATAACAACAATGAACGCTTCCTCCTTCTTTTTCGACCACCTGCTTCTTCTTTGGTTGCCGAAATGGGCGTTTTTTCTTGGCTCGCCGATTGGTCAGCGCCTTTTTTTTTTTGATACCCGTGCTTGGCGCATCCCTTCTCTATTCTTACTTTTGATCGAGAAAAAAAGCTTTTCCCTTCTTTTTCCGGGCGACAAGCCAATGGGCTTTTTTTTTCGATCGTCGGCGCGCTTGCTTTTTTTTTTTGAGTTTGCCGGCCTCCTGTTGGCTAAAACTTCCTTTTTACGCGATCCCCCCCCCCGCCGCCTAAGATTATTTCCTTCCACTGTCCTTGTCTCAGTCAGATGGAATTTTTTTCTTTTTTACGCCCGCAGCCCCTCCACAGGCTCTTTTTTGATCCCCTGGGGGGCGGTTTGCACCTCGGTTCCCTCACATATATGATGGAGATCCCCCTTTCCCCCTTTCGTTCTGATACATATGCTGTTCTTCCCCCTTTTGCCGTTTTTTTTTCCCCCAACATTCGCCGAGACGTCCTTTCCCCCCTGTAAGGCCGATTGGGAAGACCCTTTTTCTTTTTTTTTGCGACACCCTCCCTTAGTTCGGGTGTTTTTTTCATTGTAAAAACGGAGCACCCCTTTGCCCTTCTTTGATCGTCTCTTCCCTCCGCTCAAACACATGCTGCTTTTCACCTTCCGCTCCGTTTTCTTTGGACCGCAGCTTCTTTTCCGGCCGATACGGCTACTTCCGTCGCGGCCCGACCTGTTTTTTTTTTTTGCCCGGTTGTTCCTTTTCCTCTGGCGTGTTCCTCTTCCGGCAGCTACGATAAATTTTTCCCCCCTCCCAGGGAGAGCGTCCCCTTTTTTTTTTGGGTGATCGCGACGTTTTTCCCCGTTAAGCGTTCTCCATTTCCTCCCCCCCTTTTTCGCGCGTCGTTTTACCTTTTTTCTTGAATATTGCGCGACAATCGTCCTCTCCCTTTGGGTTCCGGCGATGGGGCCTTTTTTTAGGCCCTGACCGAATATAGCCTGCTGAGTTCTTTTTTCCTTTTGTTTGTTCTCCCCTCTGCGTTCTGGGGCCGCGACATCTCTTTCTCGTGGATGTGCATGATCGGGATTCTTTTTCCAATCGTGGCAATGCCCCTCTCTCTTTAAGGTTTTCCTTTTCCCGATTTTGGCCGGTGATTCTACCCCCGCCCCGGGGACCCCTCCTACTTCAAAACCGTTTAGAATTTTTTCCCACGGACGTCTTTTTTCTTCTTTTTTTCCTTCCGACTTTTTTCCCCAGTTTGCTGAATTCGTTGGGGAAGATTCCCCCCCCCCCCCTTGTAGATTAGTCTGTCCTTTTCCCTCCCCTTTGAAGGTTTTCTTTTTTTTTTCTCAAGGTCTTTCCTTTTTTTAAATTCGATCAGATCATCTTTTTTTCCTTCTTGTTTGAGAGGAGTCCTCTTTTCTTCCCTCTTTTCAAGACCTGCTGACCAACAAAAGGACCTCTTTTTTTTTTGAAACCCGTTGGCAAGCATTTTTCCTTGCTTTTTTCCCCACGATCAGCCCTTAATGCCCTTTTTTTCGCGTAGACTACCCCCCTTTTTCCGCAGACGAGACCCTTCTTTTTTTTTCTGCACCCATCATTTGCCGGCCTCGGATCAAGTCCGGGTCTTTTTTTCTTTTCGCTAGGGGGCCCGGCCAACTTTTTTCTTCCCTTCCCCTGAGGCATCGCCGAGAACGTTTTCTTTTTCTTTTTTTTTTTCTTTTTCGATTGATGGGCACTTGTTTCCTCCCACTTTTTCCCCCCTCCCCCCTTACTCTCGTAGATCTCTCTCAGACGTTCTTTCCCGGCTCGCGCTTGAGACCAACCCGGGCCCGTTTCTCCCCCTCACAGAACTCAAGCCCTTTTTTCTTTTGCCCCTTTTCCCACCATCTTCTCCAGATTTGACCGTTTCGTTTTTTTTTCTTTTCCCCCCCCCCCAATATTCAAGAACAGTGGCGACTCCGGATTAGGCGCGAGGCCTCCTTTCCCTTTGCGGCGCACAAAAGTCCCTTTTCCCTTCTATATTCAAGATTCTGCCGGTTTTTTTTTCTTTTCCCCCCCGCACCTTTTAGCTCTCCCCTTTTTTTTTTTCCTGCCGGTTTTTTTCCTTTGATCCTGTTCCTTTTTTTGGGTTTCGGGTCTTCCCTCCCCTGCGGAAAAAATCCCCATAGTTCGATGGCAGGAACCTTTTTCCCTCGCTCCCCCCCCGGCCTGTGATTACTTTAGCCTGGTATCGGGCATATCGGTTCTTTTTTAGGTCTTAGGGGACCTCCTTTTTTATTATTTTCATGGTGATCTGGTTTTTCTCCTTTCCTCTGTCCTTCGGAACCCCCCCTCTTTTTTGGACTTTCTTTTGTTCTGCGGGTGATTGATTTTTATCCCCGTTACGCCTGATCCTTTAATAGGCTTTGGAAGTATCGCCCTTACTTTCTTGTATCCTCCTAATGAGGATACCTTCCCCTTTTGATTTGACACGTCTCGGAGAATGTTCGGGTGGGACCTTCCATGGGCGCTCGCTTTTCCCTTTCCAGTCGGCTTTCCCAACGAAATGTTTGCTCTTCCTTTTTTTGTGAGCGACGTTTCGCCGGAACCCCCCCCCCCTTTTTTTTTTATTCACCCCGTTTTAACGCATAAACTTCCCTCTCTCTTTTGCGTCATCGCACTTATTCGTTAGTAAAGGACATTCCCCCTTTTTTGTCCTGCTCCCCCCTTTATGTCAGTTGGCTCTACGACCACCCCCCTCCCGTTCTGTGCATTTTGCAGAGATTTTTCAACGATTCTGCGAGGTAGAACGATTTCCTCTCAATTTTGTCTTTTCTGCGCCGGAAGTTTTTCCATTTTCCACCGGCCATTGGGGATGGTCTCCTGTTTTTTCCCCCCTTGATTCTCGCTTTTGCCCCCTCCCCCCTTATGGGTCTGGCTTTTGAGTGGTCGTTGGTCCCCCCCTTGTCCAACGGTGGTTTTCTTCCCTAGGCCCCCCTCCTCTTCCCTACTCTTCCTCCTTCTCCCGGCCGCCATTCGGCCCCCCCTTTTGTTTCGGTTGTCGAATGGTTTTCCCCCCCTTTCTCTTTTTGTCTCGTCCTTAGGTCTCTCCCTTCTTTTTTTTTTTCCTCGTTTTTTTTCGGTGTAACCCCCATTGGGCGTTTTTTCCCTTTCCAATTCCGAGCAGAGTCTCCCTTCCCTCGTTTTACAGTCCCCCCTTTTCACGCCATGGCTGTCCCCCTTTTCCCCGATAGCGTCTCTCTTTTTTCTTTCGTCTTTTCCCTTTTGGTTTCTTTCCGAGCGCCGAACACTTTTCTGATCAACCTCCGGCCTCCCCCCCCCCTTTCCCCCTTTTTTGTACCCCCTTTTCCTTTTTTTTTTTCTTTTTTTTTTTTCGAGTGAAAGCAATTTTCTGTCTTTCACTTCTTACCCCTCCCCCCTATTGATCCGTGCATTATTGGACGCGGATTCTTCCCCCCGTTTTTCTCTTTATTCAGCCAGTCTTTTGATATTCTCAAAGATAGTACTCAGTTCCTTATTTCCTTCTTCTCCCACCCTTTCTCGCTTTCCCCTGCGGCGGACGACCTCCCTTTCAACCAATCGTCGTATTTGTTCTCCCCTTTCAACCTGGGACCGGTTGTGCCTTCTGGATTACCAGGTCGTACATCCTTTTTTTTGCCTCCTTGGATTTGCCGAAACCCGTCTTTCCCCACGGTTACTTGGGCCTTGCTTTCTTCCTAACATGTTTCTATTTCCTTTTGCGCAGGTGTCTCCTTTTTTTTTTTGGAAAACAAAATTCCAGATTTCTCTCTTATTCTCTTTTTTTCCCCGCTCCGCTGCGGAATGACTTTCTTTCTTGGCTACGCTCATGACGCGATTCCTAAGAAGGGGGTCCAATGATGCTCCCTTTTCCCCCCCCCCTTACTGCCCCCAACTTGTTTTGACCTTTCTTCCCAATTTTGCCCAGTCTTGTAAGGATGCCCACTGGAAGATGACCCCCTCCTTTTTTTTTTGAGGACTGGTTCCTTTTCTTTCCTTTGTTAGTGTTTTTTTTTGGGTGAACAAAGAAGCGGTTTCACTGATGGAGGGAGATCTCCTCCCCCCCGGTTGATCAGGACTCCTTCCTTTATTATTATGTGGGGAATCAGTACCCTCTGGGCGGCAAGCGGGGCATCCCCCCTTCTCCCTCGGCCTCGGCGTACTTCTCCTTCCCCCCCGGTCCATTATTGGTTGTCGCACCACCCCCCTTTCCCCCCTTTTTTCTTTCAGAACCACCCCTCCCCCCAGAGAAATGTTCCCCATCCCCCCCCCCCCCTAGGATTTTCTCTCACCTTTCCCCCCCGGACCACGATCGACGGCGCGCCTTTTCCTTTTCTGCCTTCTTCACGAGTCAGAGTCAGGTCTTTATCTTCTTTTAGTTGTCGGGTACCCGGCGAGCATGTCCCCCTCTCTCGGCGCCACAAGCCCCTTTTCCCCTTTCCCTTGTGAGGCAGGACGCCGGCCTCCCCCATTTTTCATCTCGGGAAACACCGCCAGTTCCCTTTTTTGTCTTTTTGTGCCACAATTAACTCATCTCCTCCCAAATTAAGCGAAGGGGGGATTTTTTCTTCCCCCCTCCTTCCCCCTTCTTTCCCCTGGCGTCTTCTCTCTACTTTTTCCCTCCTTTTCCCTTTTGGATCTCATTATCTATGGCGCTGGCTTGCGCCACCGTCCCTTCTTCTCCCATCTCCGGTGAGTTATTGTGGAAAGGCTCCGTTCTTTTTTCTTTTTTTTTGTTCACCCGAGATGAAGCCCTCTCCCCCCCCCCCCTTTTCTGCTTCCACTCGGTCATGGGGGGAACGTGATTTTTTTGGCACCGGCCGGTCACTTTTCTTCTCCTAAAAATGGCTTCCTCTTTTCTCTCCCTTATTTTGTGCCCCTTCTGCTCAGGCCGCGCCTTTTTTTGTCTTATGAAATCACTGGTTGCAGCAACCCTTTTTTCCTTTTTTTTTGGCTGGGGGGGCGCGGTTCTCTTTTTTTTCCCTGTTTTTTTGTCCGAGGGAATGCTTACACTGGTGTCCCCATTTTTCGCCGGATAGTTCCCTTTTCTCTTCTGGCCTCGGGAGACCTTTTTTCCTTTACGCTCCTTCCTCGATGGGCCTACCCCATTTTGAGGCGATCGAAAAACATCCTTTTTTTTCCTCGCCGCATAATCCCTTCATTTTTTCAATGCCCCCCTTCCCTGCCGGTAGTTCATCTTTCCCTTTCTTTCCCCCTTTACTGGCAAGAAAAATTTTTTCCCCTTTTCCACTGGTTTTTTCCTTGAGAATCCATTGCAAGTATTATTGTCCCCCCCGCCCTTTTCCAATCGTCATTCGTCAACTCCCTTTTTTACTCGAGAGGGTGAAGAACTGTTCCTGATCCCGTAATCTGGATTTTTTTCTTCCCTCCCGCCTTCACAAATATCACCCGTTTTTTTTCACCCCCCCCCACTAAAACCGGGCTTCCTTTCCTCGGCACAAACTCCCACGATGCTACTCTTTTTCCCCTTTTTCACTTTATTCATTCCTTTTCTATCCCTGGCTCGCCACGGACCGTCTTTCCCCCTTACCGCGCAGGATATCAAATTTCTGGCCTTTTCCCCCTTTTGGTGTTTCCGAAAAGCCGACACAACCCCTTTCCCCCTCCTTTCTCTTTTTTTTTCTTTTTGTCATTTCCCCTGAAATCGAGGGCTTTTCCACTCTGGCATGAAAGGGTTTCTTTCTTTTAAGCCTTGCAAGACAAGCTCGGCGACCCCCCTTTTTCCAAGACCTGACATCTATTTTACGTTTACGCGGTGGCGGCAGTATTTTTTTGGTTGACGGAGCACGTGTCTTTCCTTTTTTCTCCTATTCTCCCCACCGACCCTCTTTTCCCTTTTCAAATTTCCGGTTGAGATCCCGCGATCGTCACCCCCCCCCTGCCACAGGGCGGCTGTCGTGTGTTTCCCTTCATTTATGTTTTTCTTATTTCCTCAACTTCCGCTTTACCGTTTTTCTTCGCCGCACGCAGGATTTATATAAAACTTTCCTTTTCCTATAAACAACTGAAACGCTCCCTCTCTCCCCCCCTCGACAACGTTGACGTGAAGGATTTCCTTCTTCTTTTTTTTCTACTGTCCAGTCCCCTCTTCTTCGGTCACTTTTGCGGATTACCGTGCTGCCCTCCCCCCCCTCCCCCCCGCCGGCCGATTTACGTGATGCAAAAGCTTCTACCGCGGTTACTGAAGAGTGCCCCCCCCCTTCTCCCTCCCCCTGTTCCCCCTCCACCTGCGTTTCTCTCTTTTTTTTTTCCAATTACTTTTCATCCCAAGAAATGTTGCTAACGCTTTTTGCTCAATAGCCGTCTTTTTTTTCTCCAGTTTTCCGCGGCGTCGTGCTCCCATCTTACAGGCAGTCTTGAGGTTTCCCATTCCCCTCCGCGGAGACGACCACTTTTTTTTCCTTTTTTATGTTTCCCCCCCCCTTTTTTTTATGAGGACAATCGACGCGTTTTTTCCCCCTCTTTATTTAATTCCCCCCCCCTATCGCGCAAAAAACCCTTTTTTTATTGCGTTTGCCGCCAAGTCCTGCATTTGTTTTCCCTCCCCACCCTTTTTTACCTTTCATTACATCATTGAAGAATCCCTCTTTTTTTCCCAGCGGGGGCGAAGGCTCCCCCCTCTCCCTCTCTTTAGGATCCTGCCGGTGCCACTTTTTTTTTCCCTTTTACCCGGTCTGTTTTCTTTCTGTCGAGGACGAGGATTTCTCCCCCTTTACAATATTGGGGATCCTCCTTTTTTTCTGTGTCGAGGACCGACTCTCTTTTTTTTTTTTTTAACCCCTGCCTAACCCTTCCTTGGACCTGGTGGTAGCTCGCATTTTTTTTTGTACCAGCGGTCATAAGACCTTCTTCGCCGTCTTGGAATTGTTGCGGCCCTTCACCCGGGTGCCGCTTAACTTTTTCCCGCTGCGAGTTCCATACATTACAGGAGCGCCATTCTTTGGGCTGGAGGACCCCCTTCCTTTTTTCATACCGCCCTTTCTGGAAAAGAATTGGCGCCTGCCGTTTTATTGCGTCGCGTTACTTCCTTTTCTTCCCCTGTCTTGAATCTTTTCCTCCCTTTTCCCTAACCGTTTAACCGCGCGATGGGCCGCGCCGTCCCTTCTTTTCTTCTCGAATGCCCCATTCCTTTTTTCTCGCCCGGGGCTGTTTTTTTTTTTTTTTAGTTCCCCCCTTCCTTTTGCTCGATTGGGTCCTTTTTTCTTTTCAGCTTAAATCATTTCCCCCCCGCCGCGTTAACTTTCTTTTTTTTTTGACTTGTTACATCAATCGTTGGCCTTTTTTATCCGATCAGCATTCCTTTTTTCTTCTATGCTCTTGACGACCCCCCTTTTTTTGTTTTTGACCCCCAAACCGCCAGGACTTGATACGTGCTCCTCCGCAAAATCTGGGTTTGCTACCCTTTTTTTTCCCCCCCCCCCTTCCCTGCTGGTTCGCGGTCTTCCCTTTTTTCATTTTATTTTAGGACTTGTGAAACGAGCAGTCTTTCTTTTCGATCCCCTTTCCCTCAGAATCTTCCCTCTGTTTGCTTTGACAGGCCACTGTTTTCATTTTCGTGGTTGGAGTTTTCTCCCCCCCCCCCCGGTCTTGAGCTGTCTCTTTTCCTTTCC
>Ga0179593_1684752_pt1 | contig 11866 bp, 9 predicted proteins | sample CZODoug2_1_08_16_FD_185931 | JGI IMG/M metagenome (GOLD analysis project Ga0179593, IMG submission 185931) | Vadose zone soil fungal communities from Angelo Coast Range Reserve, California, USA - CZODoug2_1_08_16fungal (PacBio error correction) | ecosystem: Environmental > Terrestrial > Soil >... | reverse complement strand
CCGTAGAATTGCCCTTTCCCCTTTCAATCAGACACAGGTCTTTCTTTCTAGCAAAATCGTCGTTCAAGCTTTTGTCCATTCAGGGCCACTGCTTCTCTTCTTTCCCCTTCGCCAGATCGAAAAAAAGCGCCGACTTTTCCTTTCCTTCGACGTTGTCCAGATCCTCGTTATTGAAGAATCGATTTTTTATTAAAGTTCTCCGCCTCCTTCTCTCCTTTTCAGAGGCGTTTCTTGTTTTGCGCCTACTTCGCTCCTTTCTCCCCTCGAAAGCCTTTTCGTCCAGCGACTGTTTCCCCGTGAGAGGTGTTGTTGCCTCGTCCATTCTTTATCTGTCCTTCTTCGCACAGGTCCTTGTCCGGTTTCCCTCCCCCTTCTTGTTCGCCGAGCCCTCCCCCCCTCTTGACGAGGGAATCGCTCCCCGTCTGGATTTCCCCCCCCGTTATGATTCCTTCTCCCCACTCCTTGGCCTTTTTTCGGGTCCTCATCGTCTTTTCGGTCCCCACTTCCCCGAATCCTTTCCTGAGGCAGCCTCCCCCCCCCCTCCCTTCCCGGGATGATACGAGGCCCTCAAGGAGTTGGTTTGCCCTTCTTGGATCCTCTTTCTTTGCCGCTCTCTTTCCCAAATTCTTTTTTTTTTCTCGGTTGATTTTCCGAAGAGGCCTTCCTCTTTTTCGCTATCCCTCTTCCATTTTCTTTCTTTCTTCATCTTCTGAACTCTATGCGGTCGAAGCTCGTCCTCTACTTTACTGGTTGCACCACTTGGTGAGTGTTTTTTTTCCTGAAGGACGTATTGACGCAGTTTGTAGCCCCTTCTTCGTACCATCTTTCGGATATTTCTGATTTCTTTTTGACATCGTCGGTTTCCCTTTGATCGACTGCGAGGCCCTTTGAGACACTTTCCTCGTTTGATCTTTCCTCCTGTTTTTGTTCTTCTCCGGTTTTGTCCAGCGCTTTTTTTTTAGTATTCCCCTTCCTTTCGTCCCTCCTCCTTCCCGTAAAGCCCCGTAGCCTCGAACCCGTCATTCATCCCAGTCTTGGTCGTCCCCCCCTTATTACTCGAGCTTTTCACTAGAAGCGACGCGAGACGGACCAGTTCCTTTCGCGGTTCTTTATGTCGGCCTTCTTTTTTCTGTGGCTCCTCTCAGATTGTGGAAGGAGGTTTTTAGACAAGTATACTTTGTCCGATTCGTATCTCCTTGGAGAGTCCATTTCTTTTTCTGAAGAAGATGGACTTAAATGCGGGACCGTTGCCACTCGGCGTCCATCTTTTTCGGTTTTCCCCCTATCACGACGCAAGAGGCCCACCCTTTCCATGTATCCCCTTCCCACACTCATGCTCCCCCCCTCGACCTTCTCGAGAAAACGTTCCCCTTTTCTGTCCAGGGCTGCGCCCCTGTTCCCTTCTCGTCTTAAATGACGTATTCTTTCGCTGTGGGGAGCACCTTTTTTTTCTGTGTCGGCAAGGCGGTTCGGTGGGGCCCTTTTTTTAAGATTTGTTCACCCCCCCCACCACTTTCTCGTATTTTTGGTGAATGGCTTTTCCCCTATCACGAGAAAAAACCGAGTGTGAAGCTTTGAGGTAGACATTTCCCTGAAAGGTCACCTTTGCCGGTCTCTTCTTTTCAAGAGAGGTACCTTTTGAATTTTCCGCGAAGGGCCCCAGCCTTCAAACTTCGTTCCTTTGTAACTCCCCCTTCTCTGCCCATGCGGTTTAGATGAAAGTTCCGGGCTTATGCATTCTGAGAGTACTTTGAAGGTGATTTCCTTTCTGGGCAGGGCCCTTTTTAGACATATTACACGGTGACAGTTTTACTGGACTTTTTTGTAGTCGACTTTGTCCAATTTCGTCCCTATGATACACGACTCCCTCCGTCATAGTGATTTCTGGCGTTCGCCTTTATACCCCTTTTCCTCCGTGTTAGACGAATTCTACTTTGCGAACCCTTCTTTTCTCGGCCTTCCCCCGCGTGTTTCCCTCTGGTCCCCCAACCCCCCCTCCGAGCGGCCCGCTTTTCCTTAACCAGGGCGCTCTAGACGAGCACCGTTTCCCCTGCCCCCCGTCTTTCTTTCCGCCTCTCACTACAAGCCCCCCACAGCCAAACTTCCCGGCTAGCACAATGCCCCTTTTTCTTCCAAAGAGGCTGTCTGATCCCGCGTCTCCCCCCCCCTCCCCGATCAGGGCCGGTCCCTCCCTTATGCGTCGCGTTAACCCCCCTTTTTTTGTGGAGGAGTTCGGCCAGCCTGGTGCTCTCCTTTTTTCCTGCCCCCTCCCGCCGGATCGAGGCGGCTATCTTCAGCCACACCTCAACAAAACCCAATCCCTCCCCCCAGAAAAGGCGGGTACCTTCGAGATGTTCCCTTTCTGAGCAGAAAGTCGCCCTCGGTTTAGGAAGTTCATTCCCCCTTTCCAGACCAGAGATCAACCCTCCTCCGAGGGCGACTTTTCCTTTTGAGGCTTCTTTTCTCCTGGAGGGAGGGAGACGCTTTTCCCCCCTTTTCCCCCGCAAGGTGAACCCCCTGATAGGGAAGGGCCCCACGCTCGGCCTTCTTTTTTTGTAAATCAGCGAATTCTCCTCTGATTAGCGCTTGTGTTCCCTTCCCTCCTTTTTCCTCGGACCACATTTCCCCTTCTGGCTAGTTACCAGCGATGGACCTGAAAACCACTCGCTGGGACCCTGCCCTCCTTCCGGTCAACTTTTCCCCCCCCACAGCGCCCTCATTTTGAATCAACCACCACCTTTTTTTTCCCCCCGATGAATCTAATATTTTAATCCTCCCTTTCTTCTAATCTGGTCGGCTTCATCCTTGGGGCTCTGCCATCATACGCTCTGCTTTTTTTGGCCCCCATCCCCCGGTAGGAAGGATACGAGCTTTTTTTTCTCGGACAAGTCGCTTGCCTTTAACCCTGAGTGTTTTCCAAGGAACCTCCCTCTTTTGCGGGATTAATCCGATTGCCTCCCCTTCGTTTACAATCCCCCTTACCCCATTCTTTTCCGAGAGGGCCTGCTTGTGTCTTCGGGGACGTTGGGGTCATGAGAGAAATTTCCTTTTTTTTTTTCTCACTTTCCCCCCTTCCTCCCCGACCGTCTCACCTCCCCCTTCGACCTTTTCTTTGATTGCGGTTTGAGCTTTTTCTGATTCTTTTGTTTTCCCGGATTTTTGGACGCCTAGGACGATCTTTTCCAATACGCTTGGCCGCAGGGGGCGCCTTTTGCCCGGATTGGGTTTTTTTTTTTCGTGACGTGTTTTTTTTTTTGCTGCAGCTTTCTCTCGATACGGCCTCGGGGGGCTGCGTTCTTCCTTCAATGCTACCCTCGCTTGGCCGCCTCTAAAAAGAGCCCACTAATGTAAGGGCCCCCCTCATACCCTATGGTCTCCTCCTTTGATAGATTGTGCTCTTAAGGCCCCGCCGGGCTTTTTTACTCCTCACGTGGCTCTATTCTATAAGAGTTTGATGGAATTTTAGCTTGCATCCCTTATTTCTACAAGCTGTTTTGTCTTTACGGAATAGGTGTTCTCTTTCACTGTTATTTTACCCTTCGAATATGGTGTGGTTCCCTTACTCCGGCGAAGTCGAGGCCGACCCCTTTACTCTCAGTTGCCTAGAGTTATCCCGCCAACGGATGCCCCTCCCGAGTCTAAGGAACAGCGTCTCCCGGAAGTAGCCCTGGATTCTTTTTTTACGCATCGCTTCCCCCCCCTCTTCCCGGCTTAGAAGAACCCTTTCCTTTTCGAGTGGAAAGGAAAGGACTCCCCTTAACCTTGGCCTCCGGTCGAGCACTTCCCAAAGGGCTTAATTCAGTCACGTGAATGAGATACGCTCTGCCCTTCCAGGGAAAAGACCCTCCCGGCATTGTCAGTCCGCCATTGCTCTAAGCTCCCAGTTCCTCCCGAAGCCGTGTTCCCTTGGTGCGCTTTTTTAGTGGCTTCACGCGGCTTTCTTCAAAGTTCATACAAGAGAACTCTACGCACGACCCCTTATTACAGGGTTCCTTGGGACCTGAGAAGGAGAACCTCCAAAAAACCGATTCACTCGACCTTTGCCTGTCCAAAGCACGAGGCAATCTGTAACCAATCTAAGAAGCCTCCCCCTTGGGGGTTGCAAGAAATCCCCTCAAACGCCTTTGATTATGTGTTCCAAGAATTGCTCCACTGTTTTTTTACAAGAGAGAATTCTGAAACAGCTCCGCTCCCCCTTGATCTTTACCCCCCCCCTTTCCAAGATTACTCTGCCCCGAAGAATGTTTCTTGAAATGGACTTCAGACCATTCCCCGGCCTTTTTGGTTTCTCTAAATAGTGGGAGATTCTAAGATCCCCCCCTGACGGGTGGGTAGGTTTCGACATAGTTCCCTTTTGCAACCCTCCCCCCCCCTTCCCCCTCCGCCGATGGCCCTTGGACGGCAGTAGAAAATGGTCCCTCCTTTTTATCGTGGACATCCTTCATCATCCCCCCCTCTGGACCAATCAGCCGCTGTAAACCAGTCCCCCCTCCACAAAAACGAATTCCCTCAGCTGACTCCCGAATTGTCCTCCCCCCCTTTTTCCCGCTCGCCTTCCTGTTTTTACTTCTTCGTCGAGGGAGCGGGTGAACAACGCACGACTCGGGAATTCATATGATTTTTCAACATCCCGCTCCTCCACGGACACAAGACATTTTCTCTTTGTAGGGAATTTTTTTTGAAGGAGGTTTAGTAAGCTTGGGCTCTTTCCCCCAAAGCCTGGGCTCCCTCTAAGTAAAAGAGCCCCCCCCCTGGACATATCCCCCTTCGCTGGCTTCCCCCCCCGGTCATGGCAGCCAATCTCAAGAGCATTCCCCGCCATCTCTCCGGTTCCCAATGCGTCCGGACGACTGATGGTTCCACACGTTTAACTGCCTTACAAGAAACCTCTCTGGTCTTCCCCCCCTCAACACCTTTCTTATCTGTTCCACAACAAGAACGTCGGGCTCGAATGGGCCCCGCCTTTGTTCCCCCCCACAACAGAGTTCCCCTCTATGCCCGTTTTTTTTCCGTCCTCTCCTGAGGCCTACGGGTCTCCGGGCCCCTACCAACCTCCAGCCGCGCGAATGTTGCCTAAAAGTACTCGCAACGCACCTGTCCTCCTTCTGCCGGAGGAAGGCCCACCTTTTTTCCTTCAATCCTTCGTCTCTCTCCCCCTTCTAGGGCTTTTTCTGGAAAAGGATTTGACCGCATTCAAAAGGCTCATCCCGGGGACGCCGCCACTCCTAAGGTCGTTGAGATTCCCTTTCAAAGGGAACTCCAGCTCAGAGCGATTCCCTTTTCCCCAATGCCTCGATATTGCGAACACTCCACTTTTGTCTTAACCCCCCTTCTTCGAAGCAGGAGCTTCTTGAGATGTACAGTTCCTTGATCCGCAACTTCCCCCAACAACTCCCTTTTTTCTGCAGCAGCAGCTGGCAGACCCTTTTTCAGGGTGACGCGGCTCCGCTAGGCTTCCCCTTTGCCCAATAGATGAAGACCATTTAAGAAGGCTTCTTCTCACGGCCGTGTTTCCTCTTCGAGGCATTTTCCCCTTTCCCCTTTTCCCCGTCGGCGTCCCTTTCTTCCTTTTTCTTCAACCTGCGCTGATCTTGTCTTTCTTCGTCTTCTATCCTTTTTTCCCCCCGGAGGTGAACAGGGACTGCCCCCCTCTCCGACCGTTTGGCGAAGCCGAAAGCTAAGAATTTTTTTTTTCCTGAGAAGGAGGAGATTTAGAAAGGCGACTTATTCTTGGTGTGAGAGAGATCCGTCGCCTTTGTCCTTCTTCAATCCTCACCCCCCCCCCTTTTTTATAGTATTCTTCAGCCAAACTCGCTTTTTCTTTTCCTTCCTGTAAATTAATGAGTCCCCCCCCTTTTCAGAGGATACTAGAAAGAGTCGAGCGCCCTCCTTCCTCCCCGTCAAGATCCTTAGCCGCTTGCTCCTCCTGACCGTTCGTTCTAAGAGCCTTATTGTCCCCTCCCTTCCCGACGTATTGGTTTTTTCCTGAATGAGTTCCCTTTCCCCCTCTTGTAGGAAAATCTTCCAACGCGTTTTGTGCCGTTGCGGATCGCATGTTCCCCCCGCGATTTCGCGCTTTCACTTGGCTGTTCAGCCAACTTTTTCCTCCGCAACCTGATCAGTCTCCCTCTTTGCTTCCTTTGCTTCTGGAGGTCCTATCCTTTTTTTTTTTCTTATTTTATGCAAATACTTGGCCTTTTCCCCCTTCATCGGATCCTTGGTTTTCTCTCTCCTACTACTTTTCTTAGCCGGGATGATCTCTCCCTTGATCCCCCCTGATGTTGGAATTTTCCCTCCCAGGGCGTTGAAGAGTTCGTCATCGTCCTTTTCGACGAGGCTGCGGTTGATTGCCTTCTCTTTTAAACCGTTAACCTTTTTCTCACTCAATATCTTGCCCCAGACTTTTTTTTCCCTTCCTCGCTTTCAAGTTCGCGCCTCCTTCTTTCTTGTTGTACTGGGCGACATCCTAAGGACCGTCTCGTCTTTTTTCCCGTTGTATCGTTTTCCTCAGGTCGTCCTGGTCTCTTCCTTTTTTGAAATTTTTTTATATTCATGATAATGTCCCTGGAGACCTCAGAGTACTCCCTTACTGGGCCTCCCCCCCCTTTGCGAGGTTCTTCTCCAGGCACGCCCTTTGTTCCCCGCGCATGGATTCCTCTTCAAATTAACGACAGAGCCCCCTCCTTCGAGTTTTTTCTTCTCTGAACTCGCATCTGCCTGCTTTTTCACCCCTGATAATCATTCTCCCCCCTAATCGAAGACGACCCCAGGATGCGTTTCTCTGGACCTTGTGGGAATTACTTTTGATAGCTCAGCGCCCCTTCCTTAGGTTTCAGGTCAGAGAGACGATGCGGGACGTCCGTTTTTCTTCACGACCCTTCATAGTAAATTGGCGAAGGCTTCCCTCCCGTTCCACCAGCACCTTTTTTGCATAGGTGGAACACGTATTTCCCAAGGAGGCCCTCCCTGGACGTTCTCTCCCCTTTACAAGCAGGCCGACACCCCCCCCCTCCGTCGAGGGGCATCAATGAAGTAAAGGTACCTGGAGGAACGGTCCTCGTCCGGTCCTGCCTTATCTTCGATGCGTTTCAGCTTCGAGCCTTCCCCTTTACTAGTTTTCCCCAGGGAAACCACTCCTTTTCCTCCGTAAGGAGGGCGTCCCCCTAGATCCATCTCGTAGGCTTCTTCTGAATTGTACGTTTCCTTTTTAAGAGGGAGTGTTCTTCCCTCGTGGGACGAGCTCGAGTATTTTGTCTTTTCTTCCCGGCACGGTCCCGGTATTCACTTTTTTCCTGATGACGCTTTACCCCAGTTCCCCCGCAAATTGGAGTAAGAGAAGGGCCCCCCCCCAATTCACCGGGCTTTCTTTAATTCCCTAACTTTTGTATTTTGAGGGCAGGTCCTCGGTGACATTTCTTTGCAGGTATTTTCCTTTCCTTTCGTAATACGGCGCACTCCTGGGAAAGGGACAAGGGCTCTCTTTGTTCCTCCTTCCTGGCCACTATCTACTTTCTCTCCGCCGTCTTGAAAATAGTTTTTTTCCCTTCTCTCAGTCAGGGATGGAAGTCATCTCCGCCCCCGGAAGTCGCATCGGTTGTATCCCTTAGTCATTGATCTCCCTTCTCCTGAGAAGCTTTCCCCCCCGAGCTTCCCCCTTTTTTTTTTTCCGGAAGAGGGATTTTTACAGGAGAGGGCTCCCCAAGTTATGGTTCTGCACGACCAGGGTTCTCTCTCGCCACTCTCTTCCTTCTTAAAAAAAGAGGCGGGACTCAAGCCCCATCCAACGGGAGAACCTGCTTCTCCTCACTGATAGGGCCCGGCACGGTTGACGCCGTATCCTTCCTGAACCTTTCTTAGAACCCTTGTCTCTGGTTCCCCGCGGAAACTCCGGGGGGAGTTTAGGCTTCTCAACGAACTTTTAAGGCTCTCTTTTTCGGAGCAGGCATCCCCCCCCCCCTCCTCTTTCCTCAAAAAAAAAAATCTTGCCCCCCAGTCCGAGTCCCTCTTGTTGGAACCTTCTTCGTAGGTCGCCAGGCGCCGCCCGGGAGGTCATTTTCCCCGCAAGCTCAGACCACACGAATACGCCGGGCGGTACTTCCTTGGAGAGAGTTCCCCTTCTGCGGCCAGATCGCCTTTTTTGCAATGGTGAAACCCGAGCTTTTTCCTGCCCTCGCGGGTGGGCGGTCTCTGGATTCAGTTCTTTTGTAAAACGTCCGCCGACTTTCTGAGCCGCTCGAATAGAGTTTTCCCATTTACAGACGAGGGGTTGCTTGCTCCTGGTCCAAATTACTGCCGAGAGACCCCCTTCCCTTTTGACCAGCTTACGACTGGGCAGTCTTGGGAACACACCGTTCTTAGCTGTCGCCCCCCCAGGGGTCTGACCTTTCCTCCCTCTTGAATATATCTCCCCCCTTTTTTGAGAGAGAGTCATAGCTCCCAGAAAACGGGGGGGGTTTCTTTGGTTACCACTTTGCTGAACGGTTTTCCCCTCCCCCCTTCCCTTACAAGGTAGAATTTCCCCCTAGGTTAAACAGAGAGTTCTGAAGCGATTTGCACTTCCCCTTAACCACCCCTAGCCTTTTTTTCGAGGGAAAAGTCACCTCGATTCGCCTTCTTGATAAATAAATTCGCGTCCTCTTCTGAATACCTTCCTTTTCGAACCCGCGAGGCTCTCCCTTGCTAGGGGGAATTGGTAAAAATTGAGGGAGAGACTTCGATCCGGCCTCTTCCCTCAATATCTCTTTTTCCAGTCGCCGGCGGATTTCGTTTTTACTTTCCTTCTTTTGAGATGGAGGCTTCCTCAAAGGAGGAGACCTGTATGCTCCTCTCCCTATCCTCTCGAAAGTTTTCAGCCTGTTTTATTTGATCGGAGGGGGCTTCATTTTTCTCCCTGATTGCGGTGGTGCGCCGCTCCTATCGTTACTGTTTTTCGTGGAAGAAAGCTTCCCCCTCTTGACCCCAGCGTAAAGTCGGGGACCTTCATAGTTGGTCCTGATTCCTGAGTAGATTGTTTTTTCCTTCTCCTGTCCGTCTAAGACAGGTCCGATGGCATTTTCTTGAGGCAGGCTTCGTCTCCTCCTTTTTATTTCTGATGGGTACTTTCTCGTTCATGGATTTTTCTGGCCGGGGATAAGGCTTTTTCCCCCTGAGCTATCGGCTCCCATTTTTTTTCCCCAATTTTTTTCCCGACTTTTTTTTCTTCCAAGAATGCCTTCCGTATTGGAAGACCTTACCAGCTCACAATTTTTGAGTGACCTTTTTTACCATGGCGTCTCCGAACGGTAATGCTTTTTCCCGATGACGACCCCGAGAATCACGATTCCGCTTCGATCGTCATTCTGACTATTTGCAAGAACGGCTTCGACTACCCCTATTGGAAAGGCCCCTCCTTAAAAGTGAACAGCGGCTCTCCGGAACAGCCCCGGCGCCTCTTCCCCCTTCCCCGTCCAGGAAAAAATCTCCCAACTGCCTTTCTATCCCTTTCATAGACGGTCAACCCCCTCCCGAGCCGGTTGACAACTGGGAAGGCCCGTCGTCTTTGACCAGGAGCCTTCCTCTTTCATTCCGAGCCCATTTATCCCCCCCTTCCCTTTTCCCCCTGCCGGCGAAGGTCTCTCCTCGAGAGCGTCCCCTGAACAAGCCGCGCTCCCCTCGCGCCTTCACCAATCTTCTCCATCCTGACGACTTCCTCTCCCTTTTTTGTTGCTGGCCAGAAATCAGTCTCCCGATGGATGGCCCTGGCTCCCCCCTTTGTCCACTAGTAAGGACAGCTCGCATGTTTCCCCTCTCCCCTCCTCTACGTCATGAAACCCCCCTGGTGAAAAGACTTAAGATGCCTTTCTGGACCCCTGGATGCATTTCCCTCCTCCCAATTCCCCTTGCTTTCGCATTGATGTGTGTCCTTTTCGATAAGCTTCCTTCTTGTAGGAATCCCATTGTCCTCCCCCCCCCCGGAGCCTTGTTTTGTCTCCCCCCCTCGCCGACGATGTCTTCCCGGTTCTGAGTTGGAAGACGGCAATCTCGGTTAAGAGCACCTCCCCGTATATACTTTTTCCATCGCGGCTGTCACTTTTTTTCTTCAAACCCCCCAAGGTCACCTGCGAGCAAACCAAGTCCGTCCCGACACTTACTTCTTTGTCGTCGCGGAGTTGCGTTGAGGGTGTTCTCTCGAGTATAAGCTTCCCGGATACTTGCGTAGTCCCCTTCCCCCACCGCGTTTCTCAGAGACGGCCAGCTTCTCTGGCGGTTAAGTTCTTTTTTTTTCTTTCTTCAGCCTTGAGTCTCCAGGTTTTGCAGGAGAAGAACCTCCTCCCCCGCGTCCCCTGCCCAAGGATCGCTGTCCTTCCTCTCCTGTCTCCCTTGCAGCAATTCCTAAGCAGGAGATAACCGCCAGTCGCTTGTGTTCCCCCGGAAGCTCGACCAGATCCCTTCCCGAAGCAGCAAATAAAACTGCGTCAGGGAGTTCCCCCCCGTTCTTTTCCCCCCCTCACCACGTTTCCTTCTGTTCAGGTTGAGGACGAGCTGCGCTTTTCCCAAAAACCAGATTTGCCTGACTCTTTTCAATTTCGCCAGGCTTTCCGAGGTCCTCCCCTACCTTCAGTCCTCTCCCCTTCCCCCGCATCAGTTGTTGGAAAAGTCGATGTGGCAAACGCCCTGGCGTCATTTCTCGGCCCCAGTTTCACCCTTTTTCTTTTCTCCTTCCCCCCCGATAAATCCTTCCTTCAGAAGGAAAGGATATGCGGTACCCTCCGCAAACAAGGATCCTTCCCCTCGCCGACCAGTCCCCTCCACTTTTATCACGAAAGACCCTGTCCCCACTCTCCAGTTCAGTGGTCCTAGCGATGCAATTAGCCGCGAACAAGCCAAGGTTTTGGGTGTGTTTTTTTTTTTTTCCACAGGCAAAGAGACCTGGTGATCTTTCTGCCAGAAATCCCCTTTTGACGATCACGAACCCCCCCCACTAGCCGAGTGGCCCCAACCGATCTTGCCGAAAAAGGCTGCTCTTGTGGAGAACTCACGAGTCGGCTTCCCCCCTCCCCATACGCCTGAAGCCCGCGTTCTTTACGAACGGGGAAGACCGCCCTTTTGATTAGACAACCCTAAGGATCTGGACCGTTCCTCTCTCCACGGCCCACCGGCCCCGGCGACTTTCTCCTCTTCGCGAGGAGGAGAGCCTTTTTTTTGACTGCAACAATGCTTTCCTCCCTTTCCTGAACGAGCGAACCGTTACTTTTCGGAATTGACAGAAGTTCTTTCCTTCGAGGACTCTATATCGTGCACATACTACTCGTTTTTCCTCCTCGATCCTGCTCCGCTGCATTCCGACACCCTTTTTTCGTTTCTCGTCTCCCCTTCCGTGGTTGAAGGTAAAGTTTCCATCCTAGGCTAGCCGTCATGTGGATCATTAGCCCTCCTCTCTCTCTCAGAAGAGACGGTAAAGATCATCTGCCCTGAAGGCGTCGCCGTCTTCATTTCCCTCTTTTATGATCACCCTATTTGCGACGCATTGGACCCCTCCTTCCCCTCGCCCATGTAGAGATTGTCTTCTCTTTTTGGCAAAATCGGCGAGTTTAGGATAGTCCTGCTTGAACCATTCTTTCGCTAGCGTTTCTTTTTTTCCTTCGTGTTCGTCCTCGAACTTTCTTCTCTTCTCCGGGCAGAGATCATTCCCCTTTCCCCCCCCGGTAATTGGCCAGGTGACTTCTGCAACCTCTTTGCGGCGTCTTGAATTTTTTTTCGGTCGGAAGTGCGGTCCGTCTTTTTTTGCTCCGCAGACTCTTCCTTTTTTTCTTGCCTGAGCCAAATGATGTTTTTTCCCCTTCTCCGGGAGTTGCGAGTTCGTCATCGACTTTTCCCCCTCTTCTAC
>Ga0179593_1569002_pt1 | contig 11866 bp, 16 predicted proteins | sample CZODoug2_1_08_16_FD_185931 | JGI IMG/M metagenome (GOLD analysis project Ga0179593, IMG submission 185931) | Vadose zone soil fungal communities from Angelo Coast Range Reserve, California, USA - CZODoug2_1_08_16fungal (PacBio error correction) | ecosystem: Environmental > Terrestrial > Soil >... | reverse complement strand
CCGCCCGCTGGTGTAGTCTAGTTTCTTTTTGGGAGGTCACTTTTTAGGAGTTGCCCTACCTGTCCGGCCGGTCATACCTCCGCTCACCAGTTTTTGTGCCTCCGACGAGCATGTTCCGGCGCCAGTTTTCTCGTACGGCCCTACCGCCACCCATTTTCTTCTGAAGTCGCACGGCCACTTCCTGAGTGCGCGACTGGGCCTTCTTTTCCTTTTTCCGTCGAGAAGAGGCCCTCTGGCAGTAAGGAAGAGGAGGCTCCTTTCCCTCTAGTCCCAGGCTTTAACCCCGTCTTGCATTCCTTCGACCCCCGGCTTTCCCGAGTCGAGGTCTTTTACGCCTAAACTTCCCTCCCCTCTTGGGCAGCTGTCGGATGCTACATGCACCCCTCGTCGTTCTAGTCTCGAGGCGCTCGCCTCGCATCGAACGATCGTCCCCTCTTGGTTTTCCAAACCCGATGATTCGCCCGCTGGACAGACGTTCCTCCCCTCGAAGAAATTTCTGACCGTCTGTTTTTCTTGAGGAAAATGGTGCTTTCCGGGGGAGGTATCAAGGCCTAAGCGGCGCCTTTCCCTTGGGATTCATCAGCTGTCCGCTGCAACCTTTCAAAAGACCGCGGTCTGGCCACTCGGGATAGTACGCCTTCCCCGCCGGGGCAGGTCCTTGCTTTTCGAGTTCTCAACAGTATTATAACGATTTCAAGAAAACGCCGGCTGCCTTCTTTCGCGACGGGAGAAAAAAAAGAGGAGGACCAGAGGGCTACCTCCCCCCTTTCATTGACTCTGCATGGCCCGCTTCGCCTCGGAGCCCGGGATTCGACAGCAGTACTAGCTTCCTGGACCGCCTTCACATGCTGATTCCCCTTCTGGTGATGAAGGATTTCGTTATTCCTCCCCTCCATCCTTCGACGAGTGTTCCCCTTTTCTTTATAGCTTCCCATTTTAACGAGCGAGAACTCCTTCTTTCGGGCATGATTTAATCCCGGTCACACCCCCCCCCCCTTGCCTGTCGGTTTTTTCCCACCACTCTTTCGAACCTCCCTTGAGCGCTCCCGACGTCAGCCCTAAGCATTTCCCCCCTCCGTGCCGGTTTAAGAATAAGCTATACGTTTATAGATCATTTTCTCAGATCAGCTTTGGTCTCTGGAGGCCCTTTTTTCCCAAAGCGGCCGTGATGGGTCGCATTTTTTCCCGCGCGGTTCTCGCCCATGTTCCATCCGGCGTCGGCCCGTTTTTTTCAAGGGGAATCGTCTGCGCCCCCTTTTTGTCGCGCGCGCGCCGAGTTCATCCTGCTTTTTCATTCCGCGTTGGGGACCTCTTAGGCACTGGCCACAGACGCGCGCGGTTGGTGTTGCCTTTTAAGACGCTCGATGTGACCTAGGGACGATCAGGACTCTTCCTCCAACGAAATCCTCGCCGCCGACTCGTTCTAGGCTTGGATCTGCGGCGATCTTGTTCCCCCTTTTTTTCTGCCGAAGGGGGAGGCGTTTTCACGCTCAAAGTGGAGATCCCCCTCTTTCGCGATCAGAATCTATTATTTCTTGTTTGAACTGTTCTCTCCCTCTGGTAATTCCTTTTCTTTCTCCGACCAGAACGGACCAGCTGATCTCTTAGGATCGAGTATTCGGCCCCTTTTTTTCTCCTGCGTGCTCGAAGCTGGAGACAAGGGTGCGCTTTCCGACTCTGAGGCGGATAGTTTTTCCCCGATCACGGCGGCATTCTCCGCCGGCTCGACGTCGTGCGCATTTCTTCCACCCCCTTCCTCCCGTCGGCGTCGATCCTTCTCTGAGACCGGGCGATTTCTCCTCAAGGGCGTCTGGTGCCGGACGTCGACTTTCCCGGATAATCCGCATCGACGTCTTGGTCCGATATGGTTGGATGCCGGATGGCACTGGCGAATCGTTGTCCTTTTACGCGCGACCTGCCAACGAGGCTCGCCACTCCCTTCTCCCTCGGTCGATCACTCATCGCATTGGGATCTGGTTTTTTTTTTCTTCCCGGAGGATATGGTTCTGAGGTCGCCATTCCTCTTCCTTGTCCGACGAGAAATATTCCCACCCTTTTTCAACACCCATCACGGCGGTATCCGATCCGACAACTTTGTGTTGTCATTCCTTTTCCTTCGGAGGGAACGCGCCACAGGCTCTTCCCTGTGTTCGAGCCCGGACGGACGATTATCTCTCTGTTGAAAAGAACCGCCTCTCTTTGGCAAGCCCTCTTCCCCCCCCTCCGCCTTCCTTTCACAGTGGTTCCCTCCCTCCCCCCCAAGGATATTCCAGAGAAAGCTCCTTTTCTCGTGAATGGAAGCGGGATGGGACTTCCCCCCCCTTTTGTTTGAGAGAGATCCCAGCCCAAGCGTCATTCACGATTTTCTCCCTCGTGCCCCTACGCGGCTTCCTTCCTTTTTTCTACGGGAAAAGCACGGTGTCTTTTGTGGGCAACTTTTTTTCTCCATCAGCTCGCTCCGGATTCGGTCTTGCCCTTCCACGAGAATCGGACGTCTTTTTCCTTTCCTTCGCGCTGCGGCGGCGTTTCCCCCACCAGGCTGACAACGAAGAGTGCTCTTTTTCCTTTTTTGTTGACCGAGGCCTAGCAGCGATTTGGAGGGTTTCGTCTTTTTTTTTTTTTTTTTTCGACCGCAGAACCATCTCCAGATCCCCCAGCTTTTTTCCCGGGCGTCGTCTCTCTGGCGAGCCTCGTGGTCCTTATTCGAGAGTCCCCCAGGCGCCCTATTTCGCCGATGTGAAAATCCCTCATCACACGTCATATGGGATTGTCGTTCTTCGATCACGGCGACTGCCGGACAACGGCAGGACGCCCTTGCCCTCTCCGGGTCTAGCTAAGGATTCTGACGACGCGACGGGAGCGCCTCTTTCCCCCTGCTCCCGACCGCGAAGCCGGATGGCCCCTACTCGAGAATGGCCTCTTTCCCCGATACGCCTCAGAGTCAGGCTCCCCCCCTGTCTCCCGAACGAGATGGTTTTTTTTCTTCTCCCCCAATGGGTTGGTCTCGCCGAAACCCCCGCGATATTCGCGGTTTTTTTCCGGTCGGGTCGGATTTTCCCTTTACGTCATTCCACCACCGGGTGACAGGGCAAACCTCTTTCCCCTTAACAAGGCTGGATCGCCTTTTTTGAGCCTCAATTGAGAGTTTTTTTCTTTTTTCCCCGGTCCCCCTTAGGAGGGCAGGTGCTTCCGCTGGTGAACAAGATTTTTCTTCGAACGAGGCGGCGGCGAGGATTTTTTCCCCCTGACCAGAGTGCGAATGTCAGCGTCTTTCCCCCTGTCTTCTTGTCCAACGATTTCACTGCCGGGCCCCGTTCGCTTCCATGCGGCCAAGAGGGCCTTTTCCCCGCGGGCGCCGCCTCTCCCCCATTTTGCGCAGGACGATCCCCCTGTCGATCATACGGGCACGACTCCCCCTGGCCGAAGAAAAGAGCGTTAAACGGCCCTCCCGACTTCCAGGGTGACGAGGGCCCTTCCCTTATAGCCTCCAGCCCTTCTCCCCTAGAGATGCGTGCGTATAGCGGATGCGGACCCCTTCCCCTCCCCCCAACCGGCCACGCGGCGCCACCCGCGTAGGCTCCGTTTTCTTTCCCGGAGATGTTAACGGTCTTTTTCGCTCGGCCCCCTCTCCCGAATCAAGGGGGGGGCCGTTGTGAAATCATGGACCCCCTTTTGTCTTCCAAATTTTTTTGCCCTGCCCATGGGAAAGCTCTGCAACCTCGGCCCCGGGGCCCCTCCGGATCGGGAGTCGTCCCCCCTTCATCCCCCCCTTTTTCTTTTTCCCGACTCCAGCAGGTGAAGGCGATCACCAGGAACTTTTTCCCGACAGGCCGTAATGACGAAGCGATTTCCCTCCCCTCTTCATACGGGTGTATACGCTTCGGCTATCGGCATTTTTCTTGCAGACGATCAGGTTTTTTTCCTTTTCCCTCGGACCAGCCAAATGCACACGTTTCTGTCGCGGCCTCTTTTGGAACGACTTCCCCGCGGGGATTGTTCTTCCTTTGTTGTCAGAACGACCTCGGATGGATCCGCCTCCTTCTTTTTTTTTCATGCCGATGATCCCTCCCCCTTTCCCAGCCCGCGATCGAGCCCCCCCCTCCTTTGCCGTAATTCGATTTTTCGACCGGCTGTCCTTTTTTACCGCGAATTTGTCGGCGAGCCCTCCCCCCTGTCGGGCACGACTCGTTCGCTTCTTCCGTTGGCAGCTTTTTTCGATAATAGAACGAGGCTGCATGACGACAGCTCACAGATGAATTTTCTTTCAGAGTAATCCTCAGGTCCAAGAACGGGGTGGTCTCTCCCTCTCCGGGGTTCATCCTTCGGGGTCGCTCATGGGAAGAAGATTTAGGATACCCATATCCTCCTCTTCCCTTTTGGGGGGGGGGGGGGATTCTCTTTCCCAGTCGCCGCACCAGCTTTCCTTTCTTTTGCATTCCGTTCTACTTAAGCCTTACTGCCCATCTATGGTGGCGGTGCTTTCGTTCCCCCCCCTCTCATGCGAAGACCTCGGAATCGACGAGCACGATCTTTTTTCTCTTTTCTTCCTTCCTCAGGTAAAGGTAGCACCTCTAAAGGCGGGCAACTCCCTCCCCGATAAAGAGAAAAACTTTCTTGGGATATATATCTTTTACTACTCTCCCCTTTTTTTTTTTCTTCTTCCCCCTCTGGTGTAGTAGAGAGTTGGACAGGGAGCTGGCGTTTTCTGTTGAAAGACATTATTTTCCCCCTGAGGGCCGACGGTCCCCTTTTCCCCCTCCTCGTTCTCGAGCGATTCGGCAGACGACGACGCACTTCAGGCGCCAGGTTGATTTCGTCGGCCGAGCACCGCCCCCCTCTCTTCTTACTTTTCTCCCCTGCACATTACGGAGGCACTCTCTGGTGCGCGACTTTTCCCTTCAGCCGGCGAGAAGCGGCCTCTTTGTTTTGAGGAGATGGTCCTCCCTCCCCCCCCTTAAGCGACACGAAGGATGAACTGTCCCTAAGGAATTCTGGGGACCCCCCCCTGAGGAGGATTACTCATCGACGAAGGCTTTTTTCCTTGTCGTCCTGCTCAACGTCATCACGTGGTCGTTCCTATCCCTTGGGGCGCCCTTCGCATCTCCCCCCCTTCCTCATTGGCTGCGGGCTCTCCTTCCAACCCTTTCAGGGCTTACACCCCGGGTCGATGACCTCTCCTCCCCCTCCCGTCTGCGGCCTAGATCGCGGGCTCTTGATGATGCACGAATTTATAATCGGACATTTTCGTCATCCGGAGCGGGCCCTTTTTCTCTTCTGCAAAACGGCGGGCGATCCGCGGGGAAGTCGTTTCCCCTCTCACCACGCCGCTGGGCAGTTGGCTGGCCAACGTATATCCCGCCCCCCCTGCTTCTTCTGCAAAGAAACGACGGCTGCCTTTATCCGGCGCGCCCTCCCACCCAATAGACTCGTTTCAATAGTCTCCCTCCCCCCTTTCCAGGACCATTACTTCGACAAGCATCCTTTCTGATCTCCTGGGTCATGACAAAGCATTCACCTTTTTGCTCATGGGGGATGACTCCTTTTATTAGGACTCACGCCAATCGACGAGTTTTTTCCCGGTGGAAGACCTGGGCAGGGCATTTTTTCTTTTCCTCTATCACTGAGCGGTACATTTACCAAGCCCCCCCTTTTCTTTTGAGACGAGCGTCCCCCTTTCCGAACTCGAAATCCTTTTTCTATCTTGGCCCGACGGAAGCACCCCGATGGCCGCCTTTTTCCCTTGAGAGAGAACTTCCTCCCTATACGAAAATCTTTTTTCCCCGGGCCAGCTAGATCAGGCCTTATGACACAGAAGGATGGAGGGAGATAGTTTGGCACCTTTCTTTCGGAAGGGAATGGATTTCTGCCCGATTGGTCTTCCCTTCGGGAGTAGTGGCCCCCCTGAAAAGGGGAGAGGACTTTCCTCCTTTTTGTTGTAGAGAGCGGAGACCAGGTTTGTTCATCTTCCCTGGTCATACATACTGCTTTTTTTTTTTTTCGAGGAGGCCTTCGTTTATCAATCGTGGGCCCCTCCCTGAAGAAGCTCGATGACATTCTTTCCCTGGTCGGTTGACGCTCAGGAAGCAGGGAGGCTCGACTCCCCTTCAGAATAGTTATAGGAGTGTGGCGGGCTCTTTTTCTGCCTACCGGGCACGCAGAACTGTTCCCTCACGAATCCTCAACGCTCACTTTTTTTTTTTGATCTCTTCGCGGCTCCCCCCTTTTTCGCTCTCTGCACGTTCCCCTGTTTTGACCTGTCGCTTGGGAAGGACCCATGGATATTCGGCCCAGCTGATCCGCGAAGATAGTCTTCGTCGAGGGATTTCGTTTTTTTCTCCGGCGTTGCTCCGCCTTTGAGACCACTTTTCGCGAAGCTGCCTGTTTTTTTGAAGGTGCACGATCCTTCCTTTAACGATCTCCGGCTAGAAGGTAGGGGCCAGACCCTCGGCGCTCCCACACCCTTTTTCCTCTCTCATCGACGTAGATAATGAGTGGACCCGTCTCTCTGCGTATGCGTGGGCCGGCGGTTCTCCTCCTTCTTCTTCGCCTACAATCCCATAGATTTGGTTCGATGACGTTCTGGAGGAACGATCGTTCGGACGGTTCCTTTCCCTCTCCTTCAACCGACAAAGAGGCCCACGATGTTTTCCGGTGCTTTGGATATGGGCTACCGGACGACCAGGGGTTTTTTCTTTCCTTCGCCCCGGGTGAGACTGTCCGTTAGACCCTCTTCACCCTCCCTTTCTTCCATCTTCAACACACCATCCTCGGTTTTGGAAATTTCGGGAGTCGGGAGGACGCGCCCTCGCCGATACAGGTTTCTCTTCTAGAGGATTGGAGCCGCGGAGCTGATGGAGAGGGGCTCCTTTTTCCCCCTCCAAATCCGCACGATCCTGTTAAACTCGCGTCGGAATCCGCCCCCTCCGCGGTCGGGCCGACGAGGCTCCTGGATCTCTCTCTTTTCCTCCTTTTCCCCCTTTTTTTCCTCCCCGCGTCCATTCCTAGAGTTCTTAGCGGACAAGACCTCCTCTTTTTTAGGAAGATCTTGGAGTGTTTTTTTTTCCCGGTGGAACAGGACTCCCCCCGCTGGCGCCCCGATCCAGCCTCTTCCTCTTTTCCTTTTCCTCCCATCCATCGAGAATAGCAGGACGGGCTAATGATAACCGGTCACTCCCGATCCGCCCGTTCCCCCTTCGGAGCGGAGGACGCGGGATTTTTTTTTTTCTTCCGGGATGTTGTCAGAGGGGTCTCGGTCGGACAGGCCCGTTTCCGATTTGCGACCGCGCCCCCCCCCTTTTTCCCTCTTTTCCCAGATCCCCATGCGTGATGGATCGCCAAGCGAGGGGTTCTTTTTTTGGACTAGGGAGGTGAATTTGACCGGTCCGGCGACCCCCCCCCCCTCTTCCTTCTCTCTTCATCACCAAGTCATGCCAAGAGCGCTGTTTTTTTTTCCCTTGATGATCCGGGCTTCGCTCCCAGGCCGGTCAGAAGGACGCCCTCCCCTGAAGGGGTCCTTTCTTTGCTGCCGATCACGCGAACGGGAGCGAATCTTTGCGCAAAGTAGGGTTGGACTTCGAGCAGGATGGACACTCTTCCCCTTGATCGGGAAACGCCCCCCCCTCCTCATAGGTGTAGGAAGCTTTCACTTGTATAAAGACCCCAAAGCCGGCTCCCCCTTTTCTTCCGAATCACTCGAGTCGCGATCCTCTCTCTTCCGGTAGGGTAGGATACCACGTCATCAAAACTCCCTTGCTTAACAGGGCCACAGACTCTATAGAAATGAACAGGCTTAGATCCCCTTCTCCAATTGAGAGTGAGGATTCGTTTGAGTGTACACTTCCTCCGGTTTGCTGTCTTTCGCGCAATCTAATACGAAGAGACCTCTTTTTTTCTTTTTTCTTCGGAGCCAGGATCCTGAGCGACCTACCTCTTCCATGTCATCGAGCTTCTTCCTGCGGTATTGGACAATCAACTGCCGCCACCGTATAGCTCCCCCCCCTGATGCATTGCCGAGCGGCATTGGGAATTCCCCCCCCCCGGAGGGCGCCGCCTCGCTCCAAACACCGGCCAGTTTTTCTCTTCTTCCCCTATCGTGACGGGCAAAGCCCGCCTTGAACCTGGGTCGACTCAGAAGAAGTCATTTCCCCCTCACGACGGCCCGTTTTTTTTTTTTTTTCTCGCCCTCAAGCCGCCAGCCTTGTCGTTATCTGATCGAGATGGCTTTAGGTAAGGTGCGTATAGCGGCCCCGCCGATCTCGCCCAACCCCTTCCTTTTCCTCCCCTTCCGCGTAGGGCTGCGGAGGCCATCAGCGCTCCCTTTTACGGGTTCGGAAAGCTTCACCGACAGGCTTCCCCCCTTTCCCCCTTTTTTCAGTGAGGTTCATGTGCTTGAGTCTCTTGGTATGCCACCTTTGCCCTGCCCATGGAAGCGATGTCCCCCCCGACCGGCGAAAACGACTTTTCAACTCCTTTTCTAATACGAAATCAGTCCTTCCCCCCCCCTTCCCCTTTTTCCCTAAATAAGCAGGTGAAGGCAGTCATTTTCTACCCCCCAGGAGATTTCTTTTTCCAGTAAGTCTTCTCCCTTAGATAAGATTTCGTTTACGGGGCGTTCCTCCCCTTTGGAAGAGGAGTTTTCTTCCTCCTCCTTAGGAGACCCCTTTCCTCTTCCCATCCAACTGCACAGCGGCGGCGAGAGGAATCGGGGGAACGACTTCCTTCAACGCACGCCGTGTTTCCCCTTCTTCATCGGGATGATCCGTTTATATGTCATGCCGATGATCCCTACCGAGTTTCCCTTTTCCCTCCCCAGACGGTCGCTCAGGAATTCGAGGTCATCTCTTCCCCTGCTGGCAAGAGTGTAAGTCATTCTTTTTTCCTCGGTTTGTAGGACCCATGAGGTCGGGCACGATTCTTCCCTTTTTCGGTCTGCGCAGCGACCCCAGTCCAGGTGTTGGAGAACTTCTCCGTGCGAGCATGACGACCTTCTCCTCTCTCTCTGCAGTGGCTTCTAATCATCCTTCGCCTCTTTCCCCCCCCGACACGGGGTGTCTCTTTAACGGGGTTCATCCTTCTTTTCTTCCCTTCGAAGATGGGTCAGGGAAGGACTCTCATCCTCTTCCTCCTTCGCCGCGGAGGATTCGAGCTCCCCCTCCTCACCCGCTTAAGAGTGCTATTCTTTCCTTTCCTTCTTTCGAGATGGGTGGCCGGTGCAGTGGCCGGCGCATCCACCCTTTCTCCACGGAAAACTGCTCTTTTTTGTCGAGCGAATCTGTTTTTCCTGACGTCTTCCTCGGGTCCAGGTAGGCTCCCCATAAAATGGCGGGCCCCACTTTTTTCCCTCCCAACGCCAGCTCCTCCCATACACAGCGGGGATCTCTCCTCTCCCCTTTTTTTTTTTTTTCGAGAGATCCCGATGGGTCTCGTGAGTTGGCTCGATTTTTGAGGGCACGGGTAGTTGCCCTCTTTTCCAAAAAACCCCCCCTTCTCTCGCCGGTCATACATCTCCACCAGGATCCGTTGATTCAGCAGACGACTGTTCTTTGGATTCTGCGAAGGAGCCCCTTTTTTCTCCCCCTGGCACGAGCACCGCACCCCCTCTCTTCTTTTTTTCTTCCGGCAACTTCATTCTCCCTCGGGTGCGCGACTGGGCCTTCTTGTCTCTTCTTCCGGCGCGAGAAGGGGCCCTCTGGAGTCAGGCCCGCTGAGGGAGATGGTCCTTCCTTTTTTTCCCTGGAGCGACCCGAAGGCTCCGGGAATTTCCTGCGGAAAAACCCGTTCTTCCCCCCCCGCCCGAGGCGGATTTACGCCATCACTTAATGCGCCGGCTCGGGGCAGCCCTCCCAGGGAAATAAAAACTTTTCTATCGCCACAGATCTTCTTTCTCTCCTTCGCTCGAAAGATAGTGCTAATTCAGTGGCTGCTTTCAAAAAATGATGATTTACAAGTGGAAAGCATTTCCCCTTTTTCCCTCGAATTAATGTAGAAAGTATGGGACCCCTAGTATAGAGGTCCCTACCCTGGCTCATCGGCATTTCACCTACGCGGGCGCAGTCATCCTACCGGCATGATGCAACACGGAGTTCCCCCAGCCGCGGGGAAGTTCCCGGTGCACTCTGGCCTTCCTTCTGGTACGAGTTAGGCCACAGCCTGTCTTCCTCCTTGCTGCCGCGACCGTGCGCGACGCTTTATTACCACCCAGTATGTCCTTGTATCGCAATACCATAGCTTCTGCCCCCCCCCTTTCTCCCCCGCAGCTACGAGCTTCCTCGGGTCCCAGTTCCTCTCCGGTCCCCATGATGATAGCCTTTTTAAGGGATTTCCTCTTTTTCCTATTTTCCCTGACGAGGTGGGACGTTTGTTTAAAGGGGCAGGACGGGGTGCCACTTTCCTTTCCCTTTTTCCTACGAACGAGACGCTTCCCATTCGCTGCGTCCATGATTCCCCCCCCCTTGAGTCGGGAAGCCTCTTTTTTTTTGCCAACTCTTTCTAACGTAGAAACCTCGCAGTCCTTCTTCCGGAGCCATACGTTTTTTCTGTTGGGCGAGATCGGGGGGCCGCACTTCCTCCTCTCCTCCCCTTCCTTCCCTCCAGCTCGATCAGCCCGCACCCAGATCGCTGGCTTGCCTTTTTCCTCCCGAGGCACGTCCGTTCTTTTTTTTTTTCTGGACCTTCCGTCTTTGATCGCCCTGTTCACTTTTTTGTCGTGCCCGTCCTGACTGCTGCGCAACCCTGGGCCCTTTCCTCGAGGCGGGCGCCCTCGGGTTCTCGGACATTCACTCATCGAATCCTCGGTTGAGGACGCGAGACGGTTCCCTCCGTTGCCAAGACGCGCGCGTATGTTGGTGTGAAGACGATCTCCTCCATTCGGCACGCGGTTCTCAGGAACCGGGCTCTACCTCCCCCCTCCCTTTTCCTTTCTTGTAGAGATGGCGGTGCTTCTTGTTCACCAGCGTTCTCAACGGCCCGCCGAAGGGTCCTATCCTCAACGCTCAAGTTTTCTTTTTCGGGCTCTTTCGCGATCACAGCCTTTGAGGTCCTCCCCCTATGTTTGACCTCCCGCGTTGGGATCCCCCCTTCCCGGCCATTTTCCGACCCGCCCCCCCTATGATCCGCGAACGGCGATCGAGGTTTTTTTCCCTTCCCCCCCCTCTTTGGTTCGCCGCGTAGTTGCTCCGCTTTCTTCGGGGAGACAGTTCTTTTTAAGCTGACGAAGCTGAGGAGGATCGCCGATCAACGGCGTTTCCCTTTCCTCCTCTCTTCTCTACGGTAGGCGCTATAAAAAAAATACGTGCCCCCTCCCTCTTCGATCGGCAGCGAAGAGATCCTTTTCCGGGCGATTTCCCTACCTGGGCAAGGGCGTAGCGTGGTTACCGGTCGACTTCGGATCATCCGCCATCGACTCCTCCTTGGTCCGATTGACTTTTGTGATGCCTTCATTCACGATCGGCTTTCACCCGTTGTCGCCGGTCCCCTCATACTTTCAAACGCCCATTCTCGGCTCGCCAAGATCCCCCCTCCCTCGGTCGATCATAAATCCCGATGGGGGATATGGGCTACCTCTTGGCTCTGGTTATGCGGTCGCAAATCGCACCGTTTTCCTCTTTTTTCTACCTCTCACCATCCCTGCGAGGACATCCAACCTAACGAAGGTCTTCCGCTCCTCACCTCTCCGGGGGGGAAAGGGCGGAGTCCCGCACAGATCCCCTCTCGTTGATCTTTGCCGAGCCCGTCCGGCGATTCTCCTGGCGAGACCGCATCCGGAGCTCTCTTTCGCCAAGCTTTGCACACCCTGTTCCACCGTGCAGGTCCCCTTTCTCCCCTCCCCCCCTCTTTCTTCCGCGATAAGCTAGCGGTTCTGGCAGAG
>Ga0179593_1362206_pt1 | contig 11866 bp, 11 predicted proteins | sample CZODoug2_1_08_16_FD_185931 | JGI IMG/M metagenome (GOLD analysis project Ga0179593, IMG submission 185931) | Vadose zone soil fungal communities from Angelo Coast Range Reserve, California, USA - CZODoug2_1_08_16fungal (PacBio error correction) | ecosystem: Environmental > Terrestrial > Soil >... | reverse complement strand
TCCTTTAATTCATGTGCTTTTTTCCCTCTCAGCTCTCTCTCTTCCCACTCACGCGATACTCCGGAGTCTTCGCCATTCTTCACCTCTGAAGGCCCTTCCCTATCCGGAAACTCTTCTTTGCCTTACGTACCATTTGTTTTTTCGTATAGAGGTTTCTTAGGTTTCCTCCCCTCCTCCGACGCATTCCTTAGCGCTGGCGCGACGCGACAGTGTGGTCACTTCTGCGGATAGACCGCCTTGTTATCTTTTTTCAGTTTTCCGTTTCGGCCTGACAGTTTTCTTTCTTCTATGAACTTCCCCTTTCTGCTACTGCTGGCGCTTGTTTTCCGCTTTTTTTCTTGACACCGGCTTGTGCGTTGATCGACCCCTCCGCCCTGTCAACTTTCCTGTTCATTTTTTTCAGAGTCCAGGCTCTCTTTCTCCTAGATACCTTCTTCCTTCGTGAGCGGCGTTTCGTTTTTAGGCGTCTTCGTGCTGTCCAGCGCCCCAGCGGAGACGCTCTCCTAGATTCACACCTTACTTTGTTTTTTCGACCTACCTCTGACCCGAATAAAGAATGTTGACTTTTCCCAGCTGATTCCCCCTTCTGAACGATTTTTTCTTTTCGAGTTTTGTGGGCCGAGGAGTCCCGAGCCGTTTGCCCCCGTGAGTACTTTGTTGTCTCCCATTCTTTTTTTTCGATTCCGCGCTATCCGATAAGTAGGGCGCTTATACGGGTTCTCCAGGCCTAAGTTTCCTCTCTACCCCCAGGTGTCCAGTTCTCCTTCGTGAAAGTTCTCCCTTTCCCTCCTTTCTCTCGGCTTTTTTTTTTCGTCGTCGAAGCTCTTCTCCGGTTTTAGACGTTCTCCCCGCTCTGCTCTTGCTTTTTTATAGTAGAATAGTCAGCTTTTTCCCCCTTTTCTATCAAGACGGATCCCTTTTTCACCTATGCGAGCTCTCCCCCCTCTTCCTCCCCCCCCGAAAGCAGTTTTCCTTCTCGGGGTTGGATGCGTTGTTTCCCTATTTTATTTTCGAACCATCGCTCTCCGGCGCAGAGTCGCTTTTCTATTTGGCATCCACGGCCTAGGTTTATCTTCGAGATGATGAAGGAAGAGGTCCTTCTTCTTTCTCTTTCTTATGAAGAAGTTCTCCTTTCCGGTGCGCTCACGTACGATCGGTTTCAGACGCCGTCGGTTCTCCCCGGTTGAACCCCTTTTGGTCCCCAGTGATTTTACTCCGCACCTTTCGGTGAAACGGTCTTCTTTTCTCTCTTCTTCCAAGGGAGTTTCCCCTCCTTTCTCGAGAGATCTATCAGGTGCGAGAGGGATAGCCGAGCGGCGCCGGACGTAGTAATCTCTTCTTCTTTTTTTCCACTCTTCATACTGCTTTCTCTGGCGAAGCTCTCTTTTTTTCTTTCCCCCTTTTCAAGTTGTTGTTTTTTTTCCCGTTCGACGCGTTTTCCGCATTCCTTCTGTTCACTGTGAATTGCAGGAGAAAGTCCTATTTACGCGAGTGACTAGCCGGAATTACGTACTTCGTTTCAGTTAACTCTTATGCGTGTCGGGACGATCTCGTCCATCATCTCGGGCCCCTAGTCCTTGCGTGATGGGAATCCTTAAAACCTCTTTCTCCTCTTTCTGCGTTCGGCCGATTTCGCCGTCGTTTGCACACGGCCGTGTTGCTAATTCCCCTACTACGATCCCTCTCCCTTACTCAGCAGCTAGGATCCTATTGGATACTGGGCGTCTTCGCTAAGACCCTTTTTTTTCCTCTTCGGGGGCGCGACACAGCGCAGAACCTTTTGCGGGCTTCCCTGCATCCCCCTCGTCCGCTGCGTTTTTATCTAGTGTCGGGGTAGGAATTTTCTTTCTCCGTCTCTTAGGCGGGTTTCACTGGATGTATAGTGTCTTCCTTTTTGGGTTTTCTCCTCTTCCTATCGACGCAGCCCGCTCGCGCGGTGACCGTCTTTGGGTTTTCAGCCCATCTCGATTCGTGACGACCGTCTTCTTCCAGTCTTTTTTGTGGGGGGGCTCTTCTGGTTTTCCCTTCCTTGGCTGACCCTGGCCCCGTGATTTCGTCGGGAGCTCTTAATCTCCGACCTTTTCGCCTCGCCGCTGAGATTTCTTTTCTCCTTCAGATATTTGCGCGGTCGGCATTTGAGTCATTTCCGGAGGAATCCTCTTCCCCGTCTTCACCGACCTTCCGACTCTAATTTCTAGCCTTTTTTCTTTGATTTTTGAAGGCTCCCCCTCTCTCGATGGTTATTTTAGTCGGAGGGGACGTCCAGCACGGGGTTTCTCTCTTTTTTTTTTTATAGAAGTTGTTTGATTCGACTCCCCAGTACGAGGGCGGGAACCTCCTTTTCTCTCAAGATTTTTTTTTTTTTCCCCTCCCGGTCGAGTTTTTTTTTTCTGGGACAGAGTCGTGAACGGCCTTCGGCTTTTCTTCCGATTCCTTTTTACCTCTCTGGTGGGCCAAGGGTGCGCTTGATCTTTGTACGCGGCAGCCGTTGGCTTGCCCAGTAGAAGATTCGTTTCCTCTCACTCAGGGATCCTGGCAGATCCTCTCTCTCGCGAAGAGCGCCTTTGAGCGGCTTGACAAGCACTTCTCCCAGGTCCCGCTCTTTCCCCTTTGTTCGACAGTGAGTGGATGACCCTCCGTCCCCCTCCCTGTCTTCGTCGGTTTTGTGGTTAATTCCTCTTCCTCTACGCCGAGCTTTTTTTAGTTTGGTGCTGTTTATGTCCTGCGCTCTTGCTCGAGTTTTCCAGTTTCCGTTACCTTCTTTCTTCCCCTTCCCAGGAGTAATTACTCTGTGACGTGTTGCCTGCGTCCGTCGCGGGCGCATCCATTCGTATCCCCTATGTGTCTATGAACGCCCCTGTCCGAAGGTTTCATCTTCCTCCGAATTTTTCTTCGTGAGCTGGCAGCTTCGGTCGGAGCCGTTATTGTTCTTTTTCAGCGCCGTTTCCTTGACTTTGGCCCAGTCCGACTTGACTAACAGACCAACGATTTTATCGTTCCGTACCTTTCCGTTCGTCCCTGTCTTTTCTGGTTCTTAAATAGGACTGTCTTCGTCCTCTTTTGATATTGCGTTAGTTTCCGGCCGCTTGCCCGCCGGCAGCAGTATGGCGGGATCCCCTCTCATGTATCCTTTTCCAGTTTCTCCTTCCGTCGGTGCACGCGTAGTATGCCTTTTACTGGATAATGGCGGAATTTCGGCCCTTTTCGTTCCGAGACGGTCTGGCGTTGCCGCCGGAGAGCACCGCTCGGTTTTTGCTGACTGCAGTGGTTGGAAACTCGCAGGACGGTCGCGTTATCAGCTTTGATCACCGAGCCTATATCCTATTTTTCCTCGATTTCCATTTCGTAGTCTCTTCCCCTTTTTTTTTTCTTCCTTTTTCTTAGTCGGCTTGGTTCTTTAGATAGAAGGGTTTTCGGGTGGAGATGTATGCGATTCCCGGAGTTCGTCTGACCTTTTTTTTCCATTCTTAAGCGTCCCTTCCCCGTCGCAAAGGATCTTAGTCTCTTATCCTCCGTCTGCCCAAAGTTGATTCTCTCCTTAGGTGGTTAGCCTGAGCGTTTAGAGTCTCCTCGCCCCAATCGTCATGCGACTTTTCTGTCTTTTGTATGTCTCCGATCTCTCCTCATTGCGTCACTTTCTTGGGTGTTCCCAGATGTCCCATTGTAGCGTATTTTCCCCCCTCCGCTAGCGCAGTCGTCGCCGTTTTCGGCCTGAGTTCGATGGTCTTCCAGCCAAATTTTTGGTTTAGAGGGAGCCTCGCTTCGGTTCCGGTTTTTTCTTGAAGTTTCCTACTTCTTTGAGCTAAGATCTTTTTATCCTTTATCTTTTCCGCATCCTCTTTGCTAGATGTGCCCTCGTATTCACGCAGCCTTTTTGCCCGTACTACACCATTTTTTCGTCGGCTCACTTTTTTTTTCTTTTATGGTTAGGAAGACCTCCCATGTTCCCTGCTAGTTATTCAAGCTTAGCCTCTTACACGTGTATGCGCATCTTGTTCCAATGTTAATCTGCGAAGTTTTCACCAGGCTCGAGCGGGGACGTCTTGGAGCTACTTTTTTTTGACCGTCTTTTGATTCCCCGGCTCGGGCATCTTTTTTTCTCTTCGAGTTCCCCAGTCTCCTTTTTCCTCTTTTGTTCTACCTTGCAGGATTGTTGAAGTCCGTATGCAGATCCGGATGCTTCGTGTCTTTTTTTTCTTGAATCCTAGCGCGGCCGCCGCGCTCCCCTCCGTTTCTCTCTCATCATAGCCACTTTGATTCCCTGATCTCCCCTCTCTTTTTTCTAGAAGAATCTCCGACGCGGGACGGTCAGGACATCGCGGTGCATCGGTTCACCCATTTTTTTTTTTCTCGCGCTGGTGATCGGCGGGCTTTTTTTTCTCTGCATTTTTCGCCCTCTTCCGCGGAGGATTTTCCTCCCGAGTTTAACCCCCCTCTCTTCGATCATGCGGCGAAGCGAGAACCGTTTACGTGCTCGTCGGCGCTGGGGCGCCTGATTAGTTTTCCCAATTTTTTTTTTTTTTTTCATTTTTCGTCTCTTTTTCCTCCCTGGGCTGGTCTAAGGCGATGTCCCCCCTCTCGGTCCCCTTTTCTACTTGGCCGCGTCTTCCCCTCCGCACCTATTTTGCCAGCGAGCATTGCTTTCCCGACACGAAGCTCGGCGCTTTCGTGAATTGTACTGTGCCCCATCTGATGTTGTAGTCTAATTTTTTTCCTTCACCCCCTTTCTTGCTTTTGCTTCTTCCCCCGACCACATCTTTTTTTCCCCTTAGACGTGCTCTTTGCTAACTCAAGTTCATGGTGATTTTTTTTTATCCGGCTCCCGTGTCGTTTTTTCTTTTTAAAAAGTGATTCTCCTTTCCCTTGCGTTCTCCGTTCGATTTTTCCCCTCTTTCCAGTCCCGTCACCCCCGATTGACGACCGATGGGATCGGCGGTCACTTGAACCTTAAGCGCGCCCCCGCCGCATGCCCATATTCGTCTCTCTTCTTCTTAAAAATTAGCTCTCTTCTTTTTCGTTCTTGATCCGTCAAGTATCGACTTGTTTTTGTCAAGAGCGGGACCTGGGAGCGACGACGACTTTTAACCCCGCTTTCCTGTCCAAGCTTCCTCCTCTTTTCTCCGTCGCAAAGGTCCGTTTTTCTTCTCTTCCCCCTTTCCTGCTTGTGCGTCGATTCCTCTCACTGATCGTCATGCGTCGTTTTTTTTTTTTTTCGGATGATCGGCCGCGATCCTTTTCCGGGCTTGTCTTTCTCCTTCCAACCAGATCTTTCCCGTCCCCCTTGTACGAGAGTATTTTTTTTCTTCCACTCCCTCTCTCTAGTTCCCAAGTCGAGACCTTTTTATTTTTTTGACGCGGCGAGAGTGAGGCGTTGCCAGCTGAGTTCTTATTTACGCAGACCAGTTTGTCGACTGGATCGGCTCCTTCATTAATGGAAGTCTGCCCCCGCCTCCCCCCCTCGTCCCACGAGAGATTTTGACCTCCTTTTTTGCCTATGACGCCTAAGGAGTCGTGAGATAAGGATCCTCCTTTTTTTTTTGCTATTCGAGGGAGAGTTCGTCGCTATCGACCCCTTCCTTTAGGCGTCCCTTCTTCCCCTCGACAGGAGATTTTTTTCCATTTGTTTTCACTGCTGCTCCCCCCGTCTAAGTGTCTTCTTTTTTCTCGCCGCTATTTTTCTTTTAAGCTTTAGATCACATTTTCCTTTCCCTCTGATCCCGACCCCCTCTTCAGCAGGTTGCCATCGCAAGACTTGACCTGACGACCGGGTCCCACCAACCCCCGCCCCACCCCCCCCCCCACCCCCCCTCCCAACCCCCCCAACCACCCCCCCCCCCACACCAACCCACCCCACAAACCCCCCCCCAACCCCCCCCCCAAAACCCAACCGCATCGCCGAGATAGGTATTTTTTTCGGCGCGGTTTCTGATCGTGGAGCGTTGCTCCTGGCCCTCTCGGCTCCCTCCCTCAGGTTTGAGTATTTTTCGCTTTAGACAAGACCCCTTCCCTTTTAACGATCCCGTTACCGTGCTCCGTTCGCTACTCCCCATCTTCCCGCTCGCTACAAGCCAGGCCGAACAGCTGTTGTTCGTGAGTTGGAGGGCGGCCTTCACGGTGTTTATTTTTACGAGCAATCTCCTTTATCGCGTCAGACTTTCCCCCCCTTCTAATTCGCAAAGAGCTCCTTTTTAGATTGCAGGCCGGCTCTTCGTGCGCGTGGCTCGGCGTCTGCTTTTCTACGGCCGGGCCTTTTCGTACCCTAAGCTCGTCTCGGCCGTTTCAAGGCGCTTTCCTTCCCGTTTTCCATTTGCCTTGATCTGCGCGATACAGCATTGCGTTTCGTAGGGCGTGGACACGAGCTTCCACGTGTTTTTGAGCCTTGAGTTCGAGACTCAGTTCCTCTTTGCTGTATTGAGACTGCTCGTCTTGCGATGGACTTGTCTTTTTTCTCTTGCTTCCGTTTAACTCATGGAGCTACGGCGTGAGCTATCGCGCGCTTTATTAATCTTTTCCTCCCTGTTGTTTTTTTTTCTGGAGCTCCTCTGGAGATTCGCCCTCTTTGAAGAACAGGAGTTGTTTGGAAGCTGATCGGTTCGTTTCCTGCTACGCTCGGATAAGGCTATCGGACTAGTTCCTCCCTCCTAAGCTTTTCGACCCTCTTGACGGATTTCCCTCTTTGCCTAATAGTAAGACTCGGTTCACTCGCTTATGCGGTTATTCTTTTTTAACGGACCACCGTCACCGTTTCGAGGCGTTCCCTGACTGATCCCTCTTCCTTCAATTCTTTTCCCACACGGGAGTAGAAGGACTCTTTTTCCCTACTGCGCACGCTTCCCCCTTAGACGCTCCTTCAGCTTCGGCTCTCTTTTTTTGAGGCGTTTTCATATCCTCGATCAGCTCTGCGCCGGCTCGAGATGGGTTGGAGAGCCCCCTTCTTCCCTGGTATTTTCTGTGCCGCTCCCCCGCGGAAGCTTTCCTCTTGCTGTTCGGCTTTTTTTTGATCGCTCCCTATCCTTTTCAGTCTCTTTTTTTTTTTGTAACCCCCACAGGGGGTTCTCTTCGTTGCGGGCTTGTCTACCCTGACGTCGACGAGCCCGCTTTCCTTCTGGTACCGTCGCGGTGCAGGTTTCTTGCCAAATAGTCTCTTTTTTTTTTCTCCCTCCTCAGAGAGGAAGGGCCTCTTTCGAGGTGTTGAGCGCGGTCCCGGCCTCTTGCAAGGAGTTCGGAGGACATTGTTGTCCGATTTTTTTAGCTCCGACTTTTCTGAGAGCCCCCCCTCCCCTTCGCCTCTATCTCATCGACTGCTCTCGCGGATCGCGCGGTCGCACAATGGACGAAGTGCAGTTAGTCCCCTTCCAGTCTAGGACTCTATGAAAAGACCGTGACGACGCAAAATAGACCTTCGGCGAGCCGTTCTCTTGATTTTGACTCTGGCGGAGAGATTTTTCCCCATTCTTCGCGCCGTATGGTATAGGGGAGTAGGTTGTCGATTTCCAGTCCCTCCTGTTTAGCTAGAGTCGTTTTTACCGCTTTTTCTGTTTCAGACTACGACTCTGCTGATTTTTGGCCTCATCCAGTTAAGCTCGCGAGCTCCCTTTTCACGGGTCGCGCTGGTTCTTCTTCGACGCGTCGCTAGAGCTGAACTCCTCGTCATTGACGGACTTCTTCCCTTGGTTTTCCCCGCGTGGCCAAGCGGTTGGGGGCCCCGGAGCTTTTCGAGTCCGCCCGGTCAGCACTATTTACTCCGTTTTTCCGTATAACTTTGATTTCCCCTTTTCGTCTTATAGCTCCCCTCATTTCATTTAATATTTTTTTTTTTTTCTTGTATTCGCTAGTGTGTGGGTGTTTGTGTTTTGCTTTTGTTCCGGGTGTGTGTGTTGTGTCTTCGTTCCCAGCAAACGCGTCTGCCATCCCCTTTCTGTTCCAATTGCGTCTTAGACGTTTCCGTTCTACCAAGGAAGCATTTATTTTCCTCGATTGGTTGGTAAGGACGACTATGACGGCGAGCTGGTGCAGTTTTTTTTATTGAGTTGGATTTTTTTCTTCTCTGTTTAAGTGCAGTCAAGTTCTCTGGCTCTTTTTTTGACTCGGGTGTTAACTCGTTTTGCGCGATTTCTGGAGGAGCGACAACGCCAATGAGTTTTTTCCGAAGATCCCTTTCCTTTCTGTTGCCTCTTTTTTTCCCCTCTCCAACTTCTTCTGTTCCTTCTTTCAGCGTTGAAGTCTCGCGTCGGCGCCGGGTATTTTGTATTTTTGCCATCAGTTTTTTTGGTTGCCCCTTGACCAGAGTGGCCCCCCTCTCACCCCCTCTTGTCCCCCCGCCTGCTCTGGTGGGGATTGAAAGCCTTGGTCTCAGTGTCTTGTCGCTCTGTATTTTTAGTTGCTTTTGTACCAATTTGCAATTTTCGCTGCAGGTTGCTCCTTCTTATCCGCCAATGGTTTTTTTTGGAGGTGCATTCAAGCGCATTTTGGATTCATGGCGCACTCCCCTCTGCCCGTTCCCCGCGTTTTCCTCTGACTATGAAAGTTTGGGGTCACCCTCTCGCCGTTCGAAACTCTCGGTGCCAGCCGCGGGTCACTTTTTGTTTGATTTCGCGTGCATCTCCCCTCTTATGGCCCCTCTCTCCCCATTCGCAGAGATCTTTTGATTGTTTTTGCAACGCCGATGCACTCGGTGTCCTAGAGCCGTTAATGTAGATCTTCTTCTGCAGGAAGGGCTTCCGGACTAGTTTTTGCATTTGGCTCTGCGCCTTTTTCCCTTCGTTTCGATAGATTTTCTTCCATTTTGCGTCGGATTTGTTTCGCCCGAAGCCGGTTTTCTTGAAGGGACTTCACCGAGGCATGAACGGGAGCAGCCGCCTTTAGGTTTGCTGCTCCTTTTTATTTGTTATTGACCACTCCGATCTCCAGTAGAGTGAGTCCCAGACTTCTACGAGCTCGTGTAGAAGAGCTCGACGAACTTTTTTCAGTCCCCGACTTTTGTTGCAGATCGCGCGAACCGTTTGCGGAGATGCGCACCTCGATTTCTGTAGTAGAATCCTCTTGATTCATTTTTCCCTCCCTTGAGCATCCTCCCCTCGTATGTTATATTGCTCGCCTCCCTCGTCGGTGGGGTTTTTTTGTCAATACTGTTGCGGGAGTACGATGCGAGTTACTCTCTTCTCTCCTCCTTTGTGTGTTGAGTCTCTGATCGCACTGTCTCTCCCTCGCCAGTTCTTTCACGTATAAAAACTGAGAGTACGGTTTTTTTCTCAACCGTTCGCGTTTGGTTCTCCTCCACCTTTCACGACGCGTCGTGCCGTATGGACGCTAGCGCGGTGCTTTCCCCGATGTGCACGGCACCAGCTGTTACGTACTTGTTCGTCTTCTTCGACGAGATCGTCGACGTCTGGTGACTCCTTTGTTGAATATTTTTTTTCTCTGGACTCCTCATCCCGCCCCCCCCCCCCCCCCCCCCCCCCCCCCCCCCCCACCACCTCGACGCTTATACCCGAAGGGTCTGCTGCTTTCCCTGCGCCTTTTTTTTCAGTAAGTACCCTCTGTCCTCCCTTTGTCCCTCCTTTGTCTTTTTTAGACTCCCTACCGAGATGGTCAGACGGAAACTCCTAAGATCGACATCATCGCCCACCTGCCGCCCGTCGACGATCCATTCCTGCCGTTTTGAAGAAGATCGCTCTGGACGGCTCTAGTAAATAAGAGTTTCACATTCTTCTGTAAACCCTCTCACATACCTCGCTGTAGATCGTGGGGCGCCGTTGCTCTGCTTCGCCCCGACTAAGTCGCTGACTTCAATTGTCTATTCCGAGCGGCTTACCGATCCCGTCGTCAGCAAATGCGAGACCTGTCGTGCTACGTTTTATTTTTTGCCGTTCGGGTTTTTTAGTCATGCTAGGCAGACGTATGCGCTTTGCACTCGCCTAGGCCGCCCTGATCATGTTCTTTTCTTTTCCCCTCCCTTTTTCCCATGGTACTCCTTGTCCCCTGCCGTATTCACTGAACTGAACAGATCATTTCGAAACGCACGGTCGAGTCTCCCCTCCCCATCAGCGACGAGCAGGGTTCGTGTTTGACGTTGTACTTTTAAGATCTAGTGGGTTTTCCTCCCCTTTGTTTCTTTTCCCTTTACGGTCCTTGAAAGGAGTTTCACACGGTTGACACAATTTTTGACCGCCTGATCTTTTTCAAGCCGGAAGCTCATGGCTATGTTGGAAGTTCCCCCCCGTCGCCGTGTCGTGCTGTCGTCAACAAAGACGGCCTTCATGGTTTTTTTTTCTTTTTTCCCGTAAGCTTTTCGGGCCCCCCATTCACTCACGATAATAGCAGGCAACATCGCTCTCCTGCCATTTTTCCCAATAGCACGAGCCCCCGACCCTGCACCGCAAGCCAACCAGTCGGGCGTCTGATCGTTCAATCCTGCCTCCTTTTCTAGCGGAGGGAGGAGTTGGTCTGACGGGGGGTTGGCACGTACGAAGGCTTTCCCGATCTGGAGGCTCTGAGACCTGTTTGGTTTGTCAATACCGAGGCTCTAGACCTAGGTATTCCTCTCTTCAATTTACGTCGTCGGCCTCGGCCATGGAGGGGAGTGGCGGTTTACCTTCTTTTGATGGAGGCCTCCCTTGGGTTGACGCGGACGTCTCCCTTATAAGGTCTTTTCCTGCCTCGATCTCAACCTTCATCCGTGCAACGTCCGGTTTTTTTCAAGCGCAGCCGGAGCGTCGGACGATTTCAGATAGATCCGAGTCCTTCTCTTCCTAGAGAGTTCGTTCCCCGTTGATTCCCCCGTTCTAATTCCTCTTCTTTCTTCATAGGTCCTTCAGACCAGAGTTTTTTCGGCTGCTGCTCTAAGCTCCCAGGACGTTGCCTGGAAGGAGTTTTCAGCCTACCCTCCCGAACCTTCCATGACCCGTCCTTTGAAGACGGCGCTCCGATGCGGGCCCTCTCCGATCTCATCTGATTTCGCCGCTTGCGGGTCGTCGTCGGTCCGGTCGGGGATTAGTTTAGTCTTTTGCTCTTCTTTTGCCCCCCCCCTCCTTTTTTGTGACGACAGCGTACCCGATCAGATGTTCGCGTGCCGTGGCCCGCTCCTCTCTCGCGGCGAGGGCTCATGTCGTCGACCGTTTTGTCGCCAGCCCTCGTTACGTTTTTTTTTCCAGTTAAGACCTTTCAAGGCTCTGACGGTTGCGTCTCGCACGAGTCTCCTTAGTCTTCCGCGCTCGGTCCACGAAGCTCCGAGTAGCGTTTGCTACGTGACGTTTCCCCCCCATTTGATTAGTCTTCAAGGCGTGTTTCCGTGAATTTTCTTTCTCCCTCCCCCGCCCTACGATCCAGACAGGAATCAACCAGCCGCCGATACTTACAACTATTTTCCTCGCGATTCACGCAGGCAGCAACTCACTCTCTCTCAGTAGTATCTGGTTCTGGTTCCCTATGACCCGACATAACGGTGTTCTTTTGCCTTTCTCGCCCCCTTCGCTCCGGCGCAGAGCTGATCGTTTCTTTCTATGAATCCCGGGCATCCCTAGGTATATCACCTATATGATGAATTAGATCGGCTGAGCTCTCGTAGTAGAAGAGCACTTCGCTTCGGGTTCCTCGCAAACCTAAGAGCTCGTTTGGCCTGCCGCGCGCTCGGTAGGCTCAAGTTAAGAGGTGGAATTGATAGTCCCCTCACTCTTTCGCCCTTTTAAATTATTTTTTCAATCCGAGGTTTGTGAAGATTTTTTCAAGTGAGGTTTCCATCAGCCGGGTCGCGACTTTTCTATCAGGCGTCTGTCTGATTTCTTATTCGAAGAGCGCCTTCGTTGACTAGTCCTGCTCTTCCAAAACCCCTTGAACCTCACTTGCTACTGCGTGTCCGATAGCGGCC
>Ga0179593_1277987_pt1 | contig 11866 bp, 13 predicted proteins | sample CZODoug2_1_08_16_FD_185931 | JGI IMG/M metagenome (GOLD analysis project Ga0179593, IMG submission 185931) | Vadose zone soil fungal communities from Angelo Coast Range Reserve, California, USA - CZODoug2_1_08_16fungal (PacBio error correction) | ecosystem: Environmental > Terrestrial > Soil >... | reverse complement strand
CTTCAAACCTGTCATTTGCGTGGCCTTCTGGCCTTCTGGCGGGTCCAAGAGATTCTCTTGGCCCCCCTTTTTTTCTCCGTCCTTTTTCTTTTCCGTCAGATAGTATAGCTTTTATGCGTACTCCCCTTTGTTTGTGAGTTATTGCACATGCCGTAAGCGCCTCTTGGCTTTTTTTAGAATCACTTCGGCCTGAGAAACGGCTTGATCTGCCGCTTCCCTCTCCCCCCAGCCTCACATCGTCAATTTCACCCCTCAAACTGTGCTTAGCGAGATCAATCTTTGCTCGGACCTTTGCACCTCACGTTCTAAGTTCGAGTTTGACACTTCTTTCACTTCTTTTGGTTTTCCCCCCCGGCCCCAGAATTTGACTCTCTCCCTTTGAGTTAGTTTCTTTTCAGTTTCGGTTTTTCCCTGGCTCTGTGAACGGTACATCCGCCTGGTCCCCCCCACATTCGATCCTGAAGTTTTTTTTTTTTTTTTCTCTTGTTGTTCTTCCTTCTGCCCCTTTTTTTCTCACGAGGTTGTGCTCTCCTGAACCCGCCCTTTTCCTATCTTGGCCTCAGGCAGCTATCCTGATCGTTCGTTTCCTGTTGACCGACTTACGTTTTAGCTCTCTCTCCCTTGATTTGCCTATTCCTGTTTTTCTCGCTCCCTCATTCCTCTGGCCTTTCCCGGGGTTGAAGAGGCCTTTTGCGTTTCTTTTGGTGACAGAAATGCATACCTGAGTTATTCCTACTCCCGTTTTTCTCGTAGCTTGATTTTCCCTGCGCGGCGCCTTTTTTTCCCCCTTTTGGTGTACCCTCGGGATCCTCTTTCGTCGTTTCTTTGCGAATCCTCAACGAGGCGCCAACATTTCCTCATCGGCAAATTTCATCGCAGTTTCCCGATGTTGTTGTAGCTTTCCCCCCCCCCCCCCCCCCCCCCCCCCCCCCCTTTCCCCCTCCCCCCCCCCCCCCCCCCCCCCCCGCTCCCCCCCCCTGAACTTCCCCGGAACCCCACCCCCCACCCCCGACCCCCCCCCGACCCCACCCCCCCCCCCCCCCCCCCCCCCCCCCCCCCCCCCCCCCCCCCCCCCCCCCCCCCAGCCCCCCCCCCAAATTGTTCTGTTGTTTGTATCTCCGGTTATTTCCGGAGTTTGACCTGACTCATCCTTTTCCTTCTGCACCTGACCCCAGCTTCCTTCTCCGTTCTTTCGACTTCGCGCGTCGGTTTTAGATCCTTCTGCCCCGAGCGCTCCATTTTCGGTTCACGCACGCTTCAGTACCAACTTGGACTTAACTATGTGTTACCTTGGAGTCCGTTCTCCGGAAAGCAGACAAATTTCAATTCATCCGTCTTTCGTCACCTTCTTGGATTGTTGCGAGCGAAGTTCATGTCCTTTGCCCTGTTTGCTTCACTCTCCAGGTCCCCCGAAAACACGCTGATAGACTTCTTCCCCTACCCTTGCGCTTCCTCCCTCCTCCTCCCCCCTTCAGCACTGATTCAAGAACTGGCATCTTGGCCATCGCCCATTGATCTAGCCTCGACCCCAGCGGCAATTTTGCATGCCTTTTGAATTTACCGCGATTTGTCGTCGGAGGTTCCATGCCGTCCCCCGACTTGCCCCATTGCGTTTCGTTTTCGCCAGCCCCCTGTTTCCTCAATTCCCCATCTTTCTTGTTTTTTGCTTTCGATGGTGTCTGTTACCTACTCCCATTCCTCGTCTTTAGGCGGCAAGCTTTTTTCTCCACCCTTTTCCCCCACTCTAACATGCGTGCCCCTTTGCTCGGGACTTCCGCGGTTTGTCACTCATTTCGGTGTGTTGTAGCCCGATTTTACAGCGTTATCCATATTATTCTGTACAACCATTCCGCGACGATCAGGCGCTCATTCCGATACCCTTTCAAGATCTTTCTTCGAGTTTGCTCCGACTTCGCGAGCCTCCCTCTGACTGAATGTTCCTTTTTTCGCTCTGCTCTTCGTTTTCTTTTCGGTGTCCCTAGCAGCCGTGCAAGGTACAGTCTTCCGCAGTCACCTGCCACCCACACATTAGGTCCCCTTGGACCCACTGTGCTGCTTCTCTTCTCCCTACTTTTTGGGAACAAACCCGCCAGACCGCCGCTCCTTTGTCTATAGATGGCCCCCCTGTTGGTTGGGCGAGAGATATCGTCTTATTTTTTCCTTCATCCAACCTCACGTTTCAGTTCGTCTATCCCGCGTGCACTTGTCGATAATGTTGCTTGGTGGTGGTGTTGGACATCTCTGTTAACGCGTGTTTGTGGTTCCGACCCAACCCGAACTGCCTGCGAAAGCTGCACATTGAAACTTCCAAGGACATTATACCGAAGTCTCCCGCAAGTTCGTCCGCGAGAGAGTTTCCCCCTTTCTTCTGCATTCTTTCCTCCCCTTGAATAAGCCTTACCCGTGACCGTCGTGAACCTACCCCTAGACCGACTAAGGGGACGGTACCCAACCGCCTTTTTATTGGCCAAATTTCCCGAATTTCAATCTGAAGGGCCAGCTCTTGTCGTTCCGTTAAGCTTTTCTGGTCCAACGTCGCTTTTCTTTTTTAGATTGGCATGAGTAAATCTGGGCTCGTTAACTAAAACAATGACTGCTTAAAAAAGCTTTCTTGTGATTTCCGACGGTTTCTTCGGAGGGACGCAGATTTCTTTATTTAGAGCTTCTATTTGGGTGACCTCTTAGCTTTTTTATGGACATTATCTGCGCACTCATCGACGAAGTGATACGTATGACTTGAGCACATCCCCACCCTATGTTAGTCTTGGAGAGTTTTGGTACTAGGATCTAATCTTCGCGCTGGTAGGATTAGAACCATTTGGGCAGGGGTACCAGGAGCTATGGTTGATTGGCCCTTTTTCCGCCTTAGCTGAAGGACCTTCTCTGCCCGCGATGTCCTGTAATCTGTCGCTCCCTTCTTCCCCTCGTCATTTTCCGGGGGTAGGACTTGTTCCTGGTGGAGTCGATGCTGAGATTCGCACTTGAAGTACCTTCCCTATTTTGTCCTCCTCTTGTTACAGACCCCGAATTGGCTCTTCGAAGGCTTTTTCTTTGCACTCACTTCCGCGTACTAGCGATCCTCCGCCAGTTCGTTCTAAATTCTGTGCGCCGATCCACGGGATTTTTTTCAGTCGCCTGTCGGGAGGTCCGCGGTTCTTTTTGCGGCCCCTCCGTGTTCACACTTCTATTGACGCTTTCTTATCAGTGTTTTCTCCAGTCGTTTTTGCTTCTTTCGGGGGCTTTTTGAGCGTAGCCTTTCCCACTATTCCCCTCGGGTTCCCCCATTTTTTCCCTCGCTCCCTTCAAGTTTCTTCTCTTGCAGTCTGAAAACCGACCGCCCCGCTCCCCCATCATTTGGTCCGCGTATCCTGCCAGGAATAATCAATTACTTCCGCGTCCGGGTCCGTCCCCCTTTTTTCTGTCTTTTTCCTTCCCCCCCCCCCCCATTCCCCGTAATCAGGCCTGAGTTTCTAAAGCGGTTCCCATGGCCTTTCCCAACGACGGCCTCCTCCCATGCTTTTCAGATCGAGTTCGACTCCCTCGGCGGTTTTCCTTCCGCTGATTCCCTTTTCAGACAAACTTCCCGTATCTACGACGAACCTGATATCGTTCAAGTAGGAGCGTTTGTGAATCCTGTTTTTTCTTAAAGTTTCCATGAGTGCGTGAGTGCCTTGCCTCTTCTTCCCTTCGGCCAATTTTTTTTAAGAGTCCCCCTCCTCTTTTTTCCTTCCGTGTTTTTACTGGACGTGGAACGACATTTCCTTGTCTATTTCGTGGCAAGTAACGATCCCTTTTCTACCCTTTCTCCCCTTTAGGAACCCCAAAATTCGTTTCTTCTTGTGGTTGGGCACGCCTACGTCTCCCTCCTTTAGGCCTTCTCATGATAGCATCTTAGCCAGGCGTCTCCCTGCTATCTCACCTAGCATCCAATTAACCCTTTTTTTTGTCGTCAGTTTCTTTTAGATCTCGTAACCCCGTCCCGTCCTCCACCAAAAGCCCTGATTTCCCTGACCCCTTCCCGCAGAGTAGATTCCTTGTTTATTCTTTGCGCCCTCGTGTTCCGCCCGACCAACTTTCGAGTCGATATGGCAGCCCGCCCTTTGTCTCACAGAACACTTCCGGTATGCGCTTTGCCTCCCCGCAATTCATGAGGCGCTCCACCTCCGTTCTTTCTTCTCAACGAGTCTTTCCTTCTCATCGTCCAATCAGTTCTTGGATTCGTTGTGACCCAAATCTTTTATCGCTATTCAACCGGTCTGTCGGCGGGCGGGGGGTGCTCTCTCTTCATCAGCGTTTTTTTTTTTGAGATGAGATTCCCCCCCACCCTTCCAGACGAAATCCCCACGCGACTTTTTTCCCTCCACCTTGGCGACGCTCGCCTACGCCCGACTCCGGTGCTTATCCTCCCGCTTTTTGATTTGCTTTCTCTATATGCTACTTTCCGAAGAGAATGCGCTATCTTGCCTTTTTCTTTCCCCGTTTGTGCTCCATATTCTCGAGCAAGTGGTCGTGCGTGTCCCAGAGGTCCATTGTTCTACAGGTACGTGCCCAAGGCGTGTCCTTCCTTTCTTTTTTTTCCAATTGTTTATTTCTGTCTTTTTTTGAGCGTCCCCCTTCGGTTTCCCGCTCCCGGATATCTTTTCTGTTAGTCCTTTTTTTCGTTGTTGGTTGAAATATTTAGAGGCCGGATAAGCCGAGATTTTCACTAGTCCCCTCTTAACTTTGTCAGAAGTAGTCAGTACCCCGGCCCAGCCTCGTACAAGCCCTTACTTTTTCCTCGTTGTGCTTAACAGATCTCAAAGCCGGCTTGGACAATATTTCTCCCCTCTCGCCACCTCTTCCAACTGCCCGGTGGGCCGGGTTGCCCAAATCAGCAACCTTCTCCTTTGTTGACTTTGTCGCTCGCAGTCTCGCCTCTTTCTCTTCCATTTCAAAGGTAAAGTACGCATCCGTTTTTCCCCCCCACCTCTCTTCCTGTAACGCTTACTTTTTTTTTCGTCACTTTTCCAATATTGTGGTCTAATCCCTTGAAGCCCCTAGATTGCTTCCTCTCTTCTTTTCTCCCGTTTGCAGGATACATGGAGTCCTAGCCCTGTCAATTTATAAGTTTTTTTATTTCTTCTTTGGATGATTTTCTAGATCCCTTGAAGCTAGGACGTCCTCCCTGTCGTCCTGGATGCGTAGGCTCCTTTATCATTTCCCCAATGATGTGTGTCTAGTAAGGATTTCTTTTGTCGCCCTTCCTAGAGATTCTATCTCTTAGGCGCCCCAATGTTCGCGATAGTTTGAACACCCCACTTTGTCGTTAACTCGTTGCCATATTTGGCCGGCACTTCTCGCTTTTTTCCTCTGCCCGCATTCTCCCAAAGTCCAGCGGTAATCCCCCATTCTCCTTCCCAGTCGTCATCGAAGTTGTCTTCTTTTGTGGTGACCACCAAACTTCCCGCGACATTCCCCTCTTGCTTGTCTCCCTTTTACGATTTTTTGCCTTGATTTTCCTATGGGTTACCGCTTGCGTTTGCTCTCTTAGCCCTTTCCTGCCTCTTTCCGATGCCTCCGTTTCTTTCCCACCTCGTAGGTTGAACATTTTTCCCCCAGTACTTTTCTTCTCATTGCTCCTGCTTCTTATCAGCCACCTCCCTTTCCTCCTCGTAATACCCCCTTCGCTCCCCCTTTGAGCTTGATCAGTCTCTCCAGTTTACATGCCCTAATGCCTTACAGAAAGAGTGCCAGGCTTCAGTTTGATTCTTCAATACCTAGACTCCTGCCGCTTCTCGCCTTAGCTTTTTTCCCGAGTAGGGACAGCTATTTCCCAGAAATTCAATCGTGTATCGTGCATGTCCCCCTGGCTCACGGCTTTGACTAGAGCCCCTACGAATGTTTTGACGGTGCCTCTAGGACCACCTTGCAGATGCACCCCCTTTGCCGTGTCCTATCTCCCTCCGACCATCCTCGCGGTTCCCCGACCCTACCCCCAAGCTTCTGCTAGACTTCATCCCCTTACTTTTTCACTTAACTAATATCCCATCCTTCCTCCCGTCGTATATGTAGAGTCCGACACGTTATGGAACACTTACACGTCTTTTAAACGGACGACCAGCGGTATACCCGTTGCTGCTGCCATTTTTCCCCTCTCGTTGCAACACCTAACTAATCAGCTGTTCCGTACCCCTGTTTTTTTTTGGGTTGCGAGTCCCCCTTTTTCCCACCCCCATCGTTTCCCCTAGATTCTTTTTGACTTGGCACCATGAGACCCTGTGAACACGCCGTCCTCCGTGTCTCTCAGTCCTTTCGTATCGGTACTCCCACTCCGGTCTTCTTTGCCTTCCCTTTTCGGGGAATTTCTTTCAGGCTTGTCCTTTCACGCTGCCCCTCCTTCCCCGACAGACGCCAGTCATTTCTCACGAATCGGTCTTCCCGTATCTTGTTCTCCCCCTTACATTATAAGTTTACTCACCAAAAGTCCCACGACACTTGCCGCCTTTACTCCTCCTCTTTTGAGACATCCTCTTGTTGCTTGTTTCTACGCATGCCCGTCTAAGAGGCTGGAGCCTCTACATGACCCTCGACTCAATGAACGTGTACGACGATCCCCTGCATTGAAATTGTTTTTTCACTTTGCATGTTTTTATTTTTTTGTCTCTTTTGTGGTGCTGTTCCCCCTTCCCTTCCCCGCCTGGAAGATTTTGTTTCCCTTGACGTCCCATACACCTGGCCCGTTACTCGCCCGTACACCCAGTCCTCCTCCACTACGACTTTCGCGCCCTCACCTAATCCTGTCCCCTGTATAGGAGAGTGTCCTCTCCATGTTCCCAAAATACCTGTAATCGATCTTGTCGCCCCTCCCTCATTTATCTCTGTCAGACAGCAGAAGATCCCGAAGTCCTTTTCCACCCAGTTCTTCTCCCCTTCTATTTATTTTCTTTTCAAGTCCTCCATTTAGTCAACTTGTCTTTTTCCTCTCGAGATTTTAACCTTTGGTTTTTTTCTTTGCCTCCTCGTGTCTTTTCAAGCTGCCCAAAATTATCACCTCTTTGGTTTTCTTCCTCCTTCCGCGTGTGCTCTCCTTCTTTCTCCTCGCTTTCTTTCTTCTTTGTTTCGTCCTCAACTCTGGCTTTTGCTTTCGTTCTGCCTCGCCGCGCCGTCTGTATTCATTTTCCTGTGACATTACCCACCTAGTGTTAGCAGGTGTTTATCGGTACTTCTGTTCGTCCCCGTATTCGATTGGCCTCACCGGGAACTTTCGCCCATGTATCGCTTTTCCTCATGATGTCATGGAAATGTCCATGTCGCTCCTCCCTTTCTGCTAGCACTATGCCCTTCTCTCCTGTACGGCTGTCGGCGCATCTCCCCCTGTCCGATGCTGCCGCTTCCGGCGATGATGACATGCATTTTTCTCTCGTTCTCTAGGCTATGTTCACGATCTCCTCATAACGTGGAGCTTCTGCGCTCCTTCCATCCGGACAATACTGTCGCTGTCCCCCCGACCGCGAGCCCCCTTTCCATTCCTCTCTTGGCCTATCGCTCGACGGGATTTTTCCAGTAGAGACCAGTTTTTACCGTCCATACGAAGTCCCTGTTCTGTTCTTTTCCGTGTACCGGTCCTTGTTGATCCACCATCAGGAGGTTCCACGTCGACTATGACTTCGTCTTTCTGATTCACTTTTTTGTTAAGACTCTTCTCCTTTCCGGTTCGTTCCCAGCTCTCACGAGAGACCTCTATCCCTGATTGTCCCCATTTTTTGTCACCATTCTTGCAGGTTGCGTCTTATCCTTCGTATCGCTTTGCCCTCTTCCCACGGTCGTCCGGAATGACCTAATCGCGAAGTAAACTTTCAGTTTCCGCTCTTATGGTTTCGCTTCCGTTCCTAATACAATAGCCCGAGTTTACAGGTCTTTTGCGTCACCTGTCATCGGCTCTTTATAGCGTCCCCCCTTCCCCCCGCCTTCGGTCCTCCTCCCCCCCTGCGCTGATGTCGGTTCAGCGGCTTTTACTACATCGGCTTCCCTTTGTTGACTTCTTTTTCACAGCTCTTTACTGTTCGGTCTCAGCAGTTCGAGGCCATTTCCCCTTATCTCGGTTTTTTCGGCCATGGTTATTCCCCAACCCCCTTTGCTTCGATTCCTCTCGCCCCCCCACATGCGGGGGATTTCGCCGATTGTTTCGAGGTTCCGATTCCCTCTCTAGCGCTTGAGCTGAACGCTTTTTCTTTTCGGCGCTTTCCTCCGATCGTGGCGGTGTCTCTGTTCGCTAGGTCGCTGATCGCTGTGCACCTCTGTATTGATCCGCGAACTCTATTCTTCCTTATTCTTTCATTTACTGGCCTTTGACAGATTGTACCGACTTAGTGGTCCAATTCATCCCCATTATACGGTTTGAAGTCTCTTACACTTCCACATTCTGTAACCACCCTCTGCTGATGGAGGCCTACGACGCCACGTACATCGTCCTTGTCTCCCCTTCCCGCATTTTTCTCTCGTATCGTTTACGGGGCGCGCATTGTAGTATTTCAGATAGCCTTTTTCCCATCCCCCCTTTTTCATCGCCTGCCGCTCATACTCGTCACTCGTTACGTTCTCCCTATAATCCGCTTTACGCCCGTCCTTCCCTTCAAGACGCCTCCCGTCTCTCTCATCCCCGCCTGCCATATGTTTTGTCCTCGGGCCTTTGGCACTATCTTGTATATGCCCCTTTTGTCTTCCACCTGTGGTTTTCTGCGACCTCTTCCCACTTTCGTCGTTCCATGATGGACAGTGCACGCACTCGAATTTCTTGTCTCCGTATTTAGAGCCACTTTTTCGATGTCTTGTGCCGTCAAATTACCCCTTCAGGTCACGTTTAGTCAATGTCATCGACTTCTCCAACCCTCCCCGTCGTTACTGAGATCCCTTTTTTCTTTGGAGTCGTCTTTCTCTCTCCTCTCCACCCTCATGGCCTTGGTCTGTCTTATCCTTGTTTCACTGTCGCGTGTGAACTGAAAGCTCTTCGTGGTTTCCGCTCTTTTTTTTCCTTTTGGATGCTCGTTTGCTCTTGTACTCCTCTTTTGTCGTGTGCTTTTTTTTTGTATTCTTCTGACTGTGTCCGGTGCCTCGCGCCGACAAGCCTCCCCCGTTCGGACCCCGGTCCCCCCCTGCTGATCTGCCTCTCCTTTAATACCGTCGCCCCTGAAGGGATTGTTCTCGATCGCTTTTCCTTGATGAGAAGCTTGTTTCTTATTCTGCATCGCTTCCTGATTTGATCACTGGCTTTTGTTTTCGTCAGTTTATTCCTCCTAGTTTTTCTTCTCGTTTGTAGTTATGGTTGCGCACGACATTTCTTTTTTGAATTCGAATTTAGCTAAGGTTTTCCAGCGAGCTGCATGCACTATTCTCACGACTTCTCCTGTGTCGTGACGTGTGACCCGAGGCACAAACAATTTTTCTTTCTAAGGTACAGTTCCCCTCTCATTCTCAGTATGCTTTTTTTACACATGTTTTTTCGCTGTCTGTCTTGTCTTTTTCTGCTCTTGATACCCGTGCGTTTTTGTTTTCCGTCATTTCGATAGAAGACTCCCCCCTCTATTGCTCTTCTTTTTTTTTTTTTCTTATCTTTTTTTAAAGTTGTCAGTAGCCTGACGTCCCTATCTGCTACGAGACCTCATTTCAGATTTCACTAGTCCGCACTTCCGATGCTACTTGATGCACCTTACAGTATTTTCCCTAAATTGTGTCTGCCTCTGTGTGTTTTCGCACTCTTTTCTGTTGTGTTTTTTTTTCCGCTTATCGTTTCGCGCAGTCCAGCCGTCGTGCGTGCGTCCCTTTCGTCCCTTCGGTGCCCGTCCTCGTCGAGAAGTTGACCATAATGCACGAGTTCTGTGCTCTCTGAACACCGTGCACTCGCTCCCTGTTTCTTCCCTTCCGATTCTTCGATACTTTTCTTTCCTTGTGCCCAGCCAGTCGATGCATGTTTCAACCCCCCGCCCGGGCCTCCTGACCTACGTTCCTTTCATTTGTTTTTCCCTCTTGTCGACTCGCGTGACTGAGTGTTGTTCCTTTCCCCCCTGGAAGCTCGTAATTTTATGATATCTAGGCCGAATTGGTCGTTCCGTCCTTCGATGATTGTTTCGCGCTAGTTCCAGTCCTGCTGCCCGCCCGCTGTTTACTTTTTTTATTTGCTGGCGTGGTGGGTGGTTTTAGCTGTTTTTTCTCCCTGGGTGGGTTGCGTTTGCGGTTTGTTTTTTGGTGCTGCGAGGGGCGTCTGTTTCACCATGGGTTGCGAGTGGTCCTTCGGGTGTGTGCGGGTGTTGTTTGGTGCGGGGCTGGTGCTTCTCCGTGCTGACTTTTATTTTTCTCCCTTTTTTTCCTTGCCCTCCTCTTGGCCGTCCGTTTAACTGTCCGCCGTGGACGCCTTTTCGCTAGTCAGTGTGTATTCCTTCCCTTGACAAGACCTGCTTCACGGACTTGACCTTCTTCTGTTTTTTTTTAGATACGACGAGTTATTTCCCTCATTGTACCCTATCCTTTTTTATACTTTGCTCTCATGGCACGAGCTCCCTGTCGAGCGGCGCGCGCCTTGTTCCCCCCCAGCATTTTTCCCGAGTTACTGAGCCTCTGTCTACCCCTTTCTTATGCGCAGTTACCCCCATTTCCCCTCTACACTCAAGGACCCTCGCTCCTGCAAGCAGTTCGTTCGTCAACATGCTCTATCCCTTTCAGCTCTCGAAGTTGATGTATCCGTGCTGTTGTGTCTCCTGCCCCTATGTGTATAGCCAGCTCTCCTCCTTCCCTGTTCCTTGGTGGGTTTTTTGCACGATCCTTCCATTCAACATGCCCTGACAGCTCAGCTCACTTGGTGAGTTTACTCCCCCCCTTAGTCCTCTCTTTTGCGCGCGTCGCGCCTTAGTTCTCGATTTTCCTCTTATTCTACGTGCTCTGTCTTAACTAGCTCTCATGCTCGGTGCCTCTTTGACCACCCTCCCTTACCTTTATTCAGACACATGTAAGTTTGTTTCACTTCACGCGCCAACCACTTTCCATGTACACTTGTCGTGATAGCTCCCACCGATCCCCGCCAATGACTCCTCAGACCTGCAGTCCTTCTCTCCCTTTCTTCTTTTTCGTCTCCGCGATATTGGTATCGAGGTTGCCTTTCCGTTAACAGTTTTGAGTGACTGATCGCGTCGAAGCCAAGTAGCGCGTACAGTTCTTGCGTCTGCCCTTTTTTGCATGTCTAACCTCTCCTCGCCTCTCTACCGCTACTCCCCCTGTGTCCTTTATCATTAGCAGCAGTGTTCGGGGAGTCTGCCGACTTGTCACCCTTCACACCGTCCGACGCGCGCCGCGTGTCTTCGACGCCCAGCAAAGGCGCGACAGACGGACGTTTTATTGGTTCGGCAGACTAGAACCCTGTTAGTGGTTATCCACTCAAGCAACCCCCCTATGTTCTGCACCTCCTCCCCCTTTTTTGTCCATTTTTCGATACTCTTTCTTTTTTTCCAGGCACTAGAAAATCTTCCTCTTTAATCGAGTAAGTTGTTACCTCAGCTGTCACGGCGCCATCGTTCTGCTTTTCCCCTTGTCAGTAGTTCAAAGCAAAACTTCCGGTGGGGCGCCCACTCCCTTTCAGAGATAGTTTGACGTAGATCCCCTCCATATGTTGTACTAAATTCCTTTCTTTTTTCCCTTTGTAGCTTCCTAATTCGCTAGATTTCTTCTTATCCTTTTTCCCTCGCCTTTCGATTTATTTCTTTTCGGCACGCCCAGCCTCGACTTTGTAGTACTCTTTGCCCCAATCGGAAGTTCACCTTGACACTGATGTCTCCACCTGTTTTTGATCCCTTCGTCCCTGAAATTTCTAATGTTTTTCACCAGGACATCACAGACGCTG